>ERZ772917.418-NODE-418-length-30826-cov-16.564623_pt1 | contig 30826 bp, 24 predicted proteins | sample MGYA00511187_ERZ772917 | MGnify/ENA primary metagenome ERZ772917 (study PRJEB29015, sample SAMEA2737925) | human oral metagenome | biome: human oral; feature: human-associated habitat; material: dental | place: China | collected 2012 ...
CCGCGACCCTCACCTTGGCAAGGTGATGCTCTACCAACTGAGCCACATCCGCGTTTCTCAGAACGTCAGCCGTTCTTCGCAACGGGTAAAACCTTAACAGAAGATCTAGCCAGAACGCAAAACCAAACCCCCGTTATCCAAGTCACACACCTATTTTCGGGCGGATTGCCGCCCGCCACTACACATTCGTGCGAGGCTTGTTCGTATGGAAACGCGACCTGGCAAGGCCTACCCCCTGGGTGCCACCTTTGACGGAACCGGAACGAACTTCGCGATCTACTCGTCGGTCGCAACGTCTGTGACGCTATGCCTCTTGGACGACGACCTCAACGAAATGCGCATTCCCATGACGGAGGTCGATGCCTACGTGTGGCACGTCTACGTCCCCCAGGTGCGCGCCGGCCAACGCTACGGCTACCGCATCGACGGCCCCTGGGATCCCCAGAACGGTCTGCGTTGCGACCCTTCGAAGCTCCTCCTCGACCCGTACGCGAAGGCGATCGAGGGGCAGCTGACGGATTCTCTCGACCTTCTCTCCTATCAGGCGGACGATCCCCTGACCCTAAAGGGCGGCGACTCTGCCGATGCGACGATGCACTCCGTCGTAGTCAACCCCTTCTTCGACTGGGAGGGGGATCGCAGCCCGGGACACGACTACTCTGAGTCAATCATCTACGAGGCCCACATCAAGGGCATGACGATGCGCCACCCGGACATCCCGGAGGAGCTGCGCGGCACCTACGCGGGCATGGCGCACCCCGCGATCATTGAGCACCTGACGAAGCTCGGTATCACTACGGTTGAGCTCATGCCAATCCAGCAGTTCACGAATGACACGACGCTGCAGGCCAAGGGATTGTCGAACTACTGGGGCTACAACACGATCGGTTACTTTGCTCCGCACAACGGTTACGCGGCCACGAAGGATCCCGGCGCGCAGGTCTCTGAGTTCAAAGCGATGGTGAAGGCCCTGCACGCGGCAAACATTGAGGTCATCCTCGACGTCGTCTACAACCACACGGCAGAGGGCAACCACATGGGGCCGACCCTCTCCTTCCGCGGTATCGACAACCCTTCCTACTACCGCCTCGTTGACGGGGACCGCCAGCACTACTTCGACACGACGGGCACGGGCAACTCCCTCCTCATGAGCTCTCCTCAGGTCCTCCAGCTCATCATGGACTCGCTACGCTACTGGGTGACCGAGATGCACGTGGACGGCTTCCGCTTCGACCTCGCCTCCACTCTGGCCCGCCAGTTCGCCGAGGTCGACCGACTCTCCGCTTTCTTCGATCTCATCCACCAGGACCCCGTGGTCTCGCAGGTCAAGCTCATCGCGGAGCCGTGGGACGTGGGTGCGGACGGCTACCAGGTCGGCGGCTTCCCTCCCCTGTGGTCCGAGTGGAACGGCAGGTACCGCGATACGGTGCGCGACTTCTGGCGCGGAGAGTTCTCATCGCTCCCCGACTTCGCCTCGCGTCTGGCCGGCTCCTCCGACCTCTACGGGACGACGGGCCGCAAGCCCATGGCATCCATCAACTTCGTCATCGCCCACGACGGCTTCACACTGCGCGACCTCGTATCCTACAACGAGAAGCACAACGCGGCGAACCTCGAGGGCGGCACGGACGGCGCGAACGACAACCGTTCGTGGAACTGCGGTGTCGAGGGCGACACAGATGACGAGGAGATCATCGAGCTACGCTACCGCCAGCAGCGCAACTTCCTGACGACCCTCATGTTCTCCCAGGGCGTGCCAATGATCGCCCACGGCGACGAGCTGGGCCGTACCCAGCGAGGCAACAACAACGTCTACTGCCAGGACAACGAGCTCTCGTGGATCAACTGGGATCTGGATGAGCACGACTACAAGCTCCTGCGTTTCACCCGCCACCTCATTCATCTGCGCCGCGATCACCCGGTGATGCGCCGTCGGCGTTTCCTGGAAGGGCCCGCGCAGCGCGGCGGCGAGTCTGAGCTCGGCGAGATCGAGTGGTTCACGCCGGCGGGCACGCACATGACGGAGGAGGAATGGAACCAGCCGTGTGCGCGCTCGACGATGGTCTTCTACAACGGCGATGCCATCCGCGAACCCGACGCGAACGGACGTCGCATCCTCGACGACGATTTCCTGCTCCTGCTCAACGCAGCTCCGGAGGCGGTCGACTTCACGCTCCCGGACGCGAAGTATGGGCACACCTGGCACACCGTCATCGACACGGCAGGTGACGATGATCGCGCCGAGTACCACTCAGGCGACATCGTGCACGTTGGACCGCGCACCTCGCTCATCCTGCGCAACCCGCGCGGCCTGCAGTCCCCGGAGTGACATCGACCGTGACGAGGCACGCGTACCCGCTACTTATCGACATGAAGGTTGGCGGCGCGTCTGGACCAAAAGGCGCATAGACACCCGTACGATTTAATTTGTGAATGAAAACGCGGTGCCCGAGGAGTTTATGCGGGCTCTGCTGTCCCTGCGACAGGCGGACCACCTGCCGCACATACTCCTCGAGGAGGTTCCCCCACCTCGTCGTTTGGCACCCTTCACGGCGGCGCTCGCGATGCGAACCACGGACGAGGATGAGGCCGGACAGCCCCTGTCGACTGGTCGTATGGTCATCCTGCACGACCCCGTGGAGCAGATCGGCTGGAACGGCACGTTCCGAGTTGTCTGTCAGCTGCGCGCGCAGGTTGATGCTGAGATGATCGGTGACCCGCTGCTGCCGGAGGGCGTGTGGGGCTGGATGCTCGATTGCCTGGAGATTGCAGGAGCCGGATTCCACGACATCACGGGCACGGTGACGCGCGAAATGAGCGAGGCCTTCGGTGGACTTGAACTGCGAGGATCGTCTCTGTTCGTCGATGTGCGTGCCTCGTGGACGCCCAACAGTGAGTATCTTGGTGAGCATCTGTCCGGCTGGGCGGATGCCATGCGTCGGACGGCAGGGATTGTTCCCACCCGTCACCTTGAAGGAGTCTGAGTGCTGGTGAACAATGGCGGCGGTTTGCCGCAGGGCGACACGGATAATCCAGAGCTCATTGCGCAACCGCGTGGGGGGACCCCGTCCGTCATTGATACCCAGAAAGAACTCGAGGCTGCGGCTCGCGCGCTGAGCGCTGGTTCGAGCCCAATCGCCATGGATGTCGAGCGCGCTCAGGGCTTCCGCTACGGCTCCGATCCTTACCTCGTGCAGATTCGCCGCGAGGACGTGGGCACGTTCCTCATCGACACGCACGCACTGCCGGACCTGTCCGTGCTGCAGCCGGGTGTGGAGGACGTGTGGCTGCTGCACGATTGTTTGCAGGACCTGCCGAACCTGCGCCAGGTTGGACTGCGTCCCTCCGCCCTGTTCGACACCGAAATCGCGGCACGTCTCATCGGCCTGGAGCGTTTCGGGCTGGCGGCCGTCGCCGAGCAGGTGCTTGGCCTGGGCCTCGTCAAGGATCACCAGGCCTCGGATTGGTCGGTGCGTCCCCTGCCGAAGGAGTGGCTGCGCTACGCCGCCCTCGACGTTGAGCTGCTGACGGAGCTGTACTACCGCCTCTCAAAGCGGCTCGATGAGATGGGTCGTTGGGAGTGGGCGCAGCAGGAGTTCGTCTACGCCCTGTCGGTGACCCCTCCTGGCCCGAAGCCCGATCGCTGGCGTTCCATGCCCGGCGCGGGCAAGATCCGTTCCCGCCGCGGCCTCGCGGTCTTGAAGGCCCTGTGGGAGACGCGCGAGTCGATCGCCCAGCGCATCGACCTGAGCCCCGGTCGCCTCGTGCGTAACGCCGCCCTTGTGCGAGCGGCCTCGAATCCTCCGCGCAACAAGCGCGCACTCATGAGCATCAGCGAGTTCCGCTCCCCCGTCGCCCGCCAGTACGAGGACGAATGGATGCGCGCCCTTGCCAGCGTGGCTGCCATGACGGAGGACGAGCTGCCTCCCAAGCGCAAGCGCATGCAGCCGGGTTCGATCCCGGAACCGCGCCATTGGAATCGCATTGACGAGGCCTCGGCCGCCCGCCTGGGAACGGTGCGTCACGCGGTCGCTTCGGTCGCGTCGAATCTCGGGCTGGCGCCTGAGGTGGTGCTCGCTCCCCAGGTGCAGCGCTACCTCGCGTGGGCTCCCCTGGATCCGGCGCGCACGTCGGGCGACGAGGTCGAGGAGCGCATGGTTAATCGAGGCGCGCGCGACTGGCAGATCGACCTGACGCTCGACCCGATTTGCGACGCTCTCGGCGTCTAATTCGGACGCTTTAGCGTTTCCCGACTCGCTCGACGAGCTCTCGGGCCGCGCGTTCGATGCCGACGGCATCGAAACCGAACTGCGCGATCATCTCGGAGCGGTCGCCGTGTTCAGGGAATCTCTGCGGCACGCCCAGGCAACGCACGGGCACGCCCGCCTCCGCGACCGCGTCACGCAGCGACCAGCCGAAACCGCCCTGAACGATGCCGTCCTCGACGCTCACGACGCAATCGTAGTCCCGGGCCAACGTTGCAAGCTCCGGGCAGACGGGGATCATCCACTGCGGGTCCGCGACCGTGACGCTCACACCGCCCTCCGACAGGCGACGCGCAGCCGCAATCGCGTCGGGCGCACACGCACCGGTGCCCACAATGAGCACCCGGGCGGATGAATCAGCCACTGCCTCGTCAAAAAGAATGTCCACTCCCCCGACGCTGCGCAGCGCCGGCATGGGCTCGGGCAGGGAACCCTTGCGGTACCGGATAACGGTGGGAGCGTCATCGACATCGAGCGCCTCGCGCAGGCGCGCACGCAGCGTCTCCTCGTCACGGGGTGCCGCCAGGCGCAGGCCCGGGATCAGCGAGCACATCGCGATGTCCCACACGCCGTTATGCGAAGCACCGTCCGCGCCCGTCACGCCCGCGCGGTCCAGCACGAAAGTGACACCCGCGCGGTGGAGGGCAACATCCATGAGGAGCTGGTCGAAGCCACGGTTGAGGAAGGTCGCGTAGAGCGCCACGACGGGGTGCGCGCCCTGGTAGGCCATGCCGGCGGCGGAGGCGACGGCCTCGGCCTCGGCGATGCCGACGTCGATCACGCGACCCGGGTAGGCCTCGTGCATGGGGCCGAGGCCCACGGGACGCATCATCGCGGCCGTAATGCCGACGATGTCATCGCGCGTGGCGGCCTGAGAGCAGATCTCGTCTGCGAAGACACCCGTCCACCCGAAGCGCTCGGGGGCCACCGGGAGCCCCGTCTCGGGGTGAATCGGGCCGACCGCGTGGAAGCGATCAGCGATGTCTTCCTCAGCCGGCGTGTAGCCGCGGCCCTTCTCCGTGATCATGTGGACGAGGACCGGCTCGTCGAGGGATCGGCCGCGGCGCAGAGCGGTCTCGACCGCCGCGATGTCGTGGCCGTTCACAGGGCCGATGTATTTCAGGCCCAGGTCCTCGAACATGACCTGGGGAATCAGCGCGTCCTTAATGCCCGACTTCAGGCCGTGCAGCGCGTCGTAGGCCGCGCGTCCCGGCGTGCCGTGGCTCAGCAGGTGCTGCTTGCCCCACGCCAGGGCCTTCTCGTATCTGACGGAGGTGCGCAGCGCGTCCAGGTGAGCCGCGAGACCGCCGATCGTCGGCGCATAGGAACGACCGTTGTCGTTGACGATGATCATGATGCGGCGGTTCTTCGCCGTCGCGATATTATTCAGCGCCTCCCACGCGAGGCCGCCGGTCAGCGCGCCGTCACCAATGACGCCCACGGTCCACGTGCGATCCCCCTGGCGATGCTTCTCGCGCGAGATACCATCCACCCACGCGATCGACGCCGACGCGTGCGAGGACTCGACAACGTCATGCTCGGATTCACTGCGCGACGGGTAACCGGACAGGCCTCCCGGGCAGCGCAGCGACGAGAAATCCTGACGTCCGGTGAGGAGCTTATGCACGTACGCCTGGTGGCCCGTGTCAAAAATAATCGTGTCCTGCGGGGAGCGGAACACCCTGTGCAGGCCGATCGTCAGCTCGACGACACCCAGGTTCGGACCCAGGTGCCCGCCCGTACGCGACACGTTGTCAATCAGGAACGCGCGAATTTCCGCCGCCAATTCGTCCAGCTGCTCACGTTCCAGGCGACGCAGCTCCCGCGGTGCGCTGCAGCGTGACAGCAGGTCGAATGACTCTCGTGTTCCAGACATGAGAACCAGTGTAGTTGCCCAAGCGTCTCATCTACAGATCAAAGTGCATGTCAGGCACGTTCGACCCGCGCAGGCGACAAGCGCGCGCACTAAGATAGGTGGTGTTGGCTCGCCGTACCGCTTAAGGAGGCACTATGTCCGTCACCGTCGCACCCCACGGCCTGTGGAAGTCCCCCATTTCGGGTGATTCTTTCACTGCCCGTTCGGTCACGCTCTCCCAGGTTCGCGTCGACGGACCCGACACCTACTGGGTGGAGGGGCATCCGCGCCAGGGCGGACGCGGGACGCTGCTGCGCCGTCGCGGTACGGGGGAAACGGGCGAGGTTCTGCCTCTCATCGATGGTTCCCGCCTGCCCGATGTCGGCACGCGCGTGCACGAGTACGGCGGCAAGGCATACGCCGTTCACCACGGCGTCATCGTGTTCTCCGATCAGACCGACGGCCGTGTCTACGCCTTTGATACGGCCGATCCGCGCCGCGCCGCGCGTCCCCTGACGACTCTGTCGAAGGTCCGCTACGGCGACTTCTGGATCGCCGACGTGCGCGAGCTCGTGTACGCGGTGGCCGAGGACCACTCCGCCCCGGGCGACCCCGTCAACAAGATCGTCGCGATTCCTCTCGATGGCTCTGCCGCCCGCGACGACAGCGCGATTATCACGGTGTTCGAGGGCACCGACTTTGCTCAGGCACCGACGGTCTCCCCCGACGGCACCAAGATCGCCTGGATCACGTGGAACCACCCGAACATGCCGTGGACGTACTCACAGCTGCGCGTCGCGTCCCTGACCTTCGAGGGCACCATCGATCAGGAGGTCGTCCTGGTGGATCGCCCGGGCGTGTGCGTCTACGAGCCGCGCTGGACGTTCGACGGCGATCTCATCCACGTGGATGACTCCTCTGGCTGGGCAAACCTGTACCGCACCCAGGGATTCGTGTGGCAGGAGGGCGAGGACCCGAACGCATGGACCTCGCGCCTGCGTACCCGCGCGCTGCACCCGGGGCCCCGCGCGTTCTCGCACCCGCACTGGCAGCTTGGCCTGCACTCCTACGACAACTACGACAACGACTACCTCGTGTGCTCGTGGGCCGAGGACCAGGTCTGGCACATCGGCACCGTGCGCATCGACAACGGCATGGCCGAGGAGTGGGCGACCGGCTGGTGGCCCATCGGTAACGTCGCCGCTGCGGATGGCCGCGTCGTCTTCCTCGCGGATTCTGCGACGCACACTCCTGCGATCATCGAGGTGTCGCGCGGCAAGACCAAGGTGCTGCGTCCCTCGTCTGAGGCCGAAGTGCCCACCGCCCTCGTCTCCACGGCCGAGATGCTCACCTGGAAGACCTCGGACGGCGAGGAGGCTCACGGCTTCTACTACGCGCCCGTGAACCCCGAGTTTACCGCCCCCGAGGGCGAGCTGCCCCCGCTCATCGTCAACGTGCACGGTGGACCGACCGAAGCAGCCCGACCCGGCCTGCAGGTTCCGTTCCAGTACTGGACCAGCCGCGGCTTTGCCGTCCTTGATGTGAACTTCCGCGGGTCGACGTCTTTCGGTCGTCCCTACCGTGAGCGCATCAACGGCAACTGGGGCGTCATGGACGTTCAGGACTGCGTCGACGGCGCTCAATACCTCATCGATCTGGGCCGCGTCGATCCCCAGCGAATCGCGATCCGGGGACGTTCCTCCGGTGGTTTCACCGTGCTCAACGCGCTTGCGTCCTCCGATGTGTTTACCGCCGGCGCGTCTTTCTCGGGCATCGCCGACCTGGTGAAGCTGAAGGAAACCAGCCACAAGTTTGAGTCGCACTACGACGGAATCCTTCTTGGCGCCGACGACACCTCCGACCCGGTGTGGGCGCAGCGCTCGCCTATCAACCGTGTTGGTGAGATTAAGGCACCGCTGATGCTCCTGCAGGGCACTGACGACCCGGTCGTTCCCGCCTCGCAGGCCCAGGAGATGTACGAGGCACTGCGCGCCAATGGCAACGCGGTCGCTCTCAAGCTCTACCAGGGAGAGGGACACCTCTTCCGCTCGGCCATCAACATCAAGGATGCGTGGCAGTCAGAGCTGGCCTTCTACAGGACCGTCTGGGGCATCGCCACTAACGCCCCCATTCACATGGAGATCGCAAACCTGTGACACCCCTGAGTCAGTCCCCGCAGTCAGAGGAACCGGCTGCGGGGACTCGCTTGCGCGTCGGCCATACGGTCGCCGCGCATCGTTCCCTGCTCGGCGTAGCCGCTGCCCTCGTTGGCGCGGTCGTTGGCGCGGCAGCCGTCGTCTTCAACCTTGCGATTCGCGCGTGGACGTGGGTGTCCACCGGCTTCGACGAGTACACGACCCACATCGGCCAGTCGCACGGCGTGTGGGGGTGGGCGCCGTGGCTGTTCCTGCTGCTCTCCCCCGCGATCGCCGGCCTGTTGTACGGGCCGCTCATCCAGCGCTTTGCACCCTCGGCAAAGGGCCACGGTATCCCTGAGGTGATGCTCGCGGTACGCCGGAAGGGTGGGCGTATCCCGGGGCGCGTCGCCATCGTCAAAATCGTTGCCTCGGCTCTGACCATCGGCTCGGGCGGGTCAGCGGGACGCGAGGGCCCGATCGTGCAGGTGGGCGCGTCGCTGGGATCCACCATCGCGTCGTGGCTTCGCATGCCCGTCTCCCGCGTGGTCCTGTTGGCCTCGTGCGGGTCGGCGGCCGGCATCGCGGCCACGTTCCACGCTCCCCTCGCAGGCGCGGTGTTCGCCCTCGAGGTGATCCTCGTCGAGTTTACGGCCGAGACCTTCGGCTTTGTCGTGCTCTCCGCCGTGACCTCCTCGATGGTCGCGCGCATTCTGCAGGGCGACGAGATGGTCGTGCGCGTCGCCGACAACCTGACGTTCACGTCGATGTCGGACATCTGGTGGGTGGCGCTCCTCGGCCTCGTCGCGGGCCTGTGCGGCCTCGGTTTCTCCAAGCTCCTGTATGCCTCGGAGGACGCGATCGACTGGCTGTGGGCGCGCACCCGCCTGCCGGAGTGGGCGCGTCCGGGCGTGCTCGGCCTCGCCCTCGGCGCGGCTCTCGTTGCTTTCCCGTACATGTACGGCTCGGGTTATCCCCTTGAAGAGGAGGCGATCGCGGGGAACTTCTCGATCACCTTCCTGCTTGCCCTCATGCTGGGCCGCGCTGTGTTTACGTCGTTCACGATCGGCATGGGCGGTTCGGGCGGCGTCTTCGCACCCACGCTGTTTATCGGCGCGATGGCGGGCGCTGCCTTCGGAGACCTCGTCTCTCCCCTGTCGGATTCTCCCGTCGGCGTCTTCGCCGTCGTGGGAATGGGTGCGGCCTTCGCGGGTGCCGCGCGCGCCCCGATGACGGCGGTCCTCATCATCGTGGAGATGACCGGCCAGTTTTCGCTGATCCTTCCGATGATGCTCGCGGTTGTGATTGCGACGGGTGCCTCGCGTTTCCTGACCCGTGCGACGATCTACACGGAGAAGCTGCGCCGGCGCGGCGACGTGCTCGACGACCCGGTCGAGGGCACGCTGCTCGGCACTCGCGCGGCGTCCGAGTGGATGACGGAGGCTCCCGAGACGCTCTCGTGCCGGGCAAGCGCGGCATCGGCGATCGCCGCCCTGCGTCGCACGAAGGAGACGGCGCTGCCCGTCGTGAACGAGGAGCGGCGTTTCGTCGGCCTCGTGTCCTCACTGCGTCTGGCCGAGCTCACGCAGGAGGATGGATCCCTGGACGCTCCCCTGTCCGATTTGCCTCTCATCGACGAGGCCGTGGCAGCCTCCGCTCCCCCGTCCGAGGTCCTCGGGGCGCTGCGGCGCACGGGGTTGCAGTCCCTTCCCGTCGTGAACGAGGAGCGACGCGTCGTCGGCTGGGTGTCCGAGCGCGAGCTGGTGGATCGCATGTACCGCGACCAGCGCCGCGCGATCGATGCCCGCACGCAGACGTCGTGGGGTTCGCGCATGCAGGAGCGCAGGAGGAACCGCTAGCGGCAAAGGACCGAGACCATCTCCACGTGGTGGGTGTGCGGGAACAGGTCCCACGCCTGCAGCGACTCCAGCTCGTATCCGGCCTCGGTGAGGGCACGCAAGTCGCGTGCGCCCGCCGCCGGGTCGCAGGACACCAGGACGACGCGAGGGGTGCCCGTGGCGGCGATGGCCTCGCACACCTCGGCCCCCGCACCGGCGCGCGGCGGGTCAGCCACGACAACGTCCGGTACGGCACCCAGCTGGCCCGACAGGTCGACGACTCCCTCGCGATCAACGTTTCCGGCGAACGCGTCCACCCAGTCGAAGGCCGCGAGGTTCTCGCCCGAGTCACGCACGGCGCCCTCATCCCCCTCGAGCGTCACGATGCGCCCCGACTCGCCGACGGCGCGGGCAATCGGCACGGAGAACAGACCCGCACCCGAGTACAGTTCCATAACCGCGCGACCGGTGCCGGCCTCGTGCGCACCAAAAGCCGCAGCCAGCACGGCGTTCGCGAGCACCTCGGCACCGCGCACGTGCGTCTGCCAGAAACCGGAGGGGCGCACGTAGTACGACTCCACGCCGGGGCCGACGGGCACGTTCCAGCGCAGCACATCGGCGTCGATACGCACGCCGTCGGCGGCGTACGTGTCGTCACCGATCAGGACGACGGGCTCACGGCCGGAGGGGGCCACCGCGCGCACGCGCTCGCCAGGCTTCCACAGGCGACGCCACGGCGTGTCCTCATCGAACAGTCCGAGTTCGCGGATCGCGGGCACGGCCAGCGGCATGTCGTCGAGCGCGATCACACGGCGTCCGCGGAACTCGTGCATGCCGGCGCGGCCATCCGCGTCGATGACGACGTCAATGCGAGAGCGGCGACCGGTCAGCGGATCGCCCGGGTCCTCGTCGCCCGGCGCGGGAGCGACACGCACTCCCCCGAGGGCGTCCACGGCCTCGGCCAGGGCCTCGCCGCCCACGCGGCGCAGCTGCCCGGCGATCACGCGGGACTTCCAGTCGCGCTGAGCGGCCGGGGTCAGGTGCGCGAGCTCGCCGCCACCGACGCCTCCCGGACCGGCCTGGGGCCACACGGACTCGACGCGGTCGTCCGAGGGCTCAAGGACCTCGATGGCATCCGCCCACGCGAGCTTCTTCTGGACGGCACTCACCCGCGCACGGACGACCTCACCGGGTGCAGCGTGGCGCACGAAGACGACACGTCCACTCTGGTCGCGCGCAACGCACGCGCCGCCGTGGGCGGGCTCACCAACCGTCAGCTGGAGGATCTCACCGATCCCCTCCCGGGGCTGCGTGGGTGCAGGACGGCGGCGCGGGGAGGAACGCCGACGGGACGGACGGAGGCTCATGCGTTCTCCTCGGAGGTGCTATCGCCAGGGGCGGTGCCGGGCTGCTCGGTACGGGACTTCGAATCATCTGAAGACGGAGCGACGCGCAGGAACGGGTCGTTGACGCGCTGACGGCCCTCCACAACGTCGTCCTCGCCGAGCTGCCACGGGACGACGGTAATCACCACACCGGGCACACCCAGGAGCGCCGCGCGCAGGCGCAGGGCCGACTGGTTGTGCACAAAGTTCTCCCACCAGTGAGTGACGAGGAACTGCGGCATGTAGACCACGAGCATCTCAGTGGGCATCGCGCGACGGCGACCGCGCACGTACTGCAGGATGACCGAGGCGATGTCACGGTAGGGCGCGGATAGGAGCGTCAGCGGCACGGGAACGCCGGAGGCCTTCCATTGGCGCAGAATCTTGTTCTCTTCCTCGTCGTCGGCGACGACGGAGACGAGCTCGATCGACGTCGGCGAGGACGCGCGAGCCGCCGCGATCGCTCGCATGGCGGGGCGCGACAGAGAGGACACGAGGACGAGGGCACGCACGCGGGTCGGCAGGGCGCGGCGCGCGTTCCAGTCGTCCACGCGCAGCTGCGAGCGGACCGTCTCGTAGTGGTGGTGGATCGAAATCTGGATACCAAAGGTGATCGCGATCATCAGCAGCGTGATCCACGCGCCGTGCGTGAACTTCGTGGCCAGGACGATGATGAGCACGAGGCCGGTCATCATGAAGCCGACTATGTTGACGGCGCGCGAGCGCAGGACGGACATGCGTTCCTGGCCGGACTGGCGCGTGCGCAGCTGCCGGTTCCAGTGCTTGATCATGCCCAGCTGCGAAAGCGTGAAGGAAATGAAGACACCAACGACGTAGAGCTGGATGAGGCGCGTCGTCTGCGCTTTGAAGCCGACGATCAGCGCGATTGCGGCGACTGTCAGAACGACGATGCCATTCGAGTACGACAAGCGGTCGCCGCGCCGCACCATCTGGTGGGGCAGGAAGGAATCGCGCGACAGAACGGATGCCAGCGTCGGGAAGCCATTAAACGCCGTGTTACCCGCGAGCACCAGGATGAAGCCGGTGACGACGGTGATGAGAATGAAGAGGATCGATCCCTGACCAAACACTGCGGAGGCGATCTGCGAGATCGCCGGGTCAATCGGAGTGTTCTGCGGGACGGGCGCACCCTGGTAGGTCAGCTGGGTCGCGGCGTCGTCGACGATCTTCACGCCGGTCGCGCGCGCCAGCACAAGGATCGAGATCATCATTGAGGCAGCGATCAGACCGAGCATCGCCAGCGTGGTCGCCGCGTTGCGGGACTTGGGGCGGCGGAACATGGGCACGCCGTTGGAGATGGCCTCAACGCCGGTGAGTGCAGCGCAGCCCGAGGAGAACGCGCGCATGAGCAGGAAGGCTCCCGCGAGCCCTGCCAGGCCGTCCGCGTGGCCGGGCGCAGTTACGAGGTCGTAGGCGGCGGTGGGCGACTCGCCGAGGTGTCCCGTCGCCATCTTCGCGAAACCGACGGCGACCATGAGGCCGATGGCACCCATGTACAGGTAGGTGGGCACGGCGAACGCGCCACCGGCCTCGCGCGTGCCGCGCAGGTTCAGGGTGGCCAGGATGATGACGAGCGCGACGGCGATCGGTACCTCGTAGCCGAGGAGGGCCGGGACGGCCGTCGTGATGTAACTGGCGCCCGATGAAATCGAGACGGCGACCGTCAGGATGTAGTCGACCAGCAGTGCCGAGGCAACGAGCAGGCCCCAGGAACGGCCCAGGTTCGTGGTGACGACCTCATAATCGCCACCGCCCGACGGGTACGCGTGCACCGTCTGACGGTACGACGCGACCACGACCGCAAGCACAATCGCGACGACGACACCCACCCACACGGACTGAAGCGCGGCCATCGAACCGGCGAGCGCGAGGGTGAGGAGGACTTCGTCCGGCGCATAGGCGACGGACGACAGCGCGTCCGACGCGAAGATCGGCAGGGCGATTCGTTTGGGGAGAAGCTGGTGGCCCATCGCGTCCGATCGCATCGGGCGCCCGATGAGCACGCGCTTTGCGTAGGCCAACAAGTTCGTCACGGATGCTAAGCGTAGTCCACCGAGCCTGACAGTGGCAGTGCCGAAGCGCACGCATGGCTATTACGCGAGGACCGGAGTACTTTGGTAGTCGTGCACTTTGTGATCATGGGTTGCGGGCGCGTCGGCGCTCGCCTGGCATCGACGTTGGACGCCGCGGGTCATTCCGTAGCTGTTATTGACCAGGATTCCAAGGCTTTCTCTCGCCTCTCTCCGGACTTTTCCGGTCGTCGTGTGACGGGCGTGGGCATGGACCGCGACTGCCTGCGTCAAGCGAACATCAAGGACGCGTATGCGTTTGCGGCCGTCTCGTCGGGTGATAACTCGAACATTATTGCCGCGCGCGTCGCACGTGAGGTCTTTCACGTCGAGCACGTCGTCGCACGAATCTACGACCCGACGCGTGCCTACCTGTACGAGCGCCTCGGCATCCCGACGGTCGCCTCGGTGCAGCGCACCGCCGAGTCGGTGATGCGCCGCCTGCTCCCTCCGGACGCGTCGCTCATCTGGTCCCACCCAACCGGCGCGGTCGGCCTCGTCAATGCGACGCCCTCCCCCAGCTGGTACGGCCTGAGTTTCCAAGTTGTCGAGGATCTCACAGGCTGCCGCGTCGTCTTCACGTCGCGCTTGGGATCCATCCGCACCGCATCGCCGGATCTGGTGGTCCAGGAGCACGATCAGCTGTATTTCGCGATCAACGGGACCGAGACCGCGCAGCTGCGCGACCAATTGGCTAACCCGCCCAAGACGGAGGTGTGAGCATGAAGATTGTGATTGCTGGAGCCGGATCGGTGGGTCGCAGCGTCGCCCTGGAGCTGCTCGCTCATGGCCACGACATCACCCTGATCGACAACATGCCCGAGAAGCTGCGCATCTCGTCCGTGGCAGACGCGGACTGGGTGCTCGCCGACGCGTGCTCGCCTGACGCGCTGTACGACGCGGGCGTGGATGAGGCCGACGTGATGGTCGCCGCGACCGGCGACGACAAGGCGAACCTGGTCATCTCCCTGCTGGCAAAAACTGAGTTCGCGGTGCCCCGCGTGGTCGCGCGCCTGAACAACCCGAAGAACGAGTGGCTGTTCGATCAGGCGTGGGGCGTGGATGTGTCCGTGTCGACGCCGCGCATCATGACGTCTCTCGTCGAAGAGGCGGTCTCGGTGGGCGTTCCGGTGCGTCTGTTCTCCTTCAACACGGCCGCTGTGTCGATGCACGCACTCATCCTGCCGGAGGATTCCCCGGTTGTGGGCAAGCGCGTCCATTCCCTGCAGCTGCCGGCCCGTTCGGTCCTCGCTGCGCTTCTGCGCGACGGTCGTCCGATTACGCCGAGCGCCGACGACGTATTCGAGGCCTCCGATGAGCTCCTGCTCCTCGTGCCCGATGCGGACACCGCTGAGTTGGAGGACCTGCGTCAGCTGGCCGCATCCCCCGTCTCGGAGGAGTCCGAGGACGAGGAAGGCGAGGAATAATCCTTCAGCTTCCACCAGGTGGCCCAGGCTCCCAGCGCGAAGAGCGGGAGTCCGAGGGCCAACTTGGCGACGCCGAGAGCCGCAACCTGGCCCGTGAACCACAGGGGTGCCTGCACGGCGACGCGCAGCGCAAAGATTCCCGCCCACATCCACGCGATCGCGGCGCAGCTGCGGCGCAGGTCCGCGTACGTGGGATCTGATTGCCATCCCTTCGCCAGGCCGGTCAGCGGACCGTAGAACTGGGCAACGAGGTCTCGCCCGCACAGGACAGAGAGGGCAAAGGCAAGGGCCATGGCCACGTTCGTGGCGATGCCCCAGACAAAGTAGTTTTCTCCCCGCCCGGTCGCCGCCGCGAAGATGACGCCGATGGCGACTCCGAAGAGGCCGGACAGGGCCTGCCCGATCCCCTGACGCTGGACAAGTCGGATGACGCAGGCGAGCAATGCGACGCCGAACGCCGCGATGAGCGTCGGCACGAGGTGTCGCGTGGCCACAAAAACGACGACGAAGAGCAGTCCAGGCGCGGTGGCTTCGATAACGCCGCGCGTGCCACCTAGGGCTTGTGACCAGGAGAATTCCTCAGAGGTAGCCTGATCCATCCAGCGAGGAGTTGGCATCAGCCCTCCCCCGCGATCACGCGGTACAGCGGGTTGATGATGACGAGGCGTTCGCCCACGCGGCCAACGGTTCCTTCGACCTCGAGGCGTTGACCGACGCTCAGTCCGGGGATGGAGGATCGTCCCGGCCAGCGCAGCTCCAGCGTGTCGGTGCCGTCATAGAGGGTCGCGACGAGGACGCGCTGGGCGCCCTCCTCGGGCGGGTAGGTCATGCCCAGCAGCGTGCCAAACACGAGCACGTGAGAGCGGTCGGCCACGTCTCGAATCGGCGTGATACCACGGGCGGCGCGCGCCGAGTCCTCGTCAAGGGCGGCATCCAGGGAACGCGTGTCCTTGTCGAGGCCGAGCGCGGCGACGACCTTAGCGAACCACGAGGCCATGTCAGGATTCCTGAGCGCCCGCGGGCAGGTGCACGGGCAGCAGCTCGAGGCGCGTGCGCGGGTGGTTGTCGCGACGCACGACGATACGGTCGATGACTTTCTCGATGTCGGTGCCGGCTTCCGCGGTGGCAGCGGCCGGGCCGAGGATGTCGATGCGCGCGAACCAGCGGTCGCCTTCACGGCCGATGATGCGCATGCGCGAGGTCGCGGAGCGGCCGTCGGGCATCTGCATCGGCATGTCGACGAGCAGCTCGTTGCCGTAACGCGTCGGGTAGTCGGCGACCTTGGCACCCTGATCTTCGAAGCCCTTGCGGATTTCTTCGCGCAGCTCCTCCCACACACCGCCGGAGCGGGGTGCGGCTGCGACGCTCATCTGAATGCCCGAGCTACCGAGCACGACGAGGATCTGCAGGACGGTCGTGCCGTCGTCTGCGATCTGGGTGCGCAGCTGCATGCCCTGAACTGCGGGGAACAGGATGGACCCCATGTCGACGTAGCCGTCGGTGGTGTCGACCTCGTCGTAGTTACGCGGGCCGGGCTCGCTCCAAATCGCAGCGTCTTCGTCGCTCAGGCGAGGCAGTGCCTCGACCTCTTCGATCTCGTCTTCGACAGTCTTGTTCTTGCGTCCGAACATCGCCCTACCTCACATCGCGCACTCGGTGCACACGGGGGCGCCGTTGGCGTCCACGTGGTCGAGCTGCGACGCGTGGTGCACGAGGAAGCACTGCGAGCAGGTGAATTCATCTTCCTGGCGGGGAACGACGTGGACCGTCAGTTCCTCCTTTGACAGGTCCGCGCCGGGAAGCTCGAAATTCTCAGCGGCCTCGTTTTCGTCTTCTTCGATCTCGGCGGAGCCGGCGTCGTTGCGACGGGACTTCAGCTCTTCGATCGAGTCCTCTGCGACCTCGTCTTCGTTCTTGCGCGGCGCATCGTAATCGGTTGCCATGGTTCTCCCCTTTCGCCTCTCGAGCCGGTTTGCGCGAGTGGTCTATGCGCAGGGAGGATAACACTTGTGAGAGTAATGTGCCATCGTATATGTGACACGCGCCCAGCTACGCGACATTCTGCGCATTATTTGAGACGATTCGACCTAGACGTCTGAGGAGGAAGTGATGATTGAGCTCGAATTGCTCGGGACCAGCGCCGATGGCGAGTCCCTGGTGCTCACCGATGCCCAGGGTGAACGCTATTCGGTGTTGATCTCCGATGAGCTCCGCGGCGCGACGCGCCGTGATCGTCCGCGAGTGGAGCTGGCGCCCGCTCGTCCCACGCTTGCTCCTCGCGACATTCAGGCTCTCCTGCGCGCTGGCGCGACCCCGGCTGAGATCGCGTCGCAGCATGGCATGGAGGTCAGCGCAGTTGAGCGTTTTGAGGCTCCCGTGCAGGCCGAGAAGGATTATGCGCTGACGCGCGCCCGCACCGTTCGTATTGGCGACGGTGGCCCGACGATGGGTGACCTCGTTCTGGATCGACTGGCGGCGCGCGGCGTCGACCCGTCGTCTCTGGAGTGGACCGCAACGCGCGAGGCCGGGGAGCCCTGGCAGATCATCGTGACCTTCGTGCAGGGCGCGGCCGAGCACGCCGCCCACTGGCACCTGTCGAACTCCGGCTCGCTTGAGGCGATTGACCAGGAGGCTCAGTGGCTGACCGAGCAGGTTTCCACCTCCCCGACGGCCTCGATCTTCACTCCCATGCCGCGCACCGCCCCTGCTCCTGTCGTCGACCCCGGAGCTGAGGATCTGCGTAACCGCGAGGCCATCATCGACCAGCTCAACGCCGTGCGCGGTAAGCGCCAGCACATTGACCTGGACCTGGCCGATGAGGTCGACGAGGAGGCCGAGTACCTGGCAGCCATCGCCGGCGAGGAGGAGGCCCCGACGACGGAGCCCGACACATCGACGGGCCCGATTTCTGCGCGCATCTATTCGCTCGCGTCGGCGCGCACCAAGGCGGAGGCGCCGTCCGAACACGCCGAAGACACGCTGTTCCCCGCGACCGGTCAGATCCCGTCTGCCCGTCCGACGTCGACGGGTGCCATCCCGGTGGCGTCCCGCTCCCCCGAGACCGAGGCCCCGGCCTCGTCGGGTGTGCTTCCATGGCTCTCCGATGCCCCCGCGTCTTCCGGTGAGGACAAGGGCGACGAGCAGGCGACCCCCGCGATCCCGATGAAGGCCGTGTCGGCGACGGATTCCGCTGAGTCCGCTCCTGCCGAAGCGGAGGAGAGCGCGACCGGTTCCGTTCCCGCTCAGGGCGTGACGGGTGCGAGGATGGCGCGCACATCCTCAAAGAAGACCCGTCGGTCGGTTCCCAGCTGGGACGAGATTCTTTTCGGCTCGAAGTCCTAAACCATGCACGCGTCAAGCGGCCGCTGACCGATTTCAGCGGCCGCTTCGCCTATGTCCCGACGTCGTCTTAAGACAGAACGATGACGGGGATGCGCATTTCGGTCGGCGTGAGTGAGCCGTGGACGCCCGGCATCGCGATCGCCGAGGCACTCTGAGTCCGTGAATCCACGATGCCGCCGTTTCCGCGGGCGAGGACCAGCAGGTCGCCAATGATCGAGGCGCCGTCTCCGGGGCCGATGAGCGCGCTCATCTGGTCGCGCGAGAGGATCCAGGCGCTCTCACCCAGGGTGTCGCGCCAGCGCGCCTCAACGTGGGTAGCGTGGCCCTCCTGCGCGTGCACGTGCACGGCTCGCGTCTCGCCTGCGACGATGCGCACCCCCTCGCGCAGAGCAGGCGTCTGAGCGACATCGACGAGGGCGGAGTGCTCCACGTTGATCATGCCGTGGTCCGCTGTCATGACGGTTCGCACGCCCGCGGGCAGGCCGCGCAGCAGCGCAGACAGCCCTGCGTCGAATTCTTCGAGGCATCCGATCCACGCGTCCGATCCGACGCCGGAGCCATGACCGGCGTGATCGATCTCGGACCAGTAGAGGTAGACGACGGGAGTGCCGGCACGCAGCTCGCGCAGGGCGGCGCTCACGCGGTCACTGAGCGACTCTGCGGGCACGTGGCGAGCTCCCCGCAGCGCGGCACCCGTCAGCCCGGAACCGGCAAAGCGCGCGGGCGAGATGACGGCCGAGGACACGTCCGCTGCGGCCAGACGCTCGAAGTAGGTGGGCGCGGGCTGCCACTCAGTGGGAGCAGGCCCGCCCTCCATGGCCAGCAGATTCATGACGCCGCCACCGTAGGCGACGGAGAAGCCCACCATGTTGGTGGCACCGGGGCGCGCCCCCGTTCCGAAAGCCGTGATGGCCGCGGCCGTCGTCGAGGGGACGACCGTGTGGATCGAGCGAATATCATTCCTCACGCGGCGCAGCGTCGGCGTGTGTCCCAGGTGGTCCTGGATCAGCTCGTACCCGAGCCCGTCCACGAGGATGATGAGCACTTGCGTAGCCCCGGCCTCGATCCCGAGGGTGTCGGCCGCCTGCGATGAGGCACCGGGCAGTGCGGAATCGATCGATGCGAGGGTGCCAGCCACAACGTCCGTGATAACCGGATCCCCCGCGCCGGGCAGATCGGCACCGGGCAGGCCCAGCGTGAGAGCGCGCTCACTCACTGCGGGTCCCCATCAGAGCCGCGAGATGATCGACGAAGACCATGGCTTCGTCAAGGGCATCCTGCCCGTCGACCGCCGCGGAGATACGGAAGGTCATGTCGTCGGGGAAAGACGAGCCCGTCAGGCCATGATCGGCCATGCAATTGGGGTCGTCGCAGCGGGCGGGCTCAAGCTCGAGGCGGCGCGCGCCCTTCAGGTCCAGCGCGATCGTCATTTCGGACAGCCCGCTCGCGTTCTCGGGATCCGTGTACACCTCCATCGTGGAGTACCCGGCGATGTCGCCGACCCGGTGCACGGCGGTCGCGATCGTCGCCGAGCCACCGTCCATCTCATCGACGTGCAGCTGAACGATAGCGCGGTCCGTCAGCGAGGCCACCGTCAAATGCCGAAAGACCGATCCGCGGTCGAAACCCGTATCCACCTGGCACAGCGTCGCCAGCGGCTCCGCGGTGCCCAGAGCGCGGCGCAGCGCGCGCTGCACGGCCTTGGGGTAGAAGCCCCCACGTTCGATACGGGTCCATGTGTCCATGCCCCAATTGTGCCCCGAAGCGGCGCGCCAGTCGAAATGAGCGCCAAGCCGCGCAATAATTGCGCGTATGGCTAAGAAGGACCAGATCGTCGACATCCCTGAGAAGGACGAGAACATCACAGAGATCGACGTGTCCGATGAGATGCGTGGGTCCTTCCTGGAGTATGCCGTCTCGGTGATCTACGCTCGCGCGCTCCCCGACGCGCGCGACGGCCTCAAGCCCGTGCAGCGCCGCATCCTGTTCCAGATGGATCAGATGGGGCTGCGCCCCGACAAGGGGCATGTGAAGTCCCAGCGCGTTGTCGGCGAGGTCATGGGTAAGCTCCACCCGCACGGCGATTCCGCGATTTACGAGGCCCTGGTGCGCCTCGCGCAGCCCTTCAACCTGCGTGTTCCCCTCGTCGATGGGCACGGTAACTTCGGTTCTCTGGACGACGGCCCGGCCGCTGCGCGTTACACCGAGGCGCGCATGGCGCCCGCCGCGCTGGACCTGGTGACAGGCCTCGACGAGGACACGGTCGACTTCGTCCCCAACTACGACAACCAGTTCATGCAGCCGGACGTCCTGCCGGCCGCCTTCCCGCAGCTGCTGGTCAACGGCGCCTCGGGCATCGCCGTGGGCATGGCGACGAACATCGCCCCACACAACCTGTCGGAGACGATCGCTGGCGCCATTCACCTGCTGGATAACCCGTCGGCGTCCGTCGCCGACCTCATGCGATACATCCCGGGTCCCGACCTGCCCGAGGGCGGCGTCATCGTCGGCCTCGAGGGCATCAAGGAGGCCTACGAGACGGGCCGAGGCGCGTTCAAGACCCGCGCGAAGGTCCAGATCGAGCGCGTGACCGCCCGCAAGATGGGCATCATCGTCACGCAGCTGCCCTACATGGTGGGCCCCGAAAAGGTCATCGAAAAGATCAAGGAAAACGCGAACGCGGGACGCCTCAAGGGCATTTCCTCGGTCCAAAACCTCACCGACCGCATCCACGGCCTGCGCCTGGTCATCGAGGTGAAAAACGGATTCAACCCCGAGGCCGTGCTGCAGCAGCTCTACCAGCGCACGCCGCTGGAGGATTCCTTCTCGATCAACGCCGTGGCGCTCGTGGGTGGCCAGCCGCGCACGCTGGGCCTCAAGGAGATGCTGCAGGTCTTCCTGGATCACCGCCTGGACGTGACGACGCGCCGTAGCCGCTTCCGCCTGAAGAAGTGCGAGGATCGCCTGCACCTGGTCGAGGGCCTGCTCATCGCGATCCTGGACATCGACGACGTCATAGCGATCATTCGTTCCTCCGACGACGTGGAGATCGCGCGCGAGCGCCTCATGACGGCCTTCGACCTGTCCGAGGCCCAGGCCAACTACATCCTCGAGCTGCGCCTGCGTCGCCTCACGAAGTTCTCGCGCATCGAGCTGGAGACCGAGCGCGACGAGCTCATGGCAAAGATCGCCTCGCTGCGCGAGATCCTGGAGGATCCGGAGCTGCTGCGCGCGCTCGTGAAGAAGGAGCTGCGCGAGGTCTCGGATCGCCTGGGCACGCCGCGTCGCACGCTGCTGCTGGCCTCGACGGGCACGCCCGTGGGCGCGGCGGCCGCCGACGATACAGCGCTGGCGGCCCTGCCGTCGGTGTCGCGTTCCGGTAAGGGCCTCGCCCTGCAGATCCCGGACGACCCGTGCGTCGTGGTTCTATCTTCCTCTGGCGCTCTCGCGCGCGTCGAGGGCGGGGATCCCCTCGAGCCCGGTCCGCGCGCGGCGTCGGACGGCTGGCGCGTGCAGCTGCCGTCGACGGCACGCTCGCAGGTGGCCGTGGTGACGGAGGACGGTCTCGCTCACCGCATCGACGTCGTCGACCTGCCGGCGCTCCCCCGCTTTGAGACGGGCTTGTCGCTCGCTGGTGCCATGCCGTCCTCGCTGCTGCTGCACACGGACGTTCCCGCCGTGGGTCTGCTCGATCCCGAGGGCACCGACGTGGTCGCGATGGGCACGGCTCGCGGCACTGTCAAGCGCCTGCGACCGGACGTGCTGCAGCGCGACGAGTGGGAGGTCATCGCCCTGGAGGACGGGGACCGTCTGGTGGGCTTCGATCGGTGCTCGGACGAGGCGGACCTGGTGTTTATTTCGTCGGACGCGCAGCTGCTGCGCACGCCGGCCGCGAAGGTGCGCCCGCAGGGTCGCACGGCCGGTGGCATGGCTGGCATGAAGCTGAACCCCGGGGCCGAGGCCCTGGGCTTCTGGGTGGTCGAGGCTCCCATTGATGCTGTGGTGGTGACTGTGGCTGCGGCGCTGGGCGCGCTGCCGGGCACGGGCCAGACGACGGTGAAGGTGACGCCTTTTGAGTGCTACCCAACCAAGGGCCGAGGCGGTCAGGGCGTGCGCTGCCAGCGCTTCCTGCGCGGTGAGGATCGCCTAGATATCGCGTGGGTCGGCACGAAGCCGGCACGGGCCGCGTCCGCGGACGGTTCGCCCGTTGAGCTGCCCGCAGAGGATGAGCGCCGCGACGGCTCGGGTGTTCCGATCACCTTCGCGATCGCGTCGATCGGCTGACGCTCCCTCCTAGTCATGACGGTGGGGTGGCCAGGATTTCTCCCGGCCACCCCACCACTATGACACCTTCTGTGTCGCGCCTATTTCGCGTGATAGCGGGGGCTGGTTCCCAAGTGCGTGGAAACCGTGACCATCGGATCGGTGATCAAGGATTCGTCAAAGCCCCTGTAGGCATACGAGTTGTCGTTGACGATCTGCAGGGGGTTAACGACGCCGTCCGCATACTGCTGGACTTCGTCGGGCGTCGGGCTCGATCCGTTCCCCTTGTCGGCGAGCGGGTTGACGTCGGGCAGCGTCGTGGGATCCGTTTTGAGGATTGCCCCTGGATCGATGCCACCGTAGCCGGTGTACTGGTTCCAGGTGTGGTCGGGGTTGAGGCCCGTCTTGACGAGGAGCTGAAGCAGCTGATTGGCCGTCGCATTCGGCCACTTCTGGCGGGCGAGCGCGAGGACACCGGCGACGATGGGCGCGGATACCGAGGTACCCGAAACCTGTTTAACCTGTCCTGTAGCGTAATCATGCACGGACAGAGGCCCTCCAACCGCTGTTGTTGTCACGCCTTGTCCCCACGACGAATAGTCCTGACGGTTGCCGTCAATTCCAATCGAAGTAACGCCTACAACACCAGACCATTGCGACAACGCGGTCGCATTGTCATCCGCGCCGCCATTACCTGCAGAAGCGGTGATGATACTTCCTTGCGCAATGGACCGCGCAATTGCCCATTTGAGAGAATCCTCGTGAGAGGTACTCGATGACGAAACATTAATAATTTGTGCACCGTCATTCATGGCTGCGTTAAGCAACCACGCATAACCGTATTTCAAATTCTTACCCTCATCCAGGCAATCGGATGATGGCTGGTCCCCGTCTTGTTTAGAACCAGTCCGATACGTCAAAAGTGTGGCTTCTGGTGCAACGCCATAGCTTCCAGAGACCAAAACTGAGGCCACTGAAGTACCGTGGCTTTTCGATGCAAGTGACGAGTCAATCGTGCACATCTCTCGTTCTTGAATTGATGCGCCCGCAAGTTCCGCTGCCGACATCTCAACAGGCCCATCAATCATTGCGATCGTTACGCCTTCACCCGTGTACCCCTTCGCCCTGGCCTGATCCAGGTGGTAGTAGGCGAAGTACGGCTGGTCCTCCGCGGTGATCGTATTGTCTGCCCGAGCTGAGGTGGTTGGGAGCGTGGTGACACCAGCGGCGATGACGAGAGCGGCAGCGGAAGCTCCCCACGCGCGCCTACTCTGACGACGCGCTCGTCTCGGCTTTACCATTGGCGTGGGTCCCATCCATCGTCCTTTCGCGGGGCGGGGCTCAAGTCCTTATCCGACCCGTAGGTCTGGGACATCGGATTTACGTAGCCCTCGGGCAGTTCATCTCCATCATCGTCAAAGCGGAAGGGCGTGTACTTGCGACGCGCCGACTTCTTCTTATCGTCCTTACCGCCAGCTCCGCCGGCACCTGCTCCTCCCATGAAGCCACCGGCACCGCGAGCACTGCCCTGACCAGCGCCTCCCGAGGCCGATACCTTAGCTGCGGAGCTAACGGGGGCGGCGGTCGTGCCACTCGCACCGGTCCCTGCCCCGCCGGCCAAAGGAGCCTTGTACGTTCCATATCCCGGGCCAGAATAGGATCCCGTGCGAAGGGATGCAGCACCTGCAAAACCACTGCCAGCGCCACCGGAAGTGCCCGTACGGCCCAATGCGCTCAGTCCGCCAGCTCCGAGGCGCGAGGCGGCACCCATCCCCAGAGCGCCTGCTCCGAGAACGCCGGCACCGCCCATACGGGCAGCGAGCGCCGACTCGCTGCCGGGACCCCCATTCACGTTCCACAGGGGATGGTATCGGTCGACGGGTGGCGCTGGCGTGTATCCTCCAACCGTTCCGTTGGCGTGCCGATCGCCATTCACCCGGGTATGCAGCAGGTCCATTCCCATGAGATCCTGCGGGTCGGTAATGGGATTGAGGCGCGAACCAACTTCTCCCTCGGTGATGTACTCATTCGGGATGCGAGGTGACGACATGACGCGACCGCTCACCGGCCCACCCTCGTCATAGCCATCCGAGTAGAGCCCGGAACCCGTGCCACGCAGGTCGGAACGCCCGTAGTCACTGTCGCGATCACCGGGATACACGCCCGGAGCGTGCGGGGAGACGTTCAGGTACCCATTCTCAATGTCGTGACGAACCGAAGCAATCGACGGTCCTTGCCCGGGCCACTGGTGTGCGCCAGGATCATCGAGCTGCTGTGTCTGAGCGGAAATACCGTCAGCCAGCCCTTGCATCGTATTATTCGCTCGCTCGAGAATGTCCGTCGCCGCGACCTCCCGCTGTGCATTGGCCTGGGCGATAAGCGCCTGGAAGTAGGCATCGGCCGACACCGCGAGTGTGTTGATCGGTCCGCCGAACGGCCCGAGGTACTTCGTCACGGGAACCGCCACATGCGTCGCGTCGGCAAGCTTCTGCAGATTGGAGTCGATAAGAGTGGGCGACAGCTGCTGCGCCTCCTCACGAATATGCGTCATGGCTCGCCGCGCCTCGACGTAGTACTCCATCGCGGTGTTGTGGTTTTCCTTGATTCCCTGGACCTGCTTCATCGTCGCATCGGTCCACGCATCAATCCGATCGCCGGTTTCACCTGTGAACCCCTGGTAGGAGCGCATATGGTGCGTGACGTAATTAGCCTCGTTCAGGCCGCACACGATCGTGTTGTGTTCATTGTCCGAGGCGTCGAGAGCAGAGGCACTCTCGATCGCGGCGACCAGGCGCATGAGTCGGTCGTACATGGGGCTATCAACCATGGTGGTTCCTCTCCTTCTCAGAACTCAGACGGCACGTTCTGCGTGGGACTCGTACCAGCACCGGAGCCACTGCCGCCCGAACCCGTGGTCGTAGCACCGTTAGCGCTTCCAGACGAAGCTGTTCCCCCGCTAGCAATCTGCGAGGGTGCCTGCGTCGCAGGGGATGAGGGCGTGGCTGCAGGCTGCGGATCCATCGACGCAAGGATACGAGCGAACTCATCGGCATTGCCCTGCTCGGCAGCCTCAAAAGCGCTCACAGCGGTATCGACGTCACCGCCAAATTTCTGAAAACGAACCTGCTGGTTGGAGACGACATCTTTCTCGGTCCTCAGATATGCGATCAGCGAGCGGCGCATCGCCTGGAAGCCCTCCTCCTCAGACCAATAATCTGCCTTCTGAGCGTCCATCAGTCGACTGATTGCCTGAGAGGAGTCAGTGAGCGATTGCCCCCCCTTCTCCATATCTCCGCTTGTTTGGGCATGCTTATCGGAGTCGAAACCGACGTCAGCCACGCGTCACCTCCACGAATGCAAAGACCGAAAGATACGTGTTCGATGGAACACTATGAGACCTCTGCAAGCATATGACTACTCGTTCACATTGACAAGCGAGTCCGAGGATCGCACAGTGACCGCAGACCAGCAGATACGGGTGTGGGACCGGCCGCTCGGCCGGGCCCACACCCGTCAGTTGAGGAACGCTTCCCCCGTCAGCCTCGCAGCGTCGGGTCGGCGGCCAGCACGCCGGCAACCTCCTCGCGCGTGGGCGAGTAGGCGCCCTGGTGCAGGATGGTGATGCCGGAAGTAATGATGCCGCGGTGGATGGCGGGCAGGATCTGGCCCCACGACGCCTCGCGCAGACGCTGCTTCGCTTCGCCGGAGCCCAGGAGTCCCGCGTCCACCAGGCCGGAGATGAGGCCGGCCATGAGCGAGTCGCCCGCTCCCACGGTGTCCACCAGCTCAACGTCCAGCGGGTCGACGACGAGCATGTCGCGCTCGGCGGCGGCCTTGATATAGACGCCCCAGGGGCCGCGCGTGCACAGGATCAGCGACGGGCCGGACTGCGACCACTCGCGGATGACGTCCTCGACGGGGCGGCCCGGGTAGAGCCACTCCAGATCCTCGTCGGAGGCCTTCACGACGTCCGCGAGGGCCACGATCGCCTCGATGTGGGGGCGGGCCTCGTCGGGCGTGCCCAGGAGAGCGGGGCGGATGTTCGGGTCGTAGGAGACGGTTCCGCGGATCGCCTGGCGCTTGACGGCGGCCAGGACCTTGTCGGCACCGGGCTCGACGACGACCACGTAGGAGCCGGTGTGAACGTGTCCGACGGTGTCCGGATCCTCGACGGACGGGACGTCCCACGAGAGGTCGAACTCGTAGGTGGCGTGGCCCTTCTCATCGACGGCGGCGTGAGCCACGGTGGTGAACTCGGCACCGTCGCTACCGGGCGTCAGGACGACTCCGGCGGCCTCGGCATGAGCACGCACCTTGTCGCCGCGAGCGTCGCGCGCGAACCACGTCGCCAGCTCAGATTCGTGGCCGAGCCGGGTCAGGCCGGCTGCGACGTTGAGCATCGATCCCCCGACGACCTCGACGGGTTCACTGTTCGGGCGGGTGATCTCGTCGATGAGCGCTTCCCCGATGTTCACGATTCTAGTCATTCGTCAACCCCAGCTTCTCTTCCATTTCTTCGAGCGGAATGCCCTTGGTTTCGGGCATGACCTTCAGCACCCAGAATAGCTGACCGACCATCGCGAGGAAGAAGATTCCAAAAGCGTAGCCACCACCGAGTTTATCGGTGAGCACGGGGAAGGCATAGGTGGTAACGAAGGCGAACACCCAGTGCGTGAGGGATCCGAGAGACTGGCCGCGTGCGCGCACTCGGTTGGGGAAGATCTCGGAGATGAACACCCAAATGACCGACCCCTGGCCGAAGGCGTGGGAGGCGATGAAGCCGAGGAGGCCCAGGAGGATGAGCCACACGGGTGCCGCGCTGCCTTCCTCGAAGTAGCCGTTCTCGTAGGCGACCATCATGCCGGCGAGGAATCCCAGGGAGACCAGGTAGCCGATCGAGCCGACGATCATGAGCTGGCGGCGTCCGATCTTGTCGATGACGGTCAGGGCGGCCATGGTGGCGACCAGGTTCATGAGGCCGACGATGACGGAGCCGATGTAGGGGAAGGCGTCTCCGAGGACGGCCGCGCCGCCCGCGAGCTTCATGACCTTGGGAGCGTAGTAGAGGATCGCGTTGATGCCAGAGAGCTGGTTGAACATCGCGATGCAGAAGGCCATGAGGATGACCTTGCGGTAGCGGCGCGTGAAGAAGGCGACCTTGCCGCCGGCGGCGTCTTCGGCGATCTGCGCCTTTATCTCGCTGATCTGCTCATTGCTTTCCTCTTGAGAGGTCGTGAGACGCTGCGAAATCTTGACGGCAAGTTCTTCGCGGCCGTGGGAGAGCAGCCAGCGCGGCGTCTCGGGGACTGTGGCCAGGAAGATCAGGAAGAGGACGGCGGGCACCGCCATGACGCCGAGCATCCACCGCCACGCGGTCTGCTCGTGCGCGATCTCGCGGATAATCGCGTTCGACGCGTAGGCCAGGAGGATGCCGAAGACGATATTGAACTGGACGAGGCCGACCAGCCGTCCGCGCACACGCGCGGGCGCAATCTCGGCGGTGTAGATGGGTGCCACCACGGAGGACAGGCCCACGCCGACGCCACCGAGGAAGCGGAAGATCATGAAGAAGGTGATCGGGAACACAGACGAGGCCGACGCCGTTCCATCCGTTGCCGTCACCAGCGTGGGCAGCGGGGCCAGGGCTGTAGCGAGGGCGCCGACGCCGAACAGGATGCCGATCCAGAAGAGGATGGGCTTACGGCCGAATCGGTCGGCCAGGTTGCCGGCGACGATCGCACCTGCGATGGTGCCGATCGTTGCGATCGCAACGAGCATGCCTTCGCCCGTGGAAGACAGGGCGTAGAGCTCGGTGAGTTTTTCTTCCGCGCCGGAGATGACGGCTGTGTCAAAGCCGAAGAGCAGGCCGCCGAGGGAGGCGACGATGGCGCTTCGAATGACCAGGGGCGGAATAGATCGAGATGGTGCTGACGACTGAGATGTCATGCTGGCTCCGCACTGTGGGGAGGGGACGCGCATGGCGCCGAGGCCGTTCCCGCCTCTAGCTGCGAGCCTAAATAATTAATTGGTCGGACAATTAGGACCTAAGAAGCGGTTATATGAAAACTGAAAAGAAAACAGGACGAAATGCGCCCGCTGAAAAAGAAAAAGTAACGACGATAACACAAGGGGATACAAGCAACCATCCACCATGTGAAACAACGATCAAATCTCGATCGCGTACAGCCTCGTCTGGCCGACCGTGCGGAAGCCGAGATAGTCGTAGATGGCAAGAGCGCCCGTGTGGTTTGCGGAGCCCACGCCCGTGCCCGCGCGGTCCATGCCGTCGCGCTTCTGCGCCCACATCGAGGCCAGGATGAGCGCGTCCGCGACGCGGCTCTCGCGCCACTGGGACAGGACGCCCAGCTGGTCGATGTATCCCTCGCGCCAGCCCAAAGCCGCCCAATCCTGCTCGTAGCGCGAGGCCAACAGGAAACCGGCGACGCGGGGACGGTCCCCCGTCCGGTCGACGGCCACGAACGACCATTCGGGAGCGAAGGCCGTGCGCCCCTGCATCCACTGCTCCTGAGTGAGCGGGGGCCGGCCCCACTCGGACTCGTTGAGGCGGTTCGCCGCGCGCAAGGCGGGTTCCTCCCACTGGGGACCCCAGGCCTCAACGCTCATGTACGATCCCAGGTCAGGAACCCGCGGGAGCCCCTCCAGCGAGGCACGCAGCTCGTAGTAGGTGCGCGTCCAGCGGAAGCCATGAACCTTCAGCTGAGCCTCGAGATCATCCTGGCCGGTCTCAACGTGACAGGTGATCTGGGCGGGAGCATCACCCTCAACCTCGGCCAGCATCTGGCGAGCAGTACCCTCCTGCCAGTCGACGATCGCATTGCCGAGGCCGATGCACCGAAAGTCGGGGTCCACTCCCCCGACGCACACACACTCCACGCGCCCCGGGAAACGCAGGACCACCTGGGCAAAGGCGACGATGCGCCCCGCTGCGATACCCCTGCGGGCAATCCCGACGAGGCCACGCCACTGCGAGGCAGCCGAGAGCATCTCCTCGACCTCGTCCGGGCTGGTGCGATACGGCGGGTTATCGAGGGCCTCCATGCGGGCGAAAAGGGCGGACAGGCCACCGTGGTGGGCAGCCGTGAGCGACTCCCATTCGATCCCGTGATGTTCGCCCGGGAAGGGGACGAACTCGGGAGCATTTGCTCGCTGCGCGAGAGGAATGCTCATGCTCGCCTCCTTCCGTCCCTACTGGTCGATCGTGTAGTAAACCTCGGCGGCCTCATCCACGAAGCCCAGGTGTTCGTAAATCTTATGTGCTCCGTCCGGGCTCGACATGTCAACGTCGAGGCCAATGCGCGACGCGCCGGACGCGGATGCTGCGGCGACGGCATGCCCGACGAGGGCACTCGCGATGGAGCGTCCGCGGTGCGCCTCGGCGACGCCGAGCAGGTAGATATACGCCTCGGAGCGGCCCGTAGCCACCCAGCGCTGCGCGGGACGCCCGGTGATCGCGTAGCCGACGACCTCGCCCTGGGCGTCCACGGCCACGAACGACCAGCGCGGGTCGAAGTGGTTCATCGCGTCGTCCCACCACAGGGCGCGCAGCGGCGACCGGAACGACTGCTGGAAGGCCTCCATGTGGATGGCGCGGACCTGCTCCTGCGGAACCTGGTTCCACGGCAGGACGCGGTATCCGTGGCGCGCGGGCACGGGCACCTCGCCGCCAGCCAGGTCGCGGTACATGACCTGATACGTGCGCTTAGCAAAGAAGCCGGCCGCAATGTAGAGGCGACGACGATCGGTCATGTGTGCATCGACGAGATTCGAGATCGAAGCGGGCACCTCGGACTCGGCGCCGAAAGCTTCGACGAGCATCTGTCGGGCGCGCCCATCCTGCCAGTAGAGCAGAGCCCGGCCCACGCCTCGGCCACGCCAGTGCGGGTGGATGAAGGCGCTGACGACGGCGGTCGCGGCCTCGTGGATGCCTCGCAGGACGCGCACGGACGCCACCGCGCAGATGTTTCGCTTCGCGTCCAGGCCGACAATCGTGTCCACCCAGTCGCGCCCGTTCTCGCCCTCCATCATGTCCGCGATGTCGTCGACGGAAGTGCGCCGAATGGCGTTGTCGTCGTCTTCGATCAGCGAGATAAGCGCGTACACGGCGGGCGCGTCGCGGCCGATCATGGGCCGCCAGCGCAACCCGAGGTGATTGCCCGGGTACGGGACGGACCCGGGCGGCGTGAGTCGCTGCGCAAGTCCTGTCAT
>ERZ772917.421-NODE-421-length-30611-cov-29.550497_pt1 | contig 30611 bp, 34 predicted proteins | sample MGYA00511187_ERZ772917 | MGnify/ENA primary metagenome ERZ772917 (study PRJEB29015, sample SAMEA2737925) | human oral metagenome | biome: human oral; feature: human-associated habitat; material: dental | place: China | collected 2012 ...
ACCAATGCCAAAGAAGGAGAAATAAGATGAAGACTTATTCACAAAAACCATCTGAAGTTTCTCGCCGCTGGGTATTGTTTGACGCAAGCGAACTGCCACTCGGCCGTTTGGCAACAGAAATTGCCAAGCATTTGACTGGTAAATATAAGCCAACCTACACGCCACATGTTGATGGTGGCGACTATGTTGTAGTTATTAACGCTGCTCAGACAGTCGTAACTGGCGATAAAGAAACTAATAAAAAATACTACCGCCACACTGGATTCCCAGGCGGCATCAAGGATGCTACTTTGGCAGAAGTTCGTGAGCATTTCCCAGAGCGTATCATCGAAAACGCCGTCAAGGGCATGCTTCCAAAGAACAAATTGCAAGCAGAGCGTATGAAGCGTCTCCGCATCTTTGCTGGTGCAGAGCATACACACGCCGCACAGACCCCAGAGAAAGTTGAGGTGAAGTAATATGGCAAAGACTGAATATTTCTACGGACTAGGTCGACGCAAAAGTGCTTCGGCGAGCGTTCGTATTCTGCCAGGCAAGGGTGTAATTACCATTAACGGCAAACCAGCCGCTGAGTACCTGGACGGTAACAAAACTCTGCTAGCTGAAGTTACCGACCCGCTAGCTGTCGTGTCCAAGCAAAAAGAGTTCGATGTAACAATCCTCGTCAAAGGTGGCGGACTGGCTGGTCAAGTTGACGCGATCAAGCTTGGCATCGCTAAAGCCTTGACGGTTGCACACGCTGATCTTCGTCCAGTTTTGAAGAAAGCAGACCTATTAAAACGCGATCCACGCGAGAAAGAACGCAAGAAGTACGGTCTGCGTTCCGCCCGCAAGCGCGAACAATTCTCCAAGCGTTAATCTTCGCCTGGAATACACAATCACCTCGCCATCAACCTGGCGAGGTGTTTTTGTTATAATTGATATATGTTTGACCGCCTTATTCATCGCTGGCTTCGCGTACCATATACCCTAAACGTACGTTCTTATCAGAACCCCAAAAACCCTCGTGCTACCGTGATATTGCTTCACGGTATCGGTAGCTCAGTGAAAATGTGGCAACGAATGATTGAATCAAAGATTATTGATCAAGATATTCGAGTATTGGCAGTAGACCTGCTGGGCTTTGGAGACTCGCCAAGGCCAGACTGGAAAGTTTACGATGTCGCCACCCAGTCAAAATCCCTAACCGCAACCCTACTGACACAGATGATCACTGGGCCAATTATCATAGTCGGACATTCGCTCGGTGCATTAGTAGCGACTCATTACGCACACTCCTCTCCAAAATCAGTTCATTCGCTAATTCTTTGCAGTCCGCCATTCTACCGTCCTGAAGGGAAATCACGGTTTACTGAGCGTAAGTTGCGGTCGCTTTACCGCAAGATTATCGCTTCAGAAAAGATAAACAGATTACTTATTACCGACTTGGCACAAAAATATCAACTAATTAACCCTGGCTACCGCGTCAATAAATCCAACCTGTCTATTTTTCTGGACACGCTCGATGCCGCCATCATCAACCAAAACTCGCTGCAGCAAATCACTGATATTACCGCTCCAGTTGACCTTATTTATGGGCGACTTGACCCTGTCGTAATCAATAAAAACCTGCAAGAATTGGTCGCTGATAACGACAATGTTACACTGACCTGCACCTTTTCTAGTCATGAAATTGATAAGCGTTACGCCAAGTTAGTCGCCGAAAAGATAAACCAGCACGCCGATCTCGCCAACAACAGATCACATAATTGACTTCATCTTAAAAAAGTAGTATAAGTAAAACATGCAAACCCTTGGGAGACATCTGGGCAAGTTTTATCCAGACTACATAATTCGCGGCATATCAGATATCGACCCTCTTGATTTGGACGGCATATCTGCTATTTTCTTTGATTATGATAATACAGTTACTGGCTTCGGAGAGGAAATAAAAGACCCTGAAAGAGAAGTATTAGAACGCCTGGGTGAAGCTGGCATTGATCTGTTCGTGGTTACCAATGCTCACGCTAGCCGAATTAATACAATTAGAGAGAATCTGACAGGTCTCATCGATCCAGAGAATATCATCAATCCCGAATGTTGTACCGACACTCGCCTCTCTTCTATTATGGCAGAAAAGCCGTCATCAAAGATGATCGAATACGCCCTAGCAAGATATTCCCTCAAAGCCAGCCAAGTTTTGCTCATTGGCGACAGGATATTTAATGACATTATCGCTGGAAATAGAGCGGGAGTTCGTACAGCCCTCGTGCCGCCACTGGGACGCGAACACGCTGCTGTTGAGTGTCTGCAGCGACCAGTTGAGAGTTTACTACGTGCGATGTGGGGCCTACCAGTAAAGACTGAAGATTTTCCACGAACACTGACACCTACGCCACCCCAAAACGAAGTATGGTATAATTCCGTAGAACCAATTCGATAATATAGCACTTGGCAAAAAGCAAATGGCAAAACGTAAAAATACAGAAGAAATCCGCCTGAAAAAACGCAACCTCTGGATAAAGAGGACGATGCAGTGGAGCGGACTAGATCAGACGGAAGTCGAGTCTCTACTGATGACTCCGCGAACACAAAGCGTGCGAGTAAATCCGCTGGCGGCTGGAGATGTCCCGACCGATTTACTAGCAAAGCCCATCAGCTGGTGTAGTAACGGTTACGAAATAGTCAAAAGCGAAGAGGAAGAATATAACGAACTATCACAGTCCGGCAAGATCTACATCCAAAACGTCGCCAGCTGGCTGCCAGTCCTAGCCCTAAATCCTCAAGCGGGCGACAGCGTTCTCGACGTTTGTGCGGCACCTGGCGGCAAATCCAGCCATATTCAAGCCTTGACGAATAATAAGTCCCACCTTATCTGCAATGACAACTCTAAACCACGATTGATGAAACTTCAGGCCAACATGAAGCGCCTTGGCGTGCAAGCAGAGTATTCGCTGACCGATGCCACGCGATTGAGCCGCCACGACCTCGGCGAATTTGATAAAATCTTGCTTGATGTACCGTGTTCTGGCGAGGGGTTAATGACCTTGCGACCAGAAGATATTAAACTATTCGACAGCTGGTCGGTCGCCCACATTCGCCGCCTCAGTGATCTACAGAAACGAATTATCTCTGAAGCGTGGCAGCTACTCAAGCCTGGTGGCACCCTTGTTTACAGCACCTGTACTATGGCACCAGAAGAGAATGAAACCGTGGTAAATTACCTATTACGCCGCCAAGACGATGCCGAACTTCTACCAATAAAAATTGCTAATTTACCAAACCGCCAGCCAGCCGTCCAGTCCTGGAATAATCGCAATTTCACTCATGACCTCAGCAATTGCCTCCGTCTCGTTCCAGGCCGTCTGACTGAAGCCTTTTTCGTCGCCGCGCTTCATAAAGCGACACACAGCAAATAAGTGATATAATAGAACTATGGCAAAACCAGTTATCCTCACCGGTATTCGCAGTAACGAAGAACCGACGCTTGGCAATTACCTTGGTGCGTTTGTGCCGATGGTTGACATGCAACGCCGTTTTTCTGGCGATTACCAGATCAATATGTTCGTACCAGACTTGCATAGTTTCACTACGCCGATTGATCACACAACACTTTATCAAAACACTTTGAAAAATCTCAAGTATTTTATCGCCGCTGGACTGGACATTCATGATGAAAACACCTTTATTTATCGTCAGAGTTTCATTCCGGCACATGCTGAGCTAGCTTGGATTCTTGACTGCTTTACTTACGTTGGCGAAATGCAGCGAATGACGCAGTTTAAGGAGAAGTCGTCCGAGCATGCTGCTAGCGTGACTATGGGGTTAATGAATTATCCAGTCTTGATGGCAGCTGATATTTTACTTTACAACGCTGCTTATGTGCCAGTTGGTGAAGATCAGTTCCAGCACCTGGAGATTACGCGCGACATCGCTACTCGCATGAACAATAAGTTCGGCGAATTATTTGTCGTGCCTGAGCCAACCGCTAAACAAACTTCGTTCATTCGAAGAGACAGCGGTCTGCGTATTCGCAGTCTAACCAATCCTGAAAAGAAAATGAGCAAAAGCTCTGATGATGAAAAATCGAAAATAAATCTCAACGATACACCAGAGCAGGCGAGGAAGAAAATTATGTCAGCCACGACCGACAGCGTGGGCGTGATTAATTTTGATTGGCAAACACAGCCTGGCGTGACGAATCTGCTACAATTACTATCAATTTTGACTGGTCGGACGCAAGATGAAGTCAACGCCGAGTGGACTGGACAGACGCAGTACGGGCCACTTAAAAAAGCAGTAGCTGAGGCAGTAGTGGACTTTTTGGCTAATTTCCAAAACCGCTTGGCACAGATTTCTGATGAAGAATTGTTAGCGACCCTGGAACGTTCTGAGGCTGCCATGAGTAAAATTGCCAATGAAACTTTATTGCGTGCCCAAAAAGCTGTCGGATTGAGGAAATAGAGCGTGAAAGTTTCTGTGCGGACATTGTTAAAAATTGCCCGTTTGTACGGCGTTGCCGACGACAATACTTCTGTCAAAGATCTACGTCATCTTGATACGGCCGCCGAAGAGTCATTCACCAGAAGCACTTTTACCTTAAATAAGCAAAAATATGCCATTCTTTTTGGGTCGGCGGTTGACATGGAAGATCTTGATGAATTGTGGCCGCAACGCCCGAGGACAGCCGAACCGCTAGCCAATCCGCTCGATAAATTATCTGTCGAGACACCGTTTCAGGGCAAATTCGCCGTAATGTTTTATATTCCGCCAGAAAAACAGCGACTCGACATCTTTTTATCGACCGATTTTGATTCGTCCTTGTCGCGATCACTTTGGCAAAAATACATTAAAGATGGACGAGTTTCAGTGAACGGCAAAGTTATCGCTCAACCAAAATATGAGGTTTCTTACGCGGATGATATCGCTGTCTCGTTTCCTGATACGCCAAACAACGACAGCGATGTGCCTGTTATCTACGAAGACGAGGATGTCATCGTCGCTAACAAGCCAAGTGGTTTACTGACACACGCTAAAGGCGGCATCACAACAGAGCAGACATTAGCAGAAACATTCAGACAGAAAACCACTTTTGCAGTAGATTCGACACGGCCAGGCATCGTACATAGACTAGACAGAGACACATCTGGGATAATTATCTTGGCACGACATGACTCTGCTGCCCACGATTTACAGCAGCAATTTGCACGCCGAACCGCCAAGAAAACTTATCTAGCCGTCGTCAGCGGCACACCCAAGCACGAAAAGGCACTGATTGACCTGCCGATTGCCCGCAATCCCCGCCAGCCCAGTACTTTCACCGTCGATCCAAAGGGCAAGCCAGCTCAGACTTATTACGAAGTATTAGCCTCGGACGGCGAAAAAAGCCTATTACTACTACAGCCAAAAACTGGCCGAACGCACCAGTTACGCGTCCACTTGAAGCAGATCGGCACACCAATTTGCGGCGACATCGTGTATGGCAAGGCTGGTCAGCGGCTTATGCTGCACGCCTGGAAATTGGACATTTGTCTGCCAAGCGGCGAAAGAAAAGAGTTTGTGGCACCGATCCCGTCAATATTCCTTGACGACTTCCCAGAGGTGTCGCTGTGAGCAACAATTTAGCTATTCAAGATAAATCCACTCTCTTACAAATAGCAAAAAATCTGCCCCACGCTCTTATCATTGAGGCGGAAGATGGGCTTGATTATGAAAATGCTGTACGGCTTTTGATCGACAATTCGTCACTGGAAATCACGCATGTTATACCGCTTGAGAAGAAAAACGTCATCACGATTGAACAGATCCGAGAACTTGCCCCACAACTACGCACCTATGCCGTAAATCGCCGCTATATCATTATCCATCCCGCAGACTCCATGACCGAATCAGCCCAAAACGCACTGTTAAAATCGCTAGAAGAGCCGTCGAAAACTACTCATTTTATCCTAGTCGCACATCACCACGACAGCCTGCTTTCAACAATTCAATCTCGCTGTCAATTGATCAAACTGCATCAAACCTCGCCGACACAAGATGAGGCACTTCTGAAAAACACCGACCTCACTCCGCAGCAACAGCAGCAATTATTATTTCTCGCTGGCGGCAGACCACTGTTAATAAAGAAGCTAGCTGATAGCCCGCAAACTTTTAGCGAATATCAACAGATTGCCACCGATGCCAAGCAGATATTGACGACGAAACACTCCTACAAAACCCTAGTCAAGATACTGTCTTATGCCTCAGATCGGCAAAAGTCGCAGCTGCTTATAAGAACGCTTATCAATATGATCCGTTTTCAAGCACGAACACGCGGCATCGACCAAAATCTGTCTGAACAACTAGATAAAGCCACCAGGACAGAAGCGGCATTAAACGCCAATGGCAACATTCGTCTGGCATTATTACAACTTGTGCTATAATAAAGAGAGCTATGTTTGGGTTATTGTTAATCGTGGCACTAATGGCGTGGGTAATGCTTTATCATCCATCCATCAAGGAAACCGCCGATTTGCCAGCAAAAATATCAGAGAAGCTTGACCAATTGTGGGGGATTGCTCAGGATTCAATTCGTGAAAATAAATATCTTCGTGCTGAAAAGGCTCTGTTGACTATTCTGCGAGTTGACGAAAAAAACGCCACCGCTTATAACCGCCTGGGGATCTTGTATGCCAAGCAGCGTGCCTATAAAGACGCTATTGAATGCTTCGAGATCGCTCAGAGCCTCGAGCCAAGTGCCTCGAGCCTGCACAACGTCGGTCTTATTTATTACGAAACCGAAAATTATGAAAAAGCCTCTTTGGCGTTTGAGCAAGCACTCGACATGGAAGATGACTTGGCAGCCAGGTACATCGCTTACGCAAAAGTCCAAGAAAAACTTGGACACACGAAGAAGATGATTACAGCGTTAGAGAAAGCGGTCGAGCTAGAGCCGATTCCGCAGACTCTCATGATCTTAGCTGAAGCTTATAATAATTCAGGTCAGGCGGATCTAGCGGAAGAGTTACGAAATAAAGCAACGAAAATGCTCACGCCGCCAACTCAGCCCGCCAAAACAACCGAACCAGCAAAAACCAGACAGCAGCGGCAAGTTCGACAGCCACGCAAAGTGGTAATGTAGTCGCCAACTCCAGGTTGACTTTTCATGGCAACAATGCTATAATCTTAATATGTTCACCTTATTTAAAAGCCTGCTACTGACGTGGGGAAATGAGAAAAACCAGCGTATCAAGCTGCAGCAGCTATATATCATATTGACATTCATTGGCCTAGCAGCGGCGGGGCTGTTGACTTTATTAAACACTTCTTTAGCCCACTTGGCAGCCTCATTTTCTGGAATGATGATCGTTGCTTTCTTGATTAATGCGATCAGCTGGGGTCTACTGGACGCATTCATCTTGCCACACTTGCCAAAACAGACAGCCGACAAGAAAAAGAAGAAATAAAAAGAATACGCCAAGGTTGGCATAAATTAGCTCTTTGTGGTAAAATCAGAGAGTTGTTGATGCCGCGATAGCTCAGCTGGTAGAGCGCATCCATGGTAAGGATGAGGTCTCGGGTTCAAGCCCCGATCGTGGCTCCATATTAAATAATGAGAAGCAGTTTAAATCCGAGCAAAAATAGTTCCAGCTCGGATATTTTTATTTCACAATAGACAATAACCAAACCAATCGTAATCAACTTTGCCACCGACAAGCAGTCCACCAAAGCCAAAATCACCAGAAAATCAAACACAGCCAAACTTCAAAACCTCGATAAAATCCTATATAATAAATCTTATGGCAAATAAAAAAACGAAGTTAAGGTTCATTGATTTCTGTGCTGGGATCGGCGGCGGTCGTCTTGGATTGGAGCGTGGCATGGATGCTGTTTGCGTGGGCTTTTCCGAAATCATGGAAGCTAGCGAAAAAACCTACAGGCGACTACACAACACGGACAATGAAGAAAACTTTGGCGACCTAACCAAAATCATAGCTAAAGACCTACCCGACTTCGAAATAATGATCGCAGGTTTTCCTTGTCAGACTTTTTCTATCATTGGGCAAAGAGGGGGTTTTGACGACGAGAGGGGTCAGATAATTTACCACCTAGTTCGTATTCTGAAAGAAAAAAATACTCCATATTTTATCCTGGAGAACGTCAAAGGTCTAGTAAATCACGACAAGGGCAGGACTTTTAAAATAATCATGGAACTGCTTGACGAGGCAGGGTATGCAACTGAATATAAGGTTATAGATAGCCGTGATACTGGCGTGCCGCAGATGAGAGAGCGGATATACCTTATCGGCATGAAAAAAGAATTGGTAAAAAACAGCAATTATATCTTTCCAGAAAAAGTTGAAACACCAGACATAAAAGAGTTTTTGTGCGACGAAAATAGCGAAATACTAGACACAAACAACACTACATTCCAACGATACTTAAACAATAAGTACAATGAAGGAAAACACGACCTGAAAAAAATCCTCCAAGAAGACTACCTAGTTCTTGACACTCGCCAAAGCGATCTACGACTCTATCGCGGCGTCGTACCAACTTTACGAACTGGACGACACGGCATCTTATATGTAAAAGATGGGCAATTACATAAATTATCAGGCTTTGAGAGTCTGCTTCTGCAAGGTTTTGACAAAGAAAAATCGAAAAAAGTAAGCAAGCAAGAAGATATTCTAGGAAGAAATCTATTATCACAAGCGGGGAACGCCATGACGGTAAACGCCATTGAACTCTTGTCAAAACAACTACTCACCTACATAGAGGATCAAGGGTATGACAACAGATGAAGCACAATTGCTAGGTTCGCAGACCGCAAAAGGCGGCTTTGCTAATGAGCAAGATGTTGCAGACAAGTTTAATAATTGGCAAACTGATAATGAATCCCAAAAATGGCTGGTTCTAATGGGCTATTCGCTAGACAGCATTGATTTTGTTAAGGCGGTAGTTTTGCATGGCTATAAGGCCGACTTAAATGTTCAAATAACAGTGAAGCTAAAACAGGCGATAGACGTTGAAAATATCCAAGTAAAATTAGTGAGCAATCCGAAAGGCTTTAATCAGATAGACAAGCGTCCAGTTGATAGATATAATGAAGTTTTTGGCTGGAATATGCCTGACAAAATCGTGGATACCCTAAAACGCTTTACTGGAGAGTTGCCGCCAAACATCCCAAACCCACGAGACAAAAGACGGATGTTTATTGATGAGTTTTCGATTCAAGAACGAGAAGATTTGCTCAGCTTTCTGAAAGAGAATAAGGCAATGATCGTTAGCGATATATTGCGCGGTCGGGGCGAATTTACGGCAGAATGGGTTATTGTCGCTCAAAAAATTAAAGAAAATGCCCGCTGGGTACTGAAAAACATAAACGAGGTCATAAATCATTACAGCGGAGATGTCCACGCAAGTCCGAAAGGCAGCATAAACATTGGTACGATATTAATCCAGCGTAAGGGCGGAACCCCAGATCCAACTTCATTGCAATTCAAGATCAATCCAGCAGAACTGTTTGATATCTAACAGTCTTATCCCCTAAAGTTTAATAACCCCAATCGAAAAATCGGCATTAAAAGATCACCCAGAGGGCGACATTTGAGCTTTCATTAAAATGGTGCCGGAAGTAGGACTCGAACCTACGAAGCCTTACGGCGGGAGATTTACAGTCTCCTGTGATTGCCACTACACGATTCCGGCAAATGGAGCCGCTTTTCGGATTCGAACCGAAGACCTACGGTTTACAAAACCGTCGCTCTAACCAACTGAGCTAAAGCGGCACTTGTTTTATTCTAGCAAATTGATTGAGTTGTGGCAAGGGATAGATTGGGGGTATTAAACATTTTTTCACTCCAAAAAGCATTTACAAACAGCAGTCCGTCATGTTATAATCATCCAAGATGCTTTATAAAATCTAACGAGTAAAAGAGATGGCAAAGAAGAATACGAAACGAAAGTTAATTGGTTTGGTGAGCAGCTTGAGCAATCATCGAACATACTACACCACAGTGAACACCCAGAACAGGACGACAAAAGGTCAGGGAAGACTCGTCTTGAGGAAATATGACCCAATCGCTCGACAGCACGCAACCTACACCGAAACCAAGAAGAACCTTGGACGCAACGAAGTAAAGGCACGCAAGAGCTAATCAGTCTCCAGCCTAAAAACAACTCCTCTCGCAAAAAGAGGAGTTTTTTGTATTACAAATTATTTTGAGACAGTCGCCAACGCATATCACGAATCACGTTCATGTACTGTAAAAAGGCATCATACGGCGATTCGTACGGGCTGAAATAGGCATGAACATCACCGTCAGTGAACCACTTCGTACACATATAGTAAAAATGATCTGACATTTGCAATCTTCGCCAGTCGCGTATCAATTCGTCGTTACCACTCGCCAGAACATCACGCTCTAGACCATAAATATAACGCAGAACTTCAGACTGAAGCCTGTTGCCGTTCCAGGCTGTTAAATCACGCTCACTGTCCGCCCAAGTTACTGGCGACGGCATACTTAATTCGCCAACTGGACGATTGTTAGCGATCGCTTCGCTGACAGTGTAAAACTTATGATCCGAATCAGCCAGCCACTGCTCGACGAACTTCTCAAAGAACTGGAAAATACCCGTTTCTCGCCACTGATGCTCGCCAAAAGTCTCATAATCCATAAACAAATTGACCAACGGTGCTTCATCAGCAGCTGAGCTTACCCAATCTGTAAAAGTTTCAGCCGACAGCGGCCAATTAGACCATTTGCGGTCGCTAAAACGAAAGGCAATATCATCACTCAAGCGGTAATTCTTTAACAATAAACCTATTCGCTCCGTACCGACTGGGCGATATGCGTAATTTGGACTACGCCAACCAAGAACAGGATCCCAGCCCTCTGCCAGCACTCCATTAAAGCCGTGATTCTCCGCCCACTGAGCCAAATTGTCATTATACGCCAATTCGGTGTTCGCCAGAACTCGTGGTCGCGCACCAAAGAGCTGCTCAATTTTTTGTTGATGCAAAGATATCTGCCGTTCAAACTCGCTGGGTGAATAGAAAAAGGCAAGGCTATGGTGATACGGGCTAGCCAAAATCTCCACACGCCCCGTCGCCACTAATCGCTGGAAACTCTCAATGACATCAGGGGCGTACTGCTCAGCTTGCTCCAGGAAAGAACCGCTTAAACTGAGTGAGAGCTTAAAGTCGGCATGACGCTGTAACATTTTTTCCAGCAAAGTATTCATCGGTCGATACGACTTGTTGGCGACCTTTCGAAAAATCTTCTCATTGTCCTGAGCGGGATTGTGTCCGCCAGAAAAATAATCATGCTGATGTGCCACATCAAAGATGCTATACTGCCGAATTCGCCACGGCTGATGCACGTGTAAATATAAAGTTATGCCACATTTACTCATAAAAACGCTCCTGTTTCACTGAAGATTGATAAAGTTGCATACATTTTTTGGCGGCATCATGCCACGAAATCTTGGCATATTCCTGCTTAACATTTTCCTTAAGCGAACGCTGCAGGGCAGGCGATGTCGCGATATTAACAATTTCATCCGCCAAGAGGTCAGTATCCCAATAGTCAAAGCGTAGAATATTATTCAGAACCTCGCCGACGCCAGACTGGCGGCTAATTAGCAGAGCGGTGTCGTGATGTGCCGCCTCCAAAGCCGTAAGCCCAAACGGCTCCGACACAGAGCTCATCACAAAAGCGTCAATCAGGTGATACGCGTCACGCCACTGTTTTCCTCTCACGAACCCAGTAAATATTACCTTATCGCTGATGCCTAGCTGTGCCGCTTGCATAATCAACTCATCACGCTGCTCACCGTCCCCTGACAACAAAAAGACGATCTTATCATGCTTACTTAACGCCTTGGCTGCTGCTCGTATAAAATAGGTCAAACCTTTCTGCACCGTCAGCCGCGTCAATGCACCGATGACCGTGTAGCCGTCTTTTTTCAGATCTTCAAGATACTTGTAAGTACTCATGTCGTAATCATGTGGCGGCAAATCAGAGAGGTCGATCGCATTATACACAACTTCAATTTTCTCTGGCGGAATATGATAATTAGCGACGATAATATCTTTTGTAATCTGGCTCACCGCGATAATCCGATCCGCCATCATCAAGCCTTGCTGCTCAATTTCATGCACCAGCGGATTGCCAGAATACTCGCCAGAACGGTCAAACTCGGTAGCGTGAACGTGAACAATCAGCGGCACATCACAGCACTCTTTTGCGATAACTCCGGCTTCCATCGTTAGCCAATCGTGGGCGTGAATTACATCGGGCTGATACTGCTTGACAAATTGCCGAACAAACTTGCCATAACGACGCTGCACCGCCCGCATCGGCGACAAGCCATGTTCATCTGCAGCGTTGTCGCGGTCTTCTTGCGTGCCATTATTATAAGCCCCCAGATCATGATAATTTGGCGGCAGCGGTGTCGCTGCATGAATATTCATGTAGTTAATATTAGGATGCTCGGCGGAATAGGGGACAACAAAATCAATCTCAACACCCTGAGCTGCAAGTGCCTTCGACATCTGATAGCAAGCCACGCCAAGACCGCCACTATTGTGCGGCGGCAGCTCCCACCCAAGCATTAGTATTCTCATCTCTGTTTTATTGTACGACGCTGCTTATGTTTTTTCAATATAAAACGGCAAGAATTATTTTATAAAAAACACTTATTTGATATAATGATGTTTACAGATTATTAATCTGTGGATGAAGGGGCATAGTTCATCGGCTAGAATAGCGGTCTCCAAAACCGCAGAGGTAGGTTCGATTCCTACTGCCCCTGCCAATTGATGTCTATTTCAAAACCTCATTTGCGGGGTTTTTGTTTTTTTCGCAAGTAATACCAAAAGTGACAAAATGTGAAAAACCTGCTACAATTTACTCATATGAAACCGTTACAACCGTCATCGCCCCACATCATCGCCCTGGTAGGGGCACCTGGATCTGGAAAAAGCCAATTCGCTCAGGAGTTTGCTGGAATGTTCGGTGCACCGCTGATTGACGCGTCACGCTTTGAAGAGCTAACCGACGACACAAAAAAGATTTCTGAGATAACACTAGATTTATTGGACGAGTTTTTGAAAACCAAGCAAACCGTTATTCTTGACGGAGCGTCAGATCAACGAGTAACCCGAATGAAATTGAGCAGACTAGCCAAAGAGCGTGGCTATAAATTATTGCTCATATGGGTACAGACTGACCTTGCAACCACGAAAAATCGCTGGATGAAGCAACGCGGCGGAGACGAGGCGGCATTTGAGCGACGACTGAAGCAATTTTCCGCACCACACAGCAGCGAATCCTATATCGTCATCAGCGGTCGGCACACCTTCAGCACTCAAGCACGTGCTGTCTTAAAAAAGTTAAGCTCACCACGACCAGAAACACAGCGACTAGTTACGCCAAATCGTATTCGAATAGGCTAAATTATGCCAATCATTACCGATTCTGAGTTCGGAGAAATTGTCGTCAAAAGGCAATCGCTGACAAAAAGCGTCACCGCTCGCGTCGCACCAGACGGCAGATTGCGTATTACTTTGCCACCGTCAATGCCGATGCTCGCCGCCAAAACACTGTTAATTTCGTCTCGGTCGCAGATTCGCCAATTGCTAAAAAAGCACCGCTCGCAATTTTTATATATCGACAATCAGCAAATTGGCAAAAGTCATAATTTACTTATCCAGCGGACCAGCACTACCTCATCTGTCAAAATTACTGGCACGCACATTATCGCAATGATCAATCAAGAAGAAGATGTTGCCGAACCAAAAAATCAGCAGCTAATTCGCGAGAAAATCATCGCCGCTCTACGCAAAGAAGCAAAAAGTTATTTGCCACGACGGCTAACATTCCTGGCTGACTCACACGGCTTTCATTTTACAAAAAGTAAAATAACCCACGCTTCCAGCCGCTGGGGCAGCTGCTCGTCCGGAGGAACCATCAGCTTGAATATCGGATTGATGAACCTGCCGTTTGAGCTTATTGATTATGTGATTATCCATGAACTTTGCCACACCAGACACATGAATCACTCGGCAGCGTTTTGGAATGAAGTGGCAAAAATTGATCAAGATTATCAAGCTCACGTCACAGCTCTCAAAAACTATTCGCCGCATTTATAAAAATATTTGCCACCATTCCGCTTGTGCTATACTGATGATATGACCGACACATTGATTATCGTCATAGTCTTACTTAGTATTATCTTTGGAGCTTTAACTCTTGTCTTGTACCGTTTGTGGTGGCGACTAAACATCACAGACACTGAAGCCGCCGCTCGCGAACGTGCAGAAAAATACAGAGTAGCGACACTCATCAACACCATCACCGATGCCATCATTAGCATGGATAGCCACGGCATCATCTCCACGTATAACGCAGCAGCCTTGGATTTGATCGATACGAACGAAGCGATTGACGGTAAGCACGTAGGCGAGGTGTTATCACTGGAAGATGCCGACGGCACATCTATTGATGTGTTTAAGGAGCTAACGAAATCGATATCTATTCGCCTGCGTGACGACATAATTATGCCAATTGACGGCAACGACAAGCTCCGCCTGGAAGTAACTTTCGCACCCGTGCAAGGTGGCGACACGATAACCCCAAGCGGCTACGTGCTTATTTTACGCGACATCACCAAAGCCAAAAACCTAGAAGAAGAACGCGACGAGTTCATTAGTGTGGTCAGCCATGAACTACGAACCCCGATCACGATCGCCGAAGGGTCATTAAGCAACGCCCAATTATTAATCGAGCGTAACCTGAAAGAAAAAATCCCCGAGGCGGTCGAAGAAGCCCACCGACAAGTCATCTTCCTTGCAAAAATGGTCAACGACCTCAGTACCTTGTCGCGGGCAGAAAGAGGAGTGGGGGGCGACACAGAACTGATCGATGTTGCGGAATTGGCAGTACAATTACATTCCGAGTATGAGCCGCAAGCTCGCCAAAAAGGCCTGGCGTTCAACATAGACACTTGCGGAAAATTAGGCTCGGTGGACGCATCGCGATTATATCTACAAGAATTGTTACAAAACCTCATCACCAACGCCATTAAATACACCCCAAAAGGCTCAGTTACCTTGTCGATCAAAAAAGACACCAAAGGCATAATTCACTTTAAGGTGAAAGATACTGGTATCGGCATCAGCAAAACCGACATCGCCAAGATATTTGACAGGTTTTACCGTGCCGAAGATTACCGAACTCGCGAGACCAGCGGCACTGGACTTGGACTTTATGTATCCATGAAGTTGGCTAAAAAACTGGGATGTAAAATTGAGGTAGACAGCCGCCTCAATCACGGGTCAACTTTCAGCTTTTCTCTAAAATCAGCGAAATGATTGCTATTTTTTTCAGCGTACGCTACAATAGTATTGACAGTCTGTGAGAAACAGACTTTTTAATTTGGGAGAAACTATGGCACAGAAGGGTAATTCCAGCAAAACCACAGTGCGGCGTATCAAAGCAACTGATGATACACCGATAAAAAACAAAAAGGCTGTAGAGTCAAAAACAACAAAAAGCAGCACCAAGAAAAGCAGTAAGCCAGCAAAAGCCAGCCTACTTGGGTCGATCGTCGGCTATTTTAAGGGTGCTTGGCATGAACTGAAATTGGTACGCTGGCCAACTCGCTCAGCCACCTGGGCGATGACCGCAGCAGTGCTGATATTTACACTATTATTTGTCATCATTATTTTACTACTTGACGCTGGTTTTAACTGGCTGTTTGAGCAGATTTTGAAGTAGAAAGAGGAGAGGAATATTATGAGTGCAAAACGATATGACGACAGCCGACAGTGGTACGCCATCCATACCTATTCAGGTTATGAAGAAAAAGTCGCTGAATTAATCCGTCAGCGAATCAATGGCGTTGACATGGCCGACAAGATCTTTGACTGCATGGTACCGAAAGAGAAGCAGATCCAGATCAAGAATGGCAAACGCAAAGTTGTCGATGCCAAGATTTTCCAGGGCTACGTTCTGGTTGAAATGAAACTTACCGACGAGACCTGGTACATCATCCGCAACACCCCAGGCGTTACTGGATTTGTCGGTGCCGACACGACCCCAACGCCAGTTTCAGAGAAGGAAATCGCTAAAATTAAAAAGCGAATGGGTGTTGAAGAGCCAAAGCATCAGATTGACTTCGCGGAAGGTGAAATCGTCTCTATCATCGATGGTCCGTTCAAAGGCTTTGACGGCTCAGTCAGCGAAATTGACGCTATCAAAGGCAAGTTAAAAGTGATGGTCAGCATGTTTGGCCGCGATACGTCAGTTGAGCTAGATGCTTTGCAGGTGAAGAAAGTATAGACGAAACCTCTTACGATTTGTATTTTTTAACAATTTTTTGTATAATATCAACCGTTACGCACTAACAACGCTTCAATAATGTTAGTAAAGGAAAAATATGGCAAAGAAGATTATCGGTAACTTGAAGTTACGAATCCCAGCTGGTCGTGCAACCGCTGGACCTCCAGTTGGCTCAACTCTCGGTCAGTGGGGACTAAACATGATGGATTTCATCAATCCATTCAACGACGCCACCAAAGACATGATGGGCAAAGATGTTATCGTGCACATTCAAGTGTATGAGGACCGGACATTTACTTGGAACTCACTCGGTCAGCCAGTCGATGATATGATTCGCGAAAAAGCTGGCATCCAAAAGGGAAGTGCAAAGCCACACTCAGACAAAGTTGGCAAGTTGACTCGTGCTCAACTGCAAGAAATTGCTGAAGCCAAAAAAGATCAGCTCAATGCGATCGACCTTGAAGGTGCGATGAAAGTTGTCGCTGGCTCTGCTCGCTCAATGGGTGTCGAAATAGTCGACTAATCACCGTCTACAAAAAAGTCGCCTCTTACTGGAGGCGATTTTTATATGGTATTATTATTTTTATGATTATTACGCAGTCATTGTTAGACCCGCGAGTGAAAAGAGCCTTACTGGACGGCAAGATTATAGTTGCAAAAACGGATACGATTTACGGCATATTGACCCGAGCAGAGGACGAGAAAGCAGTTAAGGGCTTATACAACATTCGACTTCGCAATCCAGAAAAATCCTGCATTATACTGGTGGCTAATTTAAACGATATTCCACATCTCAGCAAAAGCCAGCAAAACACTTACATAAAAATGCGAAGCCTGCGTCCGACGACAGTTGTCGTTTTTGCACCAGAAACCAGCTTGACACACCTGACTCAGGCGGACGGCACGCTGGCGTTTCGACTGGTTTCCGGCGAACTGGCGGAACTTATTCAACAGACTGGCCCATTGATCGCTCCCAGTGCCAACCCAGAAGGCTTACCGCCAGCAAAGAGCATAAAAGAAGCGATCAACTATTTCAATGAAAAAGTGACAGTGTATGTCGACGGCGGGGAATGCCTCGAAAATACACCGTCACAAATCATCACTTTTTCTCAAATCGACACCGAAGAAGTAGTCTTCTTGCGTAAATAAACTACATCTGAGCGAAAGGACGAGCCAGCTCAAGCTCTGGGTGAGCCTCAGAAATACGCAACAATTCATTATATTTCGCAATCCGCTCTGAACGCGACATCGAGCCAGTCTTAATCTGACCAGTACCAAGTCCAACCGCCAGATGTGCAATAGTTACATCTTCCGTCTCGCCCGAGCGGTGGCTCATCACAGTATTCCAGCCCGCAGCCTGAGCCATTTTTACCGCTTGAATCGTCTCGCTGAGCGTTCCGATCTGGTTTGGCTTAATCAAAATTACATTGCCAGCTTTTTCGTTAATGCCACGCTGCAACCGTTCGGTATTTGTAACAAACAGATCATCGCCGACCAATTGCGTCACGCCGCCGAGCTCTGATGTCATTTTTTGCCAATCAACCCAAGCCTCTTCATTCAGGCCGTCCTCAATTGACAGCACTGGCACACGCTCAATCAATGCCTTATACGTCCGAATCATCTCCTCAGCACTCAGCACTCGCTTTTCCGTAGCAAGATTGTACTTGCCGTTTTCGTAAAACTCGCTGGCGGCCACATCAAGTGCAAAGCCAAAATCAGTGCCTAATTTGTAGCCAGCCTGCTCAATCGCACGTGCCAAAAGTGCCATCGGCTCCATGTTACCGCCACGAACTCGTGGAGCGTAGCCGCCCTCATCGCCAACAGTGGTCGGATAATTTTCATCTTTCAAAACTTTTGCCAGTGAATGAAATACTTCCGCACTCATTCGCACCACATCAGAAAAAGTCGTCGCACTCGCTGGAATGATCATGTATTCTTGAAAGTCCGTCGCACCAAGTGCATGCTGACCGCCATTCATTACATTAATCATCGGCATAGGTAGTACCATTTTTGGTCGCCCAGCCAGCTCATTGACATAAGAATATAATTCCATGCCACGAGCCTGTGCTGCCGCCTTTGCGACTGCCAACGACACCGCCAGTAGAGCATTCGCCCCCAGCCGAGCCTTGTTTGGCGTACCGTCTAGCTGCTTCATTTTGCTGTCTATCGCCGACTGATCAAACGGATTCATACCGCTGAGAGCCTGGGCGATATCATTATTAACATGATTCACCGCCTTCAAAACACCCTTGCCGCCATAAGCGAGATCGCCATCACGCAACTCAACCGCCTCAAACGAGCCAGTACTTGCACCCGACGGTACGGCCGCCCGCCCAAAACTACCATTGCTTAAAGTTACGTCCGCCTCGACTGTCGGATTGCCACGAGAATCTAAAATCTGTCGTGCGTGTATGTGTGTAATTGTAATGTTTTCCATAGTACTAGTGTATCAGAAATCGTATACCACATTATACTAATTTAAGCAAAAACATTGCCTTCTTGTGCTATTTTTTGGTATAATTACAATCATCATTAATCTATGTTGGGAGGCTTAATCAGCCGTTTGCACCACAGAAAGGAAATCCTATGGCAAAAAAAGCTGAGTTGCTAGAAAAAGCAGCAGCATTAAACCTCGAGGTGAGCGAAAAGAACACCATCGCGGAAATTGAAGCAGCGATTGCTGGGGCAGAAAAGCCAGCAGCCGCAAACGAAGATAAAGATGTTATCGCAGAACGCGAGGCTGTCGTCGCCAAAGCTGGCAAACGTAGCCAAAAAGCACTCGACGAAGCTGCTGAAAAAGCAGAAAAAGAAGCTCGTAAAGAAGCTGGCGACACCACACCGCAATCAGATGACGCTGAAGCTCATGTTAAAAAAGGCCCAAAGCCAGTTACTCGTCCACGCCTGGAGCGTCGCGGCAAAAAATATCAGGCAGCCGCAAAGAATATTGAAAAGGGCAAGCTGTACAGCCTTGACGAGGCACTAAAACTAGCAATCGAAACCAGCCCAGTTAAGTTTGATGCCAGCGTCGAAGTTCACGTCCGCCTGGGTGTTGACCCACGCCAAGCTGACCAGAATATCCGCTCAACCGTAGCACTGCCACACGGCACTGGTAAAGACATTCGCGTTGCCGTATTTGCACCAGAAGACGACCATGCTAATGCCAAGAAGGCTGGTGCTGACATTATCGGCGACGAAGACTTCTTGAAGCAACTTGACAAAGAAGAGCTTAACTTTGACATTCTGGTAACTACACCACAGCACATGCCAAAATTGAGCAAGTACGCTCGATTGCTTGGCCCACGTGGCTTGATGCCAAATCCAAAATCTGGTACTGTCGCAACCGACGTGGCGAAGGCTGTCAAAGAAGCCAAAGCAGGTAAGGTTGAGTACCGTGTCGACAAGCAGGCCATCGTTCACTTGAGCATCGGCAAAGTTTCATTCGGCGTTGAGAAGCTCAGCGAGAACGCCAGTGCATTCTTCACCAGCTTGAACGCCCAGAAGCCAAGCAGCCTGAAGGGTGTATACGTCAAGACTATCGCCGTAACCACGACAATGGGTCCTGGTATCAAGGTTGAGAGCAGCCTGTAAAAACAACCAGACCGTTTACCATAAAAACAGCCCGCCCGATTCATAATTAGCGGGCTGTTTTATTATTAAAAATATATTGCACTTCGTTGTTTTTTCTGCTACAATTGAAGGAACATTACCAAAGACAGCGTGCGACCAGGGGAAACCGAGGTTTAAAAATGCCGCCGAGGGATGAAACGAACAGTTTTATTTAGCGTCTTTGGTAGTGCGAGAATCAAAGACGTTTTTTGTTGGCGATTCTCCATTACCGCACGTTAACAATTTGGCGTATACATTATCAAATCAATCAAAGAAAGGATTTTATGGCAATTTCACGCGATAAAAAACAAACTTTGGTTGCTGAACTTACCGATCTCTTAGCAAACGCCAAGGGAACGGCATTTGCACGTTACCAAGGTCTAAGCGTGGCTGATCTGCAAGAACTTCGCAAGGCAGCTCGCGAAGCTAACGTGGTCATCAAGGTGGTCAAAAACCGCTTGGTACGCGTAGCGTTGCAAGACGTTGACACCTACAAAGAGACTGACACCGACCTGCTGGTTGGTCAGCTCGTCTATGCCATCAGTGCCGAAGACGAAGTTATGCCAGCCAAGGTTCTGGATACGTTTGCAAAGACACATCCAGCACTGCAGTTGGCTGGTGGTTTCTCGGGCGAAGGCCTCGGCATCAACGAAGCTGACATCAAAGCATTGGCAGGCTTGCCAAGCAAAGACCAGCTCATCGCCGAAGTGGTGGCACAATTGCTCTCACCAGTCCACGACACTGTGGGCGCGCTGAGCGGCAACTTGCACGGCTTACTGGACGGCATCGAAGCCAAAGCTGCGGCTTAAGTTTAGCAATCAATCATCTACCTGAGTTCATAAAATCTTCAACGCCTCCTCTTTTCGCGCCGGGCGCTCACGCGCTCGGGCTGCAATCGCTGCACGGAGACTTATGAAGATTTTACAAACTCAGAAATTAATTAATAATTTAAGGAGAATACTATGGCTGATATTAAAAAATTGGCTGATGAACTGGTCAAACTGACAGTTCTGGAAGTTAATGAATTGAAGAATTACTTGAAAGAAGAATACGGCATCGAGCCAGCTGCAGCCGCAGTCGCGGTGGCTGGTCCAGCTGCTGGCGGCGACGACGGCGCTGCCGAGGAAAAAACAGAATTCACCGTCACCCTGAAAGAAGTCGGCGCACAGAAAGTTGCCGTCATTAAGGCTGTCAAGGAAATCACCGGCCTGGGTCTGGGCGAAGCTAAGGCTATCGTCGATGGCGCTCCAGCACCAGTCCTGGAAAAAGTTTCTAAAGACGAAGCTGAAGCAGCGAAGAAAAAGCTGGAAGAAGCTGGCGCAACCGTCGAGCTTGCGTAATTTGTTTGATTTTACAACCGATTTGTTTTCGTTTTACCGTCGCCTGCTTATTGCGGGCGGCGGTTTTGATTAGGCAGATTATTGAAATCCGCGTCCTAAGGTGCCATAATGTAACCATAATGAATAGCTTATCAACCCAAAGCTACAAAGGTTCGCGGGATTACTTTCCCGAGGATAAGCGCTTGCAAAATTACATTTTTAACATTTGGCGTAAAACAGTGGAAAGTTTTGGCTACGAGGAATACGGAGCGCCGCTGCTGGAGCCGCTGGATATTTATTTGGCAAAGTCAGGCCAAGAACTGGCGGGCGAGCAAACATACGCTTTCCAGGATCGCGGCGGACGAATGGTAGCGATCAGACCGGAGATGACGCCGTCAATCTCGCGGATGGTAGCAGCGAGGCGGCAGGAAATGCCAATGCCGGCACGGCTGTATTCAATCGCCAATTTTATGCGCTACGAACGGCCGCAGCGGGGCAGAGAACGCGAATTTTGGCAATTAAACGCCGATTTGTTCGGCGTGGACGGCGCCATAGCCGACGCAGAAATTATCGAGATGGGACATGCCAGCATAATCAATTTCGGCGCCAAGCAAGACATGTTTACCGTCAGGGTCAATCACCGCCAGCTAATCAACCGGCTGATGGACGGATACCTAAAATTGGACATCGTCGGCGCCTCAATGATGACCAAGCTGCTTGACAGAAAAAATAAAATTTCCGCAGAGGAATTTAAGCAGCAAGCAGTTGAGATTTTCGGCAGCCAGGCAAACGAAGGCCTGCCAAAACTTGCAGAGATGATCGGCATGAAATCGGTGAACGACTTGCCGGAAGAATTGGCTGACGATCCTAGCGTTAAGCAAATTCGCGAAGTCATGGATTTACTGGTTAAAAAAGGTATAAAAAACGCCATATTTGACATAACGCTAATGCGCGGGTTGGACTATTATACCGGCACCGTGTTCGAATTCTTTGACAATTCGCCGGAAAATAACCGGGCGCTGTTCGGCGGCGGCAGATACGACGGCCTGGTCGGACTGTTTGGCGTTGAGCCGGTAGCCACAGTTGGCGTTGGTCTGGGTGCAACGACAATGCAGCAATTCCTGGAAGTCCACGGTTTGCTGCCGCAGCTATCCTCGCACACCGATGTTTATCTTATTCCCGTAGACAAAGAATCGCTGCCCGGCGCTGATACGCTGGCGCAAAAACTGCGCGCCGAAGGCGTAAAGGCTGAGCTGGATATCACCGGCCGCAAGCTAGATAAACAGATTAAAACTGCCGCTAAAAAACAAATTCCATTCGCAGTATTCATCGGCGAAGATGAAATTAAAAACGGCATGTACACGGTAAAAAATCTGGCGGAGTCCAACGAGCAAAAAGTTGACTTTGACAGAATGATCACAATTGTCAAGGATCGGCGCTATGACAGCGACGATGACGACTCGCTATTTGAGATATAACCGTATCTCTGTTATAATTAGTGTCTATGAAGACGACTGTAAAAAAATTATCAGACACCAAAGTCCAATTGTCGGTTTCTTTGGAGCCGAGCGAATTGGCAGCTGCCGAGCAAGTTTCTCTGGCAAAATTGGCGCGCAATATTAAAGTTCCCGGATTCCGCAAAGGTAAAGTACCCGCCAGCGTTGCCGCCAAGCACGTTAACCCAAGCGCTTTGCAGGAGCAGATTTTAGAAAACGCCATTTCCAAAGCCGTCGCCGAGGCTTTTATTAACGAAGACATCCAAGCGCTGGAGCGCCCAAATGTCGAGGTTAAAAAGTTTGTACCTGGCGCAGAACTAGAATTTACAGCCGAAGCAGTAGTTGTACCGCCGGTCAAGCTGGGCGATTATAAAAACCTGAAAGCCAAAAAAGCCGCCGCTAAAGTCGAGGCCAGCGAAGTCAACGAAGTAATTGAACGCATCCGCCAAAGCTATGTTAAGAAAACCGAAGCCAAGCGCGCCGCAAAAAACGGCGACGAAGTAATTATCGATTTCACCGGTAAAAAGGACGGCACGGCGTTTGACGGCGGATCGGCTAAAGATTTCGCCCTAAAGCTAGGCAGCGGGCAATTTATTCCCGGCTTTGAAGAGGGAGTAGCCGGCCATAAAGCAGGCGACGAATTCGATTTAGAATTGACATTTCCGAAGGATTATCACGCTAAAGAAATGGCTGGGCAAAAGGTCGTGTTTAGCGTCAAACTGCACAAAGTAAACGAGCTAGAATTACCGAAGCTTGACGATGAATTTGCCGCCAAATGCGGGCCATTCACCGAAATGAAAGAACTAAAAGCCGACATCAAGCGCGAACTAGCAGAGCAGAAAAAACGCGAAGCGGAAGAAAAATTGAAAGACGAGCTGGTTAGCGAGCTGACAGAACTCAGCAAGGTTGCGCTGCCGGAACTGCTGATTGAAGATCAGCTGCGGTCGATAAAACAGGATTTGATGCAGAATCTGGCGTACCGCGGGCTGTCGTTTGATAGTTATTTAAGTTCGCAAAAGTTCAAAGACGAAGACGATTGGCAACAAAAAGAAGCTCGTCCAACAGCTAAAAAACGCGTGAAAGCCGGATTAGTTTTAGCTGAATTATCGAAAGTATTGAAAATTGAAGTGTCGCGCGAAGAATTACTGGAGCAAATCAGCGTATTCAAACAGCAGTACGGCAAGGACGCCAAAACCGCCGCCCAGTTTGATAATCCGGAAGTTCACCGCGATATCGCCAACAGAATGATCACCGATAAAACCGTCGATAAGCTCGTGAAGCTGAATTCGTAATTTCGGCGGGCTTGGTTTACGGTAAATATACGCCAATGACACCACAGGAGTTTTTTGCGTGCTCAACGCCAGACGAAAAGCACCCCGGCATGTCCAGGAGGGAGTTCGTTAAATATTTAGTTGCGGCGGCTACCTTAGACTTTTTAGGCTTCGGAGGTATATCCAGCGACAGTCCGGACAACATTCCCACACCCGGCGTACATCAGGAAAGAAACCCGCAATTTTCTCCAGTCACCGTCAATCTGGGTGTCGTGACAGTTGCTGCCGACGGCTTGGCTCGTTATGACGGCGACGATAAGATCAGAAGAGATATAGCCGAGCAAACTGCCCGAATTACCCACACAACCGGCGGCGCATACCGCTTTAATACCGCACTTTTCAACGACAATACCGAACCCGACAGTTCGCGCCAAACTGAAGAGGGAACGACGGAAGCATATTATTCCAACAACCAGTTGGAAAGAATAGCAGACAACTATCATGCCAAGCTAGGTAAAACTTCGATAGTAATGCTGGTCATCGACTGCGCAGGCATAGAAAACAATAAGGTTGGCGGCGAGGCTATCTATAAAGGCGAAGGATTTTATCCTTGGATTCGTATACCGACAGGGAAAAAACCTGCCAGCGGTGCTTACGCGCATGAAATCGGCCACCTCCTAAGTCCCAGAGGTTTGGGCGAAGGATTGGGACACGAACGAGTCATGAACTGCCATCTGGAAGACGCAAACGGCAATCCAACGCAGCTGTACGCAATTGACACTATCCAAAATCTAATTCGCAGCGGCTGCGGGCTGATCAATAATTACGATGGCACAGTATATCAATACGCCTCGCCGCGCTCCGTCATGGGAAACTCCGGCGCATACAAAGAAGAGACGCCAGAAGGTTTGCCGATTTATTCGCCGCCAAATATAGCTTTTCTGGATCCGCGACGGCAGGTAATCTGCATTGAACCAGAGCCAGGAATGCATCCATTATCCTACGAACCTGGCAAGCTGTTCGGAGCGGAAATAATGCTGCCGAAAGACCACGCCTTAAAACAAATATTGCCAGACGCCGACACGCTATTCTTCGGGCCGATCGTCCAAAGCGTAAAAGATGAAAACACGCCGTTTGAGTCTACCGATGCACAGAAAACGATCGGTGTATTTGCCACCTGGAACGACGGCAGGGAGACAGCTCTGCTGGATATCAGCCTGTTTCGCAATATTATTCCTGGCGACAGCTCGGAGAACGTGATCTACGTCGACGAGCAGCTGAATACCGTTGTCGTATCGGGATACGGCGATGAAGGAGAATACATGAGGATCATAGGGCTGGACACATATGAAGGACGAGCGGCGCTAACAGAGGCCAGACAACTCACCAGCGAACGCAACCAGTTGCTATTAGACGCCAGGAAAAAGCCTCGTTAGCTTGATTCTAAACATTAGACATAATTATGTTATAATATATTTATGAACAAACCAACCAACTACCTTATTCCTACCGTCATCGAAAAGTCAGCCGACGGCGAGCGGGCGTTTGATATCTATTCACGACTTCTCAATGAGCGGATCATTTTCCTCGGCGAGGAGGTTAACGAGCACACCGCTAACAGCGTGGTGGCGCAGCTACTACATCTGGCGTACGTTGACCCAGAGGCGGATATCTCACTCTACATCAATAGTCCGGGTGGCAGTGTCTATGACGGCATGGCGATTTATGACACCATGAATTTTATCAAGCCGGATGTGGCGACGTATGGCATCGGTTTGCAGGCCAGCATGGGTGCGTTTTTGCTTAGTTCGGGTGCTAAAGGCAAGCGATTCTGCCTGCCGCACGCCAAGGTAATGATTCATCAGCCGTCTTCTGGCACGCGTGGCAAGGTTACTGACATGGAAATTGATCTAAAAGAAACGCTGGAAGTAAAGGAAATGCTGGCGAAAATCATAGCTAAAAACACCGGCCAGAAGCTCTCTAAGGTCAAAGCTGACATGGAGCGCGACTACTGGATGAGTCCTCAGGAGGCGGTAAAATACGGGCTGGTGGATAAGGTATTGAGCAAATTGTCATAGATTTGACAGTTTTTGTATCACTAATGTATTGCAATTGTATAGTATTTGCGCTATAATTACGTTATGAGTAGCACACAATTAACCATCCGCACCGACGAAGCAACTAAAACCGCCATTGCCCAGTTTGCTAAAAAACTAGGGCTAAGTACCAGCGCTTTCGTGATGGCAGCTGCCCGCGAGGCGATGGAAAACGGGCGGGTGACGCTCAGCGCGCCGCTGGAGCCAACGCCGTACTTGAAAGAGATTATCGAGGAAGCGGAGCAGGATATTGCAGAGGGCAAGAATATTCAGACATTTGATAATCCGGATGACTTAGTATCTCATTTGCGGAGTCTGTAAATGGTTATCAAAACGCACCGGAATTTTGATAAACAATTTGCCAAACTTTCTCAAAAGCAGCGTAAAAAGGTTGAGGCCTCGCTTGCACTGTTCATGAAAAATCCGCACGCCGCTAAACTACGCTGCCACGCCTTGACCGGTGAATACAGCGGACATTATTCCATCAGTGCTGGCGGCGACCTGCGGCTACATTTTCGCTATTTGTCAAGAGACGAGGTTATCTTTACCGCTGTCGGCAGCCACGCCCAATTATACAATTAGCTACTAAAAAACGCTCACAACTCATAGATACCGTCAAACCGACGTCCGGCGCCACACATCCCGGCTTGCCTGACGATTTCTCGCAAATTGTCCGGGTTGCGCTGGCACCGAACAGCGTCTGGCCAGTCGTCATTGACGCGCTGGCATAAATCAAGCAGCTTCCTGCCGAACTCTCTATTTACCAACAATTCCGCCCGATAACCGCGCCGCATTGCTTCATTTTGTCCTGCCAGATAATTCCCAAAACTCGGATCAATCTTGCTCAATTTCACTGCCTGTCCGTCAACCAGAACAGAGGGATCAATTGACCGAGGCTTCATTGGCGGCAGACCCAGCGAGACACGCCCTATCTCATTCAGAATCCCTTGTCTAGCTTCATCATTCAGGGCAATTTCCACATGCGGCGAAACCAGACCAAACTCCTCCGAACGCCGGCAATACGATTGCAGCGGGTCAGGAAAATCGGGAAATGACATGGCAACATCCGAGAATAACTGACATAAATCCAGCCGCCTAGCTGCAACATATATCTGCCACTGGTCAGAGGCGATAGTCTGCATCGTCCGAGACAGTGCGCCGCCGTCGCCAACCGCAGTAAGTGCAAACCGGTAATCCGCATCAATGCCGTATATTCGGTCGCGCGGATGCACCGGATACATCAAGGAAACACCATCGCTAAAATAACTTTCAAGCAGCGCTCGTTTCACCGCTGTCTGCAACAGCTCCAACTGAAGGCGATGAACAGGCTGATTCCAGTGCTCGGTCGGTAAAATACTATACCCAGCTGCAAATCGCCGCGCGAAATCCTCATTTGTCACCTCCAGCATTTGCCGATCGTTAATCCGAAACAGCGATTGAGGATTCTGCAGGTTCTGCTGGTAACTAGCAATATCCGTAGCTCTGCCAGACCAGCGCAAAATCTCGCGCAAACCATAGTCAACCCGGTCAACACACAAATCAGGCGACGGGCACTCCACCCAATCGTCAACCTCTGGGAATACCGTCTCATCAAGCGTCAATCCGTATTTTTCCAGCAGCGCGTCAACACCAAACGTCTCCAGTAAATCCCGCAAATCCTGATCATGCAAATTCTCGCCGCCCTGAATCCCCTGAAACATCCAGTCGCCCAAATGCGAAAAGGCAGTCTGCCCAACATCAGAAAACAGCGTCCTTAGTTCCAGCACAGTTCTTTGCCGATCGTCAAACCGTTCATCGCCCTCCGTCATTTTTCGAACAAACGCCAAGCTGCCCCAGACATGCTGCCACCGCGAAAAATATGTCGTATTCGGTAGCGTCGCAAAACGCGGCGGCAAAGTTAGCTGCTCCACTGCTTGCAGCCGGCGAAACAGCGGCGAACGAGCCAAGTCCATCAGCAGCGAATCATACGGCTGCCTGTCGCCAATATCGCAATCTCCCCAAACCACATCATGAATCCGCATTTTATCATCTTCAAGCTCATACACAGGCAGCTCCAGTATATCCATCACCACACTGTTCTGACCCTCTGGGCTTTGCGGAAATATATATTCTCTCGTTGGTTCGCGCATATTGTCTAGTATATAACTCCTTTGGCGCAAATTGAAGCATAAGCACCAGTTATTAGCGCTGGAAATCATAAAAATACGCTAAATATAGCGTGGCGTTATTAAAACTACCGCCAATCTCACTTGTGTTTGTACTGGAAACTTGCCATAATTTAGTAAAGGCAAGGAGGGAAGTATGAGACAATATTTGGATACGCTGCGGCATGTTCGTGACAACGGCGTGAAAAAAGGCGACCGCACTGGCACCGGCACCACGGAAGTGTTCGGCGTGCAAACACGGTATGATTTGGCGGATGGGTTTCCGGCGATGACCACTAAGAAACTGTATTTTAACAGTGTGGCGCACGAACTGCTGTGGTTTCTCAAAGGCACGGGCAATATTGAATATCTGACGCAAAATGGCGTGCATATTTGGGATGAATGGCCGTACAAGAATTATCTGGAGAAAACCGGTCAGAATATACCAGAAATCAATGGCGAGGAGTGGCGCGCTGGCATGAAAGAGTTTATCGGTAAAATCGCGACCGATCACGCCTTTGCTGAAGATTGGGGCAATTTGGGGCCGGTCTACGGCGTGCAGTGGCGCAAATGGCCGGACGGCAAGGGCGGGACGATTGACCAAATCCAAAACGCCATTGATATGATACAGAACAATCCAACGTCGCGGCGCAACATTGTCAGCGCCTGGAACGTGGCAGAAATTGATGACATTGTGCAGTCGGGCGGGCTGCCGCCGTGCCACACCATGTTCCAGTTCAATGTTCGCCCGGGTGAAAATGGCGAGAAAGATAAACTGGATTTGGCGCTGACCCAGCGTTCGGCGGACATGTTCCTCGGCGTGCCGTTTAACATCGCTAGTTACGCACTGCTGCTGTCGATGATCGCTCAAGTGACGGATAAGCAGCCAGGCGAATTCATCCACACCCTGAATAGTGCGCATATTTATAGCAATCACCGTGCGCAGGTCGATGAGCAATTGTCGCGCCAGCCGCTGCCGCTGCCAAAACTGTGGCTGAATCCGGACATCAAGGACATTGACAACTTCACTATCGACGACATCCAGTTAAACGACTATAAGCACCATTCGGCAATAAACGCTCCGATTGCGGTGTAGTAGAGTCGTCAGGAGACTTGGAAGAGAAAACGCCGCCAGCCATTTTTTCAAAAAACTCTCCTCTAGGAACAATCTCACCATGAGGGATTTGTTGTTCATCAATTTCGCTGACTATAATCTGCCCATTAACTGTCCGTACAACAACTTCGTTCCCGTCTTCATCCAGTACTTGTTCTGATAAAAAAGCCTCAATCTTAAGCTGACCCGGATTTGCTAAGTCAGCTTCAATCGAATACGGTTTAGCCACAGTTCTTCGTAAACTCTCTAAATCCTTTTGCCGTTCTGACTCGTCTAACGGAATTTGACGCTCACTCGGGCCAAAAAACATCCTAGTATCCTTCAAAGGAAACTCGCCAAGCATACAAACCACTAAACCAGTTTCGCCAATAGCTCTACGTCTTTCTTTACTCCTCTTTCTCTCTTCAAGGTATAGTCTAAACCCATCGCCTGCTCTAGAAAAACGCCTAAGATGATACATGTCTAACGGGTCGCCTGAAAGCTCCTCTTCTCCTGGAATTTTTGAGGCTGACCATTCTTTCCTCACTTCAGGGTCAATATCAAAAGCGATATCCGAAAACGGCACTGTTTTAATTGCTTTTTTTGACCTTTCACGCCCTCTACCGCTTTGCTCCATAATACTTAGCCTCCCTTTCAATGAAATGCTTACTTCCTTATATTATAGCAAAAAACATAACCATTGTCAAGCCATAAACTCTAAACAGCCCGTTGGTACGTCACGAAATCAAAATCATACTTATTTTCAGCGTCGGCAGAATGGTGGACGCGGCTCACCTCCTGCCAAACGGTCATGTCCAGTTCCGGGAAAAAAGTGTCGGCATCCGGGAATGACGCGTCAATTTCTGTGGCGTAAATAGTATCAATTTCCGGCGTTTTCAGCGCATCGCCGTACACCTGCGCGCCGCCAATAATGAACGTCGGGTAGCGCGACAATGCCAGGGCGCTCGGCAAATTCATGGCGGTCAGCACACCCTTAACGCCCGTTGGCCGCGAAGAAATGACAATGTTTTCGCGCTCTGGTAACGGACGGCAGCCGATCGACTCGAAAGTTTTTCGGCCCATGATAACGTCGCCGCCTTTGGTCAGCCGCTTGAAATTCGCCAAATCCGCCGGCAAGCTCCGTCCCCACGGTAAATCGCCGCCCCGACCGATGGCGCGGTTGGTATCATAAGCAACGATGATGGCTTTCTCCATAACCCCAGTCTAGCATGATGTAAAATTTACGAAAAGCTTGCCCCCGCGGGCAAATATTGCC
>ERZ772917.423-NODE-423-length-30391-cov-28.218618_pt1 | contig 30391 bp, 34 predicted proteins | sample MGYA00511187_ERZ772917 | MGnify/ENA primary metagenome ERZ772917 (study PRJEB29015, sample SAMEA2737925) | human oral metagenome | biome: human oral; feature: human-associated habitat; material: dental | place: China | collected 2012 ...
AAATCTGGCAGAGAATCGTTGCTCAAAAAATCATCAAGCAAGCTCAGGTAGTCTATAGAGAGACCGCCAATCAGACCTCCTGCGAAATGCTCATGAATTTCGCCGCATCGGTATTGCCCGGAGATACTACCAATCGCGAAGCTCATGCTGCGAAACTATACTTCAAAGAACTGTTTGGTCCGCAATTTTCACGCGACAGCTCCAGCGACATAAACGCAGCGCTTAACTATGGTTATGCAATTCTCCTTTCAGCTTTCAACAGGGAAATTACTTCAGCCGGTTACTCAACCACTATGGGCGTTAACCACTGTAATGAATACAATCCTTTTAACCTCACCTGCGATCTCATGGAGCCGTTTCGTCCCGTTGTTGACCGTGAGGTGTATAAATGCCGCAGTTTTGCGTTTGACGACTTCTTCAAGAGCCGCCTTATTGATATTCTCAACCACAAAGTCATTATTCTTAGTAAAGAGCAGTTCCTATCAAACGCGATCAACATTTATGTAAAGTTGTTTTTTAGAGCAATGGAAGAGGGTGGCGACAAAGACCTGCCCGAATACGAACTAATATAAGTATGAAGGTACGATATATGAGAATGATATTATTTTTTGACTTACCAATGGTGAGTGCTCGCGAACGCAAAATATATGCGACATTCCGCAAGCAACTCACCCAAGAAGGGTTTGTCATGATGCAACAATCAGTCTATAGTAAACTAGTCCTTAATTCCACGAACGAAAAATTAACCTATGACAGGCTAAGGAAAATTATACCCGATAACGGTGTCGTCCAGCTACTGACGATAACCGAGCGGCAATTCGCCTCAATGGAATATTTAGCAGGGGAGTATGAGGAGTTATCGATTCAAAGTACCGATAGGACAGTGGTTTTATGAATATTAGCATTTCAGGATTCGATAATACACTATTCATACCAAGCGATGGTGGTATCGCAACCTTAGTAATCTGCAATGACTTGTTCTTCAGGAGAGTTGTTGAAGACATTCTTGACGCATACACTAAGAAGGAAGGGAACAATCGTACCGTTATTTACGATAGCAACCACGACCCTCTGAATTTCGCAAAAGACATTCTGATTGTCACCGATATATATTCATACGATCTAGCAAATCGAACCATCACGGCGGCCCTATATAAAAACATCCAAGACAATAGCGACATCGACATGGCCAAACTAGCACAAATAGAAGCAGACATTTTGGATGTTCTTAGCGCTATAAATACCAATTCCTCACAAAGTATAAACTATCAAACAGAAATATCCATCAATAACCTCTTGAAAATGGCACACGTGGGACTAGAAGCCAACATAGGGAATAACTATCTTGATAAACTTTATGGTATTATAGATTCAGCGCAGCAATTATTATCAAAACGTTTAGTTATTTTGATAAACCAGCGCCAATTATTGTCGCACAGCGAGTTGCAAGCTCTTTTACAATATCTAGAAAACAATCACTTTTCAGTACTTTTTATTGAGAAAAACTGTAAAGATAAGTTAAACGAGGAGAACATTCTCGCTATTGATGACGATTTGTATGATTTTAGTACCAATTCATAATAACAACAGGGTAAGCGCTATCACGTTCACCCCTGTAAGACTTCACAATTGAGGTTTTACAGTAGTGTTATATTGAATGGTACTGAAACTCGGTACGCCGAAACTCGTAAAAACCATCGGTTTTACAGTAGTGTTATATTGAATGGTACTGAAACATTTGTACTTTGCGCTGTTCGATGACAGGCGTTTTACAGTAGTGTTATATTGAATGGTACTGAAACTGTTCTACGAAAGTGCCAGCAACGACGAGTGTTTTACAGTAGTGTTATATTGAATGGTACTGAAACGCGTGGTACGCAATTTGACCTAAATAATATGTTTTACAGTAGTGTTATATTGAATGGTACTGAAACTCGACTTGCGGATGAATGTCAAGAAATGCAGTTTTACAGTAGTGTTATATTGAATGGTACTGAAACAATTTATGATGCAAGGTTGGAGCGGCGGCTGTTTTACAGTAGTGTTATATTGAATGGTACTGAAACTTTAATCATACTATTTACGGTCAAAACTGGGTTTTACAGTAGTGTTATATTGAATGGTACTGAAACAAAGTAACATCAATTCCCTCACGCGGATTAGTTTTACAGTAGTGTTATATTGAATGGTACTGAAACAAAAGATGAACGTAGCATTTGATGGTAGAAGTTTTACAGTAGTGTTATATTGAATGGTACTGAAACGTGCGGCTTTTTGATATAATAGGATTATCAGTTTTACAGTAGTGTTATATTGAATGGTACTGAAACATCGGTTAGTGATTCTGTAGTATCTTTAATGTTTTACAGTAGTGTTATATTGAATGGTACTGAAACGAAACGGTCAGCCACAAAGCTCTGGAGGCTGTTTTACAGTAGTGTTATATTGAATGGTACTGAAACACACCATGTACGACCTACAAGACCTCATCAGTTTTACAGTAGTGTTATATTGAATGGTACTGAAACTTTGTCCAAATAATATCACTTCCTGAGGGCGTTTTACAGTAGTGTTATATTGAATGGTACTGAAACCCCCGGAACCAATCATCTAGGTAGCCGGCTGTTTTACAGTAGTGTTATATTGAATGGTACTGAAACCCACAAGTGAAACACTCGCCACTCTACCTTGTTTTACAGTAGTGTTATATTGAATGGTACTGAAACGTTTTAAATCTCGGCTAACTATTGATGATAGTTTTACAGTAGTGTTATATTGAATGGTACTGAAACTAAAAACTCGCACTATGTTATTGACCACATGTTTTACAGTAGTGTTATATTGAATGGTACTGAAACAGACCCGACAGACGCTGCTAGTACGCCATTGTTTTACAGTAGTGTTATATTGAATGGTACTGAAACTATCAAGTGTAAAGGCTAACCGCCGACACGGTTTTACAGTAGTGTTATATTGAATGGTACTGAAACGCCAAGCTTACGTTTTAGTTTACGCGCTATGTTTTACAGTAGTGTTATAATAATCACGATGAGCTTTTTGGTATAATAAAGATATGACAAGCGAGTTAAAAATCAAACAAAGTGATAGCATTTTTGAGTCTATCAAGCATGAAGATAAGCAAGGTGAGTTCTGGTATGCTAGAGAGCTCCAAGGGGTTCTCGAATATGCAAATGGGATTCTTTCAGAAAGGTAGTTGAGCGCGCTAAGATTGCACTCCATACAACTGGCGTACCTGTGGAAAACCATTTTCCCATGTAGGGAAAATGGTTTCGATAGGCTATGGTAACAGCAATAATATTGGTGACATTAGATTGACAAGACTGGCGTGCTATCTTATCGCTCAAAACGGTAACCCAACCAAAAAACCTAGAGTTGCGGAAGCTCAGAATTATTTTGCAACACAAACGCGCAAACAAGAAATTGCCGAGAAGTACCATCAGGATATAGATAGACTTGCGCGTCGGCGTGAATTTTCTGAGTCGGACAAGAGATTATCCTCCAGCGTTATAGAAGCAGGCATTAGCCCGAGAGGGTTAGCTAGAATAAAAAACGATGGCGACAAATCCTTCTTTGGTGGCAAAACTAATAAGCAGATGAAAGAGAAACTAAATACCGGAAACAAACCTTGGGCTAACAAAGCCCACAACGTTGTACTGGCAGGTAAAACATTGGCGAACGAAATGACGCGGCAGCTAATATAGAGAATTACGGGATATCATCGTATAACGCTGTGCTTCATGACAATAACGATAATAATGACGCAGTTAGAACGACTATTCGCAATCAGCAAGGTATGAACCCAGAGGATTTTCCAGCAGCTGAAGATACTGAAAAAATACAGCGCCGCATTGAAAACCAGAGTACACCTAAAATTGATAGCTCTAACATCTAACTTATGCTTATAGTAATTTGGAGTGTTATTTAGAGATCTGGTCTTTGTGATGTATAACCTTATCGCATGAGTAAGCGAGACTCTGCTAAAGCTAATCGATAAGCGACAAGGACTAGCCCTACCTATCTATATTTTGTCCAGCAACCAACAGGTTTAGAACAAATATAGAACATTTTAATTTTAACGATTTGCTCAGGAAGCTCAAACGCAAAAGTTTGGATTTTTGTAGATGTAAGTAGTTACAATAAATAAATATATACATAATGAAATCTAATAAAATAAGCTTGAGAAAAACTAGCATAAAGATGGCAAAATACAAACAAATACGTGCATAAAGACAAAATCTCATACATACATAAAAGGCAGGGTAAATATAAAATAACTAAAAAGTTGTGAGGCAATAAATCTTTGGAATCAACCAAACAAGTAACAAAAGGGACGCAATTTCATTCATGTTTTGCACATAGACTTAACGTCGCACAATGTCTGTTTTACGACTTAAAATACTGTACAAGAATATGAATTAGCATCCATCTACTGTGAGCGCTAATTTACTTTACAAGTAAAACTACTCTCATCTTTCGTAGGGGATTTGCTCGAAAATTGTCTTTACACTTATCTACTACATCTATCACTTAACGTGCGTTAATACACCTAAACGGCAGCAGCCTCAATTAATTAAAATCATACGAAAGCTCTCATTAAAGTGCTACTAGTAGCACTCGCAACAACATATACTCTTAGGAAATTAGTCCTTGCATAAGTTATCCACAAAAATATCTAGTTAACGCTAATTTGCATTTTTGTTAAAAACATTCCCCCACTATCTTTTTTTGCTTTTCTACCCTATTTGATTTTTATACGATTTTATATTTTTATATAGTTTTTTCCTCTCGCTCGCTCAATCACGATAAAACGAACAAATATAGAACATCTCCCAATTGGCAAGAGAAGTGACCTTTTCTATTTATAGAATGCTCGCCTGCTCACCCGCACATCAAGATATGCCGGGTTGACTGAGTGTTCGGCGCAATATCGGATAGCGCGTGCCGCATCTTCAACCTGGCTAGCTGCCGCACGATCAATCGACAGTCTAACCGGATACCCTACCCCATCAAGCTTCACTTCTATTTGACGGGTTGTACCTTCAGGCAAAATTACGCTTGAAACAGTGTATTTTTGCGCCGAGAAGCACCCAACAACCTTGCCGACAAATTCTAAAAACCGATTGCTCACAAGAACCTTATTTGTCGTCGCCTGAACACCTGTACGGTCAATGACCTGCACGACAGGCGACTCGGGTACATTCCGGTAAAACGCCGCACCGCTAGAGTCGACAAACACGAGGGTCGCACCCGCTTGCCACGACACAACCGGATGGCGCATGACGATAGAAAATTTCGCGCGTCCAAACCCGGCAAAGGTGACCGTCGGCTCGACAGACTGAACCTCCGGATAATCACGTTGCAGGTAATCAACGAGAGACTTGACATCTATCAGCGCGCGCAACCGCTCAAATGGACGAGCCGCGAGGTAGTCCTGAATTGCTTTTTCATAGCGCTGCGTCGTTTCGATAGACGGCGAATCAACGCCAACAAGCGTAACACTTGGCAAAACAACTGATTGATAAAGTATCCATGCGAGGCCAGCGATGCCCGCCAAAAGCACAAATAATCGTAATACAAGCTTGCGACGACGGTAGCGTAATGTATGCGCTTGCACGCGCGGCGACTTAAGATCAGCGCGGTGTTCACTTGGGCTCGAAATTTCGGAAAGAAGACTGCCGGTCAGCGTGCGGTTGCGCCGGAAAGCATAGCTACTCGCTGTCGTTAAATCACCCGGCTGCGCCGAATCATCGCGATCAATTGCCCGCCGACGCACTGGCTGCGGCGGGCGGCGACGCAGCACGACTTTTCCGAATTTTCCTAGCATATATCTTTATTATATCACTTACGCTTAGCGGTTCGGACGATCATCTCAGCCATATCGCGCGCCGCACGTGGATGAGCAAAAGTCAAAAATGCGGCGCCCATACGCGCCATTGCTGCACGATCTGCGAGCAGCGCTTCAATCGCCTGAACAAGCACCTTAGGGTGGTCGTCCAACTGTAATTCATCAATTACTTTCACTGCACCTTTTTCTTCGTATACCGCCGCGTTTTTTAGCTGATGGCCGCCCGTCAGGTAGCCATTCGGCACTAAGATCGTCGGTTTGGCGAGCGCCGCAAGCTCCAAAATCGTTGTAGCGCCTGCACGCGCCACAACGATGTCTGCCGCACCAAGCATATCAACCAGCCCGCTACTAATAAAATCATGAATATGCACCTGGCTAGTATCATTCGGAACGCGTGCGCGAATATCGCTATATTGTTGTGCACCGGTGATGAGAATAACGTTAGTTTGCTTCGTAAGCTGCGGTAGCATTGCAACAACCGCATCATTAATGCGCCGCGCACCAAGGCCGCCGCCTGTCACAACGACAAGCGGCCGCGTCGGATCAAATCCAAGCTTTACTTTGACGTCACGCCGCCGCTCATCGCTATACGGCACAAAATCTTCCATAATTGGCACACCAACATACTGCGAGATCTCGCGCGGGTATGGGTAGAATTTTAGCGGCGCACCCGTACCAATTGCGTCCGCCCAACGCGCCAAAACGCGATTCGTCAAGCCGGGGTGCGCGTCAGAGTCGTGAATAACAAGTGGAATCCTCAGCACATGCGCCGCCAAACCAACCGGCAAACACACGTACCCGCCTTTCGTAAAAACAACATCCGGACGCCACGCGATTAGCTTGCATAGACATTGCATAAACCCAACGCTCACCTTAACTACATCGATGATATTAGGTAGCGTAATTGTACGGAACTTCATCAACTGCTGCCACCATTTCAAGTGATGATACCGGCGCAACTTACCGCTCACAATTGTATCAACACGAATGGAATCATCGTACCCCCCCATGACAGTACGTGCTTGTTTTTCAAATGCATGGTCAACCCAGAACCGAATCTCTGTGTCTGGTTCTATTTTCCGCAATTCACGCAATACTGCGACGACCGGCGTAACGTGTCCGCCCGACCCGCCGCCTGCTGCCAAAATCCGCACGAGCGTCCTCCTTCATGTTAACTGACTTATGATTAGTATACCGCGAAAGTTGAAACACGACACCCAGCGCGCCGCTCATAAAAATCATACTCGTTCCGCCAAAACTAAGCAGCGGCAACGTAATACCTGTGAGAGGAATCAGTCCAATCATTGAAGCAACGTTCATTACAACGTGTGCAAGCAGCCAGCCAAACACGCCTGCTGCCGCGATTCGCATAGACATATCGGGGAGCTGATCGGCAATGCGCAAAATGCGGAATAACAAAATACCAAATAACCCAATGATACAAACTGTGCCGGCAAACCCAAAAATCTCACCCATGATTGCAAAAATCGAGTCATTTACCGCCTCGGGCAAATATCCGGTCGCCTGGATACTCTTGCCAATTCCGCGCCCAAGCAACCCGCCTGTTCCTAAAGCAATCATCGCGTTTTTGATGTGATAGTTATTATCGCGTTCATCTGCTGCAGCAACATCGTTGCTCGAGCTAAAGAATGTGCCGATGCGCTCCATGCGGTGCGGCGACGACACGACCAGCGCAAGCCCTACAACAACGCCAACGCCTGCAATTTTTGCCAGGATCTGCCAATTCATCGTACTAACAATGAACATCGATACGACCGTTGCTGCAATCGCCACGCCTGTGCCCATGTCTTTCTGAACGACAACAACGATAAGCAGCAATAACGCCAATAGTCCCGCCATCGGATAAACTGTTTCTCTCGGATTGTTAATTTTGCCCTGCTGGTAACGGTTGCCTAGAAACACTGCCATGAATATAACGACAGCAAACTTCATCAACTCAGACGGCTGGAATCCGCCGAAGCTGCCAAGATTAAACCAACGATACGCGCCGAGCGTTGCCTGCGCGAGCGTATCAATATGCGCAACGTTTCCCACCAAAAACAGTAATACGGACGCAATAAGTGCCGCAGCCATAAACTTTCCCGCTTGATTTTTTAGCACCGAGAACGGCACAAACGCCAATACGACAAACGCAGCAAGCGCAATGAGCAAACTAGCGAATTGTTTAACTGCAAAGTATGTCGCCGAATACGAGCCATTATACGCCGCATTCATTACATTGGCGCGCTGCGGACCAATCGCATACATCACAACCAAACCAATGAGCATCAGTACGCCCATGCACATGACGATCATATAGTCGGGACGATGCCGCCGCTGCCTCTGATGGTTCGTACGAGCACGTATCGCTTCCCGGCGTGATGAGACTAGACCACCGCTCACGATGTAATATGCCCTCCGCTCAGCGCCATCAGCATGCCGATAAATGCCGCCACGCCAGCAATCACCCAAAAGCGCATCGTAACTTTCACTTCCGGCCAGCCTGTCGCCTCTAAGTGATGGTGGATTGGTGCCGAGACAAATATCTTACGATGAAATAGTTTTTTACTAATGATCTGAAGCAAGCTTGAACCCGCCTCAACCACAAATAAAATCCCGATAATCGGCAGTAAAAACAGCGTATTCGTCATCATCGCAACAACGCCTAAGCTCGTCCCAAATGCAAAGCTACCAACATCGCCCATGAAAAATCGCGCCGGGTAAATATTAAACCACAGGTAGCTCAGTAATGCGCCCACTACCGTGAAGCAGAAGCCCGCCAGCTTAATATGCCCCTGCAATAGCGCAATCACGCCAAACGCTGAAAACGACATCACCAACAAACCGCCCGCTAATCCATCAAGCCCGTCGCTGATGTTCACCGCATTGCCCGTTGACACCACTGCTAATACAAAAAAGAAAATAATCCACGCGCCGACTTGCCATTCGCCAAAGTACGGTATATGGATCGTATTGTAGCCAAGTTTCGTGTAGAAGAACCAGCCAAGCACAATACTCATTGCAGTAATCATCGCGAACTTCACCCAGCTGCGCAGCCCGGCATCCTTACGATTTGAGCCAAACACATTAAGTACATCATCGATCAGCCCGACAAATGCTCCACCGAGCAATGCCGCAAGCGGCAGCCAAGTTTGTGCCCGGTCAAGGTTGCGCGCCAACGTAATCGCCGTAATGGCGACCACCGCGATAGTGCCCGCCATTGTCGGAACGTGCCGCGCAATTTTCTCTTTGTGCAGTATATTAAAAATCTTTAGCCGCTCCCCCGTTACTGCTGCGCTACGCTGCGTTTTCCAAAATTTATATTTATATGCGAAATGCGTATAAACCGGCGTTAATATCATTGCCAACAAAAACGCTGCCACGCTCAACGCGAAAGTTTGATTCAATTCATTTGAGAAATTTACGATTGTCATACTATCCAGTATACCCCGTCTAGCCTTGCGGCGTTAACATTAAATAATTGAGCATCCAATTTGATATGTCGTTGAAAATCGGCTTTGCGTCACTACCGCCGCCCATATCTTTGCCATCGGCGGCAATTTCAACCATAATGACGTAACGTGGAGTTTGCCCCTTCTCGCCGCCATAGCCCAAATACGTTCCAATCGTCTGATTGCTGACATACTTGCCGTTCACAATCGTTTCAGACGTGCCGGTCTTGCCGCCCACAAGATAGCGATCCGAACCGTCTTTCGGGTTGTACGTTGCGTAATGCGATTGGTGAACCATCTCGCGCACCGTCGTTGATGTTGCTTCAGTAATGACGCGTGATTGAGCTTTTGTGCCTGCTGGAGCGAAAACGCCATCGTTGCTAATCGTACCGTTAATAATCGTCGGCGCAAAATACGTTCCACCATTTACCACTGCGCAAAAGCCGCTCGCCACTTGCAGCATCGTCGCGTCCATACCCTGCCCGAATACCATGTTGCTATAGCGCACCGCATTGCCCTCTTGCTGCAGCGGCGAAATAATCGTGCCTTTCGCTTCATTCGCAAGCTCAATACCGGTCAACTCGCCCAGCTTAAACTTATCATGAAAATATTCGTAGATCGTATCGCGTGCCGCACGCGTAATATACGTACCATTGCCTAAACGCTGCGCGATCGTCACCATACCAGTGTTAAGCGACCAATTTAGCGCTGTTTGCATCGTAATAGTTCCTGTCACTGCCGCGTTCTTTGTTGCGTTGTTAATAGTAATGTCTTCAACCTTAATCTTACCGGTGTTATCGTATGTGCTATCAGGTGTAATCACGCCGCGGTCAATACCTGTCGCAACCGTAAAAGTCTTAATATCAGAACCAGGCTCATATGGATTTGAAATTGTACTGTTATTAAAGACCGCCACGTCCTTCACATTTATATTAGACGGGTCGTACGTCGGCACATTCGCCATCGCGAGCACTTTGCCCGTTTGCGGGTCCATCACGATCGCACTCGCCCGCGTCGCGCCGCTTCGCTTTACACCCGCCACAAGGGCTTCTTCAACTTTTGATTGCACATTGCGATCAATTGTCAGCACCATGTTTTTGCCATTTACCGCTGGTTTTTTGATATTTTTATCAGTCACAGTCAACGGTACGTCGCGCACATCGGTCACAGTTTTTAGCTCGCCGTCTTTACCAGCAAGCGTTTCGTCGTTTGCCTGCTCAAAACCGTACTTCCCCTGCCCTTCGCCATTCACGAAGCCAAGCACCTGGCTCGCAAGCGCTCCTTCCGGGTAGACGCGCTGCGTTGATGCGTCGAACCCGACGCCGGCAAGCTTCTCGTCTTTGATTTTCTGCGCCTGCACGCGGTTAACTTTCGTCGCAATCACTTGATAGCGCGTATTTTTTGCATCTAAATATTGACGAAAGTCTTTGCGCACATTGCCGCCCGCCACACGGTTCATCACATCGATTACTTTCTGCTTGTCTGTCACGAGTGTCGGATCAACCCAAACCGTATACACCGTCGTATTCATCACGAGTTTCGCCGGCGCATTGCCGTCCATCGCGTAGATTTCCCCGCGCGCCGCGCGGAGCGTAAATTTTTTGATATGCTCTTTATCTGCCAGCTGAACGTAATAATTATGCTGCAGTACCTGCACACGAAAAAGCTGCGCCACCATTACCAGCAGTGCTACAAGCGTCAAAACACCCAACACGCCAATCCGCGCATCGCCTCGACTACCTATATTCATACTTACTTATTTGCTCGCATATTGCGTATCAGTTGGCGACGTCATTGCTTGCGCGACACTACTCCCCTTCACCGACTGAAGTGCTGTCAAGCGAGCATTTTCGACCGCTAAATCATTCTTTTGCTCAGTCAACGACGAAATTTTATCAGACATAGTATTCGCCGCGTAATCATAGCTCGACACGCGTGTCGCCTGTGTTAAGTATATCAGACCTAGAATCGTAATCATCAAAGCAACGATCACTGTATGCGACACGGGACCAAGCTTGACAGCCGATGCAAAAGCAACTGTATTGCGATTACGCCCATAATTACCTTGGCGCCGGCTATTAAATTGTACTGTTCGATGATATGGCATGGTGGTGGAATATTTCGTGTTTATGTTAATACTATGGCAACACAGACCGGTTGCTCTGTTCGTTTCATCGTATATTATCCTCTCGGCAGCTTAAGCACCCCTTTTCGGGGGCGCTTAAGCGTGTGAAAGTGCAAAAACTATACCTTGCGGCGCACAACAACGCTGCGCACAGCTTCGTTCTTGTCTTGGACTTGGATGTGACGCGTCATGGTTACATCCCCCTTTCTGTTTGTGTTATATTTTCACAGCGGCGCGCAACTTAGCACTGCGCGAACGCGGATTGTGAACATCGTTAATTGCACCGCTAACGGGGTGCTTCGTAATAATACGAAGACTTGCCTCGTAGCCGGCGGCAGCCTGTTCGGCGAAGTACCGCTTCACGATTCGATCCTCAAGGCTGTGAAAACTAATCACCCCCACTCTTCCGCCGCGTGTAAGCAGCGCCGGAAGCAATGGCATGACGGTTTGAATTTGCCCGAGTTCGTCGTTAATAGCGATTCGAATCGCCTGAAAGACTCGAGTGGCGGGATGCGTACGCCGATGCGGCCCGCGATACGCCTGCTCTACCGCGCGGGCAAGATCCGTCGTCGTTTCAAGCGGCCGCGCCGCCGCGATACTACGCGCATACCGCATAGCAGCGCGCGGAGACTCCTCGCCGAAATCACGAATGATCTGCGCGATTCGCTCCACCGTCCATGTGTTGACAACGTCGGCGGCGGTTAACGATTGGCGTCGATCCATTCGCATATCCAACGGTCCGCTTTTTGCGAACGAGAATCCTCGCTCAGCTCGGTCGAGCTGTGGTGACGACACCCCCAAATCAAGTAGAATCATATCAAATTGCCTACCCTGTTCAATCAGCTGACGCGCAGCCGACACGAAATCGGTATGCAAAAGCTGAGCTCCTTTCGCTAGAAGCTCGTGCAAATTTGTATGAGCAAACTCATCCCGGTCGACCAGTACGGTACCGGAATACTGCTGCGTTCGCGCTAATACCGCCCGCGCATGCCCGCCGTAGCCCGCAGTTAGATCAAGATAAGCCTCGCCTAAATGGGGTGTGAGCAACGCGATAACGTCATCAAGCAGAACTGGAACATGAAGTGGTGGATGTTCTTTAATACTCATTTTCTCCATCATACCACTCTCGGCGACGATAGAGAAACTCGAGATCACCAAACCAGTAGCGAGCTGTTTGTTTTCGCATAGGTAGTGTTTGTTTTTTGTAAAAGTCGGGCAACGCTTAGTATAGGAGAATTGTCAAACAACTCATAGTCCTTAAGAAGCGGTGCCTTTTGAGAGACTTGTGTGTGAGGTGGAGTTTTTGGGAGGTGTTTTAGAGTAAGGTGCATTCGACTATTTTTATATTGTGGGTCGATAATCCACGTGCTCACTACCAGATTGTTGATCTCGAGGATGCCGACGAATTGTAAAGGTACATCAAGCAGGCGCCGCTATACGCCAAGCGCAAGCGATACGCGTGAAACTCGGGTCTGAGGAACACGAATCACAGCGCCAACTACCGAATCTACCGACTGGCTCACTATGGTTCGCGTCATAATTCCCCTGCTTTCTTTCTGTATTGTTACTTTGTGGTGTTTGTTTTTACCGTGTATCGGTAATGCTTTTGCCACTGGTTTCATGATACACCAGCCTATAGGTATTTCGCAAGCCTCTTTTTTGACTTTTTGAAACAACGTGGTTATGTTTTCCACAAAACTGTGGAAAAATCAAGATAATAACAGAGGTATTTTTTACAAATTATCAATGATGTAGCGTAGCATTTTTTGCTACATTTTACTACCCATGTATTATCAAGCAACACGAAAGCTGCCCGCGCCCCTCCTAAAAAATTACGCAAAGTACAGGCGCATCAGCTGCCGCGCTACCGCGTCTGAGTCATGCCGAATGAAACTGCGCGCCGAGGCGATCGGATCGCTCGCTTGCGCCCCTGTCCACGCTTGCTTCGCAAGAATCGGTACGCCGCGAAATTCGTAATGCTGCCGGCGCAGCTCGTTGAGATCGTACTTCACGACCAATTCCCCGCCGTGCGCATATTTTTCCATCAATTCTGGCGACGGTTCATCATTATTAAACACGACGTAATCCAAGAATTCACCGCCCGCCAAACGCTCAATCTCGCTCGCGAAATCCTTTACGGTAAATCCGTCTGTCGGACCAGGCTTTGTCACCAAATTACACACATACACGCATTTTGCACGCGTCTCGTGCAGCGCGCGCCGAATTCCATCAATCACCAACACCGGCGCCAAACTGCCATACAGATTTCCCGGCGCGACAACGACTAAATCCGCCCGTAAAATTGCCCGCACCGCCGCAGGATTCGCCACCGCTGTCGGCTCCAACCAAATCTTCGGTCGCTTTGCAATTTCTTGGTGCGCAATCGTGAATTGCCCTTTCACTGGACGCCCGTCTACACCCTCAACGCACAGCGTAACATCGCTTAGTGTCACTGGCTCAACGCGTCCTTCAATATTCAGCACGCGCCCTGCCAGTTCAACCGCCTCGCCAAAACTGCCTGTCATTTTTTCAAGCGCCGTCAAAAATAAATTACCAAACGCATGACCCTTCAAACTGCCTTCATCAAACCGATAGTTAAAGAGGTCGCGCACTTTTGGGCTATCGCTCAGCGCCACTAAACACTGGCGCACGTCGCCGGGCGGCAGCACGCCTAGCTCGTCGCGCAGCTGCCCTGTCGAACCACCGTCGTCCGCCATATTAACGAGCGCTGTCACATGCTTCGCGTAGCGTTTCACGCCCTGCAGCAGCGTGAAACTGCCCGTCCCGCCGCCGATGACGACTATCTTTACACCGGTAATTTCATCGTTTGCCATCTCGCATCTCCTTCTGCTGCTTCAAAAACCGCGCTAGCCATAGTGCACTTGGCCGCGGCGTCCGCGTAAACGTTGTATAATCCACATCAAATAGTCCAAAGCGCGGCCAAAATCCCTTGTCCCATTCAAAATTATCGGTTAAACTCCAATGTAAATAACCGAGCACGTCAACACCATGCTCAATTGCTTGGTTCATCGCCATAATTGACTGCGCCAACCAATGCTTGCGATACCGATCACCCGCGTCCGCTACGCCATTCTCCGTCACAAACACCGGCTTATGGTACGTATCGCACAGCCGCTCTAACACCTGCTGCAGGTGCTGCGGCTGCATATCCCAGCCTAAATCATTCACCTCAATGTCGGGATTATGCACACGGTAGCCATACACGCGCGCACTTTGGTAATAATTCACGCCGATGAAGTCGCAGCGCTTTACAACTTTTTTCAAGAAATAATCATCTTGCAGATATTGCATAATCCCTGCTGCGCGCACCGTCAGGACCGCATCGTCGCCCGGATAGACATACGCACTATTTTTCGCTACCGACACTTTGTAGCGCCGATTCACTTTATGCACGATGTCGGCTACACGGTTATGCGCTGCCGCAAGGTTCTTAAGCACCGCGCGCATGCGCCGCCGATTTTGCACTTGCGGAGGCCAGCTGCCGCGCAGGTAGCTCTCATGCGCATACACGCACGGTTCGTTCACTGTGATAATATAGCGCACCCGCGATCCTAATTCCTGCAAAATATGCTCGGCAAACTCGACAAAATATTTCACATTGGCGCGTTTCTCAAACCCGCCGATCTCTGCAAACCATACCGGCAATGTAAAGTGAAACAGCGTTACAATCGGCTCAATGCCGCGTTGTTTACATGCCGCGAGCACTGCCTTGTAATGCTCAACCGCTGCCGCGTCCCACGCACCCTTCTCAGGTTGAATCCGCGACCATTCAATGCTCAAGCGAAACGCATTCATATTCATCTTGCGCACTAAATCTAAATCCTGCTCATACAATTCGTAATGATTTGTCGCTTTGCCAGAAATATAATTATCAGGCGATTTTGCCGCCGATTCCACCGCATTCCAATTATCTAAATCGCCGTATTGGTACGGTGCTTGCGTTGCCAGCGATTTCGCATTCTCCTGCTCCCAAACTGTCCAGTTATTATGCAGTCCGCCTTCAATTTGGTGCGCTGACGTTGCGGCGCCCCACAAAAACCGTTTCGGAAATTTCAGCTTCAATCTCCGCTCGCTCATGAGCTCTATTATACCAGAGCTAGGCAATGCCGCCCGCCACCACTCATAAGCAACATGGTAAGCGCTACAGCTCAGCCGGCGCTCCCATATCACCTGGCGTGGCATCTTTTAGTTCTTTTTTGCCTTTGAGCTCGTACCGAATGCCAGTCATATCGCTCGTCACATAGTCGTCGTTAAGCAAATTCACGAATTTCGCCGCGTCTTTCGCATCCATAATGATAATTTCGCCCGTGTTTTCGTCCGTCATCAATTCTAGGCCCATTTCGTCCGCTTGTTCAATCACTTGATCCTGCGTCACTAGTCCAACGTTGACTTTTTGGAGCTTGCCCACCAGTGACTTCGTATCGCGCACCAATGCATCAAACGTCATACCTTCAGGAAACTTCAACTTAAAGCTTTGTTCAATTTCGGCGATTTTTTCTTCCGCTACTGCAAATTGTTTAGCATTATACCCAAACAACCGGATAAACTTTGATTCGCTAAATGCAAAAATGTCATTACCGGCGATTAGAACCTGGTTATCCGGCGTAATCCTTAGACCCGCATCAGCGCTAAACGGCTGGAATGAGTCGCCGTTATACATCCATGCCGTTGCACCCTTTAGTACCTGAGATTGCGGCAATATCTTTGCCACAAAAAACGGTTCCACGCCTGGACGGCTAAACCGCGCCACAATTCCTTTTACTTTCTTGAACTCGTGGTCGCCTTCGCGGAATACCTCCAAACTTTCTTCGCCGTAGCGAATTTGTTCAATCACCTCTTGCGCGTGATCGACCTTATCAAGCGTCGTGCGCTCCAATACGTTCTCTTCGGCAGCCGCCGCCTCAAAATCGCGCACGTGCATACCTGTCGTCGCCCCAGTCTGCACTTGGCTGATCATATCGTACAAGAATAATACTTTCAGCTGCGCCTTTAATTCCTTGGCGTAATTCGTGGCATACACCGTATAGCCTTTTGTAAACAAAAATAGATCAACCTCAAGCGCCTCTTTATGCGCATCTGCCTGGTTCGCCCACAAAAAAATATCAGTTGGCTCTTGCATCTCATTTTCGGTCGTGTTAGTTGGTTCTGTATTCATGGCTTTATTGTAGCAGAAAAAAGCTCATCTGATTCGTACGATTGTATAAATCAGATAAGCATTACCTTACAAACAGCTCACAGCGACAAGCGTCTTATCATCGTTCTTGCGTGATCGGTTGAGTAGCGCCTGCGCTATTGATTCTGGCTCGCGTATACCTCTATCATGCATGGATTTAATCAACATTGATATCTCGCCATCCGACATTACATCAGTAAGATAATCACCCCAAATACCGTCCGTGCCAATGAGAACTGTATCGCCCGCAAATATCTCTTTGTAGCCAATTCGCCACGGCGTTTCCATTGAGATTTGCCCAGCCTTACCGCTGTTTCCCAAGGCAGCAGAGATAACAGACCCTTCCCCATCGTCCCTCGTTAGTTGACAAGCTTTATCATCACGCACGAGATATAGCCGCGAATCCCCCATACTCGCATATGCCAAAAACTTTCTACCATCATCTTGCTCAACAACCCTCGCCAGCGTTGCAGTCGAATAACCAGCAGTTGGCTCTTTTGCGATTGTCATTGAGATTTTGTTTAATACTTGCCGATTCCACACAAGCGCCTCTTTCAGCGGCTGGCGTGTTGCATTCGGTCCTAATAATCGATTAGCATAAACAGGCACCGCTCTCGCTGCAAATTGTGACGCTCGCGCACCATTCGCTGACCCGCCGACGCCGTCAAATACTCCAAATATCTTACGCTCATTATCTAAACAATATGCATCCTCACCATGCAACGGTCTTTCAGCTACAGCAGCACTAATACGCCGCACCGCTTCGCGGTCGCGAAAGTCACCGTGCGGTAGCGTATTACGACTCACATCAGGCACAAGGACTGATGTTCCAAATGTGGAATGATCCTCGACATGAAATGTATATCGCCCTAAGGTGCCGCTATCATCTTCAATAACACAGTGATCGCGCGACACCCAACTCGGTAGTGTTGGCTGATAATCTCGCCCGATTTTCACTGCTTTGTGCAATATATTTGCACTGCCATCTGAATTGTATGTCGCATATCCAAAGCTTGTTTCTGAACCATCCAAAAACACCACACCCTCTGCTGTTAAACTCGCGACATGGAGCGCATCGCGACCAAGTGCTCCCCGTAAACGCTCATCTCGAACCGGCACGACAACTTCGGCGGTAACAATCTTTTCTTCCCCCGCTCTCGTTGATACACGACCGAAGTACCGCGCTGATGGAATATCCCTCTCATCTCCACGCCAAAGCGTAACCTCAGATACCGGCACATCTATTCGCGGTATATACGCATCATTTAAACCTAGCTTTTCGGTTAATGTTAGATCAACTCTCTCACTCATGTGTGACATTATAACATAATATTTACAAAAAAGCAATATAGTTAGCGTTATCTGCTTATTTTATCTCACGATAGACCGGTGGTAATTTTAATGTTACTGCACCGCGTCTTCCCCAAAATGTTTCTGCAACCGCATTTTGATTGAACCTTCGTGGCGGCCGAGCTGTGTACTCAAGTGCTCAATTGACTCACCATTAATGAATCCAAGTTTTAGCGCTTCGTCGTCCTGCGGCTGCCACGGTTTGTACGCATTCGGGTGGATCTCGCGCATTTTAGCGATTTTTTCAGACCAGCTGCTGGATTTCTTTTTGCTCGGGTTTTTTAACGGTTTAGCGGCACGCTCCTCAGCTTTTCTTTGCAAGTATTGAAATCGTTCGCGATCGTTTGCCGCACGCATTTTCAACCGCTCGTCAATCGTATACGCTTCGTCGCTCATCTGGAGTGCCGTACGGTTTATGCCCGTCAAGTACAAATTATCAATATCGCGCACGCGGCTGAGTGCTACATAGCCCATGCCCGGTACAAAGGCTTTGCGTAAGTCAATGCGCGCCGCATCAAGCGTCATACCCTGGCTCTTGTGTACCGTAATCGCCCACGCCAAGCGCAGCGGAACCTGGCTGATACTTGCCCGCTTTTTGTCGCCATCGCGCAATTCCCACGTATCCGGCTGCATTACTACCGTTCTACCGTTACGGAATTGCACTACTGGATAATCTGTTGCCGGCTCAAAATCAACTACCATACCGATACTGCCGTTTGCATAACGTTTATTCTGATCGTTCTTAACCGCCATAACAAGAGCACCAAGCTTGAGCACTAATTCTACCGGCGCAAGCACGCTGCGTTGCAAATTTTCAACGTAGTTTGCGCTGCCGGTGGTATGCTGCGTATATTGCACTTCGTCGCCTGCTAACCCTGCTAGTCTTCGCCTATTGATTTGATCGACATCAATATTCACCGTATGAAGCTCTGTCAAATCGGCGTCCGTTGGCGGCTCGTATTTGGTGCGTTCCAGCAGCTTCTCGGCGTGATGGCGGCGCAGGTCATTCGCCCGTAGGCTCGTCAAAATATCAAGCAGCGCATCACCCTCGCGCTGGCGGAATTGTTCATCTAAATACAGAATTACTGGATTCAGCTCGCGCCACGCATCCGAATGCACCACAAAACCGCCCTCGCGGCTGCCTGCCCGATTCACTGGCGGCAGCTGGAAGAAGTCACCCGACATTACTACCTGAATACCGCCAAACGGTACGTCCGGCGCCTTACGCACCAGACGGCATACTTCGTCAACCATATCCAAGCGGTAGTCGTGCAGCATACTAATCTCATCAATGATCAAAATATCTGTTTTTTCGATAATTTCACGCCGTCCCTTAGCAATATGATCGACGAATCGATCTGGTAGATAGTCCAGTACGCCTATCCCCGCCCAGGCGTGAATCGTCGTGCCACCCAGGTGTGTCGCCGCTAGCCCAGTCGTTGCCGTCACGCTCACATACTTTCCCTCATCTTTACTCGCACGAATAAATTGATTCAGCACAAACGTCTTACCCGTCCCTGCCGGTCCAGTTAGTAATGCGCTTTTGCCACTTAGTAATATTTCGAGTGCAAGAGATTGTTTCACTCTTTTTAGTATAGACTACTTGGGAGTGTAAGCCTACTGACTGATTTCTACGGGATATTTTCCGTTTGCCTCTTCAATGTCATCAGGCGACACCACAATAACTTCATCATCCATCAGCTTTTGCATCGGCACATCAAGAGTTACAAAAGCCGCTACGCTACCGAGGCACTCTAGCACCGTTTGATCTGCCTGACTAATTTCTTGGCGTTCGTCTTCATATCCAATGCCAATAATGGTTTCGCCATATCCTGGGTTTCCCTGGCTGTCCTGCGGATCACCCCAAGAGCGTACAGCAATCTCATCACAAACTAACTCTGACGAAGTATCAAATGTACCTGAGGTGCTAATTTCATCTATTTCATCAATGGCCTCTTTTAGTAACTCACCATGTCCAGATGAATCACCAACTATCATATTCACTTCTTTCAAGACGTCCCCTTCCGATACTTTGACATCGTAAACCACGGAGGTGCGAAACGCATCAGGGTCTGACTCCTCATTGAAGCATGAATGCACTGTAACAAACACTGGTGTCTCTGAGTTCATACTTTTTTATTATATCATAACAGTAAATTAAAGTCAATATTATTTCCTACCGCCACCTATAGCCGCACGCCCTCACGCGCCTTATTTGCCCACTCATCTGCCTGCTCGTTTTGTTCGTGCCCGACATGCCCACGCACCCATACAAGCTTTGGCCGTGTCGTACAGTATAATTTGTACGCCTGCTGCACGAGCTCAAGGTTTTTGATCTCGCCATTTTTTTTGCGCCAACCTTTTTCCTCCCAGCTTGGCGCCCATTTCGTTAATACATTGATCCAAAACTCGCTATCGGTATGAATTTCGCACGGCTCGCCCGCTGCTAACTGCATCGCCGCTACAAGCGCAAATCCCTCCATGCGAATATTCGTCGTTTCGCCGTCTTCCGAGCCGAGCGCTACCGGCTTACTGTTTTCTATTACCGCAAACCCGCCCGGTCCCGGGTTTGGGCTAGCGCTGCCATCAGTATAAAAAATTCTCATTACTTTATCGTACCACTTAAATGTCTCGCGGCGGCAATGATTTTCGCAATGCATCCGGTACATACCAGCTCGTACCACCGCTCGTTTTCAGATCGTAGTTAATCATATATTCTTGGCGGAAATAGTCGCCCGTCCCTGTAATTTTTAGGTCAATATATGCTTTGGTGTATGCACGATCACGCGGCGTTTGTCCGCGATACACACGGATTTCGTGCGATTCGCCAGCGCGCAAAAATCGATCTGGATCAGTACTCTGCCTCAGCAGATCAACCTTAGTAATCTCGATATCGTACGGCGAGCGATTATGCAGCGTAATCCATAGCTCTAAATTTGCAAGATTATTCGACGTGTGCGGCTCGACGCGATCGACGGTAAGCGTCGGCAGCACTTTCGTACCTGATGCAGTTCGATAGGCACTTGGCTCCGTGCGCTGCTCGCCACCATGTCGCCCTTCTTCTCTTTCATCGCCCGCCACATCATCCTGCTGCAGCGACATATCACTGTTTTTCGCCTCCTCCCAATCACGCACCTGCTTCGGCAAACCGGCGTCATCATACGCCGGATCTGTACCAAATATGAAATTTTGTAGCCAACCCATATCGTCCTCCTTTTCTCTATTCCAGTATACCGCATTGCACACACGCTATATATAGTGTGCCCATATCTAGTGTTTATGGTTTAGTGGAAAAATTGCGCACAACCCAGCACCAACACTAGACTAGTGTTAATTTGCAGAAAACGTACCATAAAAAATAGCCCCGCACCACTTCTATCCTTTCCAGAAGGCAAGCACGAAACAAATAACCTAAGACAGCCTCGTTCTGCAGATTTGCAGTAATATTTGCCTAAGTCTAGCTATTCAACAGTCGTAGCGCGAGAAACGGTAAGCAGATTCAAGTTATCCACCATCTCCTGCCCCGGACGTACTACCTCATCTGCCATACCCAAACTCGGCATATTTCCCCAAAGTTCGTGATTATCACTATGATAATCTGAGCCGCCAGTAATCAGCAAGCTGCTTTCTTCCGCAAATTGCGTAAATTCTCGGATCATATCAAATCGCCGATCGCCGTTTTCTTTGTCGTACTGTATATTGATCGCTTCAACTGCGTCAAATTTATTGCGCAGGATTAGCTGTTTCATGCACTCAAGCGAAAAACCCTTCATAACATTAAAACTTGGGTGCGCACACGATGATACTCCACCAGCCTGATGGATTATATCAATCGCCTCATGAGTTAATAGCGGCTTCGTTTTTGGCACAAACGCTGGGCAGCCTTTGATCAACCACTTCTCAATGAATTCACCCTGCAACGGCATATCCCCATACATTGTAAGCAACCGATGCCGATTCGCTTCATTCGCCAAAACATCGCGCGCAATATGCGCCTTGGTGATAATCTCACCGGACGCCACCAACTCGTCTACCCGCAAGACAAAACCGTAGCTCGCCAATTTTTCTGCAATCTGCCCCATAAGCTTAATTCGATCGGTGCGCAGTTGTGCACATTCCTCCCTCAGTACCTTGTTTTCCAGATCAATCCCCAAACCTAATGCATGAATTTTTTGTCCGCTTTCCTCGTCAATTGTCGAAAATTCAATCCCTGGAATCAGCTCAATTTCTAGCTCTTTTGCCAGCAAAAATAACTCTTTGTCATAACCATCAACCGTATCGTGATCAGTGATAGCAATAGTTTTTATACCTCGCTTTTTCGCTAAGCGCAGCAATTCGGCCGGAGCATAATCGCCGTCCGAACAATTTGTGTGGGTGTGTAAGTCTATCAGATCTGCTGCCATGAACTTAACTTCTCTCTCAGTGCCTCCATCGTTGGTTCATGTTGCAAAAGTTGACGAGCACGATAGCTTCGCTTCATGACAATATCAACCAATTGATCAACGCTATAACATCTCGTCAGTCTTGAGCGAGCCTCATCAATCGCATCTAATATTTCAGTATCCGTCACTCTTGAGTAAGGCGTCATGCTAAACACAAAGTCAAACCAAAAATCAATACTTTTATTATTTTTCCATTCTGCATACATTGACCATATGGTCGGATGAGTAAGTTTGCCGTCACCTATATCAGCACAAGCCTGTATAAAATCATTCTTATCTATAACATGTAGATCTATTGGCAAATAGCTTGCTGGTCTACGCCCTTCTGCCCACGCATCAAGCACCCCTTCAATTCGCGTCAAACTCTCATTAGTATTGAAATCAGACTGCGTAAACCCTTTGTCTTGAGCAACTGACCAAATAGCGTCGCGCGTTTTCTTGTCATTCTCATCACAGATCACGAAAGTATCCATATCCGGCATGACTTTCATGATAGTACGAGGCTTCAGTGGGGTTATGTTACAGTCGACGCATTGCGACGGAGTAAAATCAGCTCCTAACTGACAGCCCGGACACGGCCATAAAGCCCTAACAGCCATCTCTCTGCGTATCAAATTCGATAATTCGCCAGTGTAGCGTGTAAATTCCGGTTGACCATTAATAACTTGACGGTCCTTTCCTGATGAATGGTACGGGAAACCTGTTCCGTAGCCACCACAGAAACCATCAACACCTCTTCTTATCTCTCTTAATGCGCATGTTGCCATATTTCTTATTCCTTCGCCGAAAGGATCAATGGCACCATTTAGATAGTCTGCATTCTTTTGATTAACACGTAAAATTGCAGCCAAATCATACTCTGTCTCTGGGAAAAATGCACGTCTCACTCGCATATTATATCATAAAGCATGTAAAAGTCTATGTTTATAAGCTATCCTCTTTCATAGATTCTGGCAGATGAATTTGGTTTCAGCGGCGTCACGGCCGCCTAACTTTCAGCACAATGGATATACTTGGCTGCGATGAGCTTCAAAAGCGACCGCCAACCAAAATAGTCGGCGGTCGCAGAAGATCTCGCTAGACTAGTTATTTCTTCTTTGCCTTCACTGCGATTTTCTTTGGTTCAGGAGCAGGCGTCACCGGCACGACGACTTTCAGAACGCCGTCTTCCAGATGTGCTTCAATTGCATCCGTATCAGCACGCTCTGGCAGCTGCACGCTGCGGTAAAAGCTGCTGCTTGATTCGCGCACGACATACTTCTTACCTTTATCTTCTTCTTTTTCATGGCGCTGCGCCTGAACTACCAGGTTGCCATGTTCAATTGAGATATCGACGTCTTTATCTTCAAACTTCGGCAAATGCGCCTCAACCACAAGATTATTGCCGTCCATATAGACGTCGGTTGTCGGCACGGCAACACTGCGCATTTGGCGCGGCCAAACGTCATTGTCAAAGAAATGGCGCTGCAACGCATCCATTTCAGCGAATGGATCAAATTTGACAAGTTTACTCATACTAATCCTCCTTTGGTTAGCGCGATATTGATACCGCTTATCTTTAGTGTACGCCCGTTCATGTTTAAGCGTCAAGGGTATTTAAGCGTCTACATTTTTCGCGCTATCGGAAGCTTAGCCTCCATTGTAATGACTACTTATACCGTTTGATAAACTGCTGCAATATTTTAACCGGCTCGGTAACATGTTCGCGGCGGACAACATCAATGAGAGCCTGTGCCTCGCTTGGTGCAAAATAGCCAGCATGTTTATAGATATTAATTCGCAGCGCCAAGCCATCAGCATCAAGTTCCGGATGAAACTGCGTCGCATACACGTTACGGCCAACCCGCAGCATCTGCACGCAAGTACTTGACCGCGCCAACACCACGCAACGAGACGGCGGTTCTACGACGCCTTCTTTATGTCCAACAAAGCCGCGAAATTCTGCCGGCATACCTGCTAGCAATTGGTCATTCTTCGCCTCCGGAGTTAGCCTAATATCAACCGCGCCGACCGCTTCACTATAGTCAAAGCTTGTTCGCCCGCCCAACGCTGTGACGAGCGCACCGACGCCAAGACATGCACCCAGAAACGGCGTATCAGTAGCGACAATTCGCTGTACCAGCGGCAAAATATACGCCTCAAACTCGCGCTGTTCAGGCGATTTCTGCGTATCATCATACGCGAAGTTCGCTGCCCCGCCGCCCATCAGCACACCAGCGTAATCATCTAACGCAACCTGCGGTCGCATGCCCATATCCAATCGTAGCCGCGTTAACTCTGCCGGCTTCAAGCCGCCAAATTTCAAAAATGCTTGATATTCATCATCCGACGCTTCGTCTTCCGAGCGCGATTGAAGTAAGAGAAAAGGCTTTTTAGAGTGCATCCCGATTCTATCCTTGTCCGCTTAATTACTGTTCTCTAGAACATATACTATAATAGCACCTATTTAGCCGATCCTGCAGCAAACACCACTCTACTCCCATATGCTTGGTCCTGCCAGTATCAAGATTGCCGGCATGAGTAAGCTGATGCCTCACAGTTCAAGAGCTGCTACCTTGATGGCGCGGGGTTTTACGTTGATAGGTATTGTCAAAATACGCATTCACTGCGCGCTGGTACGTAGCACGCAGCGTCTTCAAGTAATCCCTATACGGAGTAATGTCATCACTGTAGCGGAAAGCGGCAGCACACTGGTCGCAGATGGCTGAAATTTCACGCCAATTCACCACCTCGTCATTAGCTAGTAGATCTGCCACAAGTGATACCGCCGTACAAACATCGCGCAGCACCGCCGGGTCGTTCTTATATGCGCGCAGTACGCCGATTGTATTAAGAATAATAAAATATTTCAGACAAGCGCGATAAGCGTCAGCAAGATGTGCGGCGGGATGTTCAAGCGGTGCGTCAAGCATATCAGCATACAGTAAAATTTTCTGCCACATCAAGCGCGTCGTACGGATAGCAAGCGCCTCGTCCGCGGCCTCGTATATCATATAGAGCACCGGGTAATCGCGTAGCGTCATCCAGCGTTGTTGATAAAGCGGATACTCTAGCACATCAGCCTCATCAAATGCCTCATGCTCGTCTGCTAAAAGTGTATCAATCCCATCTTTCGCGATCATTTTGACTGATTTCTTGCAATGCGCTATCGCCTGCTCATACGTCATTTGTGCACTTTCAGGTTGCTGCTTGCTATCGCGGTAGTCCGATGCGTCGTACTCACGGAAAACGCCGCGCCATTTAGCAGGCGTATCGCCGCATGCGCACATTAGTAAAAACGCAAGCTGCGCGAAATAATATGCCGCTTCACTATTGTCACTATCACGATACCGGTAGAGCGCATATTTCAAATAGCGCTTGATAGTTTGCGGCGCGGAACTTTTTACAGTCATGCTTATAGTATACTCGGAAACGCATTCATCCGCAGTAGTTACTCTCATGCTGGTAGCTGCATTCTATTTTCCTCTCGCATTTTCGCTGAATTTTCTCAAAGAACACCGATTTCATATGTTATGAAGATAAAAATTTATGAATAAGCGATACAAGCGCCGTTTGATATGTAATAAGTGCGCTTTCGTCAAGTGGCATCGGCTGACGTTGTTGGTGCAGCGATTCAAGCCGACACCGACAAATTGTGCGTACATCCGCCCAATCAACAGCTGACGCAACTCGTATACCGCTGACAATACTATCTATAAACCGTGCTAAATACGCAAGCATTCGGATGTCATTCTGATATTGAATTATTGCTGAAATTATATCACGCGCAAGAATAGCTTGATATGTATATTGAAAGTTGTTTTGCCCTATGTCTTGCCGAACGCGCTGCGCCCTCTTTGTATGCTTTGCGATATATACCTCGCACTGACCAAGCATATTCTCATCAAAACAAGTTTCTGATCCGGACTGTAGCGAAACATATCGCTGTTCGCACACAGAATGAATATTATCCCATTCGACAACGCTCGCGTCATTCAACCAGCGCGCAAGCGAAAAAGTAAAATCAGCTAAATATTCAAGCGCTTGAGCGTCGCTATGATACACGCGCGCTGCGTGAATTATTTCTTGCGCCAGAGCGGCTTGCCATTGAGTGTCCATACAGTCACTACAATTTCGCAATTAAGTCCTTCATTTCTTGCCACATTCTTTCACCATTGCCACTATTCCGAAAGCCCTTCACGCCTCTTTCATGAATTGATTATATCATGCAAGAAATTTCAATAAATGCTCATAATTTATCAAAAATATACCAAAGTGAAAGAGCCCCACGCTACTCTTGGCTAACGCGGGGCAAAGCTCACCCCTCTCTATTGTGTCTGTATTGCAACGCCCGCAAACGCGGCAGGTATGAGCGCAATAAGCGCCAGTCTTCCGTTCGTTCGACACTAATGTCAAGACGACCAGCTACTTCAAGGATATCCTCAAAGAGCCACTCGTCACCGGTTGCCTTGAGCTCAGCATCAGCACGCGGTGCAATAAGGCCGATCAGCTCACTCGCTATCAGCTCGCCGGTCTTCGTTGGTATGCCATGTGTCTGAGTGTAGTCGCCACGCTCGCAGAGCTCCTCTATAGACGTACTTACGGCTTTTGCAACTGTACGCGTAACCTTCGCTAAAAAATCCATAAAACGAGCATTAGTCTTTTCAACAACTGTTCGGAGTTCATCGGTAAGCTCTTTGGCATATCGACGCTTTTCTGCTGTTGGCACATCGTCGTCAAAATACCAATCCATGCATTCTACTAAATCAAATCCGCCGTTGAACGTTGCAGAATCCTGTGAGAGTAACGGGTAAACCGCTTTAGCGACATGTACCATGTCGTGGCAATTCCTAGTTTCGGCAGCAATACGCCAAATTATTTCTGCTAAATCAAGGCATGCGCTACGCGTTTTTACATCAAACACACGAGGAGGAAGCGCTTTCGTATTAGTGGGAATAATCGTCAAAGAATATGCCTCGTCATCAGTAATCAGACACGTATCTGAGGGTATGCCGGCAAAATTATTCTGTAATAAATAGCTAATCGGTCGTAAATCGTTATTATGCTGCGCTAAGTCCGCTACCTTTTGGCACGCGTACTTTTTGAGCTGGTTTATTACTACATCTTTATTCATTTGCAGTGTAATGAATTATCGCTCCCTATATAGGGTAAAGTAGCCTGTTATATTTGGCACATATCGAGCATGTTCTTTGTTCTTGACGCCAAATTCTATAGAGGTCTCGCCATCAAGCGGCACTACTTCATGAGTGAGTCCGTCATCAAGAAACGTATCGCCAGGAAAGTCTTCAAAAACAAGCACGTATTCACGACCCTTTGCGTCTTCAAAATAATGCGCCCAAGCGTCAGATCCAATTCGACCATGATCTTTCCAGCGAATTGTCGCCGCATCAAGCTCATGATAGTTTGGCAAGATTACGTGTTCATAAAATTGTTCAATAACTTTGCGATCCATACTACCTACAATTTATCAATCAAATCTAGTAATCTTTTCCAGGATTCTCGTTTTGTATGATACCGATCTACATCAGCCGCAGCTTCTATTATCTCCGAAAGTAACGGGTACTGCTTTCCATTGATCCATTCTTGCATCTCAAGCGGATATCCTAGCATATCTGAGATAACCGCAGACTCACCAATGTCCGACAAGAAAAGGTCAATGCCATCAGCTCTAATTATATCCGCATACTGCCGGCAGTGCTCAACTACTTGCTCGTAAGTCATCTGTGGGTAACTTTTTTTACTCATAGCAAGACATTCATTGTATCAAGATATATCGGTTTGCGGCAGTTGAAGCTGTGTGAACTTATATTGTATCTGTTTTACTATTTCGCCAGCACGCTTCAAATCATCAGTAACTTCCAGATCCGCGCCCAATTCGGCAATTTCATTCAATAGCGGGTAGCGTGCTTGAAATTTTTCTTCCCAGTCATCACGCACGATTGTTGCGCCGACAATATAACCACCTAGTACGCACAAAGGTTTTTTCTCTTTATTTTTAAGTATATTCCCTATGCGTTGCACGATAGTCGCAAGTTCACTGTCCATAACAAAATTATACCATGAGAAAAGCCCCGTTTACGCAGGGCTATCGTTCCTTTCTCAATGGTTTACGGCCTGCTGGCAGCCCTGCCATGAAAGCCTTCTACGCTTCATAGGCACGCCGCTTGCGTGCGTATACCGTCTCTTGAGTCGCCCCTCAGGCGGTCAAGCCTTTTATTGCAATTCTTTTTCGTTCACATGCGCACACAACCAATCAGCAATCTCCGTTATACTCAGATGATCCGTAGCGATGCGGACGGCAAAATCTTCAAGCTCGCCCGATATCGCATCAAAGTGATAATTATTTAGTTCCAGCAAAGTCAATCCCGCAAGTATCGCTGTACGCTTATTACCATCGACGAATGGATGATCGGCAACAACGCTGCGAATAACCGCTGCTGCTTTTGAGAAAATGTCTGGGTATAGTTCCTCACTAAATACAACTTGAGTTTGGGCACAAACAGCTGCGTCCAGACGACCAACATCGCGCACACCACCTGCACCGCAGTCTTTTACAAGAACTAGCGCATGAAGCTGCAGAATCTGCTCGAGGGCCAAACCAATCATCAGCGCTCTGCCAAACTAGAAAAATCCTCTTTATATCGCTCAAGGAGCGAATTCGCGACCTTTAATACTTTATCATCATCGGCTACTACTGTCCGCTTGCGTATCGTAACCTCAATCTCGTCACCATCATGAACACCCAGCGCCCGTAGTTGCTTAGCCGGCAGCGTCACGCCGCGGCTTGAACCAATCTTGATAACCTTCTGAATTGTAGTGATTGTCATGCGAATATTATAACAAAATTATAATTTTATTGCAATGTACTTCCCCTATTGTACGCCGCAAAAACAAATCTGCCAACGATATATGTGCTATTTATTGCATATTATTATATACATCAAACGCATCAATAATTTCTTGGTTGCGAATTACTTCGCTAGCATCAGCTCTTGCTATAATAGCTCTTGTCATTTTATCACTAAAACCAATATATGTAACTTTTACACCCCGAGCTTTCGCAACCCGAATAGCTGGCAGTAAATCAGTGTCTGAGCTTACCAGTATAACCTCATCAACCAGTCCGCTTAATGAATCAACAACAATATCCACCGCAATACCAACATCAACACCCTTTTCTTGCATACGCAGATCTTTGTGTTGACAGTTATGGCACACATCGCTATCGCGCACTTTTAATTTACCGACTTCGTTGAAAGTAATGTTTTGATTTTTCAAAGTGTTTCTTAATCGTCGCGCCACATCCGAAAAACGCGTTGTTTTCTCTAGAATTGAATCATCAAGATCTCTGCGAACTTGCACTCTGGCACCATAAAACACAATTTCCACACCGACACCAACGATATTTTCGACAAGCGACCTAATATCTATCTTAGTTAGTTCGTCCTTTGAAGATATTTTGCCATGCTCAATCAAAACCTCGGCAGCTTTATACAAAAAATTTTGACCATCAACATATACCCTCTTCATACACCTTACTATACCAAAAACCTCGACGGGGACGAACCCAAGTCGAGGTGCTGTATGTATTATACTAGCAGAGATGCGCATATAAATCAATATTTACGACGCATCAAACAGTTGATAGCGCAAAACACCCTTGTAGCCGACTTCTTCAAGCAGCTCGCGCAATTTCCTTGACGACCAAAATCTGCCCAGCGTCGTTATAAATCAATGCTTTGAGCGTTAACAAGTTGGAAATTACCTACTCGTGATACTCTTTTATGTTATGTTCATGTTCAGTCAAAAGATTCTTTGAATAGATTTTTTCCTTTTTTGAATTTCTAACTTCTTTCCAAAGAATAGAAGCCACTTTTAATTTATTCGAATAGTTGCGGCTATTTTCATCTGCACAGAAATCCTTTAAAAATTGATTCCATTGACAAACCGAATTATCATACT
>ERZ772917.424-NODE-424-length-30325-cov-3.785068_pt1 | contig 30325 bp, 27 predicted proteins | sample MGYA00511187_ERZ772917 | MGnify/ENA primary metagenome ERZ772917 (study PRJEB29015, sample SAMEA2737925) | human oral metagenome | biome: human oral; feature: human-associated habitat; material: dental | place: China | collected 2012 ...
TCCGAGGCCGTCAACTTCACGGTCACGTCCGGAAAAGCCTCTGGCGGCGGCGGTAGTGGCAGTGGCGGCGGTGGTGGCGGATGCAACGCAGGCTACGCCTTCCTGCCCCTGCTGGGGCTCCTTCCGCTGGCCTTGAGGATGAAAAAACGATAATCGATAGCGGATCGAACGTAGCTTGAGAAAGGGGGCCGATATCGGCCCCCTTATCACTGTGGTGGAAGCCTCCACTCAAGGACTGCTCCACCCCCTGATCCGTTCTGCGCCTCGCGCACCGTGGGTTTGTTTCAACGTCACAGGCTGCTGCGGTCCACCTGCACGTGATTCAGCTCTGGAATGTGGATGATGCGGTCCGCGACGCGCTCCGCCAGAGCGCGGTTGTGCGTTATCGCCACCACGGCCATGCCATGCCGCTCCGCGTAATGCAGCACGAAGCGCCAAATGTGCGCCTGGCTCAAGGCGTCCAGCATCGTCGTCATCTCGTCGGCGATCAAGACGCGCGTTTCGCTCCGCATGACGCGCGCCACGCAGAAGCGCTGCAGCTCGCCGCCCGACAGCTCGATGGGCCAGCGATCGTACCACAGGGGCCGGATGCCCATCTCGCGCAGGACGCCTTCGTCCAGCGCTCCGGCCTCGAACAGGGACTGCCGCATCTTCCAACGCGGGTTGAGCGCCCGCTCCGGGTGCTGATAGATCAACTGAACGGGGCAGTAGCCGCGCCTGGGCAGCGGGGCGCCGTTCCACAGCACCGTGCCCTCCGCGGGGTGTTCGTACCCGGCCATGAGCTTTGCCAACGTGCTCTTGCCGTAGCCGCTGGGGCCAAGGATGGCGATGCGCTCCCCATCGGCGACCTTAAGGCTCACGTCCTTCAGGACCCACGGTCCGCCCCCGTAACGAAACCCGACGTTCTTGACCTCAAGCATCGCTGCACCTGCACCTCATCGTTTCTCCGTCCACGTCCCACGTCGCTTCGCTTGCCCCGCACGCGGGGCAGCGCTCCAGGGAGAACCCGTTCTGGGGCAGAGCCCGAAACAGGGCGCGGCTGTAAGGGTGCTTCAAGCCGGCGCCGTCCCCGCTGAAGGCCGCCGCCGCGGCGGTTTCCACGACGCGGCCCTCGTGGAAAATCGCGACCTTATCCGCCACGCCAAGCGCCAAATCGATGTCGTGCGTGATGAGGAGGATGCCCTTCCCCTGGTCCGCCATGACGCGAAAGTCCTTCAGCGCCTCGATGGCCAGCTCCAGGTCCAGTCCAGGCGTCGGCTCGTCCGCAATCAGAAGCTCCGGGTCGGCGACGAACGCCGTGGACAGGAGGACGCGCCGGGCCATTCCGCCCGAAAGCTGAAAGGGATAGGAATCCGCCGTCTCGCGCTTCAGGTTGAAGTGACGAAAGGCCGCCCGTTGCCTCTCCCGAGCGCTTTCCCCCGCCGTGCCGCACACCTGGTCTCCCACGCGCATCAGCGGATCGAGGTAGGCAACGGACTGCGGGATGAACGCGATCTCCCGTCCGCGCAGGCGGGCCTTCATCCCGTCCGTCATGACCGCGCCGCGGTAGAACATCTCGCCTCCAACGCGCGCGTTGCCGGGCAGGATCCCCAGCACCGCGTGAGCCAGCAGGCTCTTGCCGGAGCCGCTCGACCCAACGACGGCCAGGATCTCTCCACGCTCCAACGACACGCTCAGGTCGGTGATGGCGCAGTAGTCCACCCTCTCAAGGCGCGTGTCGTAGCTCTCGAAGCTCACGGACAGGTGGCACACTCTCAGGAGGCTGTCTTTCAATTCGCCCATCTCCAGTCCCCCTACTCCCTCGCAGCGTGCGGGTCGACGAACACCCGCAGGCTGTCGCCCACGACGTCGAAAAGCTGTACGACGAGGAGCAGCGCCAGGCCGGGGAAGAACGCCAGCCACCACATGCCGGCCGCCAGGTGTCGCATGGACTCCGCGAGGATGACGCCCATGGCCGGCGTGTCGAGCGGCAGGCCGTAGCCCAGAAACGTGATGCCGGCCTCGTGAAGGATCGCGTGCGGAAACAGCAGGATCAGGCCGACAGCGTACTGCGGAAACACGTGAGGGACGATGTGCCGCAGAGCGATGTGGAGCGGCCCCTTCCCCATCTTTCGGGCGACCTGCACGTACTGTGCGGAACGGATCTGGAGGATTTCCGCGCGGATGAGGCGCGTCAGGTTCGGCCAGTGCGTGACGGCGACCCCTGTGATGACGCCCGCGGCGCCCCCTCCGGCGGCGATGGAGATGAGGATGAGCAGGATCAGGTGCGGCACGCCCATGCATAGGTCAACGCAGTAGCTGACGACGGAGTCCGCCCAGCCGCCGAAGACGGCGGACAGGCTCCCCAGGACCAGCGCGATGACCGAGCTGATGACCGCAGCCATCAGGCCGATGCGGATGCTGAGCGACAGGCCCGCGACGACGCGAAAGAACATGTCGCGCCCCAGGCTGTCGGTCCCGAAGGGATGGTCGGCACAGGGGGCGACGTACCGCGCCGAGTAGTTGGGGCCATAGTCGCCGGGGCCAAGGAGCGATCCCCAGACGAATATCCCCGCGAGGAGCAGAGCTCCTAAACCGATCATACAGAGCGTCCTGCGGCGGCGATTCAGCCACGGGCCGCGCACCGCCTTGACGGCTGCTTCAGCCATGGGCTTTCTCCCCCTCCCGAATGTGCGGGTCGATCAACCCGTAGAGGACGTTCGCGGACAGGTTCCCCGCGAAGACGAAGAGCACGCTGAAGAGGGCGATGCCCATCAGGAGCGGCGCGTCCGCGTGCAGTCCGGCCTCGACGGCGGTGCTGCCCAGGCCGGGGTAGGAGAACACCTTCTCCGCCAACACGGAGCCGCCGAATATCTCGCTGACCGAGGCGAACTGCAGCGTGACCGCCGGCAGGGCGATGTTGCGCAGGCCGTGGCGCCGGATGATCTGCCACAGCGCCTCGCCGCGGGCGCGGGCGAAGAGGACGTATTCGCTGTCCAGCACGTCGATCAGCTTCTGTCGGGTGTGCAGCGCGATGTTCGCCACGCCGGTGATGGACAGCGTCAACGCAGGAAGGATGAGGTGGTGCAGCCGCTCGGCCCACGTCGTCTCCGCGGCCACGCGGCCGATGGGGATGGAGAGCCCCAGGGGGAACCACTGCAGCTGCACGGCGAACACGATCAGGATCAAGAGTCCGAGCCAAAACGCCGGGGTCGAGGCCAGAAGCAGGCTGAAGGTCTTGATCACCCTGTCCGGCCAACCGCCCCGCCACGCGCCGGCGACGATCCCCAAAATCAGGCCCAGGACGCCGGACAGCGCCCAGGCCGTGCCCATCAGAAGCAGCGAGGCCTTGAAACGCTCCGCCAGCACCTGCGACACCGGCTTGTGATGCGTTATGGACTGTCCGAGGTCGCCCCGCAGGGCCGCCGCCGCCCACTTGATGTAGCGCTCCAGGGGCGGTCGATTCAGGTCCCACTGCTCCTCGATATGGGCCCGCTGCTCCTCGGAAACGTTGACCTCGCCGAGGAAGGCATCGACTGCCTTCATGGGCGACGCCGTGACTAGAAAAAAGCTGAGCGCGGAACAGGACACGAGCAGAAGCAACAGCCGCCCGATCGAGCCGGCGACGTACCTTGCGAATCCCTTACTCACAAACCCCTCTCCTTCCCCCTGGAATCACTCGCTCCAGCTCCACTCGTTCAGATTCTCCAACCCTGCCCCGCCCTGGTTTCTGGATTTGACCCTTCCAAGCGGCGGTATCGTCAGCCTGTCGCGGACGAGGTAGTTGTCCTGGGGACAGGCAACGTACAGGAACGGCACGTCTGCGTCCGCCAGCTCTTCAGCCTGCTGCCACAGCCTGTCGCTCTCCTCCTGGTTCGTGGCGCGCAGCGCGCTGTCGATCAATGCGTCGACCTCCGGATTGGAGTACGAGGGCGGATTGCCGATCACACCTTTGTTGATCTGCGAAGAATGGTAAAACAGGTAGAAGTCCGAGGGACTGGGGTAGCCGAACGCCCAGCACGTCGGCGTGGCGCGGGCGTGGCGCGCTTCAACCCACGGCGCGGATTGGGGGATGATGTGGATTCCAAGCGCTTTGGCGCTCTCCGCGACCGCCACGACCACGTTATAACGAGGCATGTCGTTGCTGCGACCCTTGATCGTGAACTCCGCTTTCAGGCCGTTCTTCTCCCTGATGCCGTCGCCGTCCGAATCCACCCAGCCGGCGTCCTCAAGCATCTTCTTCGCCTCCTCCAGGCGCCCGTCCTCGAACGTCCGCTTCGAGGCCCAGGGCAGCCAGCCCCCACCGATGGTGAAGGACGGCTTCCCCATTCCGCTCAACGCCTGATCGACCAGAAGCTGACGGCTGATGCCGACGTTCAGCGCGCGGCGGATGGCCGGGTCGCAGGTCACGTTGTTGCCCACCTTCTCGTCCCCTGAGCCAACCCCTTCGGGGATGACAGGCAGGTTGATCGCCAGCGAGGTGAAGGTGTCGAGCGTCAGGAGCTTCATGCCCGGCACCTCCTGTTTTGTGGCCGCGAACTCCGCCGGGATGAAGACGAAGTCCAGTTGTCCCGACTTCGCTGCGGCGAGCGCGGCGTCGTCGTCCACCTTGAGGATCGTCACCCGTTTGAAGGGGGATTTCTTGCCGTAATAGTGTGGATTGGGCTCCAAAATCATCTGCTGTCCGATCTGGAAGTCCACGATACGCCAGGCGCCTGAGCCCAGCGGCATGTCACCGTAGCCCTCCTTATAAGCGTGCTTCGGAACGATGCCGACGTAACTCAGGAGGTGCGGAAAGAACGACCATGGACGGGAGAGCGTGAACTCCACCGTTCGGTCGTCGAGCGCCCGAACGCTCTCCAACATCGAGAGGTCGGCGACCGATGCGGCGGCTTTCGTGCTCTCAAACGTGAAGACGATGTCCTCCGCCGTCAGGGGGTGACCGTCGGTGAACTTCGCGTCCTCGCGAATTTCATACGTGTACCTCAGCCCGTCTTCGCTGACCTTCTCATCCGTTGCCAGGTCCTTTTCCAGCAGGTTGTCCTTGCCGGGCTTCAGCAGGTGGCAGTGAAAGATGTCGGGTCCCCAGACACCATACCCGCGAACGGGGTCGATCTTTCCCGCCATGGCATTATCGCCGCCCGACAGGACGATCTCGTCCTTCGCCAGGGCCGTGCCGCAGAGGAGCGCCATTGCCAGGAAAAGCACCGCAAAAACCGTTTTCTTCATGTTTGCCTCCTAAAATTCCAAAAATAGTGCAAAACTCCTGCGGGCGGCAAGCCCGCATCTTTTGCGCGTCGCAGAGATAAAAACGCGCCGGCCCTCTGCGCTTCTGCAAGCGAGAAGGTCGGCGCGTCCGTTTTCACGCACCAAGACGTCCGCCCTGGGCAGGGGGCCAACGTCCTCCAGAGGAAATGCGTAAGTCTCCTGACTTGCGATTCAGGGGGAGAGCCCCCAGCGCCCGATGCCTGCCTTCCCACGGCCTGATGCCGCAGTGACTGACGTTCGTCATGGCGTCCCGAAGAGACGCTTCAGCATGGGCTCACGCTTACAGTGCCGGCCGCGCGGGGACTCTCACCCCATTCCATCTACACCGTCCCCCCCGTACCGCGTGTTGAATTTGGGAGGACGATGACGCATTTCCCTATACAAACAGCCTGTTGATACAAGACGTCATTCTAATGGAACGCCCTCAAAAAAGCAACAAGGCCGCTGGTCGCCCGTCATCGCTCAGGGGACGCGTCGCCCCGCTTTTTGTACGGCGTCCGACTGAAGTGGGGGCGGCTGCGTTGTCGCGAAGAAAATCTCTTGTCAAAGCGAGATTGTGTGGTAAAATAAAAAGCTAAGTGAAAATCGGGGAGGAGGATGAGATGCCGGAGAAGGCGAACAAGACGGTGGCGCAGAATCGCAAGGCAAGGCATGATTATTTTATCGTTGACGCTTTCGAGTGCGGGATCGTCCTGACGGGAACGGAGATCAAGAGCGTTCGCGCCGGGAACCTGAACCTCAAGGATTCCTACGCCTCCCTGGATGCGGGAGAGCTCTGGCTGGTGGGGATGCACATCTCCCCTTACGAGAAGGGGACGTACTACAATCACGAGCCGGAGCGGCGGCGTAAGCTGCTCCTCCACCGCCACGAACTGTTGCGGTTGAAGGGCAGAGTCCGCGAGAAGGGCTTGACGCTGGTCCCTCTCTCCGTCTATATTAAGGAGGGGCGGCGAGCCAAGGTGGAACTGGCCTTGGCGCGAGGCAGGACGGCGCACGACAAGCGGGACGCCATTGCGGATCGGGACGCGAAGCGGGACATGGCGCGTGCCGTGAGGCACAACGGACGGTACGATTGAGAGGACGGCTCTTCCCGTCATGCCGGCGGCTCGCCGTTCGTGTTGTCGGGAAGTTTATGATAAAGCCGGTTTTATTGGGGGCGACAGGTTTCGACGGCGCGTGGAGTGCCTGACAGAGCAGGTCGAGTTACGTCCGTAATCCTCGTTAAACATTCGGGCAGACGAATAAACGTCGATAACGATTACGCATTGGCGGCTTAGGCCTGCCACGTTGAAGGATGAGCTCGTCTGTTGGCTCGCCGGAGACGTCATTTTAGACAGATGCTTCGCTCACAGTCGGATCTTGCTGGGGTGAAAAAGACCAGAGGTCTTGGAAGAAGGAAGGCCGTTTTCTGCCTCACCTTTGACGACAATTAAAAGAAAACTAAGCCTGTAGCGCTGTCACGCTGGCCCACGTCGGACGGGGGTTCAATTCCCCCCGCCTCCACCAGAAGGAATCCTCGGCTCAATGCTTGGCATGTCGAGGTTAATTTTAAAGAAGGGCCTTTCCCAACAGAAGGAAAGGCCCTTTTGGCAACAGAAGAGCGGAGAGCGAGAGGAGCTGGGAAAGATGAACGTAGCTCACATGGAAAACGTAAAGGTCCGGAAAAACCTGTACCGCCGCATCCACGCGCTTTCGGAGGAAAACCTGCAATCCCTTGTCCATTACCTGAATGAGCTCGAAAGTGGAGAGGCCCATGAGCCCAATGAAGAGACCGTTGCAGCTATGCAAGACGTTCTCGAGGGACGCAACCTCAGCAGAACCTATGACAACGTCGATGAAATGATGAAGGATCTGCTGGGTTCGAATGCTTAAGCTCCGATTTTCGTCAAGAATACAAAAAGACCTGAGATTGCTGTTAAAACGAGGCTATGACTTATCCGCCTTTGATCGTGTCGTCAGGTTGCTGGCACAGAACACCGCTCTCCCCGAGTTTTTGCGGGATCATCCTTTAAAAGGCGATTGGTCAGGTTTCAGGGAATGTCATATAACATCCGACTGGCTCCTGATTTATCAGGTTGAACGGGATACGTTGACCTTGGTTTTGGTGCGTACCGGCACGCATTCCGATCTGTTCAATAAATAGCCTGTACGATCGGCCCGTCGGCTACCAGACACCCAACGGGTTCATCGGTATTCTGTACCATCTACCTCCGCTAGTCTCTTCAGGGGCATCAGAAGCGAAAATTCCCCGAGTTTCAAAAGGGATTTGGAGAATAGAAAAACCCCCTCAGCGAGGGGGTTTTTACTTACCTCCACTTTTGTTTTTCATGATATCCCGTATCAGTCCACGATGAAACCATATGAAAGGAGATTTTCTTCACACGGTCAGGAGGTGGGCAACGTGGTGTAGTGGTCCTCAAGTCAGGGACCAAAAAGCTGAGGAGGATTGAGGGTGCGGGGGGCAATGGAGCCCCCCGTTCGTCATCCTCTCAGTCGCCGCGAGGTGAGGTCACGATGTGGCGTCGGGGGAAAGGGCGCACCAGCGCTCGAATTCTGCGTCGGTGGCCAGTACGCGGTGCGCGCCGCTGGCGTCATGGAGCGTGCCCTGCGCGTACTCAATTCCCGCAGCTCTGCGGTCGTAGTCCATGGCGCGACGCTTCTTCTCCTTGACGGGGTTCGGCAGAGGGATCGCCGACAGGAGCGAGCGCGTGTAGGGGTGGATGGGGCGATCGAATATCTCCGCCGGAGTCCCCGTTTCCAGGAGGCGCCCCTGATGCATCACCCCGATCCGGTTCGAGATGTACTTCACCATGGACAGGTCGTGTGCGATAAAGAGGTAGGAAACGCCGGTTCGTTGCTGCACTTCCTTCAGCAGGTTCACCACCTGGGCCTGGATCGATACGTCGAGGGCTGTGATGGGCTCGTCGGCGATGATGAGGGAGGGCTCCATCACCAACGCGCGGGCGATGCCGATGCGCTGGCGTTGGCCGCCCGAAAATTGGTGGGGATAGCGATTGGCGTGCTCAGCGGACAATCCCACCGTTTCCAGGGCACCGTACACCTTCTCCCGACGTTCCTTTGAACTGCCGTAGAGGTGGTGGATGTCCAGCCCCTCGGCCACGATGTCGATGACCTTTTTGCGTGGGTTCAGACACGCCATGGGGTCCTGAAAGATCATCTGTACCTGCGTGCGCAGGTGTCTGAGCGCTGCCGCGGAGAGGCGCCCCGAGATGTCCGTTCCATCCATGACGATGCGCCCTGAGGTCGGCGCGTAGAGGCGGATGATCGTCCTCCCGATGGTGGACTTGCCCGATCCCGACTCGCCCACCAGGCCGAAGGTTTCTCCCCGGTCGATGTGGAAGCTCACGCCGTCCACCGCCCGCACGACGAAATTCCGCGACACTTTGAAATGCTGCCGCAGGTCTTCTACCTCTAGGAGCGCGCTCATGCCCTCACCTCCGCCTCGTTTCCCCGCTGCATGGCCTCGATGCGGCGGCGCAGTTCCTCTGGCATCTCCACCCTGGGGGCCCGCGGGTCCAGGAGCCATGTTGCGGCGCTGTGGGTGGAGCTGACCCGGAATACCGGCGGCTCCTCCAGGAAGTCCATGCCGAGGGCGTAGGGGTTGCGCGGGGCAAAGGCGTCGCCTCGAACGGGGTGGAGCAGGTTGGGAGGGGAGCCGGGGATGGCGAACAGCTTCCGGTCCCGGCTATCGGGGTCCGGAATGGAGGAGAGCAGGCCCCAGGTGTAGGGGTGGCGCGGGTCGTAGAAGATGTCGTTCACGGTCCCGCTCTCAACGATCTTTCCGGCGTACATCACGTTGACGCAGTCCGCGATCTTGGCGACGACGCCCAGGTCGTGGGTGATGTAGATCACGGATAGGCCCCGCTCGCGCTGGACGTCCTGGATCATCTCCAGGATCTTCGCCTGGATCGTGACGTCCAGGGCCGTCGTCGGCTCGTCGCAGATGAGGACGTCCGGGCTGCAGGAGAGGGCGATGGCGATGACGACCCTCTGTCTCATCCCGCCGGAGAGCTGGTGCGGGTAGCTCTTCATGTAGGCCTCCGCCTCCGTGATCCCCACCCGGCGCAGCAGCGCCGTCGCCCTTTCCTCCGCCTCGCGCCGCGGCGTGCCGAAGTGGTGGCGCATCCCCTCCGTGAGCTGCGCTCCGATGGACATCGTCGGGTCGAGCGACGTCATGGGGTCCTGAAAGACCATGGCGATCCGCTTTCCCGCCAGCTCTCGGCGGATTTCGGACTGGGACATGTCCATGATGTGCCAGACGCCCCCGTCGGGAGGCGCGAAGTCGATCGTCCCGCTCTCCAGCTTGCCGTTGCTGCTCAGGATGCCCATGACGGCCTTCATAGTGACCGACTTCCCCGAACCGGACTCCCCGACGATGGCCAGCGTTTCCCCGCGGCGCAGGTCGAGGTCCACGCCGCGGATCGCGTTCACACGCCCCGCCGTCGTGCGGAAGCTGATGTGCAGGCCGCGGATGCGGAGCATCGAAGGGCGTTCTCGATTCTCCATGATCACACCTCCTGCATCCTCGGGTCGAAGGCGTCGCGCAGGCCGTCGGCCAGCAGGTTGAAGCTCAACATCAGGAGCGCCAGCACCATGGCCGGGAACACCAGCATGTAGGGGTGCATCAGAAAGGACTTGTAGCCGTCGTTGATCAAGGAGCCCAGCGATGCCATGGGCGCGGGGACCCCAAGCCCCACGAAGGACAGAAACGCCTCGGAGAAGATGGCGTTGGGGATGGAGAACATGGACATGGTGACGAGCTGTCCGAAGATGTTGGGCAGGACGTCCTGAAAGATGATGGTGAAGTGCCCCGCCCCCAGCGTGCGGGACGCGAGGACGAACTCCTGCTCCCGGAGCTTGAGCATCTGCGCCCGCGCGACGCGGCTCATGCCGACCCATCCCGTGATGAGCAGGGCCAGGATGATGGAGTTCAGGCCGGGCGGCATGACGAGCATCAGGAGCGTCACGATGATGAGCGTGGGGATGCCGTTGACGACCTCGAGGACGCGCTGCATGATCATGTCCGTCGCTCCGCCGAAGTAACCGGAGGTGAGCCCGTAGCTCATGCCGATCAGCATGTCGATGAGCACCGCGACGAAGGCGATGTAGAGGGAGATGCGCGTCCCCATCCAGGTTCGCGTCCACTGATCGCGGCCGAAGGTGTCCGTTCCGAACCAGTAGTAGACGTCGTCCAGCCCTTTTTGTCGGTATCGGTTGACGCGCCTCTCGCCTCCGTCGAAGATACCCAGCCTCTCGATGACGGGGATGCGTGGAGCCAGGTTCTGGTGGAGGATGTTGACGTCGTCGTAGGCGTGTTCGTTCATGCCGGGGCCGAACGCGGCGAGGACGACGATGACCAGGATCGTCACGGCCCCGAAGACCGCGCCGCGGTTCCTGGCGAAGCGGGACAGGACGTCCCTCCAGAACGGCTGGCTGGCGCAGTCCTTGTCGGTGTGGGCGGCGTCGGTGACGTCGATGCGCTCAAACTCGTGTCCTGGTTCGATGATGGGTTCAGTCATGGCGCTTCCCTCCCGCAAGCCGGATCCTGGGGTCGATGACGCCGTAGAGCAGGTCCACCGCCAGCATCAGCCCGATGTACAGCACGCAGTAGACGAAGGTCAGGCTGATGACGACGTTGTAGTCGTTGGACTGTATCGCCGTCACCAGCAGACTGCCGACGCCCGGAATGGAGAATATCTTCTCCACCACCATGCTGCCCGTCATGAGGTTGACGACGAGGGGCGCGAGCACCGTGATGATGGGGATGAGGACGTTTCGCAGGGCGTGGACGAAGTTCGTGCGGAACGGCGAGAGCCCCTTGCTCCGGGCGAAGAGCATGTATTCGCTCCCCAACGCCTCCAGCATCTCCGAGCGGGCGAAGCGGGCTATCTGAGCCAGGGTGAACATGCTGAGGGCCAACGTGGGCAGGATGGTGGAGGCGACGGGGCGGTTGACCTTGTACAGGATGGGGAACCAACCCGCCTTGAAGCCAAGGTAGTAGAGCAGGACGAAGGCGAACACGAAAGAGGGGACGCTTACGCCCAGCACGGAGATGACGGTGCTGAACGTGTCCGCGATGGAGTTGTGGCGCAGCGCGGCCAGCACCCCCAGCAGCAGGCCAAGGACGGCCCCCACGCACACGGCCTGAAGGCCGATGCGGATGGAGATGGGCAGGCGCGCCCGGATCATCTCGGTCACCGGGACGTTCTTCTGAATGTTGTAGGAAACGCCCAAGTCGCCGGTCATCATCCGCCCGACGTATCGGGCGAAGCGAATCAGCACCGGGCCGTCCAACCCGTACTTTTCCTTGAGGACCGCCACCTGTTCCGGACTCAGCTTTTCGTCGTTGAAGGGCGAGCCCGGCATCAGCTCCAGCATGAGAAAGAGCGCCAGCACGATGGCGAAGAGCGTGGCCGCTGCGGTCAACACCCGTTTGACAATGTATGTTTTCATGATCGCACCCCTCGGAATGAGGAAGGCCGGCGGGCGGCGTCCGACGGCCTTCCTCTCTTTCGGTAGTGGAGGCCTTATTGCCTTATGGATTGACGGCCTTCGTCGCGTGCTTGAAGAGGTTGCCGATGCTGGCGTGCTCCTCGATGCCCGTGAGGTAGGCCTTCTGCAACAGGGCGCTGTTCTTCTGGTACACGGGGAGGATCGCCGCCTCCTTCAGGAGCTCGGCCTCGATGTCCTTCAGGAGCTGCCAGCGCGCCGCCGGGTCGAGGGCGGTCTTGCTCGAACTGGCCTCCTTGATCATCTCGTCGTAGCGCGCGTTGGTCCAGCCGATCTTCGTCTTGTTGCTCACGAACTGGTCCAGATAGGTCATCGGGTCCGCATAATCGGGGCCCCAGCGGGTGAGGGACAGCTCGTACTCCCGGTCCCGCTCCCTCTGCAGGCGCGCCTTCTTGGCCATGCTCTCGAGGTTGATCGTAAGGCCGGGCAGGTTCTTCTGGAGCGCGTCCTGAAGGTACGTCGCCACGCCGATGGCGGACTCCGTGTCCTCGACGAGGAGCGACAGCGCCACGCTCTCGAAGCCCAGGGCCTTCTTCGCGGCGTTCCAGTGCTCCAGAGCCTTGTCCTTGTCGTAGTGCAGGTAGGTCGGCGTTCCGTCGCGGAAGTCCTTGCCGTCCGGGCCGGTGGCGAGCATGGAGGGGACGAAGTAGTTGGCCGGATGGGAGCCGTCCTTCAGCACGCCGCTGCACAGCTCCTGCTTGTCGAAGCCCATGGCCAGGGCCAGGCGGAAGTCCGGGTTGGCGAGGAACTTGTTCTTGTGGTTGCACAGCACGTACCACAAAAAGCTGCCGTCGATGATGCGGCATTCGGGGTCGTCCTTGAACTGCTCCACCAGCTCGCCGGTGAGCGCGATCTTGTCGACGTCTCCGTTCTGGTAGGCCAGGAGGGCGCTCTGCGCGTCCTTGATCACCACGAAGGAAACGCCGTCCACCTTGACCTCGTCCTTAGCGTAGTAGTAGGGGTTGCGCTCCACGGTGGAGAGGGAGCCGCCCTGATCCCAGTAGGTCAGCTGGAACGCGCCGTTGGCGAGGACGTTATCCACGCCCTGCCCGTAGCGGTCGCCCTGGGCCTTGAAGAAGGCCTCGTTGGCCGGGTAGAAGGGGGGGAACAGGAGCAGCGAGAGGAAAAAGGGCACGGGGTGGTCCAGCTCGACCGCGAGGGTCCGGTCGTCCAGGGCCTTCACGCCGAGCGTTTCCGGGTCCGCTCCCTTATAGGCGATGGCCTCGGCGTTCTTGATGCCCGACGTGTCCGCCATGAGGAACTGCGTTTCGCTTCCCGTCTTGGGGTCCGCGAGGCGCCGCCACGCAAAGACGAAGTCCTGTGCCCTGACGGGCTCGCCGTTGGACCACTTCGCGTCCTCCCGGATGTGGAAGGTGTAGGAGAGGCCGTCGGGGCTCACGTCCCAGGACTCCGCAATGGCGGGGATGACGTTGCTGTCCTTGTCGAACTGCGTCAGGCCCTCCATAGTGTTCTCGATGATCGTGTAGGACGTTCCGTCCGAAACGATCTGAGCGTCCATCGTCGTGAGCTCCGTTTCAACGCCGTAGTTGACGATCACCTTTTCCGCCGCGAGCGCCGCAGGACGCAAGGCCCAGGACAACGCCAGCGCAAGCAACGCTGCAAACCATCGTTTCAACTTGAATCTCCCCTTCATAAATCATGATCCTATGCACAACCACGGTAAGACAAGGGGCCGCCCGTTTCGCGGCCCTCCTCGCGCCCGCAGTCAACGAGCGTTTGAGCCCGATTAAAACCCCCTGCGGGTGGATTTCATTATAGCACACGCTTATAGCGCTGCCTGTAAATCGCGTTAAACGCAAACAGAGTTCGAACTTGGACAGTCCGCTGCGAGCCGTCCGTTTTTTGTGCGCGACGAAGGTTGTGTTAAGCTAGGGGCACCCTGTCTTGGGCCGGCAGTTTGGAGCGAACGGAGGAACGCGGACTTGGAGAAACTTGCGGTGGCGGTCATCAACCATAAGGGGGGCGTGGGGAAGACCACGCTGTCCCTCATCCTGACCCAGATGGCGCTCATGAAGCGGCACAGGGTTCTCGCCGTGGACCTGGACCCCCAGCGCAACTTCACGGACGCCCTCTCCTTCATCCGGGGCTACTTCAAGGAGAGCCTGCGAGTGAAGGGGGCCCTTGCCCCAGAGGACGCCGAGGCCCCGGAGGATTGGATCGTCCTGGACTGCCCGCCGTCGATGGGGGCGATCTCCAAGGTCGCGCTGAACTTTGCCGACATCGCGCTGGTCCCCGTTCGGCCGGACCTCTTCTCGCTCTCCAACCTGGGCGTGCTCTACTCCGTCGCGCGGGAGTGCGGCAAGGACAGGAGCCAGCTGCCGCTGGTCAAGGTGGGGTACGACGCCACGCGCCTCGCTCAGATGGCGGAGGAGGTCATCGCCGGCGAGGGGTATCCTGCGGCGGCCAGCCTGCCCATCAACCGCCTGATTCCCTACAACATTGCGTCCGGCCGCATCTGGTCCACCGGCCTGAGCGCGGAGGCCCGCGCGCCCTACGAACGAATGTTCGCGCGCCTCGTGATCGCCTATCAGCGTATGCTGGAGGGGGACTTCAGCACGGCCTGGCAGTAGGCACCAGGGGCGCATTGAGCCCGTTTTGCGCGTTCCCTCGCCTGCGGTGACAGGGTTCTTTTGTGAAGTGATATAATTGGGAAAGCATTTTTTTAAAAAACCTAGTATTCCTTGCAAGGTGAGGCTGATAGCTGATGCTGCGCTATATCCTACGTAGGCTCCTGATGATGATCCCCGTGCTGGTTGGCGTCACGTTCATCGTCTTTTTTATCCTGGCCCTGACGCCGGGGGACCCGGCCGCCATCATCCTGGGCGACGGCGCGACGCCGGAGCTCTTGCAGCGGACGCGGGAGGAGCTCGGCCTCGATCGGCCCATCGTCGTGCGCTACCTGATCTACATGAAGGACGCCCTGCACGGGGACCTGGGGGTTTCCTACCGCAACCGAATCGACGTTATGGCCATGGTGCTGGAGCGCTTCCCCGCGACCTGCGTCCTGGCCCTGGCCGGAATTTTTGTGGCGCTCCTCATCGGAATCCCCACCGGTATCATCTCGGCGAAGCACCAGTACACCCTGCTCGACTACACGACGACCGTCCTGTCGCTCATCGGGGTCGCCATGCCCAACTTCTGGTTCGGGCTCCTGGTGGTCCTCATCTTCTCGCTGGGGCTTGGCTGGCTGCCCTCGCAGGGGATGGGCGAAGGGTTCGTGCCCCTCATGAAGAGCCTCATCCTCCCCGCCCTGACGCTCGGCACGGGCTGCGCGGCGACGATCGTCCGGATGACGCGCTCCAGTATGCTCGAGGTGATCCGACAGGACTACATCAGCACCGCGCGCTCCAAGGGCATTTCGGAGAGCGCCGTCACCATGCGGCACATGATGCGCAACGCGCTCATCCCCATCGTCACGGCGGTGGGGCTTCAGTTCGGGCACCTCCTGGGCGGCGCCATGCTGACGGAGACCATCTTCTCCTGGCCGGGGCTGGGGAGGCTCATGGTGGACTCCATCAAGTCCAAGGACATGCCGCTGGTGCTGGGGTCCGTCATCTTCCTGGCCGTCATGTTCTCCGTCGTCAACCTGGTGGTCGACATCATCTACGCCTTCGTAGACCCCCGGATCAAATCTCAGTATCAGAAGGCGTGAGGTGCCCCATGAACGATCGGATTTCGCAGGACAACGCGCAGCGCGAGCAGAGGTCCCTCTGGGAGGAGGCGTGGCGCCGGTTCCGTAAGAATCGTCTGGCCATCCTTTCTCTGGCCTTCCTGCTCCTGTTGGCCGCCGTCGCGGCGGTGACCATACTCTGGGATTTTGCCGACGGCCGGGCGTTCTACAACGCGCACGTCATCAAGCAGAACCTTCGCCTGAGGCTGAAGGGCCCCAGCGCGGAGCACATCTTCGGCCTGGACGAGTTCGGGCGCGACATGTTCCTCAGGATGCTCTGGGGAATACGCTATTCCCTCTTCATGGGGATGGCGGGCATCGCCTTTTCGACGCTCCTGGGAGGGCTCATCGGTGCCGTCGCAGGGTACTACAAGAGGCTGGACAACGTCCTGATGCGCGCCATGGACATCCTCCTGGCGATCCCTTCCATGCTCCTGGCGACGGCCATCGTGGCGGCTCTGGGGCCGGGACTGGTCAACGTCCTGATCGCCATCAGCATCGCCTACGTCCCGACGTTTGCCCGCACGCTCCGCGCCTCCGTGCTCACGATCAAGGAGCAGGAGTTCATCGAGGCGGCTCGATCCGTCGGCGCGGACAACCCGCGCATCATCATGCGCTACATCGTCCCCAACTCGCTTGCCCCCCTGATCGTTCAGTCCACCCTGGGGGTCGCCGGCGCCATCCTCTCCATCGCGGGCCTGAGCTTCCTGGGCCTGGGCATCCAGCCGCCGACCCCGGAGTGGGGCTCCATGCTCTCCAACGCCCGAACGTACATCCGCGATGCGTGGCACATCACCATGATCCCCGGCGCGGGGATCATGCTCACCATCCTGGCGCTCAACCTCGTGGGCGACGGCCTGCGCGACGCGCTGGACCCGAAGTTGAAGAGCTGAGGCGGCCGACATGGAAAAGCTGATCGAGATCAAGGACCTTGCCATCCACTACGAGACCGACGACGGCGTCGTCAAGGCGCTGAACTCCGTCTCGCTGAGCCTCGTCAAGGGGCGGACGCTGGGCGTGGTCGGGGAGACGGGCGCAGGGAAGACGACGCTGGGCAAGGGCATCCTTCGCCTCATTCCCTCTCCGCCCGGACGAATCGTATCGGGTTCGGTGCTGTTTGAGGGACAGGACCTGCTGAAGCTGTCGGAGGCGGAGATGCGCAAGATTCGTGGGCGCAGCATCTCCATGATCTTTCAGGACCCCATGACGAGCCTCAACCCCGTCATGACCGTCGGGGATCAGATCATGGAGGTCATCCAGGCGCACAAGAATCTCCATCGCCAGGAGGCCTGGCAGGAGGCCTGCCGCATCCTGGAGATGGTGGGGATTCCCGGACAGAGGGGCAGGGAGTATCCCCATCAGTTCTCCGGCGGGATGCGGCAGCGGGTTGGCATCGCCATCGCCCTGGCCTGCGCGCCCACGCTCCTCATCGCGGACGAGCCCACGACGGCACTGGACGTCACCATTCAGGCTCAGGTGCTGGAGATGATCCGGGACCTCAAGAAGGCGTTGGGCACCTCCGTCATCCTCATCACCCACGACCTGGGCGTCGTCGCCCACAACTGCGACTACGTGGCGATCATCTACGCGGGGACGCTGATGGAGTACGGGGCCCTGCGCGAGATCTTCAAATCCCCCCAGCACCCCTACACGATCGGGCTCTTTGGCTCCATCCCAAGCCTTGAGAGGAAGGCGGACCGCCTGCGCCCCATCCCCGGCCTGATGCCGGATCCGACGAACCTGCCTCCGGGGTGTCCCTTCGCGGAGCGGTGTCCCCATAGCGCGGAGGTCTGCAGCAGGGAAGTCCCCGCGCTCGTACAGCTTGGCGGCGAACACGCGGTGCGCTGCGTCCTGGCCAGAGGGAGGGTGTCGCATGACCGATGAAATCCTGAGGGTGGAGCGCCTGAAGAAGTACTTCAGCACGAAGGGCGGGACGCTTCACGCGGTGGACGACGTGTCCTTCAGCATCCGCCGGCGCAGGACGCTGGGGGTGGTGGGGGAGTCGGGCTGCGGAAAATCGACGCTGGGCCGCAGCATCCTGCGGCTTCAGGAGCCGACGTCGGGCACGGTGCAGTTCAACGGAGAGGACATCCTGGGGTTCGGCGCGGCGCGGCTCAAGGCGCTCCGGCGCGAGATGCAGATCGTCTTTCAGGACCCCTTCGCCTCCCTGAACCCGCGAATGACCGTCTTTGAGACGATCACGGAACCCCTGTTGATCCAGGGCGTCTACGCCAGCCGAAAGCAGCCGGAGCTCCGGCAGAAGGTGCGCGAGATCATGGCCCTCGTCGGGCTGTCCGAGCGCCTGATCAACGCCTACCCCCACGAGCTGGACGGCGGGCGACGGCAGCGGATCGGGATCGCCCGTGCCCTGGCCCTCAGTCCGCAGTTCATCGTCTGCGACGAGCCGGTGTCGGCCCTCGACGTTTCGATCCAGGCGCAGATCCTGAACCTGATGCAGGACCTGCAGCGCGACCTGGGCCTGACCTACATGTTCATCACGCACGACCTCTCCGTCGTCAAGCACCTGTCCGACGAGATCGCCGTGATGTACCTGGGACAGGTCGTGGAGCTGGCGTCCGCCGACGAGGTCTTCGCCAACCCGCTGCACCCCTACACGAGGGCGCTGCTCTCGGCGATCCCGACGCCGGACCCGGACTTTGTGACGGAGCGCATCATCCTGCGGGGCGAGATCTCCTCGCCGATCGACCCGAAGCCGGGCTGTCGCTTCGCCGGGCGGTGCGTCGATGCCACACCGGCCTGCTCGGAGGCGGACGTGCCGCTGCGTGAGGTCGCCCCGGGCCACCTCTGCGCCTGCACGCTGTGCTGAGGCGGGCGTCACTCGACATAATCCGGGAGGCCCCGGTTATGGTGTTTAAATTCTTTTACAGGAGGTCTGTTTTATGAAGCGGTTCCATTCGGTATTGCTCATCGCGGCGCTCGTCCTCTCGCTCTTCCAGCCGGTAGCGCTGTCGGCGGCGGAGAACAAGGACACGTTGACCTGGGCTCAGGGAGCTGACGTCACGTCTCTGGATCCCCACATCGGCAAGGAGACCCCTGCCGTCATGGCGACGAACCAGATCTTCGACACGCTGTTCACGACGGACGACGAGGGGAAGATCGTGGGGCAGATCGCGGAGTCGTGGAAGTACCTCAGCGACACGGAGCTCGAGGTCCACGTCCGCAGCGGGATCAAGTTTCACGACGGCTCTCCCCTCTCGGCCTCGGACGTGAAGTTCTCCCTGGATCGGGCGATCGCCTCCACCGCAGTTTCCTACATCGTGAACTTCATCAAGGAGGTCCGCGTCGTGGACGATCACACCGTCGTCATCGAGACGGCCAAGCCCTATGCGGCTGCGCTGCGGAACCTGGCACACCCCTCCTCGGCCATCGTTCCGGAGGCCTACGTGAAGGCCGACGAGGCGCGTTTCCGTCTGAATCCCATCGGGTCGGGGCCCTACAAGTTCGTGAGCTGGAAGCAGGGGGACTCCCTGAAGCTGGAGGCCTTCGACGAGTACTACGCGGGCGCCCCCAAGACGAAGAACCTCGTGATGAAGGTCGTCCCGGAGGCCGCGCAGCGCACCATCGCTCTCGAGACGGGCGAGGTGGACATCGCAAACGACATCCAGGCCAACGACCAGCAGAAGGTCCGCGACAACCCCGACCTGACATTGAACGAGAAGGCGGGCCTGAACTGCTGGTACCTTTCGTTCAACATGAAGAAGAAGCCCTTTGACAACAAGCTGGTGCGCCAGGCGATCCGGCACGCCATCGACGTGAACACGATCATCGACTCCATCATGTACGGCGGAGGCGAGCCGGCCGGTGACCTCATCGCACCGGGCGTGTTCGGCTACGCCGGCGACAAGCCCTATACGTACGACGTCGAGCTGGCCAGGAAGCTGCTGGCTGAGGCGGGATACCCGGACGGCTTCTCCTGCAAGCTGTGGGTGAACGACAATCAGACCCGCATCGAGGTCTGTCAGGCCATTCAGGCCATGCTGCTGGAGGTCGGCATCAAGTGCGAGGTGGAGGTCATGGAGTTCGGCAGCTTCATCGAGCGCACCTCCAAGGGCGAGCACGACATGGCATACTTCGGCTGGACCACCTCGACGGCGGACGCCGATTATACCTACTATTCCCTGGTGTACTCCACGCAGACCGGCGCGCCGGGGAACCGCAGCTTCATCCAGGACCCCAAGGTCGATGAGCTGGTGGACCTGGGCCGCGGCAACACGGACGAGACGATCCGCCGCAAGGCCTACGCCGACCTGGAGCAGATCCTGCAGGACCTCTCCAACAACGCACCTCTGGTCTACAGCACGCTGAACTCCGGAACGTCCAAGAAGGTCCACGGCTTCGTCCTGGACCCCGCGGGATATCATAAGCTGGAGAACGTCACGGTCGAGAAATAGGGCTTTGCCCGGACGCCTCCAGGAGGCGGGGCTGTCGTTCCGGTCGGCAGCCCCGCTTTTCGTTGCGGATTTTCTGGGCCGATGCAGGGGCGTGACCGAGGCTACGGGCTGAAGGGTCGAGTGTTGGAGGGGCATTGGACGGAGGGCAGGGCGTCGTTGACCGCTTTGGGATCATAGACGCTTCTTCATTAAGGCTTAGAGTGGCAGATAGGCGGTTTGATATGACATGCTGAACGATCGCACCGCGGACCTGGCTTCCCTCCTGGACCGCGACGAACTCTACCAGGATTTCCTGCGGATCGCCTCCTTCGTGAGGCGCTCGGACGGCGAGGGGGAGGAGGCTGCCAGGCAGTACATCCAATCCCGGCTTGCAGGGGCTGGCGTCTCCTGCTCTCGAAGCGCGGAGAAGGGCCTTCTGGCCTTTGGGGGGCCGGGCGTTGTGACGCTTGTCGATGGGGCGTCCGGGAGGAGCTTCCCGGCCAGGGCGTGGAACTTCTCCGCGCCGGCGGACGGCGTGCGCGGCGTCGGCCACAGGATGGGCGCGGAGGACTTCCCCGTCTCGCCCCTGGACTACCTTTCCTCCCGCGTCCCGCACGGTGCAAAACAGGACCTTGCGGGGCGCATCGTGCTGTCGCGCTCCTTCTCTCCGGAGGCCGTGCTCTCCGCCCAGGACCGCGGGGCGGCGGGCTTCGTCATCTGCTGGCCCACGGAGGATGAGCGGGAAATCCACCAGAGCGGCGTCGCGATGATGTGGGGGACCCCCCTTCCGGAGGAGACGGGGTGGCTGCCGGGCATCCCCGTGTTGGCCGTGAACGGGGCGGACGGCCGTGAGCTGATGGGGCGGGACGGCGCGGAGCTCTCCTTGTCCTGCTCCAGCGAGGTCCGGGTTTCGGACGTCGTACGCCTTGAGGCGCGCCTCCCCTCTACGGAGGGGCAGCCGTACTTCCTGCTGGTGGGAGCTCACCTGGACAGCAAGCACTACGGGGCTACGGACAACGCCACCGGTGCCGCGCTTGCCCTGGCGCTGGCTCTGGCGGCGGCCCGCATGGAGAGGCGGCGCTTCGGCCTGCGGGTCTCTTGGTGGTCCGGACACGAGTTCGGCAAGTACGCGGGGTCCTCCAACTACGCCCGGGAGCACTTTGAGGAGGTTCTGAAGCACTGCCTCTGCTACACGAACATCGACATGCCGGGCATGAGGGGCGCGTCGGACTTCAGTTGCGTCACCGCTGGACCGGACCTGTTCGCCCTGGCGGCCGATGCGGTGTACGGCGTCACGGGACAGCGGGGAGGCCCGGTGGGGCGCGTGCGCTCCTGGGATCAGTCCTTTCAGAACATCGGCGTGTCCCCCTTCTTCATCTGGACCTCCGCGCTGCCCCAGGGCGACCCCAACAGGACGGGCGGCACCTCCATGCCCTGGTGGTGGCACACCGAGGCGGATACGGTGGACTTCTGCGATCGCCGAGTGCTGGAGACGGACGCCGGGATCTATGCGTCGGGCCTGTCCGGCCTGATGAAAGCGGGAGAGGGCGTGCCCCTCGACGTCGGGGCGCTGTGCGGCGCCCTGCGAGAGCGGCTTAAGGAGCTGCGGGAGGCCCTGCGCCCATGGCTGGACCTGAGGGCTCTGTGTGCGGCGCTCGACGGGTTTCAGGACACATGGAGGGAACGCGGCGGCGCGGACCTCGCAGCGGCACTGAGCGCCGTCAGGCTGCTGAACCAGATGTACTACGCTGCCCGCGGGCCTCACCTTCAGGACTGGAGCGGAGGGGCGGACTTCGTCCCCGGACTTTCGGAGGCGGCTCGCCTCCTGCTGCGCGGCACGGGGTCGGACCGTGCCCAGGCCGTCATCCTCAACTATGCGGCGTCGCAGCTGAATCGCCTCCTCCTGTTGGCCGATGCCCTGAACGCTTTGCCCCTCCGTGGGGAAGGCCCCGTGCGGGCTACGGAATCGTTGTGAATTTGTTTTGCTTTGAAAGGCAGGCGCGAGAGATATGGGAATGTGGGATAACGCATTTGAAACAAGGTGGTCCTGTGTTTTTCTGGCGGCGTACGTCGTCGTGATGCTGCCGGTCAAGTGTTTCTACTCCACGGAGTACGTTCCGTCGTGGAAGGGGCTGCCGCTCTTCATGGTGGGCTGGTTCTGGCTCACGGTGGCCGTCATGGTCCTGATCCTTCTGTTCTACTGGCAGGCGATGGGGCGTGAGGAGTATCGGGCGTTTGGGACGGAGGACTAGTTCCCTTTAAAGCTTAAGGAGGATTTTGCAAATGGACGTCAGCACAATGTTGGTGCCTGCCACGGGGACGTTCTTTCTCGTCCTGGGCGGCTACTTCCTGATCATGGCCCTGATCGGCTTCTATTCGGCGCGTGAGACGAAATCGCTGAAGGAGTTCTTCGTCATGGGCGGCAAGGCCGGCGCGATCGTCAGCGGCATCGCCTACTTCGCGACGCAATACAGCATGAGCACGTTTATGGGGGTGCCTGCTGCATGCTACCGGCAGGGGTATCCCGGATTGACGGTTTCCGTCCCCGGTCTGGTGTTCAGCATGATCATCCCCGCGCTGGTCGTGGGCAGGAAACTGATCAAGCTGGGGCACGAGCAGGGGTTCATGACGATGGCGGACTACCTGGGCGACCGCTACGAGTCCAACCTGCTCCGCGGCCTTCAGGCGGTCCTGATGGTGTTCTTCATGGTCCCGATGATGGGGGCGCAGATCATCGGCGCGGGCATCATCTTCAACACATTCACGGGCTATCCGGAGTGGATCGGCGTCGTCGCGACGGGGCTCATCGTCATCGTCTACTGCATGAGCGGCGGCATCCGTGGAGCCATGCTGACGGACGTCATCCAGGGGCTTCTGATGGTCGTCACGGCGGTCGTGACGTTCTTCGTGGCTCTCGACATGGGCGGCGGCCTCGAGGCCATCAACGCAAAGCTGTTTGAGCTGAACCCCGCCTACATGGCCCATCCCGGCGCTACGGGCGCCTACCCCTGGCCCGCCCTCGTCTCGATGGTGGTCATGTGGAGCTTCTTCAACATCGGAAGTCCGACGCTGGCGACGAAGTTCTTTACGATGAAGAACTACAAGGTCATGTTTAAGGCGGTCATCCTGGGGACGCTTGGCATGTGGGTGTCCGCTACGCTCATCGAGTGGGTCGGCGTCCTGGGCATCGTCTCGGTCCCCGGCCTCGAGGGGAAGCAGATGGACTTCATCGTGCCTCTGATCCTTCAGAAGGGTGTATCCCCTGTCTTAGCGTCCCTGATGATCGCGGGGATCATGGCGGCGGGCATGTCCACGATCGACAGCCTGCTGGTCGTGTCCTCGGGCGGCATCTCGAGGGACATCTATCAGAACCTGATGAACCGGAACGCCTCGGACGCGGAGATTTTGAGGCTCTCCCGCGTCGTGACCTGCGTGTTCGGGGTCATCGCCATCCTGTTCGGGATTTGGCGTCCCAGCGCCATCTTCGACATCATCCTCTTCTCCTTTGGCGGCCTGACGATCTGGGCGACGCCCGTCCTCCTGGGGCTTTACTGGAAGCGCGCGACGAGCGCGGGGGCCGTCACGGGCATCCTGACCGGCGTGCTGCTCTACATCCCGCTCTCGGCCTCGCCCCAGATCCTGGAGAAGATCGGGTTGGGCAGCCTGGTGGAGATATCCTCGACCTTGAAAGGCTACACCTTCGGCTTCAACGCCCTGATCCCCACGTGGGTCGTAGCGATGGTCGTCACGGTGCTCGTCAGCCTTGTGACGAAGCCGGTTTCCGAAGCGACGCTGAAGCGTCATTTCGGCTGAGGAAACGAATTCGTTTTGAACCTGTCTGTATTGAGAAAGGAAGCGACTTCATGTATTTAGCGTCCTATTCGTGGAAAAAGGCCAGCGAGCTCACGGCGAAGCATGGGGAGGGGATCGTCGCCCTCCTGCCCATCGGCAACCTGGAGGAACACGGCCCGATCGGCCCCCTTGGGACGGACTACATTATCCCGGAGTCCATGGCGTCCACGATCGAGGCCAGGCTGCCGGACAAGGTGCTCGTCCTCCCCACGATGCCCTACGGCGTCAGTCCTTCGTTGAAGGCCTTCCCCGGCACGGTGGACATCGGCGAGGAAGCCCTCACGGGCGTTCTCAAGGGCATCGTGGACGCCGTGTTGAGCTGCGGCGTACGCCGCGTGCTGTTCTTCAACGGCCACGGCGGCAACTGGCCCGCCCTCAGCACGGCGGCGCTCTACCTGTACCAGCGCGGAGGCCAGGCGGCCCAGATCGACTGGTGGGTGACCTGCGCGGAGATGAAGGCGGAGTGGAAGTGCGGCCATGGCGGCGGCATCGAGGCCTCCGCGGCCATGGCGGTGAGGCCGGACTGGGTGCATCCCGAAGACTGTTTTGCGAGCGAGGTCGTCCACTTCAGCGACACGCTCCGAAACGTCCACATCCATAACGTCCTATTCGAGGGCGCTACGGTGAAGATGATCCGCAACGCCAAGGACTCGATTCCTTCAGGCGACGCGGGCTACGACGACAGCCCGAGCCGCGCCAGCCGGGAGACGGGACAGGCCATCGTCGACGCCGTGGTGGACTATACGGTCCGCTTTATCGGGGAGTTCTCGAAGATCGACCTCAGCGTCGGCCGCGAGGAGGCGTGAGCCGCCCAGGGGCGGTTTCGCGTATAATAGCGGCGTGCCCCGGCGGGGGCCAAGACGCGCCTTGAGGAGGGATGCGACGAAATGGACGGGAAGAACCTGAAGAAGATTGTGGAGCTGCGCCACGAACTGCACGCGCACCCGGAGCTCGCGATGCACGAGGGCTGGACGAAGCGGTGCTTGATGGACTTCATCGGGGCGAACACGACGCTTGCGGTGGTGGACTGCGGCGGGTGGTTCTACGCCTCCCGATACCGCGAGGGGACGCCTGCTGTCGCCTTCCGCGCGGACATGGACGCCCTGCCGATCCCGGAGACCATTTCGCTCCCCCATGCGTCAGAGAACCCGGGCGTATCGCACAAGTGCGGCCACGACGGGCACAGCGCCGCCCTCTGCGGCCTGGCCCTGGAGCTGGAGGCCATGGAGTGCCCCCGGTCCGTCTACCTGATCTTCCAGCAGGCGGAGGAGACCGGACAGGGGGGAGCCGCCGCAGCGGCCCTGCTGCCGGAGCGTCACGTTTCGGAGGTCTACGCCTTCCACAACCGGAGCGGCTATCCGGAGGGCAGCGTCATCCTTCGGAACGGCCTGTGCCAGTGCGCGTCCAGGGGGCTTACCGTCCGCATGACGGGCCGTCGGTCCCACGCCAGCGAGCCGGAGAAGGGAAACAACCCAGCCTTCGCCCTGGCGGCCTTGGTGGCGGAGGTGAGGGCCCTGTTGGCGCGCCCCCACCGGGGGATGGTGCTGGCCACGGTCGTCAACCTGTCGGTGGGCCGGCGGGACTTCGGCATCTCGCCGGGCGAGGGCGAAGTGTCCATGACGCTGAGGGCCGACGACGAGGCGGAGATGGAGGCCTTCGAGGCGGAGGTGCGGGGCCGGGCCATCGCCCTGGCCACGGCGGAGGGCCTGGAGGTGGGGTTCGACGTTTCGGACCCCTTCCCGGCGACGGTGAGCGACGCGGGCTGCGTCGCAAAAATCGAGGCGGCGGCCGGACGGCTGGGACGTCCGGTCGTCTGGATGGAGGCCGCTTGGCGTGCGTCGGAGGACTTCGGCCACTACACGAAGCGGTGTCCCGGCGCCATCTTCTACGTCGGGAACGGCGCGGACTGGTCCGCGCTGCACACGCCGGAGTACGACTTCAACGACCGCATCCTCGAAGCGGCGGTGGACGTGTTCCGCGAGGTTTACCGGGGCGCATAGCCGTCGGCGAAACGCCTTCGAGTTCGAGGGAGGCGCCTGTGGAAAGAAAAGGATGCGCCCGGCGTCATGCCGGGCGCATCCTCGTGCGTAGGGATTGCGTGCCGCTTAAAGGAGGCGACGCGAAGCGCGCTAGAGCTCCTGAAGGTATTGAAAGAAATCTCGAATGGCCTTGCCGTTGGTCCAGGCGATGTTGACGGAATGGCTGAGCTGCAGCTCCCCGTCGGTGTGGATCAGGGTGTGGCAGACGAAGGCTCTGTCCGTAAATTCGAGGTCGAACTTGAAGCGGACGTTGAAGCTCTCGTCCATGGCCATGTACTTGCCCTCGTCGGACTCGTACAGCGCCAGCCCCTTGTTCAGCATGGTTCGTTCAAGGTACTCAACGATGACGCTCGAGATGTTTTTCATCCGGTACCTCCTTTATCGACGGCGCCGGCGGCCCTCCGAAACGGCTAGTCGCCGTGCTTTTCCATCGGAATGGCCGCCATACCGTGCTTCGTTCGATAGTCGTTCAGCGCGGCGTGAATGGCCTCCTCCGCCAGGACCGAACAGTGCATCTTGACGGGTGGAAGTCCGTCAAGCGCCTCGGCTACGGCCTGATTGGTCATATCCCAGGCTTCGTCGATGGTCTTGCCCTTGATGAGCTCGGTCGCCATGCTCGACGAGGCGATGGCCGACGCGCACCCGAACGTCTTGAACTTTACGTCCTCGATGACGTTCTGATCGTTCACCTTCAGGTAAATCTTCATGATGTCCCCGCACTTGGGGTTCCCCGCCTCGCCCACCCCGTCCGCGTCCTTGAGCTCGCCCACGTTGCGCGGGTTGGTGAAGTGGTCCATCACCTTCTGACTGTAATCCAGTGCCATGCTATCCCCTCCAAAAAGGGTGTTCTTATTGTACCTCATTCTCGCCGGGAACGAAAGAATCCCCGTAAACGAAAGACACTGAAACGGGGCAGATTTTCCTCTGGTGAAGCGCCCCCGCCTCGGTCTACAGCTCGCCGATCCCCTTGAGGTAGTCCTCCCACAGGGGGGACATCTCGCGGCGCCGGGCCACGATCTTCGGCAGCACGTCCAACACGTAGTCCACGTCCTCGTCCGTCGTTTCCCGGCCAAGCGTCAGGCGCAGGGAGCCGTGGGCCATCTCGTGGGACAGCCCCAGGGCCAGCAGCACGTGGGACGGGTCCAGGGACTCGGAGGAACAGGCACTGCCCGTGGAGGCGTAGATGCCCTTCGCGTCCAGGTCCAGCAGGAGCGTCTCGCCCTCGACGCCGATGAAGCTGAAGTTCGCGTTGTTGGGCAGGCGAAGTTCGCCCCGGGCACCGTTCAGCTTCGCGTGGGGGACCTTCGTCAGGATGCCGTCGATCAGGCGGTCCCGCAGGGCGGAGATGCGGGGCTTGTCCTCAGGAAGCCGGGACTTCATGAGGACAATGGCCGCCCCCAGCCCCACGATGCCCGCGATGTTCTCCGTGCTGGCGCGCCGTCCGTGCTCCTGAGCGCCGCCGTGAATGAAGTTCTCGAGGCGCAGGCCCTTCCTCAGGTAAAAGGCCCCCGTCCCCTTCGGGCCGTACATCTTGTGCGCGGACAGGGAGAGCATGTCGATGTTCAGCGCCCGGACGTCGATGTCCAGCTGGGCCGCCGCCTGTACGGCGTCCGTGTGGAACGGGATGCCGCGCTCGCGGCACAGCTCGCCGATCTCCCCGATGGGCTGGATGGTCCCCACCTCGTTGTTGGCGAACATTACGGAAACGAGGCCCGTCCGGTCCGTCAGGGCGGCCTTCAGGTCCGAAACGCGCACCCGCCCCTCGGAGTCCACGGGCAGGTAGGTGACCTTGAGGCCCTCCACCCTCTCCAGGTAGGCCGCCGTGTGGAGGATGGCGTGGTGTTCGATCTGGGTCGTGATCAGATGGTCCTTGCCCTGGGCGCGCATCCGCTCCATCGTGCCCTTCAACGCCCAGTTGTCCGCCTCGGTGCCGCTGGCGGTGAAATAGACCTCCGACGGGTCCGCGGAGAGCGCGGCCGCCACCTGTCCTCTGGCCTTTTCGATGGCCTCCCGGCTCCCCCTGGAGAGGGAGTAGACGGAGGACGGGTTGCCGTAGACTTCCGTGAAATAGGGCGTCATCGCCTTCAGGACCTGGGGGTCCGTGGGCGTCGTTGCCGCGTGATCCATGTAAACGCTTTTCATAGTACAGAACCTCCCTTCCGCAGGTCCCTTGGTACGTCCCGCGGTCAGTCCTGGTTTTTCGGTCGCTTCCCTCCCGTTGCAAAGGGCGGGAAAACTCCCATCCGACGCGCCTATGGGTGGGCCTCCTGGCGCTTCACCGCGCGCGCTACGGCGGCACGCCGCAGCGGGTCCACCGTCTTCCTTGCCCGGAGCGCCCTGTCCTTTTTGGCGAGGTCCTCCAGGGTCGTGCCGTCCAGGATGCCGTCGATGGAGATTCGTAGCCTGTTCCAGAGGTCGAAGGTCGAGCAGGTGGGGGCGTTCGCACAGCCCTTTTCGCTCTGGCAGGAGCCGAAGAGGATCTCCTCGCCCAGCGCGGCGATGACCTCCGATACCGTGATCTCCTTCGCCGGACGCGCAAGGAGATAGCCGCCCTGAGCCCCTCGCACGCTCTTCAGGATGTTGCTGCGGCGAAGCTTTGCGAAGAGCTGTTCGAGGTAGTTCACCGGAATGTTTTGACGCCGTGCGATATCGCTGACGGAAACCGGAGCGTCCTGCTGCTGAACGCAGAGGTCCGTCAGCGCTCTCAGTCCGTATCGGGTCGTGGTTGACAGCTTCATTGCGTCATCTCCCTTCTTCCGCAAAGCATAGCATATCGTATTAAGCCCATCAAGATTTGAAACGTCATGCGTTTGACGTATTCTGGCGCTTTTGCACGTCCGTTTTTTTGATGACGTGCTATAGTTATAACAACCGAGTAAAAACGCCTGAACCCTTGGAAGCGCTTTGTTAATAGGCTAAAGTGGTCTTTCTGGCCGCTGGGCCGCCGTTCAATCGACCCGATCAAATCGAGAGGAGATGCTTTTGCATGGCTGTGGACGAGAGGGTAACGTTGTCGCTGGACTTCCCCGACGGGCTTCCCGCGCGCCCGGAGTTCGACCCGCAGTACCGCCGCGCGCCGGACCGTGGGTACACCCTGAACGAGAAGGAAACGGTGCTGGCCCTGGCCAACGCGCTGCGCTACATCCCGGAGCGCTTCCATCGGGAGCTTGCGCCGGAGTTCCTGGAGGAGCTGCGCACGCGGGGTCGCATCTACGGCTACCGCTTCCGCCCCGAGGGCAAGCTGTGGGGCAAACCGATCGGCGAGTACCGGGGGCGCTGTGCGGAGGGGCGCGCCTTCCAGGTGATGATCGACAACAATCTGGACTTTGACGTGGCGCTCTACCCCTACGAGCTCGTCACCTACGGCGAGACGGGGCAGGTGTGTCAGAACTGGATGCAGTACCTCCTCATCAAAAGGTACCTGGAAAACCTGACCCAGGACCAGACGCTGGTGGTGGAGTCGGGGCACCCCCTGGGGCTCTTCCGGTCCAGGCCGGAGGCGCCGCGGGTCGTCGTCACCAACGCCCTGATGGTGGGGCTCTTCGACAATCAGGAGGAGTGGCACCGCGCCATGCAGCTCGGCGTGGCGAACTACGGCCAGATGACCGCGGGCGGCTGGATGTACATCGGCCCCCAGGGCATCGTGCACGGCACGTTCAACACGGTGCTCAACGCCGGTCGGAAGAAGTTCGGCAACAAGCCGGACGTGCTGAAGGGGCGCATCTTCGTCACGTCCGGCCTGGGCGGCATGAGCGGCGCGCAGCCCAAGGCCGCGGACATCGCGGGCTGCGTCTCCATCACGGCGGAGGTGGACGAGTCCCGCATCCGGACGCGCCACGACCAGGGCTGGGTGCAGGAGGTCTGCCGGACGCCGAAGGAGGCCTTTGACCGGGCCCAGGAGCAGATGAAGAAGGACGACGTCCACTCCATCGCCTTCCACGGCAACGTGGTGGACCTGCTTCAGTACGCTGTGGACGAGGGCATCGGCATCGACCTGCTCTCCGATCAGACCAGTTGCCACGCGGCCTACGACGGGGGCTACTGCCCGGCGGGCATCACGTTCGAGGAGCGCACGCGCCTCCTGAAGGAGGACCCGGCGCGGTACCGTGCGCTGGTGGACGAGACCCTGAAGCGCCATTTCCGTTTGATCAAGGCGTTGGTGGACCGCGGGACGTACTTCTTCGACTACGGCAACGCCTTCCTGCGCACGGTGTTCGACGCGGGCGTCACCGAGATCGCGAAGAACGGCAAGGACACCTACGACGGCTTCATCTTCCCAAGCTACGTGGAGGACATCATGGGCCCCATGCTGTTCGACTACGGCTACGGGCCCTTCCGTTGGTGCTGCCTGTCCCGTGACCCCGAGGACCTGCGGAGGACGGATCGGGCGGCCATGGACTGCATTGACCCGGACCGCCGTCAGCAGGACAAGGACAACTGGATCTGGATCCGGGACGCGGAGAAGAACGCTCTCGTGGTGGGGACCCAGTGCCGCATCCTGTATCAGGATGCGGAGGGGCGCGTGCGCATCGCGCTGAAGTTCAACGAGATGGTGCGCAACGGGGAGATCGGGC
>ERZ772917.426-NODE-426-length-30316-cov-17.989128_pt1 | contig 30316 bp, 23 predicted proteins | sample MGYA00511187_ERZ772917 | MGnify/ENA primary metagenome ERZ772917 (study PRJEB29015, sample SAMEA2737925) | human oral metagenome | biome: human oral; feature: human-associated habitat; material: dental | place: China | collected 2012 ...
TAGCGCACCTGCTTTGCAAGCAGGGGGTTACGGGTTCGAGTCCCGTTGGCTCCACTCACGGCGCTTTACGGGAACACGCGATAGTGGAGGATATCGGGTGTTCCCGTTCTTTATGCCCTGGGCCGCCCCGCTAATGGTTATCGTGAATGAATCCGGTAAGACGCGGACGGCGTTGTCGGTCGTCCCCGGGGCTGAGCGCCGCCCCGTGCCCGCCCACTATGACGCCACCCCGACTCAACGGGGTCACCTGTTTATAGTGACTTGATCACGGCGGGCTCACGGGCGGTGGATGAGGGAACGCAGAACGCCGGGGCCTTCACGGGCCCTGTCGGGGGCGCAGGCCTGTGGGAACAGGGAGGCGGGCGGCTTGACCGGCCCAAACCGTGATAAACATCTATGAATCTCTCTCCGCTGAAATGTTGTAGTGATCACGGAAAAGTCACAGGTTTGTCCACATCTGTGGAAAACCTGTTTTCCCCCAGGTGTGCAGGCCGCAGGTGGAGTCGCTGTGGCCGCCGCGACCAGTCTTCTCCCCACCTGTGCACACTGCTGTGGAAAACTACACCGCTGTGTTTCCACAGACGAGTCCACAACTGTGGACGAACTACAGGTATGTTATTCACAGTCCGGCCTCGAACTGTGGACCCGCGGTTGCTCCCGGTGGGGGTATCGTGCCCCCACCCCGGCCGATCCTGCGTGCTGGGACGGGACTGACGACGACGCCTATCTCAACCCAGAATGCCAGGTTGAATGTTGCTGGTAGGTGGGGATGCCATGAGAGCGACAGCACACAGGTGTTCGAGGCCCAGTCACCACCGGCGCTGCTGCGCGCTCGTTATCCACAGGGCTCGAAGGACACGGATGCACTGGCGTCACGGCGTGCCCGAAGGTCGTGCCATGTCCCACACGACCCCAGACTCCCGTGATCTTCCCGCCTCCCCAATCGTTCCGATTCTCGCCCAGCAGCGGGCCGAGTCCGGCGATCGCCGCCCCGACCGAGACCAATCCCTGCTGCGCATCGCCTCAGGCGCCTACGCGCCCAGTCGGGCCTGGGCCCAGGGGTCGGCCGAGGAGCGTCATCTCGCGCTCATTGATGCCGCGTTCGCCAAGTACGGCCAGCAGCTGGTGCTGCTCGGGGCCTCCGCGGCACTGTGCCATGGCCTACCCGTGGTTGGTCGAATCCCACGCCTCGTGCAGTGCCTGGGCGGGGAGGGGCAACGGCCCCGGACATCACTGCTGCAGCGCCGCGGTCGGGCGCTTCACCCCCAGCAGATCGGCCTCGTCGGCCGGATTAACGCGACCACCGTGCCCACCACCTGCGTCGACCTGGCGCGGTGGGGCGGGCTGGCTCAAGGCGTGTGCGCCATGGACGCGGCCCTGGCCGAGCGGCGCTGCACTCGCGCCGAGCTCCGGGCCGAGATTGAAGCGATTCCCTCCCCGGCCCGCGGTATTGTCGCGGCGCGCACGGCCTGCCGCCTGGCCGACGGGCGATCGACGTCCCCAGGAGAATCCTTATCGCGGGTGCGCATGTGGGAACTGGGCCTGCCCAAGCCGACACTTCATCACAGCATGGCCATTGATGAGCACACCTACCGCCTCACCTTCTTCTGGCCCCAGTTCGAGGCCGTTGGCGAGTACGACGACGCGACTACCTACCGTGGCAGCGGGGCCGCCTTGGAGGAGGCCGCCAAGGCCGGGCGCGACCGAGAGCGCAGCCTGCGCCGCGCCGGTCTGCACATCGCCCGGTGGACGTGGACGGACGTCCTGCGCGAAGGTGCGCCCGGCATGGCTCGCGAGCTGGCCGCCGTCGGCGTGCACCCCACCGCCAAACGCTGGTGATGGCCCATGCGAGCGCTCGCGCGCACGGGCCCGGTGTGAACGTTCGGGGTGCGCCGTCGTCAGCACCGGCTCATGGCGCGCCGGGCGATCGGCCGGCGCTGACGACCAGGGGCGTGACCGGCCCGCGCGGCCCTCAGTGCCCTCAGCGGCGGGCGCGCCTTATCAGCTTGCGGATCTCGTCGACCCACAGGACCAGGGAGGACATGGCCACCACAATCGCCCAGTGGGTCACGTCCAGCGGCTTGGTGGAGAAAGCGGCCTGGAGGAAGGGCGCCTCCACCACCGCCACCTGGAGTACTACCGCCAGGCCGATCGACCCCCACAGCCACCTGTTGACGAAGAGGTGATTGAAAGCGCTCACGGTCTCGGAGCGGGAGTTGAGGGTGTTGAACAGCTGGGCGAAGACCAGTGTGGTGAAGGCCGCGGTGCGGGCGGTGTCCAGGCCATCGACGGAGACATGAGCAATGTCGATCAGACCGCCGGGCAGGAAGATGTCCAGCGTTCCCAGTGTGGCTATGGCCATGACCGCGCCAATGAGGAGCACTCCGCCCCACATGGCGCTGTCGACCACCCGGTCCTCGGGCTTGCGCGGCGGGCGGGCCATAACGTCCTCCACGCTCGGGTCCACGCCCATGGCCAGGGCGGGCCCGGAGTCGGTGATGAGGTTGATCCACAGGATCTGGGTAGCCAGGAGCGGCAGCACCACACCGGTCTCGGAGTGCCCCGACAGGCCAATGGCGCCGGCCAGCACGACGCCGCCGAAGACGGTGAGGACCTCGCCCATATTGGACGACAGCAGGAAGCGCAGGAACTTCTTAATGTTGTCGAAGATGCGCCGGCCCTCGCGCACGGCGTCCACAATGGTGGCGAAGTTGTCGTCGGCCAGCACCATGGTGGCGGCCTCCTTGGTCACCTGGGTGCCGGTAATACCCATGGCCACGCCAATGTCGGCGGCGCGCAGGGCCGGGGCGTCGTTGACGCCGTCGCCGGTCATGGACACCGTGTGGCCCTGGGACTTCAAGGCGTCCACAATGCGCATCTTGTGCTCGGGGGCCACGCGCGCGTAGACGCTGGTGGCGGCCACGGCCTCGCGCAGGGCGCCGTCATCCATCTCGGTGAGTTGACGACCGGTGAGCACGCGGGCGCCGCGCTCGGCAATGCCCAGGTCGGCGGCAATACGACCCGCGGTGGCGGGGTGGTCGCCGGTGATCATGAGCACCCGGATGCCGGCCCGGTGCGCTTCGGCCACGGCGGTGGCGGCCTCGGGGCGGGGCGGGTCAATAATGCCGACAACGCCGGCGAGCACGAGATCCTTCTCCAGGTAGGACAGGTCGGCGTCCGCGCCGTGCCCTTCGGCGACCTGACGGGCCTCCTCCGGGCTCAGGGCCCGGTAGCCCACCCCCAGGGTGCGCAGCGCCCGACCGGACATGTCGGCGATGTGCCCGGTGAAGGAGGCGCGGACCTCCTCAGTCAGCGGCTCGGCATGCCCGGTGGCGTGATCGACGCCATTGGAGGCGGAACCGACGACGGCGTCGCCCTCGCGCACCTGGGTGCAGCGCTCAATGAGAACATCGGGGGCGCCCTTGGCCACGAGGATGGTGGTGCCGTGCTTGGCGTCGGTGTACAGCACGCTCATGAGCTTGCGCTCACTGGTGAAGGGCACCTCGCCGACCCGCTCGAAACGGCCCTCGCGGGAGCCCTCGGTTCCCAGCTTGCGCTCGGCAACGAGGAAGGCCCCCTCAGTGGGGTCGCCCACGACGTTCCACACGCCGTCGTCGACGGTCAACTCGGCGTCGGAGGCCATGGCCCCGCCGGAGAGAACCACCGTGACCTCGTCGCGCAGGGAACCGATCAGGGGCTCGGCGTCGGGCTTGCCGTCGCGGTCGGCGTCGGGGGCCACATCCCCCTCGGGCCGGTAGCCGATTCCGGTCACAACGGTGGTTCCCGCGGCGGTGACAACCTCCTGAATGGTCATCTCCGAGCGGGTGAGGGTGCCGGTCTTGTCCGAGCAGATGACGGATGCCGAGCCCAGGGTCTCCACGGAGGTGAGTTTCTTGACCACGGCCTTGTGCAGGGCCATGCGCTGCACCCCCAGGGCCAGGACCACCGACAGGATCGCCGGCAGTCCCTCGGGGACGGCGGCCACCGCCAGGGACACCCCCAGGAGCAGGGCGTGGATAATGGTGTCGGCGTCACGCGAGTCGGCCATGAGCAGCAGCGTGCCCACCACGACCACGGCAATAACGACGACAATGACGCCGAGCATCTTGGAGATTGCGTGGATCTCCTTCTGCAAAGGGGTGTCTTCCTCCTCCACGGAGTCCAGCATTCTGGCAATGGCGCCCATCTCGGTGTCCGCGCCCGTGGCCACGACCACCGCCCGGCCGGTGCCCTGGGCCACGGAGGTGCCGCGGTAGACCATGGAGGTGCGCTCGGCCAGGTCGGTGTTCTCGGCGACGGGCTCGGGGGTCTTGACCACGGCGTCGGCCTCACCGGTGAGCGAGGACTCGACCACGCGCAGGGCCGCGGCGGAGAGCAGGCGCGCATCGGCGCCCACCTGGTCGCCCTCGCCCAGGATGAGGATGTCGCCCACGACCAGGTCCGCCGAGGGCACGACCACCCGGTTGCCCTCGCGCAGCACGGTCGAGGTCGCCTCGGTCATGGCCGACAGGGCGGCCACGGCGTCGGCCGCCTTGCTCTCCTGGACGAAGCCGAGGACCGCGTTGAGCGTGACCACCGCCAGAATGACCAGGGAGTCCACCGGCACGCTGTGGGCCCCCTCGAGCACCCAGGCGATGGTGGAGATAACGATCGCCAGGAGCAGCAGGTAGACCAGCGGGTCATTGAACTGGGCCAGGAAGCGCTTCCAGGCGGGCACCGGCGGGGTGCTCGGCAGTTCATTGGGGCCGTGGGCCTCAAGCAGCCGCGCAGCCTCAGCCGAACTGAGGCCGATAGCGCTGTCCGTGCCGAGTTCGGCGGCAATATCGCCGGCGGCGCGGCAGTGGGCGTTGGGAACGATCATGGTCCAATCCCATCAGGATGCGACTAACGGGACCATGACTTCTGTTACAGGACGTTACCGGATGAGGAGGGGAGAACTCCCCCGTGCCCCCGGGGTGAGGTTCTGTGCTTCGCCGCGGGCGGCTTCCGCCGGTGATCGAGCCCGTCGGGCCCGGGGAGGTCACGCCAGGATGAGGCGGGACAGGCCCGTGCCCACCAGGCAGGAAACGGCGACCCCAATGAGGCCCGGTACCAGGAAGGAGTGGTTGATCACGTACTTGCCAATGTGAGTGGTCCCCGTGGGGGTCGAAGCCAATGGCCGCCAGGTCCGAGGGGTAGGTCGGCAGAATGAAGTAGCCGTAGGAGGCGCCAATGAAACCGACAATGACCACCGGGTCCACGCCGAGTTGGAGGGCCATGGGCGCCACCACCAGGAGGCCGGCCGCCTGGGAGTTGACCAGTTTGCCAATGATGAACAGGACAATGGCGTACATCCACACGTGCTCGGCCAGGACCCCCTGCAGGGAGTGCTCCAGGGACTCCAGGTGGGCGCCGACCACGGTCTCAGTCATCCAGGCCACGCCGAAGATGGAGAACATGGCGGTGGCGCCGGACTTGAAGACGGTGGTGTTGGCGATCTTGGAGGCATTGACATTGCAGGTCATGAGGATAATGGCGCCGGCCGCCAGCATGACCATCTGGATGACCAGGTTCATGCTCAGCGGCTCCAGTGCGCCCTCTTCCCCGGTGGGGAAGAAGGGGCGCAGGACGGGGAAGGCCCCCAGGAGGACGACGACGGCGATGGCGCCCAGGAATATTCCGGTGGCGCGGTAGGCCCCGGGTTCAAAGCGCTTGCCGATCAGGGACTCTGAGCCGGCGTAGACGGCGGCCTTGAAATCGGGGTTCTTCAGGCGCTCCTGGAACTCGGGGTCGTCGTCGAGCTCCTTGCCGCGGCGCATGGACCACAGGGCCGACATGAGGACGCCGCACAGGGAGGCGGGCAGGGAGATCATGAGGATCTGGGGACGGACCAGTCCTTATCAGTGTTATCAGCGATAATGGAAACCACCGAGACGGTGGCCACCGACACCGGCGAGGCGGTCACGGCCATTTGGGCGGCCACCGAAGAGGCGGCCATGGGCCGCTCAGGGCGAATGTTCTTCTTAATGGAGATATCGGCAATGATCGGCAGCATGGTGTAGACCACGTGCCCGGTGCCGCACAGGACCGTCAGGGTCCATGTGGTCAGCGGGCCCAGGATGGTGATCTGCTCGGGGTGGCGGCGCAGGATCTTCTCGGCGAACTGCATCATGACGTCCAGGCCGCCGGATTGCTGGAGGGTGGCGGCGCAGCCGATCACCGCCAGGATGGTGAGGATGACCGACACCGGTGGACTGCCGGGCTCGAGCCGGAAGGCGAAGACGAGGATGAGGAGCCCGACCCCGGCAATCAGACCGAGGGCCATGCCGCCACGGTGGGCACCGATGACGAGGCAGGTGAGGATAATGATGACCTGGAGCGCAATAAGCATGGTGGGAGTGCTTTCAAACGGTGCGAACGTGTAATAACAGACAGTATATGTGACGTGTGACACATGTGCTCGCTATTAGTGATAGGGACTTTCGTCCGAGTTCACCGCGGCCGAGCTAGACAATCTCAAGACGTCTGACGTCTGGGTCTTAAGTCCGTGTCCGGGGTGGCTGGACGGATCACAGGGTCCTCCAACTGTTCACAGGTGGGCCTGGCGGCCATACTGGAGGTAGACCACGGCGGCAGCACGTCGTCGGCTCGTCCACAGAAACGAGGAATGCGTGGCAAACACTGCGAATGGGGGTGGCGCCCGGCCCAAAGGCACGAAGCTCAACCGGGCGGTGAACGAACGAAGGCCGGCGGGCAGGGGGGCTGGGCGCCCCAAGGGCCCCCGGGGATCGGCGCAGGACGGCGCCCGCAGACGGCGCTTCTTCAACTATCCGCGGGCGGGCAAGGGGCCGATCATGCGCTGGCTCCCCAGCTGGCGCTTCATCCTGGGCTCCTTCCTGCTCTTGGTGTGCCTCGCCGTCGGCGGCTTCGTCGTCGCCTACTCAATGGTGGACGTGCCCTCGCCCAGCGAGTTCGCCCAGGCCCAGACCACCACCGTCTACTACGCCGACGGCACCACCAAAATGGGTGAGTTCGCCGAAATCGACCGCACTATTATTGATACCAGTGGATTGCCCGACTATGTGGGCAAGGCTGTTGTCGCCTCTGAGGACCGCACTTTCTACTCCAATCAGGGCGTGGACCCGAAGGGTATTATTCGCGCCCTGTGGAATAACCTGTCCGGTGGAGCCACCCAGGGAGCCTCCACGCTCACCCAGCAGTACGTCAAGAACTACTACGTGGACACCACGAGTTCTTACGCGGGCAAATTTCAACAGGCCATTATGGCCATTAAGATCGATCGCTCCCAGTCCAAGGAGCAGATCCTCGACTCCTACCTCAACACCGTCTACTTCGGGCGCGGAGCCTATGGCATTGAGGCGGCCGCCCAGGCCTTCTTCGACAAGTCCGCCGCCGAGCTGACCGTCTCGGAGTCCGCGCTACTGGCCGGGATCCTGCCGGCCCCCAGCGCCTGGGATCCCACCATTAACCCCGATAAGGCCCAGGAACGCTGGCAGCGCGTTATGGAGTACATGCTCACTGACGGCTACATCACCCAGGACCAGTACGATTCCGCCGTCTACCCGGAGACTGTCACCACCCAGACCGATGAACTCTACGGGGGGCCCAACGGGTATCTGCTGCGCATGGTGCGCGCCGAGTTGGAGGCCAAGGCCGGGTTGACGCCCGAGCAGATTGACACCGGCGGCTACAAGATTGTGACAACTATTGTCCAAAAAGACCAGGAGGCCGCCGTCGCCGCGGCTGAGAGCCTGCCGGAGGGGTATTCCCCGAATCTGCGCGTCGCACTGGTGTCCATGGACTCCACCACCGGGGGGATCGTGGCGCTCTACGGGGGCAGCGATTATCTCTCCAATCAGGTCAATGCGGCCACCGACGCCGTTGCTCAGGCGGGGTCCACCTACAAGCCCTTCGCGCTCATTGGCGCCCTGGAGAACGGGGCGACCCTGTCCAACGGCTACAACGGTTATTCCCCGATGATCATTGACGGGACCAGTTACCAGAACTTCCAGGGCACTTCTTATCCCTGGTCGAATCTGATCAAGGCCACCCAGGACTCGATCAATACGGTTTATCTTCAGCTCAACCAGGACCTGGGGCCGGAGGTCACCAACGAGGTCGCCATCCGCGCCGGCTACCCCGAGGACACGATAGGCATGAACAATTATGTTCAGAACGTGCTCGGATCGGCCTCACCGCACACGATAGACATCGCCACCGCCTATGCGACCTTCTCCGCCCAGGGCACTCGTCACGAGGCGCACATTGTGGCGTCTGTGACCAATGCCGCCGGATCCGTTGTCCACGAGGCCTCGACCACGGGGGAGAAGGTTTTCGCCGACGATGTGATGGCCGACGCCACCTACGCCATGCAGCAGGTGGTCAACCAGGGCTCCGGGACCGCCGCCCTGGAGCTGGGCCGGCCCATTGCGGGCAAGACGGGCTCGTCGTCAGACAATAAGTCGGCCCATTTCGCCGGTTTCACTCCGCAATTGGCGACGGTGGTCACACTCTTCCAAACCGGGCCCAACGGCGAGGAGGAATCCATTACCCCTTGGGGCGACTATGAAGAGATCACCGGCTCCACCTATCCGGTGGAGATCTTCAACAGCTACATGTCCGTGGCCCTGGAAGGCCTGCCGGTGCTGGACTTCCCCGAGCGCTCGGAGCGCTCCTACACCACCGGATCCCTGGGCGGCGCCCCGGAACCGTCACCGCAGACCGCGGAACCCACCTTCGAGCCCACACAGGAGCCAACTGAGTGGGTCAATCCCGAGCCGTCCGACGAGCCGATCGAGTCGCCCTCCGAGTCGCCGGAGCCGCCCTCTGAGCCGCCCTCCGAGCCGCCCTCCGAGCCGCCCGGCGGTGACCAGCAACAAGGGAGCGGATAGGCGGGATTGCCAGAGTCCCGCCTGCTCCCCGATATGGGCGGCTCGGCGCCGGGAGGGTGCGCATTGCGCCTCCCCGGCGCCGAGCCGTCTATTACTCGAGTTGCTCAAGGGGCGGCCGAGCCGCTTCCCGTCCCGGGGCGACTGTGATCTCGCCGGTGGGGTCCGGCGGGGATCTAATTGAGCGGCTGAGCGGCTGAGCGGCTGAGCGGCTGAGCGGCGCGGAGCCGCAGCCGTAGGAGCGCCGTGTGGGGGCGTGCTCAATGCGCGGGACGTGGCGGAGCGCACCTCCGCAGTGCACATGCTCCTGCTTTTCAGGTTCGACGTCTCTCAGGTAGGGTCGGGAGCCGGTTGCGCCGTCGGGCACCCGCCGGGCGAGCGCACCTCACGCATCACCCTCCTGTCACGGATAGACCGTGACCGCCGCAGACCAGAGGAGGTGGGTACCAAGCATGCGTCACTACGAAATCATGATCATTCTCAGCCCGGAGACCGATGAGCGCACCATCGCTCCCTCGCTTGAGAAGCTGCTGCAGGTCGTCCCCAGCAGCGGAGGCACTGTCGACAAGGTCGATATTTGGGGCAAGCGCCGCCTGGCCTACGATATTAAGAAGAAGTCCGAGGGCTTCTACGTGGTCGTGGACATGACGACGACGCCTGAGATCGCTCAGGAGCTCGACCGCCAGCTCGGCCTCAACGAGACCGTCTTGCGCACCAAGCTGCTGCGCCCCGAGGCCTGAGATTCGGGCCGGGAACGGAGAAACCAGTCATGGCCGGAGACACCGTTATTACGATCATTGGGAACTTGACTGCGGACCCCGAGATGCGCTTCACCCCCTCAGGAGTGGCGGTGGCCTCGTTCACTATCGCCTCGACGCCGCGCACCTTCGACCGTCAGGCACAGGAGTGGCGCGATGGGGAGACCTTGTTCATGCGCTGTTCCATTTGGCGCGACGCCGCGGAGAACGTGGCCGAGTCCCTGACCAAGGGCACCCGCGTCATTGCCCAGGGCCGCTTGACACAACGTTCCTACACCACCCGCGAGGGTGAGAACCGCACTGTGGTGGAGATGCAGGTCGATGAGATCGGTCCTTCGCTGCGGTACGCCAAGGCCCAGGTCACCCGCAACCCCCGCGGCGGCCAAGGCGGCTTCGGCGGTAACACCGGTGGCGGATACCAGCAGGGCGGCGGCTACCAGGGCGGAAACCGCTCCGGTGGGGGCGCCGGTGGCCAGGGAGGCTACCAGAGCGGTAACACCGGCGGCGGCTACCAGGGCGGCGGCACTGGGGGCGGCCAGGGCAGTCAGCCCAGCTACAACGCCCCGGCCGGCGGCGCCGCCGACGACCCGTGGGCCACCGGCGGCTCCACCTCCTTCGGAGACGAGCCCCCATTCTGAGACGGGCCGCGGACCGGCGCTGAGCCCCCGGCATCCACACCGCCCGCATACTGCGGCTGCTGCCGCCCCCATTCACCTCAATTTCGTATGAGCGCCCGCTCCCCCCGGCGCTCCAAGCAAGGAGAACCACCATGGCGAAGCCCCAGCTTCGTAAACCCAAGAAGAAGGTCGGCCCGGTTAAGACCATTAAGGTCGGCACCATTGACTACAAGGACACCGCAACCCTGCGGAAGTTCATCTCCGACCGCGGCAAGATCCGCGCCCGCCGCGTCACCGGCGTCTCCGTGCAGGAGCAGCGCAAGATCGCCAAGGCCGTCAAGAACGCCCGCGAGATGGCCCTGCTGCCCTACTCGAGCTCTGCTCGCTGACAAGGAGGCCACAGAGATGACCACTAAGCTCATCCTCACCCACGACGTGAGCAACCTGGGCTCCGCCGGCGAGGTTGTCGAGGTCAAGGACGGGTACGCCCGCAACTACCTGCTGCCCCGCAAGCTCGCCACCCCGTGGACCAAGGGCGCCCAGCGGCAGATCGACCAGATGGTCGAAGCCCGCCGCAAGCGGGCCATTGAGACCTTGGAGCAGGCCCAGGCCGCTCGCGCCTGGCTCATTGACAATGTCGTGACCATTACCGCCACCGCCGGCGCCAACGGCCGCCTCTTCGGCGCGGTATCCACCGCCGACCTGGCTGCCGCAGTCAAGGAGGCCGGTGGGCCCACCATTGATCGCCGCAAGATTGAGGTTCTTCCCCCAATTAAGTCCATTGGCCGTCACAGCGCCTCAGTGCGCCTGCACGCCGATGTCGTGGCGCCCATTGAGGTCAACGTCGTCGCTGCCCGCTGAGGCCCAAGCGGGCCGCTGACCGCCCGCCCCGCGCCGGCCGGCACCGCACTGGATCCACGGGAGACCGCCTGGTCGTTCCGGGCCTGCACCACGCCGAGTTCAATGTGTGTGGGCGAGTTCGTAGGTACTGCCCGCGAACTCGCCCACACACATTGAGCTTGAGTGTTTGGGTGAAGGTGCAACGCCCTTGACAAGTGAGTCCACTGAGCCTTGACCCTGACATCGGTGATGACAACGTGTGGAGCCCCTGACAGGTGAGTTTACTGGGCAAGTCGGGCTTGACGGCCTAGCCCTAGATGCTCGTACACGCTGGTCAACATGTCCCACAGCAGGGCCGAGCGCTTCGCCTGAACCACTGTGCCGGCACGTGTGGGCCCCTCCAGGTCCAGGGCGAGTTGTCCGGGATGGAGCCGCGCCCGGGCCTGGACATTGCACATTCTTTCTTTTCTCAAGGAGTGGTGAGGCGCGGAATTCTGCGGATCTGCTCGGGATCCGGGGGCTCGGGAATGGGATGAATGTGCGAATGGGTACGTCGTTGCACATTCATCCTTGCCGAACCGATCTCCTGCGACGAGGGATCGTTGAAATATCAACGATCCCCCACAGGCCGGCGCAAGAAGAATGTGCAACACCGCCAAGAGCGGAGCCAATGAGGTCTTCTCATCGGGTGCGGTGGTTCCGGGATGTACATCGTCCTCCACGTAGAAATATACGTGGAGGACGACGTACATTTGTACGTGACGGACCACGTACGAAAGGGCGATGAGGAGGCGAGCCTGGAGAGCCGGCTCATGCTCGTGCGCTGGCTGGCGAGCGCCTGGCGGCTGGTGACCTGGAGCGGGCGGTATCTCTGCTTGAATCGGTGCTGGTGGACTACGAGCGTGTGCTGGGCCCCGACCACCCCAGCACCCTGGCCACGCGCCGCGCCTTGGAGCCTCTCCAGCGCCGGCTGGCTGCCGCTGAGGAGAAGCCCCTCCACCTCGACGCCGATGGCACGACGCCCGCGGGCGAGTCCCCGACCCGAGAGCAGGGGAGGCGTGCGGGTCAGGAGTGAAGCCGCTGTGAAGGCGCGTTCCCGGCCCGAGGGCGACGGTGACCATCACCCCGCCGGTCGACCTCGCCGACCACTGGGGCCCACGGGCCGGCCACAAGTTTGCGCTCATGCCGAACAAGGGTGAGGGGCTCGGGACAGGTCCGGTGGGGCCAGGTCCGGCTGGCCGGCTGGTCCGGCTGGCCCGGCCGATCCGACTGGCTGGCCCGGCTGGTCCGGTTGGTCCGGCCGATCAGGCAGATCCGGTTAGTGCCGCCAGGCTGTGCCCCGGGCGCGCAGGCCATTGACCAGTGCCCGCGCCCCCATAAAAACCACGGCGAAAGCCGCCCACAGCCACACCAGGCCGCCGTCGCCGTCGACCGGCCACCCATGGGCCACCAGTACGGCCAGTGGGGCGTAGGACACCAGAGTGAGCAGCCCCATACGCGCGAGGTAGCGCCCGTCCCCGGCACCAATGAGCACGCCGTCGAGAAGAAAGACGACCCCCGCCAGGGGCATGGCGCACCCGGCCAGCACCAGCGCCGGGCCGGCGGTCAGGGACACCGCCGAGTCGGTGGTGAACAAGAGGGGCAGCCAGGGGCTGGCGCCCACCAGCACCACCCCGATCACGACGCCAGTTCCCGCGCCCCAAACCAGCGTGCGACGCAGCACGGCCTCAACCCCCAATGGCGCCTCAATGCGCCCAGGTCCCGGGGCGGACGACGGTTCGACGCGCTCGCCCGGGACCGGTTCGACGCCTGCCGGCAGCGCCGCGGAACCGCGCCGAGCCTCCTCCTGACCCAGGGCGGTGCCAATCAACGCCTGCGCGGCCACAGCCAGCGCATCTAAGGTGAATGCGCTCAGATTCCACACGGCGGTGACAATCTGGTGCGCCGCCAAGGCATGCGTCCCCAGGGCCGTGGCCGCCCAGACCGTGAGAAGGATGGCGGCGCGCAGTGACAGGGTGCGCACCAGCAGGGGCGCCCCCGCCCCCAGCGAGGCGCCCAGGCCCGAGCGGTGAGGGCGCAGGGGCACCCCCGCCGCACGTGCCGCCCGGAGTACCGGGAGGCACAGCGCCACAGCCATGACGCTCTGGGCGACCGCCGTGCCGGCGCCCGAGCCGGCCACCCCCATGCCCACCCCGTAGAGGAGCGCCGCATTGAGCCCGACATTGAGCAGTGCGCCGGCAATGGCCACCACGAAGGGGGTGCGGGTGTCGAGCAGACCCCGCAGGACCCCGGTGGCGGCCAGGACCACGAGCATTCCGGGCAGGCCCGGAGCGGAGGCGCGCAGGTAGGCGGTGGCGGCATGAGCGACCTCGTCGCCGGCCCCTAGGGCGACGGTCAGCGTGTGGGCGCAAATCCACAGCAGAGTGCCGGTGACCACGCCCAGGGCGAGTGCCAGCCATATCCCATCGACGCCCGCGCGCAGGGCCTCGGTGCGCCGCCCCGCCCCCAGATGGCGCGCGGTGGCGGCGGTGGTCGCATAGGCCAGGAAGACGAAGACGCCGACAGCAGTGGTCAGGACCGTGGAGGCCAGCGACAGCCCCGCCAGGGCGTTCGCCCCCAAATGACCCACCATGGCGGAGTCGATGAGCACGAAAAGCGGCTCGGCCACAAGCGCTCCCAGGGACGGCGCGGCCAGGGCGAGAATACGCCGGTCCAAGCCGGTGCGGGGGCGCGATGGGGTCAAGGTCCTCTCCTCACAATGACCCGCCAGTGTCTCATGGCGCCCCGTGCGCCAATGCGCGCCAATGCGGGCCGGGAATCGGTCCGGGAGGGGCGGAGGCTCACTCGCGGACGGGTTGTCCACAGAGATGTCCACTTATCCACAGTTTTTGATCGCGCTTTGTCTGTCTCGCCTGTGCGTTCTCCAAGTGCCGTTTTTCGTTGGAGTGCCAAGGAAAACCGAGGTTGAGGCGGTTGTGGGGAAGGCCTGTTCACAGCGAGCTCCACAGTTGTCGCCGCGTGGCGTCCCCAGAGGAAAGCGCTGTTTCCACAGGGGTGGGGGCACTGTCCACATCCGGTCCCCTGAAGCGTTTGCGGGCGGGGTTCTTCGCCGCTAGGGTCGCGCGCGGCCCACTCTGGGCGCGCTGAGACGGAAGGCCCTCATGAGCGACACTGATCACACTGCGAGTGCCCCACAACCTGGAGGCGCGCCCGGCACCGGCCGGGAGTACGCCCCGACCGGCGCCCGCTTCGACGACGCCTTCGATCGCCTCCCGCCCCAGGACCTCGATGCGGAGATGGCGACCCTGGGCGGGATGCTCCTGAGTAAACAGGCCATCACCGACGTTATTGAGGTGCTTCGGGGCACCGAGTTCTACCGGCCCGCTCACGAGTCGATTTTTGCCGCCATTATCGAGGTCTACAACCGCTCCGAGCCCGCCGACCCGCTCATTGTGGCCGACGAACTGGCCAAGCGCGGCGAGCTGGAGCGCGTGGGCGGCGCCCCCTACCTCGCCTCGCTTATGGCGACCGTCCCCACCGCCTCCAACGCCGCCTACTACGCGCGCATTGTCAAGGAGAAATCGCTCATGCGGGGCCTGGTGCAGGCCGGCACCCGCATCGCCCAGTTGGGTTACTCCACGGACGCCGGTGATATTGCCGACCTCGTCACTCTGGCGGAGGCCGAGGTCTACTCCGTGGCCCACTCCGAGGGCGAGAAGGAGGACTACATCCCGGTCGGAGAACTGCTCAATGAGGCCAACCTGGAGATTGAGGCCGGTCAGAGTCGGGAGACCGGCGGCGTCACGGGCGTGCCCACTGGTTTTGTCGAGCTTGACGAGCTCACCGGCGGACTTCACCCCGGGCAGATGATTATCGTCGCCGCGCGCCCGGCCATGGGCAAGTCCACGCTCGCCGTCGACTTCTGCCGCTCGGCCTCCATCCGCGTCGGCGGCAAGCCCCCCGTCCCCTCGTGCTACTTCTCCCTGGAGATGGGCCGCATGGAACTCATGATGCGCATTCTGGCCGCCGAGTCCGGGGTAGACATGAATAAGCTGCGCGGCGGTCGCCAGATGGAGGAGCGCGACTGGGAGGACGTGGCCCGCGCCTACAACCCGGTCTCCGAGGCGCCCCTGTTCATTGATGACTCCCCGAACCTGACCATGCCTGCGATCCGCTCCAAAGCGCTGCGGCTCAAACAGCACTCCGGACTGGGGCTCATGGTTATTGACTACCTCCAGCTCATGAGCTCGGGCAAGCGCGTTGAGTCCCGCCAGCAGGAAGTCTCGGAGTTCTCCCGCTCCCTTAAACTCCTGGCCAAGGAATTGGAGATCCCGGTCATTGCCGTCGCCCAGCTCAACCGCGGCCCCGAGCAGCGCACCGGCAATAAGCCCCAGATGAGTGACCTGCGCGAGTCCGGCTCCCTGGAGCAGGACGCCGACATCATTATGCTGCTGCACCGCCCCGAGTACTACACCCCTGAGGAGCGGCCCGGGGAGGCGGACATTATTGTGGCCAAGCACCGCAACGGCCAGACCCGCACCATTCCCGTGGCCTTCCAGGGGCACCTGTCGCGCTTCGCCAATATGGCCCGCGACATTACCCCCGAGCCCGCCTACGAGTGAATCGCCCGTCGGCCTTCGCGGTAGCCGGCCCGGGGCGGATTGGCGGGGTCAATGCGCCCCGGGAGGAGGACTCGGGGTGCGGGTCCCCACTCCGTCGGGCCGACCCGTTGGGCCGGCGTCGGCCGGGATCAGGGACGGTAGGCGCCCTGGTAGACGCAGTCGAAGGGGGCTTTGCCGTGCATCTTGTTCTCTATGGCCGACACGACAACCCTCTTGGCGGTACGGGTGGCCGCCAGCGGCGTCGCCCCCTTGGCGATTTCAGCGGCAATGGCGGCCGCCAGGGTGCAGCCGGCGCCCGAAACCCGCTCGCGACCGACGGCCGGCGCCTCGAGCACCTCCAGGTCCGTGCCGTTGTAGTAAACGTCCAGGGCGGTCCCGGTGTCCAGCAGTGTGCCGGCCTTGGCGACCACGTGGGGGACGCCCTGGTCGTAGATGCGCTTGGCGGCGTCCTTGAGGGCCTCGACACTAGTGATTTCCTCGACTCCCGCCAGCACCCGGGTCTCGAAGAGGTTGGGGGTGACGACGTCGGCCTTGGGCAGCACCAGCTCGCGCAGGGCGTTGTCCACATCCAGGGCGGCACCGGGCTCCTGGCCCTTGCAGATCAGGACCGGGTCGAGGACCACCTGGGGGAAGGCGTAGCGATCGAGGGCCCGGGCTACGACCTCAACGGTGGCCGGAGTGCCCAGCATGCCGATCTTGACCGCGTCAATGCTCCCGTGAACGCCGACGGCCGCCTCGATCTGGTCGGCGATCACCTGAGGGTCAACCGGCACGAAACGGTGGTTCCAGTCGTGGGCGGGGTCGAAGGAGACAATGCAGGTCAGGGCCGTGGCGCCGAAAACACCCAGCTGATGGAAGGTCTTGAGGTCGGTCTGGGCGCCAGCGCCGCCTGAGGCCTCTGATCCGGCGATGGCGAGGGCGATGCGTGTCATGAGTCAAGCCTGCCCCCTGGTGCGGCGAAGGCCTAAACGGGGCGCGGCGCTTCTCACCAGGCGGTCGGGTTGCGCCCGGCACCGGCGGGTCCCCCGGCCTACTCCCGTCGCGAAGCACCTGTTCTCGGCGGTGCTTATCGGCGACCATAGGAACATGAGCGCTGCGCATGTCCATGCTCCCTCCGACGTCCAGCCGCTCGATAGCGTGCCGACCGCCGTCCGCGACGCCGTCGAGCCGATTCTTGTTGGGCTCGGTACCTCCGAGCGCGACATCTTCCTCACCCGCCTGGAGCGCTGGCTCCCTGACGCCCTTGACGGCCTGGCCACCCTCTACGGGCCGGCCGCTACCGCTACGGCGGCAACGCTCATGGCCGACGCCGCCCGCGCCTACACCGAGCGCCTCCCCGAGCTGCGGCGCCTGGACCTGGCCCGCACCCTGGACCCCACCTGGATCCAAGACCCCAGCCGCATCGGTTACTCCGCCTACACCGAGCGCTTCGCCGGAAACCTGCGCGGGGTCATCCAACGCATCCCCTACCTGCGCGAACTCGGGGTCAACTACCTCCACCTCATGCCCCTGCTCACCCCCCGCCCCGGGGACTCCGACGGCGGCTTCGCGGTGGCCGACTACCGCACCGTGCGCCCCGACCTGGGCACCATGGAGGACCTGGCCGCGCTCACCGCCGAGCTGCGCAAGGAAGGGATGAGCCTGGTGGTCGATCTCGTGCTCAACCATGTGGCCGCCGAGCATGAATGGGTCCAGCGCGCCCGGGCGCGCGAGTCGCGCTACCACGACTACTTTCTCATCTTCTCCGACCGCACCGAGCCCGACGAGTACGAGCGGACCCTGCCCGATGTCTTCCCCGACTCGGCCCCCGGCAACTTCACCTGGGACGAGGAGGTCGAGGGCTGGGTGTGGACCACCTTCAACACCTTCCAGTGGGACCTGAACTGGCGCAACCCCCACGTCATGGAGGAGTTCGTCTCCATTATCCTGAACCTGGCCAACCACGGCGTCGAAGTGCTGCGCCTGGACGCCATAGCCTTCATGATCAAGCGCAAGGGCACCGACTGTCAGGGGCAGCCGGAGGTCCACGCCATTACCGAGGTGCTGCGCGCCATTACCCGCATTGCCTGCCCCGCCGTCGATCTCAAGGCCGAGGCCATTGTGGCCGCCACCGAGCTCCTCCAGTACCTGGGCCAGGGCCGCTACACGGGCAAGGTCTCCGACCTGGCCTACCACAACGCCCTCATGGTCCAGGTCTGGTCCATGCTCGCCACCCGCGACGTCAACCTCGCCGCCCGCGCCCTGTCCAGCCTGCCCGTCGAGCCCTCCACCGCCACCTGGATCACCTATCTGCGCAGCCATGACGACATTGGCTGGGCCATTGACGACGACGATGCGCGGGCCGTGGGCCTGGAGGGCTACTGGCATCGGGTCTTCCTGGCCGATTGGTACACCGGGAACTACCCCACCAGTGACGCCCGCGGCCTGGTCTTCCAGTACAACCCGGCCACCAACGACCGCCGCATTGCCGGCACCGCCGCCTCCCTCATTGGCCTGGAGGCCGTGGCCGAGGCCATTGAGGGCATTGACGACGGCACCCCGGACTTCGAGATCGATTCCTTGCGGACGTGGCGCGAGGAACGGCTCAACGCCATGCGCATGGCCTACGCCATCCTCTACGCCTGGGGCGGTGTGCCGGTGCTGTGGAGCGGCGACGAGCTCGCCCAGTTCAACGACCCCAACTGGGACACCGAGCCCGGCCACGAGCACGACACCCGCTGGGCGGGGCGCCCCGTCCTGGACCAGGCGCGCATGAACAACCGCCACGACCGCAATACGATCGAGGGGCGGGTTTTCACCGAGCTGGAGCACATGGCGAAGGTGCGCGCCTCCCTGCCCCAGCTCAGCGCCGATGTGCGCACCCAGATCGCCCCGGTTGACGACGACGGCGTCCTGGTCACCTACCGCGACCACCCCCGTGGCAGCTTCGTCGGCGTCTACAACGCCACTCCCGACTGGCGCTCCATCCCGGCGTGGCGCCTGGCCGAATACGGCGTGCTCGGAGCCGTGGACGCCTTGACTAACACCGTCCCCTTCGGCTCGGCCTCCCTGGCCGGCGCCGGGGACGGCCAGGTCCCCGTGCCCCCCTACGCCGCCTGGTGGCTGGTGCGCTCGACGGACTGAGCCCGGGGCCTGAACCGCGGGCACCAGGGCGGTCGCGATTACGCGCTCTTGGCTGCGCATGCTCGCCGCGCCAGGCGCAGCCCGGGGGCGCGCACCCCGCCCCGCGGGCGCGGGGCCTGCCCGGACGCGATGCCAGACGCAGCCCGGGGGCATGTCTGCCGGTGCTGTGAGTGTTCGGACCCCCACCGATGTCGAGCAGGCCGCCGCGGACTGGCGGTCAATGTCGTGGAGTGCTGATCGTGTCAGTGGTAAATCGTGTCAATAGCGGCTGGCATGATGCTCTGATGGACGATTCACGGGCGCATTCCCCGGCCGAGACCCGCGCGATTCACGATCTGACAGGCCCGACAGACCTGGCAGAGCCGACAGAGCCGACAGGCCCGACAGAGCCGACAGGGGCCGGGCCGGTGCGCCAATGGTGGAAGGACGCCGTCGTCTACCAGATCTACCCGCGCTCCTTCGCCGACTCCGACGGCAACGGCATTGGCGACCTGCGCGGCGTGACCAGCCGCGTCCCCTACCTCGCCGCACTCGGTGTGGACGCCGTCTGGCTCTCCCCCTTCTACCCCTCCGCCCTGGCCGACGGCGGCTACGACGTCGACGACTACCGCGACGTCGCCCCCGAGGTCGGCACCCTCGCCGACTTCGACCGCATGGTCGCCGCCCTCCACGCCGCCGGCATAAGGGTGATCGTCGACATCGTCCCCAACCACTCCTCCAACCGTCACCGGTGGTTCCGCGCCGCCCTGGCCGGGGGCCCCGACGCCCCCGAACGCGCCCTCTACCACATTCGCCCCGGCACGGGCCCCGACGGCATGAATCCGCCCAACGAGTGGCGCTCGGTGTTCGGCGGCCCCGCCTGGGAGCGCATCACCGACCTCGACGCCGACGGCACCCCACTGACCGGCCCGGGCACGCCCCGCCCCTACCAGTGGTACCTGCACATCTTCAGCCCCCAGCAGCCCGACCTCAACTGGGACAACCCGATGGTGCGCGCCGACTTCCTGACCACTTTGCGCTTCTGGTGCGACCGGGGCGTGGACGGCTTCCGCGTTGACGTCGCCCACGGAATGGCCAAGGACCTGGACGCCCCCCTGTCCCCCGACGCCCAGAGCCTCTCGTGGCCACTGCCCCACGACGGCTCCCACCCCCTGTTCGACCGCGACCAGGTCCACGAGATCTACCGCTCCTGGCGCGACGTCCTCAGCTCCTATGATCCGCCGCGCTTCGCCGTGGCCGAAGCGTGGGTGCAGCCGCCGCGCCGGCCCGCTTATGCCGCCGGCCTGGGTCAGTGCTTCAACTTCCAGCTCCAGGACGCCGACTTCACCCCCGCCTCCCTGCGCTGGGCCATTGACGCCGGGGTGGCGGACCTGGCCGCCTGCGGCACCACCACCTGGGCCCTGGGATGCCATGACACCCCGCGGGTCGCCACCCGCTTCGGCTTCGACCTGGCCGACGGCGCCCCCGCCGACCATGGTCAGGCCGGCCCCGGCGGCGTTTCCCAGCGCCTCGCCCGTCGTTGGATCCTCACCGACGGCGCCGCTCCCGCCAACGACCCTGAAGCCGGCAGCAGGCGCGCCCGGGCCGTCGCCCTACTCGAGATGGCCCTGCCCGGCACCATGTACATCTACCAGGGCGACGAACTCGGGCTGCCCGAAGTCCCCGACATCCCCGAAGACCGCCTCCAGGACCCGCTGGCCTTCCGCAACCGCACGGTGGAGAAGGGCCGCGACGGGTGCCGCGTGCCCCTGCCGTGGACGGTCAGCGGCAGCTCCTACGGCTTCGGGCCCGAGCGGGGCGCCGACCCCCACCTGCCCCAGCCCCGGGGTTGGGGCCGCCACAGTGTGGAGGCCGGCTGGGCCCGCGCCGACTCGACCCTGGCCCTGTACCGGCGCGGCCTGCGACTGCGCCGACGGGTGTGGGGCGCGGCCGGGGCGGCCGGGGCAGCCGGGGCTGCCGAATTGCGCTGGCTGGACACCCCCGCCCACGTCCTGGCCTTCGCCCGCGGCGACCTGGAGTGCTGGACCGCTTTCGGTCGGCCGGCCCGGCTCCCCGAAGGAGAGCTGCTGGCGGCCAGCGCCCCGGTCGAGGCGGGAATCCTGCCCGCGGACGCGACTGCGTGGGTCCGCCGGATCAGACAATGACGCCGGTGGGGAGCGCACTGCGACCCCGGCCCCGGACACCGCCCCGGCCCCGGACGCGGCCCCAATGCCTGGAATCCTGCGATTCCCGGCCGACGGCGCCCGCTTGGGGAGCACTCCTCCACCGGCGTCGCCGGTCCGGGCGCCATGTCAGTTGCCGCCGGGGCCCCCGCCCGCGCCCGGATCCGCGCCCGGGCCCATGTCCGGCCCCGTGCCCGGTCCCATGTCGGTGGCCAGCGAGGCGGCGGTGCCGGTGGTCGAGCCGCCCGAAGTAGTCGCCACCACGTACTGCTGGCCCTCAACGAGCCCCAGCACCGTTATGGCCTCGGCGCTCAAGGCGGAGGTCAGAGTCTGCGTCGTCCCATCGGCGGCCGTGACCGTGATCGTGTCCCCGGCGCTCACGCTCGGTCCCCCCGTGATACCGACCAGCGTCGCGGCGCCATTGGTGTCCACCGGGCCGTCCATGGAGCCAGTGGTGCCATTGACCACCACCAGCCCCCCGGTCACGGCCGCCGAGCCGTTGGAGTCAATACCATCGGAATAGGTGTGGGAGATCTGCACGGTGCCCCCTGAGATTGTCAGGACAGAGCCGTCGTCGGCCTCGGAGTCCACCTCCCCGTAGCCGGCAACGGTCAGGTCGCCATTGGAGGCGTTTATGCCATCGTCGCCTGAGGCGATGTTCAGCGCCCCGCCGCCGACGTTGATGAAGACGGCCTGGATTCCCTCGTCGGCGGCGTCAATGGTGACGGTGCCGGAGTCCTGGGTGTAGCTCACGGCGGCGTTAACGCCCTTGGGGGAGGCGGAGGTGTCCTCCGCGGCCTGCTGGCCGGGGCCGCCCTGCTCCTCAGCAACGGCGTTGGCGGTGCCGCCGCCGGCGGTGATGGTCAGCGTGGTGCCGGCGACGGTCACATCAGTGGTGGCGCTCACGCCGTCGTCCCCGGCACTAATGGTGATGCTCGCCCCGCCCAGGGCCACGAAGCCCTTGTCGACTTCAGTGTCCTCCGAGGACTTCAGGCCGTCCCCGCCTGCGGTCACGTTCAGCGTCCCCGACTCCACCACCAGATAATCCTTGCCGCGCAGGCCATCGTCGGCGGCGTCCACGGTTATGGTGGTGGCCCCGGTGACAATGAGGCCGTTCTTCGAGGAGATGCCGTCATTGAAGGAGCCAGTGACCTTCAGGGAGCCGGTGCCGGTGATCGTCAGGGTGTCAGAGGACCACAGGGCGGCACTGGGGGCGTCGGTGGAGGTGTCGGCGTAGGTGGCGCCGTCGGCGAGCGTATTCGTCGAGCCCCGGGCCAGGACCACAATGGCGTCCCCGGCGTCTTGGATGACGACGGCGGCGCCGTCGGTGTTGGTGACCGTGGCGCCGTCCAGCACCAGGCGCACCTGCTCATCGGGGGCGTTGACCACCAGCTGGCCGTCGCTCAACGTCCCGGACAGGACATAGGTGCCCCCGCCGGTTATGGTGACGGTTGAGCCGTCCACGCTCACCGAGGCCGCGTCGGTGCCCGAGGCGCTCGCACCGCCCCCCTCCAGGGTGATGGTGGTGGCTGAGGCCGAATCGTAGGTGCCGGCGTCATCGGCCGTGGTGGTCGAGTCGGTGACCTCCGCGTTGGCGGCCGCAATCTCGGCGACGGTGGCGCCCGTGGAGGCGGCGGCGACGTCGGCGGTGATCTCGGTCCACACGGTGGCGGTGGATTCGGAGTCCTGGCTCGTGGAGGCCGCAGTCACCGACGACGTACCAGACGACGTACCAGTGGAGGTGACGGAGCCTCCCTGGCAGCCGGCCGCCAGGGCGATGGCGGCCAGGAGGGCGGTGGCGCCTCCGACGCGGCGGGTGGAGCGCCGGTTGATGACGCGGGCGCGCAGTGGGTTGCTCATATTCTTCAGTCCTTACGTGGGTGCGGTGGTCTCAGGCCGCCAGGGCCCCGGTCAGGAGCCGGTGCCATTTGTTGGCGGGAAGGTGCGGCTCCAGCAGGGCCAGGCCGGTGGCGTACTTCGAGATGGTCGAGGGGCGGTGCCCGCACTCCCACAGGAGGCGGTCGGCGGGGCCGGGGCCCGACGACGGACTCTTCGTTTCGACAACGGCCAGGTCCCCGAGGCTCGCTTCGGCCAGGGGGAGGGCGGTGTGCGGGTCGAGCCGCCACCAGGACAGACGGGTGTCGAGGGTGACGCGAGCCTGATTGGCGGGAAGGTGGAGGGTGTGGCGCTGGTAGGTGGTGGCCAGGGTCGGGGTGAGGGCGTGCACCACCTCGCCGGCGGCACTGGGCGGGCAGGTGCCCGAGGAGCACAGCGCCTGGGCCACGAAGGCCCGGCCCTGGTCGGTGAGCCGGTCGGCGCTGTCAATGTTCCAGGGGCTGCGCTGCTTGACGGTTGCGCCGCGGGCGCCGCGGGTCTTGACCTCCAAGAAGCACAGGCCGGAATCCAGGTAGGAGCGGGTGCGCACCTTGAAGCGCCGACGGCGCTTGCGGGCGGCCAGCAGGTAGGAGTCGAGTCCGGGGGTGTCGAAGTACGTCGAGGCGTAGGCGAAGGTGCGCACACCGTTGATCTGAAGAACCCGGGCGTGCTCGGCCAGGGAATCCACGAGCTGTTGGGCGGCCTCCAGGGGAACCAGGTATTTGCGGTCAATGCGGGTCAGCAGGCTGGCCTCGGCCTGGAGCTCGGCCAGGCCGGTGGTGGGCAGGGCGCGGGTGCGCAGGCGCGTCGCCGTGCACATGGTCATCTCCGTCATCGTCGTTATCTCCGTCATCTCCTGGGGGCCGGGTCGGGCCGGGGTCAGGCGCTCATGGCGTGCTGGACGCCGGCGGAGGCCGCCGGGGCCAGGTGGCGGGCCCCGACTGGTCGGGGCGGGGCGCTGGGGCGACGGGCCAGCCGGTAGCGCACCGCGACCAGGGTGGTGTCGTTGACCAGGTCCAGGCGCTGGACTTCCAGAGAGCGCACGTGACCGCCCAGAAGCTGCTCGAGGTGGGCGGTCAGCGCCGTCTCGTCCGCAATGGCGCGGTCGAGCTGGATGATCTGGTGGCGGCTGCGGGACAGCAGCGCCGGATGGTCGCCCACGAGCAGGGCGGCCACCACCAGCGCCATGAGCAGGGCCACCAGGGCCAGGGGCGCCGTCTGGATGCCGCCGAGGAGCCCCAGGGCGAGGGCTGCGAAGAAGTAGGCGATCTCACCCTGGGAGATCTCGGTGGAGCGCAGGCGGATGATTGACAGGACGCCGAAAAGCCCCAGGCCCAGTCCTGCGGTGACACTGGCGCTGGCCAGCAGCAGGGTGACGGCCAAAACGCCGACGTTGACGCCAATGTAGGCGGCCACAAGGTCCTTGCGGCCGTGGCGGGGGATGTAGAGGGCGCCGACCAGGATGGCCAGGGCCACCAGATCCACGGCGACATAGGCCAGTATGGGGATGAGCGAGGTCAGAGTCATGGGGGCTCCTGGGGTCGAGGTCGTGCACGGCCGCATTGCTGCCGCGCCTTCGGGCCCTCAGTCAAGGAGCCGAGCCCGTGAGGGAGCTGTGAAAGGCGTGTTCCGGGGGTATGAGGTCGCCGGGGTGGCCCTGGCCGCCCCTCAGGCCGCGGCCAGGGCCATGTCCCCGGGCCTGATCCAGCCGCGGGCCCGCATGACCTCGCTTATGAGGAGCGTCAGTGCGGCGGGGGCCAGGAAGTGGAATAGCACGATGGTGGCCAGCAGTGTCCCGCCGGAGGTGGTGGGGGACATGGTCTGCCAGGTCATGATCTGGCCGACCAGCCCCGCTGAGCCCATGCCCGAGCCCACCGCATTGCTCTCCAGGTGGAGCGCCACCGTGGCCACCGGGCCCAGAATGGCTGAGGCGAGCGTGGGCGGCACCCAGATCAGGGGGCGGCGCACAATATTGGGCACCTGGAGCATGGAGGTGCCCAGGCCCTGTGCGAGCAGTCCGGCCCAGCGGTTCTCCCGGAAGGAGGCCACCGCGAAGCCCACCATCTGGGTGGTGCAGCCAATAGTGGCCGCCCCGGCCGCAATGCCCGACAGTCCCAGAATGACCCCCAGGGCCGCTGAGGAGATGGGCAGGGTCAGGACCATGCCCATAATGACAGCCACAATGACCCCCATGAGGAGGGGCTGGCGCTCAGTGCCCCAGTTGACCAGCCCGCCCAGGGCGGTCATGGTCCGGGAGATGGGCGGGCCCACCAGCAATCCGGCGCCGCCGCCGGCGACAATGCAGCTCAGCGGGGTGACCAGGATATCCACGGGGGTGCGCCCGGAAACCAGGCGACCAACTTCGACGGCGGTGTAGGCGGCCAGGAAGGCGCCCAGTGGTTCGCCGGGGCCGCGCAGGAGCAGGGCGGTGCCGACGTCGTCGGTCACCAGAGCGCTGCCCGCCAGCAGGCCGGAGGCCAGGGCGCCGATTTGCCCGGCGACGGCCGCCGACACGACGACGAAGGTATCGGCCCCCAGACGGCGAGCGGTGCCCAGGCCAATGCCGGCGCCGGTGACGGAGGAGGCCACCCGGCCCAGGAGGATGAGGGCGGTGCCGGCGGCGCCGGGCAGGAGGCCACCGACCTGTACCAGGATGGTGCCGACAATGAGGGTGCCGAACAGGCCGTGGGTCATGCCGGTCAGGCCCTCAATGAGAATGCGGTGGGCAATGGCCTTGAGCCGCAGGGCCGCCCGTGGAACCGGGGCGGTTCGCCTCGGGGGCGCGCTCGGGGGTGCGGTTGTCTCAGTGGGGGCGGTCGCGTCGGCGGTCATGGGGGCTCCTGGGTGCGGGGAGGAGTCCGGTGGTGCCGGGCCGGCTCGGCCGGGGCGCACCACCATCCTTCTGTCACGTCATGTGTCATGACAGTAGCATTGTTGGGGTGGCGCCGGCTCTTCGCCGTGTCGGGCGGGGCGGCGAGCGCCACCGTGGCAGGCACGGAGCGGCGAGCGCCACCGGTGGCTTCCGCGGTGGGCCTGGCGGGATTGTCCGGGCCATCGGGGCGCTTGCCCGGGCCGTCGGGCGCTGAGGCGCCCCGTGTGCCGGGGCGGTCGCACTGGCCGGGTCTACTGGGCCTCGCGCAGGAAGCCGAGCCGATCCAGGCCCGCGGCAATGGCGTCGAGGGCGGCCTCGGAGTTGGCCTCAACGGTGTGGGTGTGCCAGCCGTTGGTGAGTTCGGACAGGGCCGAGGAGTTCTCCAGGCGCCTGAGGAAGGCCTCGACCTCGGCCCGGGAGTGCAGGTGAAGGTCAACCGTGATCTGCCCATAGAGGCGGTGCTCGATAGAGGTGTCCAGGACCGCCCCGCCCTCATTAATGATCACGGCGAGTTCGGCGGCGATGTCCTCGCGGGTGTGCTGGACGTAGAAGGAGCGGCGCGGACGGTTCGAGGGGCGGGCCAGAAGATAACCGCGGTTGGTGGCCAGGACGGGGCTGCCGGAGGTTCGCAGCAGGGCGACATCGCCGACGACGACCTGGCGGGAGACCCCCATCTCCTCGCCGAGGAGGGAGGCCGACAGCGGACGGTCGGCGGATTCCAGACGGCGCAGAATGGCGGCGCGGCGGGCGGCGGCGTCCATGCGTGACCTCCTGGGCGTCAACCAAGTGCTGGCGCTTGGGACGGTAGCACGCCCAACCGGGGGCGACACGCCGAGGTGCGTGTTTTCGGAGAAGGATTTTCTGCGGTTCTTCCCCAGGGTGTGGGTGAGGTGCCGGCGGGGCGGGCGCAGTGGCTGTGGTTAACGGAGTGAATTCGTGTCGTACCCCTGTGAGACCGTCGTTCTGCGGAAGTCGCCCAAGGCTTTCAGTGCTTCTGGCCAGGGCCGGCCGGCGGCTGTCCACCCCTTATCCACAAGGGATCGGGGGCTGTCCACAAGGAGGAGGCGGGATGTGCACAAGACCACGACAGACACAGCATCTTGGGGTGGTGGCGAGCTTGCACCACTAGGGGTAGTGTCTTGTGTGGCAGGGGAGGCATGCCCTCCCGAAAATTGCAATGGTGTTGTTATACCGGTACAAGAGCCGTGTGCGGCGGTGCGCCGGGGTAGCAGCTCGCCTTAAACAATCGCAGGAAGGCCTCACGATGACGATTATCGTCTACAGCAAGCCCCGGTGCGTTCAGTGCACTGCCACCTACCGCGCCCTGGATAAGGCGGGCCTGTCCTATGAGACCGTTGATATCTCGCTGGACGTCGCGGCCCTGGACCAGGTGCGCTCCCTGGGGTACGCCCAGGCCCCCGTGGTTGTGGCCGGTGGCGAGCACTGGTCAGGTTTCCGCCCCGACAAGATCAAGGCCCTCGCTGCCGCTGCCGAGGCCGTCGCCATCTGATCGCGGGCGCCGAGCAGTCGTGAGGGACAAGCCCCTTCTGGTCTACTTCTCCTCCGCCTCGGAGAACACACACCGATTCGTGGGCAAGCTCGGCTTCCCTTCGGCGCGGATCCCGCTGCACCCCAAGGACCCCCCGTTGCAGGTGGGGGAGGAGTACGTGCTCCTCGTCCCCACCTACGGCGGGGGCTCTGTCAAGGGCGCCGTGCCCAAGCAAGTCATAAGGTTCCTCAACGACCCGCACAACCGGTCGTTGTGCCGCGGGGTGATCTCCTCGGGCAACACCAACTTCGGCGAGGCCTACTGCCTGGCCGGTGACATTATCGCCAGCAAGCTGGGAGTGCCCCTCCTCTACCGTTACGAGCTGCTGGGAACCCCGACCGACGTCGAGCGCGTCACACAAGGATTGGATGAGTTTTGGCAGACACGCTGACGGGCACCGGCTCTAACGGCTCTCATGCAGCGCTCCCCCCGGAGCTGGACTACCACGGCCTCAACGCGAGGTTGAACCTGTACGACGCCGACGGGCGAATCCAGTTCGACGCCGACCGTCAGGCCGCGCGCCAGTACTTCCTTCAGCACGTCAATCAGAACACCGTCTTCTTCCACGACCTGGAGGAGAAGCTGGAGTACCTGGCCGAGGAGGGCTACTACGAGGCCCACGTCCTGGAGGCGTACTCCCCGGAGTTCGTCAAGGCCGCCTTTGCGGCCGCCTACGCCCATAAGTTCCGCTTCGAGACCTTCCTGGGGGCGTTCAAGTACTACACCTCCTACACGCTCAAGACCTTCGACGGCAAGCGCTACCTGGAGCGCTTCGAGGATCGCGTCACCATGGTGGCCCTGGCCCTGGCCGACGGCGACGAGCAGCTGACCCTGGACCTCATTGAAGAGATGATGACCGGCCGCTTCCAGCCGGCCACCCCCACTTTCCTCAATGAGGGCAAGGCGCAGCGCGGGGAGCCGGTCTCCTGCTTCCTGGTGCGCATCGAGGACAATATGGAGTCCATCGCCCGAGGCATTAACTCCGCCCTGCAGTTGTCCAAGCGCGGCGGCGGTGTGGCCCTGCTGCTGAGCAACCTGCGGGAAATGGGCGCCCCCATTAAGCGCATTGAGAATCAGTCCAGTGGCGTGGTCCCGGTCATGAAGCTCCTGGAGGACTCCTTCTCCTACGCCAACCAGCTCGGCGCCCGCCAGGGTGCCGGCGCGGTGTACCTCCACGCCCACCACCCGGACATTATGCGGTTCTTGGACACCAAGCGCGAGAACGCCGATGAGAAGATCCGCATTAAGACCCTCTCCTTGGGGGTGGTCATCCCGGACATCACCTTCGAGCTGGCCAAGAACAACGAGGACATGTACCTCTTCAGCCCCTACGACGTCGAGCGCGTCTACGGGGCGCCCTTCGCTGACATCAACGTCACCGAAAAGTATCGGGAAATGGTGGACGACGGGCGCATTAAGAAAACGAAGATCAACGCCCGCGCCTTCTTCCAGACCCTGGCCGAGATCCAGTTCGAGTCCGGGTACCCGTACGTCATGTTCGAGGACACGGTGAACCGCGCCAACCCCATCAAGGGCAAGGTCGTCATGTCGAACCTGTGCTCCGAGATCCTTCAGGTGGGCGAGCCCAGCCGGCTCAATGAGGACCTGTCCTACGCGCATGTCGGCAAGGACATCTCCTGCAACCTGGGGTCCCTCAATATCGCCAAGACGATGGACTCCCCGGACTTCGCCCGCACCATCCGCACCGCCGTGCGCGGTCTGACGGCGGTCAGTGACCAGACCCGCCTGCCCAGTGTGCCCTCTATTGACCGCGGCAACCGGGAATCCCACGCCATTGGCCTGGGGCAGATGAACCTGCACGGCTTCCTGGCCCGGGAGCGAATCCACTACGGCAGCGAGGAGGGCCTGGATTTCACCAATGTCTACTTCGCCTGCGTGCTGTATGCGGCGCTGGCCGCCTCCAATGAGCTGGCGGTGGAGCGCGGGGAGAGTTTCGTGGGCTTCGAGGACTCGGCTTATGCCAGTGGCGAGTTCTTCGAGAAGTACATGACGCAGGATTTCGTCCCGGTCACCGAGAAGGTCAAGGCGATCTTCGAGGCGTCCTCGGTGAAGGTCCCCACCCGCTCCGACTGGGCGGAGCTGGCGGCCAGGGTCAAGGAGGGCGGCCTGTACAACCGGAACCTACAGGCGGTGCCGCCCACCGGTTCGATCTCCTACATCAATAACTCGACCTCCTCGATTCACCCGATCGTCGCCAAGATTGAGATCCGCAAGGAGGGCAAGATCGGGCGCGTCTACTACCCGGCGCCCTACATGACGAATGACAACCTGGAGTACTACCAGGACGCCTATGAGATCGGCCCGGAGAAGATCATTGACACCTACGCGGCGGCCACCCAGCACGTGGACCAGGGCCTGAGCCTCACCCTGTTCTTCCCCGACACGGCCACGACCCGCGATGTCAATCGCGCCCAGATCTACGCCTGGCGCAAGGGCATTAAGACCCTGTACTACATCCGTCTGCGCCAGGCCGCCCTGACCGGCACCGAGGTCGAGGGCTGCGTGTCCTGCATGCTGTGAGGGCTGTGGGTGGATTTGGATGAAAGGAGGTGATGTGGTGTGAGTGCAAGTGGAACACGTACCTGTTCGAGGTGTGGCGAACAGGGGCATGACGTGCGCACGTGCGACGTTCGTGAGAACGCTGGGACCTGCAGTGTCTGCGGATATCAGGGGCATGATAAGCGGAACTGCCCTGAACGTTAGTTTTTCCGTCCATCTTGAGAGGATTTAGTCTCATGGCTTCGAAGTCTTCGGGTTCAAAATCGGGTGGGACTAGCCGATCGGCGATTACCGGTCGGTTTGTCTCCGGATCTTACGCAAAGACTCATCCAAAGACGACTATTACTTCGAAGAAGAAATAGTATCGTCTCATTTGGTCTCGGCGAGGGGGATAGTGATCCCCCTCGCCGGTTCCATCAGGGGCTCGGCAAAGTCGTTTGTTGTGGGGCTGGCCTGGGGTGATGGCGGGTTCTGGGGGTGCGGGGGTTGC
>ERZ772917.430-NODE-430-length-30102-cov-15.164476_pt1 | contig 30102 bp, 26 predicted proteins | sample MGYA00511187_ERZ772917 | MGnify/ENA primary metagenome ERZ772917 (study PRJEB29015, sample SAMEA2737925) | human oral metagenome | biome: human oral; feature: human-associated habitat; material: dental | place: China | collected 2012 ...
TATAGAAACCTAGAACAATTTAGATATTGGTACAATCCTTACTTAAGGGACTGTACTCACATGATAGTACGAGTTTGAGTGTTATGCAAGCCTTAGTTTACTATCTAATGCTCAATATAGTAGGATCATTCTCTGGTTTGTTGGAGGATGGTTTGCTGTCATTTACGCTTGATTCACGTATGATACGAGGTCGGTTTGGCTCTTGTTGAGTATCGCTACTGCCCGATGGCTTACGCTTGCGGGTTCGTGTACGTTTTTTCTTTGGTTTTTCGGTTACGTTATTGGAATTATTGATCGGTGTGTCAGGCTGGTCGCTAGTTTTTGGCTCTGTACTTGGCTGCTTCTTTTGGTCTCTCGCTTCTTTTAGGGCGACGTTGACTTCATCGGGTGTGACGTTGCTGATGGGCCATGTTTTGCCCTGAGCGAGCATCGCCGCTTCCTTTGCACGACGCTCAGCCTCACGTTGCTCTGGTGATTTTGGCGGCGTGTAAGCAGGGCCGGGGCGCTTAACTACAAGATTTTCTGGAGGTAGGATGCGTTTTGAAATATCCTCCTCGATCTCTTGACGGTTGCGGGCGTAGTTTTCTCGTGTATGTTGGATAATCCTACCAGTGTTATCGTCTTGGGCGGGCGGTAGATTAAGGGTCTTTGCGCTAAACGCCGGAGCTTTTTCGCCGTTGATGACCATGTTTATGATGAAATTGCGGTTGTGCATCTGTAAGAGGTCGTTTGGCTCAAATTGTGGTTCAAATTGTTTGGCGAGAATTGGGCTGTCGTCGGCTGAGACACGAAAGCTGATCATCGTACCGACGTTGCCAAAAACAGCGTCGCGCACAGAATCTTGCATTTGTGAAATGTATTGGTTGGCGACGGTGAGGTTGAGGCCGTATTTGCGTGCCTCGGATAGAATCGTAGCAAATGAGTCGGTCGCGAAGTTTTGAAACTCGTCCACGTACAGATAAAATGGTCGACGGTCTTTGATGTCTGGTATATCCGAACGGCTCATGGCGGCAAGCTGGATCTTGGTGACCAGGAACGACCCGAGGATACCAGCGTTATCCTCACCGATTAGACCCTTGCTGAGGTTGACGACGAGAATCTTGCCCTCGTCCATAATTTGGCGGATATTAAACGTTGATTTTGGCTGGCCGATGATGTTGCGGATAACTGGATTAGCAGTGAAAGCGCCAACCTTGTTTAGTACTGGAGCAATCGCTTCAGCCTGAAACTTATCAGTCCAGCTGGCAAATTCAACATTCCAAAATTGCAAAACGACAGTATCTGTACAGTAACTGAGGGTTTCTTTGCGGAATTTTTTGTCGGTCAGCATACGAGTGATGTCGAGCATGGTAGTCTCGGGTCGGTCGAGTAAGGCTAGTATCGTGTATCGCAAAATATACTCAAGACGTGGGCCCCACGAATCACCGAACATGCGCTTCAACACGCCAATCACTTCAGAGCTAATGTTGGTTTTTTGCGACGGGTTGGTGACTTCTAGAGGATTAAATCCAAGTGGATACTGCGTATCGGCAGGGTTAAAATAAACGACATCCTTTAGGCGTGAGCCAGGTACGAATCGCATATTGTTTATCGCAAAGTCACCGTGAGGGTCGATAATCGCGTATCCCTGACCGTGAAATATATCAGATAGCGCAAATAGTTCTAGAAGTCCTGATTTACCTGCTCCTGTTTGTCCGATGATATAGACGTGGCGTGAACGGTCATAGCGTAACATGCCGAACTGATGGTTGATGCCACGAAAGTTAGTCATGCCAAAGGCGGAAATATTTTCATCATGAGCTGGGTCGCCAGTTAGAATCGGAAGTTTGGCTGGCGGTTCGGCGGTTTTTGTGCTTGCCCAGACGATATTTGGTGTTTCAACGTTGGTGTGCGGTAGGTGGAATACCGAAGCGACTTCCTCGATATTCATGAGATACCCTCTATCGGCAAACAGGCGGGTCTTGTATTTGGCGAGAGATTCTTTGGCGAAGCTGTCATGGGATTGTTTGAAACCGTTGAGGTTTGTCGAGTTGAATTGCTTGAACGTACCTACGATACCTTGCATACGAAGTTTGGCATCGGAGGTATTTTCTCCGAGGTATGCGAGACGGATTTTTACCTGGTAGCCCAGCTTTGTCGCTTTTTTTTCGGCCTCAGCGATACGGGTTTTGTCGCGTTCAGAAATTTCCGCTGCACTACCAGTCCCCTGCTCTGGTGGTGCCCATAGTAATTCAAACAGTCCAGTGACCCATTTCATGCCACCATCACCAAATAGATTAAAGCCACCACTTTTGACGGATTTTATCCAGGCGTCAGAGGCCTTGTGCCAATCGTCTCTTACAGGTCGAATTAACATCTGAATCCAAATTTCTTCTTCGGTGTCCTCTAGCTTGGCGAGCGTGCCAGTGATACCAGCCAGCGGGTCGACCTCAAAACTCTGAAATGTTTTGATGGGCAAGAACTCTTTGTCGGTCAGAACGATTTCTGAAGTGTAGACGACGCTGTGATGACGTTCGTGCGCCACGTAATCTTCATCTGTGGCGTGAATTTGGACTTGAGGGTATTGAGCGTAGATCTGTCCTTCGACAAAGTTTTGAAGCGATTTTGGTGTCCAGACATAAAACTGAATACGTCCACCGACTGAAGCGATTTCAAAACTGAGATGTTCTTGGTATCCGCCGTTAGCTTTTAGTTCTTTGGCATCGCGCAAGATGCCGTGTAGTGATGCAAACATCTGTTCAGCAGCGAGCTCGGATTTGTCGTTGGTTTTTGGAATCTCTAGCATCAATAAGACGCTGTCGACATTTCTGACTGCGTCAACGCGCTGATAGTTTCGCCACGTCATGTAGCCTAAAATCGCTACAATTGGCAGCCAAACGTACCACTGGAGAATTATATTGATGAAGTCGACGATAATTGACATAATTTATTCCATTACATTATATCATACCTCTGTAAAAAAAGCAAGAGTAAGCATGATTGTTTTGGATAACTAAAGCCCGCCTGGCTTAGTGCGGCGGGCTAAAATCATTAGTTTAGTCTGGAGGCTAGTTTGTCTCCAGCTCGGCGAGAGTGTACGTCGCTTTGGCGACACGCTTAAACTCTGGTTTACTCTGGAGATTGAGTAAAATTGTCGTTTCTTTGACCTGACGGCTCTTTAGCACACGCTTGACGATTTCATCGCGATGTAGTGGCTCGCCAGCTTTTTTGAGAACCTTTGTGATGATATCGGAAACAGTTCCCTTGCTGTAGCCCCAGCTGTCTAGGGCGTAAATGCCGCGACCAATCAGTACGAAGCGCTTGTCTTTGATTAGCTCGTTATGAATAGCCTGAGTAGTGACGTCTTTGCGCTTGAAGTCGCTGTCTTTGATAAATTTAGCAATCTCAGAAAAGTGCATTGGCTTGCCATTGTCAGCGAGGATAACGTAGATTTTGTCGCGAATATTCTTTGGGTTAACGGTCGGCCATTTGACGAGACCCCAGACGTCTTTGAGGCTGGCTAAGCCCTTTGAGAGGCTGGCAAGCGCGCGAACCTGGCTAGGGCTTTCGTAATTGAGCATGCCGTGAAGCGTCTCAATGTCAACTGGTTCGCCATGTTTTTTGATAGTTTTGACGATCTCGTCGACTGAGCCACGGATTTTTTTCTCGTCACCATTTTCGGCGATGCCGACACCTTGGTAGTAGTTGTCGTTTTCGTTGATAACGACTAGTTTCGGAGATAGCTCACCAACAAATGCGATACGTGATTTTGTCTCGATGGTAGGCATATTCCCTACCATGCGCGTAGCTACGTCCTGCACACGACCAACGCGACCATTCTCAGATAAATCACGAACAATGAGGCGTTCGATTTCGTGTACGGCTGGGATTTTACCCTCGTCTGCGGCGATTTTCAGACGAATCAAGATGGCTTTTTCGAGCTGGCGAACACGCTCGCGAGTGATACTGAGTAGTTCACCGATTTGCTCTAGTGTTTCGCGTCGCTCAAATAGGCCAAAACGGCGTGTAATAATCTCACGCTCACGCTCCTGATCGATAGCTTTTAGTATCTCTTGCACGGCACTCTTTAGGGTTGCTGCAGTATCGCTTTTTGCAGTATCGCTCATCGGTAGAACTCTCCGCTCCCTTTGCCTCACCTAAGGGAAAATTATATAAAAATTAATATTCAGTCTGGTTACATTATGATACATTTTTTGGAAATGTCAACCCCCAAACTTTGCTACATTTATTGTACCACAATATCGACGCTTATGGTAAATACTTTTTTGAGACTTTTTTTGCTATAGAACCATGGTCAAGCTAGCCATACTTCACCGAGCTGTCAACTTTAACACCTTGAAACCAGAAAAAATTCCACAAATAATGTCGAAAATATTACACCATAAAATTAATGAATTACCTATATTCCATAGACAATTCATTGATTTAGCATAGACTGTTGGTCGTCTTGACGCTTGAGATCGGACGTCTGCGTTAGGCGTAAGCCGCCAAACATAGCCTCATAATCGAGTCTTTCGGGCCGTGCGGTGAGAAGATTTTGGTCTTAGGCTTTTTTACTGCCTCGACGAGGTGCGCGACGTGTTTTGCCACGAGCGGATTTGGCCGGGGCTTCGTCTAGTAGCTTCTTGGCATCCGTCTCAGTAAGCGTAGTGGGGTCGGTGTCTTTTGGTATTTTGGCGTTCTTTTTGCCGTCGGTGACATATGGGCCAAATCGTCCTCTTAGAACCTTGATTTCACCAAAATCAGCAATATTTTTTTCGGCTTCGGCTTTGAGTTTTTCGGCATAGAGCGTCTTGGCTGTGTCTAGATCGATGTCGTGTGGGTCATGATCTTTTATGGATATAAATAGCTTGTCTACCTGGATATACGGGCCAAATCGCCCGATATTCGCCTTGATGTCTTGACCGTCGTCGGTTTGTCCGACAAGTCTAGGCAGCTTAAACGCCTCGAGAGCTTGTTCGAGTGTAACGGTTTCTATCTTTGCTCCGCGTGGCATTGGGGCAAACTGTGGTTTTTCGGAGTCGTCGGTTGCACCCAGTTGGAGCATTGGGCCGAAACGGCCAAATCGCGCCAGGATAGTTTTTCCAGTCTTTGGGTCGACGCCAATCTCACGGCTATTACCGACAGTTGATCGGTCAATCGAGCCAGAGCCTTCGATAAGCTCATGAAACGGCTCATAAAAATCTCTTAGCATAGTGTTGCGCTCTAGCTTGTTGGTAGCGATATCATCAAAATGTGCCTCAACCTTTGAGGTGAAATCATAGTCAACGATTTGATCAAAGTGATTCGACAAGAAGTCACTAATCAGCTCTCCAGATGGTGTCGGGACGAGCTTACCACGATTAGAGCCGGTCTTTTCCCGGACAACTTCTCGGTCAACTTTTCCATCGAGTAGCTGGAGGATGATGACATCCCTAGGTGTCCCCTCGGACTCGCCACGCTCAGCATAGCCTCGGGCCTGTACGGTATTGATGATGGTCGCATAGGTTGACGGGCGCCCGATGCCTAGCTCTTCGAGTTTTTTGACCAGCGACCCTTCGGTGTAGCGTGCTGGTGGACGAGAAAACACCTGTCGCGCCTCGATACTATATTGCTGAAGTGTATCGCCAGATGAAACTGCTGGCAATAGTGTGTCGTCTTTGCCTCCATAGACTCGCAAAAAGCCGTCAAACACGACAACTTGTCCCTTTGCCTCAAAAACGAGTTTTTTATTTTTTTCGCTTGATTGCTCGGCGTTACTGATGGTGATTGTAACTGTCGTATTCTCAAGCTTGGCTGGCGCCATCTGGCTCGCTAAGGTTCGGCGACGAATCAGGTCATAGAGTTTTTGGTCGTATTCGTTACCGCTGACAGATTCACGGGCTATGTCGGTTGGGCGAATTGCCTCATGGGCCTCTTGGGCGCTTGCTGATTTGGTCTTGAATTTACGTACATGACTATACTCGATACCGTAGAGGCGTTTGACTAGATCGGCTGTCGAGGCAATCGCCTGGCTAGATAGTGTTACGCTGTCGGTACGCATGTAGGTGATGCGCCCCTCTTGGTAGAGTTTCTGAGCGCTTGTCATCGTAGCCTTGCTACTCATGCCAAGCTTGGAGTTTGCCTCTTGTTGCAAAGTACTGGTAGTAAAAGGCGCAGATGGGTTGCGGGTTGATGGACTCTTGGTGATATCGCTCACAGTATATGTTGCACCGACGAGTCCCTCTAGGAACTCAGTTGCTTCTTTTTCGGTGTCAAATCGTTGTTTTAGCTCGGCGTTGAGCTCTTGTCCATTGTGAATAAATATAGCGGTAACTTTGAACTGCGCGCTGGAGTTAAAAGCCTCAATTTCGCGCTCTCGTTCCACCAGTAGTCGTACTGCTGGACTCTGGACTCGTCCAGCCGATTTCCCGCCTGGGACTTTTCGCCAGACAACAGGACTAAGTTCAAATCCAACTACGCGGTCCAGGATTTGTCTGGCCTGCTGGGCTTCAACAAGTTTCATGTCGACAGTGCGTGGATGTTTGATAGCTTCTTCGATCGCTGGCTTAGTGATCTCGTGAAAAACGATCCGCTTTGTCGTGGCTGGATCTAGCTTGAGAACCTCACAAAGATGCCAGGCGATTGCCTCTCCTTCTCGGTCTTCATCGGTAGCCAGCCAGACGTTAGCGGGGCCGACTGCTTTGACTTGTTTTTTGAGCTCGCTGATAACTTTTTTCTTTTCTGGATCGATTTCGTAAGTAGTGGCAAATCCGTTTTTGACATCGATCGGTGGTGTGCCATCCTTGGTTTTTTTGGGAATTGACCGAATATGACCGACGCTTGACAATACATGAAAGTCATTGCCCAGATATTTTTCAATGGTTTTTGCTTTGGCTGGTGACTCGACTATGACGAGATTTTTCATAACCTCATATTATACCAAATTGTCTCGCTACCACAATCACCGAAAGCACTTTTTCGGTAGTTTTGGTAGCGAGGACAGAGAGATGAGTCTGCCCTCGTGGGGGTGGGATCAGGCTTCTTGCTGCCTGATCTTAATTTTCTTCCAGAGCCAGTTGGACCTTTCGGTTGACTGCCTCGCGTCCTCTTGGGCCTGCCTGAGACGCAATGTCGCCTCAGTTCCGCGCAGGATTTCTTCTTTGTGGAGAATCCTGAGGATCTCGAGCTCTGTCTCCCCGGCGATGTCGCCCTGGAGGGCAACGTCGGCAGGATCAACACCCGCCTGCTCGGCTCGGATGATCACCATCCGTGCCGCTACTTCTTCGGCGTCGTATGTGTCTGCGAACCTGACTCCCGTCGAGTAGCCACCACAACTCGTAGTGACGTGCTCCACTCCCGGGACTTCTTCGATGAGAGTATAGCTATTCTTGCTCACCCTCTCTCTTGCGGATACGTAGACGCTGTCTGCGTATTTGCTTATGACCATGCGGTTCTTGCGGTCCTTGGTCATTTTTCTCGTACCTCTCTGTCCAAATTGTCAACGCTCAGACTCTCTGAGCGGACTAGACTTTCGCATCTGAACGATAAGTCTGCAATATATTATACAAAATAAAATATAAAACGTCAAATAGTTATTGCAAACTATGCTTTAGTAACTTATATATAGTCTCTAAATACCAAACTATCTCGCTACCACAATCACCGAAAAAATAACTTCGGTAATTCTGGTAGCGAGGACAGAGAGATGAGTCTGCCCTCGGGGAAATGGCTAGTCTATTGTGATCAGAGCACTATAGGTTGTGGCTCTGATACTTTTCTTCCTCTTCTTAACACTTCTCCGTTTTTCTTTTAGAAGCTCCTCTGTTCGGTCAATTTCTTCCAACCCTTCTCTCAGCTCGTCCTTTATGCTTCGGAGCTTCTTTATTTCCTCCTCTGCCTTCTTCAGCTCTGCCTCAAGGACGTGAATTTCTATGTCGAGCTGATATTCCTCACACTCGACTTCGTAGAGTTCATTCTGGGCGTCTTCTCTTATTTCTCTTAGCAAAGACCCCCTATGCCTTATGTCGGCCAGGGCTTCTTCGCACTTGTACCGAATTTCGGCACCGATAGCGTTCGCCAGGACCAAGGAGTCTTCTACTCCTTCGACGTATACCCTAGCGATACCATGTTTTTCGGCGCATGTTGCAATGGCCTCGGCTATAGCCTCCACAACATGGTGGTCGGCGGCCTCAAGCACCAGATCGTACTCTGTTTCTCCCATATAAGCTGCGCATATGTGGAGTTCCTCTCGGATACTTTCAAGAGATTCCTCGTCTGCAATTCGTACACTACTGTGCACGGTAGCGTTAGATTCATCTATTATCTCGATGTTCGTCAGCCGCATTTCCTTTGGCTGTTCCGTGAGCTGGGACATCATGATCCTCTCTGTCCAAATTGTCAACGCTCAGACTTTCTGGGCGGACTAGACCAATCGCATCTGAACGATAAGTCTAGAGCATATTATACAAAATAATATATATAACGTCAAATAATAATTACAAACTACACTTTAACCACTAAAGTATAGTCTCTAAATACCAAACTATCTCGCTACCACAATCACCGAAAAAATACCTTCGGTAGTTCTGGTAGCGAGGACAGAGAGATGAGTCTGCCCTCGGAGGGGTGAGGCTATGCCTCGTCGTCGAGACCTTCCATCTCGTTGTAGAGCTCGTCGAGCTCGTCTTCGAGTTTTTCGAGGTAGCCTTTCAATCCCTTCTTCTCCTCTTCGCTTGCCTCGTTCATGGATTCCATGGATTCGATCACGGCCTCCTGCATCATCAGGTTGGCTTCAATCAGCACCTTTATGTTGGTGCTACTGCTCTTGACCGTTTCCACCTCATTTGTATCCAGTACCTCAACAATGTTCAGCAGCAGGTTAGCCGCAACCTTTACGGGGTCGAATATCCTACCCACGTTCACCGTGAGTGAATATGACCGGTAGCCCTGGCTTGAATCTACTCCGGGGCACTTGTCCACGAAGTAGAATCTGCTGTCAAATCGGAAGCTTGAGTGGATGGCGATCCTTTGATCACTGATCTCAATATCAACAATGATCTTCTTGCCTTCAGACATATTTGTCCTCTCTCTGTCCAAATTGTCAACGCTCAGACTCTCTGAGCGGACTAGACTAATCGTATCTGAACGATAAGTCTAGAGAATACTATATCAAATAATTTATAAAAAGTCAAGTACTTAGCGCGCTGGGACTTCGTCGAAGTTGCCTTTGAGATAACGTCGAGTTGAGATAGCACCAAAAACCATACCAGCGGCAAATGCGGCATAGCCGAGGCCACGAGCGAGGCGATATTTTGGCGAGCCTGGCTCTAGTTCGTCGGCGAGCATGAATGCGCCCAGAGAAATCGTATCGGCTGCCATACCGTATTTGCCTGATTTTGGTGGACGGATCGAGCGTTGCTTTTTGTCGGTGAGGCCGTTATAGATTGTCGCGGTGGCGTTCGTGACATGCTTGATGGCCATAGCGGTTAGGATAGGCTTCGGAACTATGTCGTGCTTGGCTGTGCCGAGCGCAATTGCCAGCATACCAAGCTTGTCGGCGGTGACATCGGCCAGCGCTCCAGCGTCGGTCGACATTTCGAACTTGCGGGCGACCATACCGTCGACAACGTCACCTATTCGACCGATAATTACTTCGGCTTTCCCGGTTTTGGTGTCTAGGTGCTGACTACCGTGTAGTACCATCGCAAATGATGCGGCGGTAATTGCAGTTGGTGGTTTGAGTAGGTCTTTTGCGCGGAGATTTCGTGTCATATTTATAAATAATACCATAAAAACAGGAGTATTTTTTGTAATCCATAGAGGTAGATATATTGACAAAAATTAAAGTATATAGCTTAAGCTTATGCAGATAGAGTTAAAAAATAGTTATACCTCGTTTGCCTCAGGTTAGAGGTTGAGTGTATGGGGTTTATGACAACGTCCAGTGATTGTTGCCGAGGGGGCGGATTGTGCCGGCAAGCTCGAGCATTGTAAGGGCGGTATTTAGTGAGGTTTGGTCGATACCGGTGAGGCGCTGAATTTCGTCGGCATCTTGGACGCCTGATACAAGGTGCTTGATGACGGCGGTTTCATATTCATTTGATCCAAGTGGTAGGGTTTTCTGTTTGCGAGGTCTTTTAGGTAGAAGTCTTTCGAGAATGTCCTCGGCGGAGGTAACGGGGATAGCGCCTTGTTTCAGCAGGAGGTTGCAGCCTTCGCTTGATGGGCTGGTGATATTACCTGGCACGACAAACACGTCCTTGCCTTGATCTAGGGCATGCATGGCGGTATTGAGCGTACCAGAACGAGCGCTTGCCTCGGTTATGAGGATGGCGTCGGAGATGCCAGCGACGATTCGATTACGCTCGAGGAAGCTCCATCGTCCGACCGTATAGGATTCGTCGGCATCGTGTTCACTAATAATTGCACCACCATTTTCAATGATGCGTACACCAAGCTCACGATTGGTGGTGGGCTGGATGGTGGGAAGCGGATTGGCGAGTACGGCAATTGTCGTCCCGCCTGCGTCAAGTGCGATGCTGTGAGCTAGCGCATCGATACCGAGGGCGAGTCCACTTACGATGACGACTCCCTGTTTTGCCAACTCGTAGGTCAAGCGATTAGTCACCTCTTGACCGTATCTGGTTGGCTTGCGCGTTCCGACGACTGCGATAGTCGGTAGGCGCTGGTCGGGCAGTTTTCCCATGTAATATAAGCTTTTTGGAGGCTTGGCAATAGAGCTTATTATCTGGAGGTAGGAATTCTTATCTGGAGATATATTATTGATTTTCATACAAATAAGTGGTTAAAAGTATTGACTTTATATAAAAGGTATGATAATATGGTTCATGATTGATGAGCTGAAATAGCTCAATCAAGTACCTTATACCCCCTATTCTAGGGTGTTTACCACTAGGTAAATACCCACTATGTTAGGTAGCGCACAAGGGCGTGTTGTAGTATTCTACCCTCCACTATAGCACCACTAGAAAAGCCTTGGTGCGTTTACTAACCCCTTTGTCCAGCGGATCGCACGTAGTATGTGAGGTGGATCACGTTTACCCGATAGGGTGGGACGAAGGGCAAACTAGTGCCAGGTGATGCCCACCCTTACCTGGCACTAGTTTGGAAAGCGACCTCGAGAGTATCGGGGTCGCTTTTGTTTTTAGAGTTCTTTTTTGCTTGAGGTTGTTGCAATGGGGCATTAAATTGCAACAGATTTGCAATGATAAAAATAACGCCATACGATAAGTAATATGGAATACTTACAGTTACTTTTTTGGGCAACGGTTGGCAGTGTTGTATCGCTTGCTGGCGGTATGCTGCTACTCACTTCAGTTAAAAAACGTGAACAAATCATTCGTTTTGCGCTACCCTTTGGGGCTGGCGCCTTGCTAGCGGCTGCGCTACTTGGCGCGTTGCCAGAGGCGCTTCACGGCAAAGACGAGCCACTACCAGTGTTTTGCTGGGCGCTTGGAGGCTTTTTGGCATTTTTTGTCCTAGAGCGCCTTCTCGGGTGGTTTCATCACCATCATCACGATGATATCGAGGGTGAAGATCGGATAAAGGGCCAAACTCATGCTAATCTCGTGGTAATCGGTGATACGCTACATAATGCGATCGACGGTGTAGCAATCGGGGCGGCTTTTTTGGTGAATCCTAGTGTCGGTGTCGCGACTGCCCTGGCGGTTGCTGCGCATGAGGTGCCCCAGGAGATTGGTGATTTTGGTATTTTGCTCGGCAAGGGTATGCGTCCGAAGCGAGTCGTACTTGTAAATCTATTAAGCGCATTGGCAACTATTGTTACCGCGCTATTCACCTACTGGCTCGGATCGGCGGTATCGCTGGATATGTCGCCACTACTAGCGTTGGCTGCTGGGTTCTTTATCTACGTTGCTGCAAGCGATATCATCCCTGATATTCACGAGCGACCGCGTCGTGAGGGCAACTTACAGGCGCTTATGCTTCTAGCCGGTGTAGTTGTAATTGCTGGTGTGAGTGGCTTGATTCCACACAATCACTCTCATGGCACAACTGACACTCATCACCATCATCACGAACACAAAGAGTCTACACATAGCGACACCGAAACTCATCATGACCATGAGGATGAACATGAGCATGGTCACGATCACGACCATAGCGAGTAGTTATTTGTAGGTTGTCGCTTGGAATGAGCCATCAACGAAATGATCGATAATTTCCCTGATCTGAGCTTGTAGATCCTCGATCGTACTGCGCTCCTCCGAGTTAAGCGTGTCGAGGACAAAATTCGCTTTGTCGGTTGACCGTTGCTGGTCGGTCCAGGTGCCGACGCGGAGACGAGCTGTTTTGACACCTAGATGAGCGTTGAATGATTTGATGCCGTTGTTGCCGCCATCACTGCCCCCTATACGGGTGCGTAATGTTCCGATTGGTAGATTGAGGTCGTCGTGAATTACGAGAAAGTCGACTGAGGTGAGCTTATAAAAGTCTAGGATGGCGCGCGCCGATTGCCCGACTAGGTTGTAGTAGGTCGTTGGTTTTACGAGCAATATTTTTTCGTCACCAATTGTTGCTTGGGCGATATCGGCGTGGAATTTTTCACTTCGTTTGAATGACACACCTAGCTGGCTTGCTAGCGTATCGAGTACCATAAAGCCGATGTTGTGGCGAGTCCCAGCGTACCGCTTCTCGGGGTTGCCAATGCCAAAAATAACCTTCATACAACTAGTATAGATCATTTACAAATATTCAGTAAGTGGTATAATATCGCTGTTAGGCGCCGACTATTGGTCGACGTTTTAGTTAAAAAGAGGTGTTTTAGGCGAATAACCCAGGCCCTCTTTGCACATTTTCAATCTACACGAAGGTGGTGTTTCTTATATGACGATCCCCAGTGATCTCCTCGATAGATTCGATAGAGAGATCCGTTACAAAAGGCCTGATAAGGGGCTTTTGGCAAGAATACTACAGTGGGCTATGCCCAAGGACCCAGGGGCGCTGTATGTGCCTCCAAGGGTAGCGCATATAATAGTCACAGCCAGAGGCAGCGTGTGGCGCTTTTTGCCGATAGCAGCGCTATTAATGGCGTTTACGGTGGGTCTGACCGTGCTGCTATTGCAGGTGCCATTTTTGAGGCCGTCTGCCGTTGGCCTGCTAACTCAGCTGTTTGGGCTATTTGTACCGCAGGGTTTGGCTGCGGGTCTAGCCTGGGGGGTTGGTATTTGTACCATTGTCGGGCTCGGTCCGCTTGTCGAGCGTAGCGATTTCCAGCGTATGCTGGATAATCAGCCCGCTAGCAAGAGTGGCGTCTACAATGCCTGGCTCAGGCTTGCCCTGTGGGAGGAGGTGGCGTTTCGCGCTGGGTGCGAGAAGTGGACCTGGCTAGAGCGAATCCGTGCTAGTATGGTGTTTGGCGTGGTGCATGTCATAAACATCTGGTACTCATTCGCCGCTGGAGTGGCGCTGTCACTAACGGGGTTTGGATTCCTGCTGGTATATCTATGGGATTACCGTAGGACACGCAACCAGGTGTCAGCCACTGCTTATAGCGGGGTGGTACATGCGGTGTATAACACCCTGGCGATGAGTGCTATCGTTGTATTGGTTGTGGCGTCTATACTGTCACGGTTCGTGTAGACACTTTAACCCTGGTTAGCCTCGCCGGCTGACCAGGGTTATTTAAATATTAGTTTTGCTAGCCAAGATACGAAATTGACCTTAACACTATAAAGTGATATATTTACGATGACCCATACTTCAACTAGAGAGGAAATTTTATGGGTACTGTCAGTCCTAATTCTCAGCCGTCAGTCCTGGAGAGGATGAGAGCTTATGCATTCAATAAGTTCATATCTTCCATGCAGGAAGGCGACCAGGTGCGAGGCAATTTCTGGTATCTGGTCATGAAATTGCTCGGATAATAGACTGCTCGCTGAAAATAGCTCGCCAAATATAGGCTTTGAGCTCGTTCGGCGGGCTATTTTCATATGCCGTGAAAAAAATCTAAAAAAATCTAAAAAAATCTAAGCAACAAGGGCTATTGTGTACTTATTGACAAGATAAAGATTTGTTGATATAATTAAGAGCAGATACCCCCTGAACTAAGGGGTATGCCCTTTTGTAGATCGGAGACATGGAGACATGATGAAAAAAGAAGATTCGGACGTTCTTCCAGGATTTAAGGAGGGGAGGTTTGCCCGGTGGTTACGTCATACGGCGCATCCAGTCATCGCTGGGACACTGCTTAGAGCATTCTTGTCTCTTGCGGTTTCGTCTGCACTGATGTGGTTGGGCCTTTGCACTGCCTCAGCAGGAACGTCAGTAGGCAGCTTCCCTGTCCTTATGGCGGGGGCCGTAATGATGCTAGGGTCGGCGATTGGGCTATTTTTGCAGATCGCATCAGTCGCGGCAGTTGTTCGCCGCGAAGATGCAGAGTTGGCCGCCTTGGTGGTGTCCGCCGTCTGCAGTCAGATCCCCGTCCTCGACCCCTCGTCAACTGATGAGGTTGACAAGGGGTAAAGCAAAGGGGCGCCCCCGCTGTAAAAAGCGGGGGTGTTTTTCTCGCTAGATGTAGTTTTGGCTAGTCTTTTTCGGCGTTTTTACGTTCTTTGTAGGCTTTTGTAACTGGCTCAAGACCGCGAGCGATACGTTCTTTGTTGGCCTTGACCTGCTTCTCGTCTCGATAGCTGAACTTGATCGGTGTACCAGCGTAGTTATAGGTCTCACGAACCAGGCGCTCGAGGTAGCGTTTGTAGCTCCAGTGGACAAATTTTAGATTTGCGCCATAGATAACAAACCATGGCGGGTTGTTGTCGGTCTGTACTATGTAGCGAAGTTTCGGATGTGAGTTTTTTAGCCCAGCCGGTGGGTGTTTTTGGATGGCTTTTTGGAGCAGATCGTTTAGAACGCGTGTCTTGGTCTCCTGTTGACGACGAGTACGGATATCGAGAGCTAGGTCAAATAGTTTGGTCACGTTTTGGCCAGTTACAGAGCTAGTGAAAATGAGCGGCGCCCACGGGACGAAGTCGAAGTTGTAGGCGATTTTTGGCGCGAGAGCGTCACGAGTAAAGGCGTCTTTGCCCTCGACGGAGTCCCATTTGCTGACAACTAGCACTAGCCCCTTGCCTGCCTCGCTGATGATACCAGCGAGTTTTTGGTCGAGGGCGACGTTTAGCTCGTTTACGTCCATGAGCAAGAAGCAGATGTCGGCCTCCTCGATAGCGCTAAGAGTGCGTAGAGCAGAGAATTTTTCAATACCGACTTCTTGTTTACCCTGGCGACGGATACCGGCGGTGTCGATTAGCTCAACAGTTTGACCGTGATAACGGATCGAGACGCGGTTGAGGTCGCGGGTAGTGCCAGCGATGTTAGCGACAATTGCCTGCTGTTTGCCAGCAAGCGTGTTGAATAGGTGGCTCTTGCCGACGTTTGGTCGGCCGATGAGGGCGATACGGAGAATGTCGTCATCGCTACGCTCGTGAGCCTCGGGTAGGAGCTCGGCCAGACGATCTAGGATATCGCTAACACCTGAATTATGCTCGGCGCTGGTGCGAATAATATCGCGGATGCCGAGGCGACGAAACTCGTCGTTGGGTAGCGAGTTGCGGAGATCGGCTTTGTTTGTGATGAGGATAACGGGTTTTTTGCTTTTTAGGGCTTTTTTGGCGACGAGGCGGTCCTCGTCTCCTGGGTATTCGGTGCTATCGACGACGACAAGAATAACGTCTGCGGAGCTGGCTGCCTCTTCAATCTGTTGTTGAATCCCAGCTTCGAATTCATCGTCAGGGTCTTTAAGCCCAGCGGTATCAACTAGCCAAAACTGAGCTTTGGTGGTCTCGTCGGTTTGCGCAGAGTTTGATTCTAGCGGGTGTTTTTGGGTGGTCTCGGGGCGACGATATGATACTTTGCCAATGACGTTGTCGCGTGTCGTGCCGGCTTCGCGAGCGACAATTGCTTGCTGAGAACGTACCATACGGTTAAAGAGCGAGCTTTTGCCCGCATTTGCGCGACCGATGATAGCGACGGTAGGAAGTTTTGTTGCCATTAGGTGATAATTATACCAGAGTTTTGCGTCAAATACGAGCATAAGCTTGATAGATAATAGAGGTGGAGCGCGTGGCGTGTATTGACTTGGGCATGTAAAAGTGATATAATCAAGAAAGATAAGTGCAGTTCTCTCACCTCACGGGGCGAGGTGTTTTTTATATGGGGCTTGTCCGAGGCTGGGTTGATTTTATCAGTTTATGATTTTATAATTGTTAAAAATAATGAAAGAGCGACGAAACGGATGGACTTCGGTGGTGGTTGAGCGGCCCCTTAATGAAACGGGGGTTCCGTCTGTCGCGCAAGAAATTGCCTGCGCCACCGATCGAGCGCCAGTTGGGGCAATAATACCGCTTCTCGAGTCTGAGGATAGCGCTCGGATTGCTCTATATTTGCCAGAGCGGTGGTTGCCCGATCGACCTGGTAGTGCGTACGCCGAGGCCTATATTGATGCTTGGTGGAGTCTGCTTGGTCAGGTAGATCAACGGGCGGATTTTGTGGACGGAGATATTGGTGAGCTTTACGATGAGAATCCAGTACCACTTGTTGTCAAGGCGATGCACCTCATGCCGTGGTTGCAGGAGCGTGGTTTGGTGAGCGAACGTGATATACGGTACGTGCTAAGTCAAAGCGACAGTGATCTATTGAGGGAATCGTTTATGGACTGCGAGAAGGTTGCTTCCTCTAACCGACTGACGGAGCAGACAACGCTGGGTGAAATGTCGCCGGCACGCCGTAAATGGTTGGCGGAGGTGAAAACTGATGAGCTGGTTCGCGAGATGGCTCGTAGCGTCGAGCCGAACGAGCTAGAGGAATTGATGTGCTCTCATGAACCGATTGAGGTACAGATTGCTATGGCGGCGCTGGGTCGGATGTTGCGATCGGACAAGTTTTCAGATATAGAACGGTCTCATGAAGCGTGGCTTGGTGCTCAGCTGTCAAACGACGATATAGCTGTACGCCAGCGCGCGGAGCGAACGTATCGTCAATTGTCACATGCTGGAGTATTGTCGCGGGACTTACTCGAATCGCGTGGCGTGGCGACCCCAGTTTTAGCTGGAGATTGGTCGGAAAATCTTTGTTATATGCAGACTGAGGTCACGTGGATTACTGAAATTGTTGAACGGATTAGTAGTGATGAACGTCTTTTGAAGTTGTTTTATCCAGTAGTAACGATGGGCGGGTCACGACTCAAGGGTTACGGTAATGATGACTCTGATCTTGATCTTGCGGTTATGATTCGTCCTGGGGCTCTGGAGGCGGATGTTGCGTCGAGTCTCGAGTCGCTTTTTGGCGACGAGCGACCGATTCAGTGCTGGCTTTCTGATACGCCAGAGGGCTTGCGGTTGCCGAGCTGCGAGGCGGATATTGCTGATAGAGCGTCTGACGCCTGGAGTCATCTTTTGTATAACAATGTCTGGATTGGCGAGCGGGAGACGATCGAGTGGTTACGTAAGGAGTTGACTGCCCCTTATGAAAATGACCCAACACTTAGGCGGATTGCACTGCGTCGACTTGAGCAGGACACCCTACAATATCGTTTGATGCATAAGGGCTATGAACGCCACTACGCGGTCGATGGTGATGATAGACGGCTGGAGCGGGGTGGTGTTGATAGGCAGAGTGTTTATTGGGACCCGGGTTATCGCCGGTTAGCAACGCAGTTGTTTGCTGAAAAGGTTCGTTTACAGTCTCCATCTAAGAAATAATTTGTCTTGAATATGAAGAAGACCTCCTTTAGGGCAGACGATACTGCCCCAAAGGAGGTCTTTGGCCCTTTTTCTATAGGGCGTAATTAGCCGAGTGTGGCATATTTACGCTCGGCTAGCTGACGCATGTCTAGCTGACTACCCAACATGCACATGGCGCTTAGGTAGCCAATTTCTTCTTGACCAGGAGACTGGTTCTCGAGGCCTAGAATAGACAGAGTAAACCTTACAAGGTTTACTTCGAAGCGCGGGTAGGTTCCGGGGATCCCTAGGCCGAGCTTCTTCAGCATTTGCTCACGGTTTGCTGCACCGACCATACTCGGTAGGCGCGGCTCCTCCAGAGCCTGTTTTATCTGCTGAGCCTCATAGGCAAGTCCAGCAGTGATCTGGACTCCCGTACCCGCAAAGACGCGGTTAATGGCATCCTTGACGGCGTCGGCGGCGTCTCGCAGACCAGACGTATCAGCCTGCATTATGCTGGGCTGTAGCATGCTGGCCGCTCCGCCTCCGGTCAACGCCATCAACAGCATAGCGGGGTTAGCTGCACCTTGCAGGTACGCTTCTTGCCAACCCTTGAGCTGTTCGCGGAATCCATCGATAGCTGGCCACAGGTAGTCGTTGAGTCTACCAAGGAGACGCTTCTTTCGCGCTTCTGTAATGAAGGTTCCGTCTAGGCCTTCGATAGCATCAAAGACGTCTCCGTATCGAAGCCTGGTCACCCGCTTCCGTAGCTGATAGAATGTTGGGCTTACCTGTTCATCAGTCTCGTCCGCCCACTTTTCCATGGCGTTAGCTAGCTTAGACGGTAGGCTATATAGGCCAAACCGTTCGGCAAGTGCAGCGCGTATAGCGGCAACTACTGTGGACTGGTCTACCTTTAGGACGCCACCAGTCTTTAGTGCCCTCAACCAGGATTCATCATCTGGCGGGCTAGGCAGCAGGTTGTCGAAGGTCGCTGTATTTAGAACAGTGGTGTCGACCGCGGGGACGGCTGGTTTGACGTTCGCAATCAGTTGGCGTGCCTTTACCACAGGCATACCAGCTTCTCGTAAGTCATCGACAGTGAGATCCCCTAGGTCGGCAATCTTCTCTACGCCCAGGTTAAGCACTTTGGCGATAACCTGTTCGGAGGCGCCATACTCGGCGAGCTTGGCGGCCACTTCGTCAGTAGCTTTGGCAACTGAGCCTTTGTCAGACATCGAGATCCTTTCGGGTTGTCTACTTCATGAGCTTGTCAAGCTCAGTCGGCCCCATGGATATCATGCGGACCGGGATACTCGTTATGTTGCCGATTATCTCTGCGCAGTGAGCGTATAGTGCATCGGCGGTGAGAGTAGAATCGACTGAATAACGAGTGATGACGGGAGCTACTTTTTGTAGCGCCCGAGTGAGTTGTTCTTGTTTCTCCGGTGTTGGATGACGATGAACCCGCAATTCTCCCTGAGTAGTAAATGCGGGATTATTCGTACCTTCATACCGGTTGGCAATGAGCCAATCACCATTTTCTTTGACCTGGTCAATCCAGGTGACGGCCAACCCGTCAAAGGCGTTTTTTCCTCCGCAAACGTTGATAGCGTATCGGAGGAGTACACCGTCTAGGGCGCCTACCCTAACTCTACCCTGCCATCGATTGTATTGTTCGTGGACACCAGGTAGTAGTCTCTCGACCAGTTTTGGATCGTCCGTCGGCAGCGGTCCTGCGCCATGCCGGACAGCATACGCACGGGACACACCGATATTGACGATTTTTCCCTCATAACCTGAGTCGTCTAGGATGCGCCGAGTGATACTTGGCAGTGTCCTAATAGCGCTGGTATGAGGTGAAAAACCGTACACGCGGTCTGTTAGTACGCCATGCGATGTTTCGATGACGGCAACCCCGCGTCTCGCCAGGACGACTTCCGGGAAGTAGCTTGGATCGACCACTTGGGCCAATTGTGATACTTCCCTGAAACGTCGATGAACGAAGTCGATGAAGTTGTCGTCACGAAGAAGGCTGAGTTCGTGTCGAACGGCGATACTATCGCTTCTCAGGAACTCGGCGTCTTCAACCACTGGCATAACGTACTGAACGACATTGTTACGAATCGCTTCAAGTCGTTCACGTAGGTCGGCAGCTACGAGGTCACCAACTGTTAGCTTAAGCTCGGGGTATCGCATCATGTCGCGATAGGCCTGTCCAACACCTGTACCCACTGTCCCACGTGGAGTATTCCCGAGGGATAGTTCGAACAAACGTGAGGCTATGCCGTGAAAAGGCGTAGACACGAGCGCTCGTCTATCTAGTGTTAGCATGTCGAACGGGCTGACGCCGAGCAATGAACGTAGCTCGGCGGCCTCGTTTAGTAGCCCCTCTGGGCTTACGACCATTTGGTGAGACAGATGTGTAGGGATACCGTCAAGTGTCCCACAGCCCCACTGAGAGAACGTGAAGCTCTTTCCTGATGTTTTCACTCCATGTCCCGCTTGCGCGCCTCCGCGCTTGATGACGGTGTGGGCACGCTGGGATTTCGCCACAGCGTGCACCACACTTCCTTTCCCGCCGTCACCAGACCCGAGGTCGGTGACGACGTAGACCTTGTAAGTCATGCTCTCTGTGCCTATAGAGCTAGACTAGAGCCAGTCGAGGTCACCTTCTGTCTCATCCTTTTGATCAAGCGGCGGTACGCTTGCTGGATCGAGCGGCCAAAGGTCGGTCTTGTTACGGAAGACGTCGCCTGGTTTTGGGCCTTTCCCAAAGTTCTTTAGCGACGCCTGGGCGCCAATAGGAATATTGGTAATAGACCTGATGATCTTGTCGATATCACTATTGGACGTGACTCGTTCCTCGAGAAATTTGGGCAACTTTTCCAGCTCAAGCGTACCTTCGGTTAGACCGATGATACTTGCTTGTACCTCTGGCAACAGGGTGACCTTTGGCAGGGTGACTATACGGTCCTCGCCGTATATATCTTGCCAAAACTCTCTCGTCTCGTCGTCATTATTGACCTGCAACAAGAAGGCGTGAGCCTGCTTGAGTAGGTCTTTTGTGACACGCTTGGTCGAGATTGGTCGGCTCTTTGGTATTTGCCAGCCGTTCTCTGATGCCTTGTCATAGACACTTTCACCAAAGATATCTATGAGCATTCGGTGGTCGACGTACTCTCTGCCGGGGGCGTCCGTCACCGTGAAGTCGTACCTTTTTAGTCCGACTCGGTTTATGTACGCGCTCGTTAGATACGCGCCTGCAAACAGCCCGTATTGAGGATCTTCTGGAAAATCCCCGCCAGCGCGTTCCGGCACCATGAGCGCCAGCTGTCGCACGATCCGCTTAGCCAGCGCTTCGTATTGAGACCGACAGAGGGTCACTCTGTCGTCTCGGTCACCGAAGATGCTAGTGGCAATCTGCGGATCCATGTCTGGCAGGACTTTACTCAATAGGTCGTATGTGTCTGGCAAGACTTTTAGCGCCTTGTCGACATTACTTCCCATTGAGCCGGTCGTATCGAGGCGTATCTCGACAGGGACTGGCATCCCGACTTTATTGACAAACAGACCGTCTGGCCGCTCGACGAATCGTATACGCGATTCTCGAACTAGTCCAAATTCGGCTGGGTCAACTAGTGGATCCAGCTTTTTGGTTTCTCGGTAAGCTTGCTCAGCGGTACTAGTCGCCGGGCCAGTAGTTGGTACGTATTCAGAACGGGCACCTAGGTATGCGGCTCGGGTAAAACGACGGCATCCCATCGCTATTCCTCTCTGTTTGGGTCGCGAATTATAGCGACAGTGTGGTGAACTCGTGAAACTTTTGTCCGTATTCGGCCCTGACGAGCTCGTAAAAGCTATCAAGAGCCTCTTCGGCATTGCTGTAGGCTCCTTTTATCAACTGCTGAAGCAGTCTAATATAGGCGCCCGTTTCGCCGTAGGGCCAATGGCCATTTACCTCTCCGCCAAGACTAAACATCACCGCAGAAGCGGCGTCTTTGATGTCAAGGACAGCCTTGTCGGCCGGCACTTGGTCCTGGTGGAGGAACGCAGACGTCCAGTCTAGGGTAATTGCAAAATGTTGCTGATGGTCCAGCAGAACATTACTAGCAGTTATCTTGCGATTTTGGACGCCCTCACCATGGGTGTAGGCGAGCATCTTGAGTAGTCGTCCCATAATCCATGCACTCGTCTTGATGTCGACCCTCAGGCCATTCTTGCGACGAATATTGGACATGGGGAGAATACGGCGAACGTCATCTACATCGGCAAAACGATATATATTGATCCGTCGTCTACCCCGCTCGGGCGATACCCCAGACTCTACTAGCAGTGGATAGAGTCGTTCGTAATGTAGGTGATGGTTGGTAAGCTTGGCGTATTCAGCGTCAAATAGCTCTGCGGTTGTCGCAAGACGTCGCAGTATAAACGCCGCGCGCTCAAGGCCCCCGTTATATTTACGAGCGGCGGCAATCTGGGCTAGATACCATCGGCCGGACTCTTCTTCTCTCGCGAGATGGAAAGAGTACGACTCGGTATCTGCTAGCTGCCGAGCTTGTATGTCATATAAGCCGGAGGCGCCTTTTAGGAACATTGTGTCACCTCTTTTTTAGTTTGTGTTTTTAGGGTGGTTGGTTGTTAATGAACAGATGCGTCCCACCCTAAACATCGGTTTATACATTATTTCAATAATCCATATAAAAATCAAGCTGGCTGGAGTTTCATGTTGGTGGTCTAGCCTGGGTCGATGAAGCTGGGCTCATTGACGATCGATGACTAGATAGTCACCGCGCTTCATGTTGTTTAGCGTATAATTGCCGAACTGTACACGATGGAGGTGCTTCACTTCGTAACCGAGAGCAGAAAATGTACGGCGAATTTGACGATTGCGACCCTCACTCATCGTTACCTGCCACTTGTCACGACGTTCGTCTGATAATCGCGCGAGCGTGAGCTGGGATCGTCCGTCCTCGAGATGGACGCCAAAATCGCTAATCATTTGCTGATGTAGTGGCGCGAGGTCGTTGTCCAGCTGAACATGATATATTTTTGTTTTTGTAAATTTCGGATGGGTCATCCGGTAGGCGAAGTCACCGTCGTTTGTGAGAAGCAGGAGCCCGGAACTGTTGCGGTCGAGACGCCCTACGGGCTTGAGTCTGTGATACTCGGCTGGTAGGAGAGTGTAAATTGTCGGGCTGTTACCTTGGGGTTTCCGTGAGCAGACGTACCCGACTGGCTTGTTGAGGGCTAGGTAGATGAGCTTCTGAGGCTTTTTTGAGATTGGGGTGCCAGCGACGGTGACATTGTCGCCTGGTTTCACCCTAGCGCCTAGCGCGGTTGGTCGGCCATTTATCTCGACTGTCGATGAGTCGATCAGCACATCTGCTTCGCGACGCGAAATACCCAGCTGGAGGGCTAGGTATTTGTTGAGACGGGTTGAGTTATCCGTCATGTAGTTTTTCTACGCACCTGGTGCCTGTGGCGCGGTTGGGGTTGCAGGCGGTATAGATGCTGTAGCCGACGACATGCCTGGATTTACGGGCGAAGCTACTGGTATCGGTCCTGACATTGGCATCTGGACTGGGCTTGAGTTTGGGGATGGAGCCGGAGCGGGAGCTTGGGGTGTTGGCTCTATCGGAGCGGAAATAGGAGCGGTGGGCGCTGGGGTTGTGATTTGTTGAGGCGCTTCTGGGCGTGGTGTCTCCTCAAACTCAAGACCACTTGGCTCGGGGTGCGGTGTAGCTTGGGTTTGTGTCTGCGGAGGAGTTGGCATCGTAGGCGCTGGTATTGGAGTTGGTGCAGTTGACACGCTTGGAGCTACGGGGTTTGGGCCTGGTATTGACTCCTGGGCAGGACTCGGTATTGGCGTTGGAGCTGGAATTGAGTTCTGGGGTGCAGGTGCTGTTGGAGGGGTAATATCGGATGCTGGAGTTGGAGCTTGGTCGACGCTAGCCAGCTCTTTGTCCATTAGCTCATTAAAGTTGGGCTCATTTTGACCCTCAGGGCGTGTAAGAGGTTGGATGATTCGATCAGCTAGGTTGCCTGGTCTCGGAGTGGAGAATGGTGCCGTGGGCTGAGGAAGTGTGCTCTCAGTTTGCTGAGGAGCAGCAATGTACGGCTGAGGTGCGACTGGCGCGGTGTGGCTTTGGGCTGGAGCTGATGTCTGCGGTATAGGTGTTGTTGGGGGTGTGCTTGCGCTAGGAGGATTTGGTCGAGGAGCTGGGTTTGCCGGAGCTGCGGGCCTCGGAGAGACGAGGGGCTTCTGTCCGCTAACCGGAGCATCGCTCAGCACTTCGTGGACGGTCCGTACGACATCTTCTATGCCAACCTGGGACTTAACTAGATAACGATCAGCCCCGAGAGCAACACCGCGCTGACGTTGTTCTTCGCTCGACAAGGCTGTCATCATGATAACCTTGATGTTTTTTGTTTCAGTAGTACTGCGGAGGATGTCGAGCATGTCAAATCCACTGATTTTTGGCATCATGACATCGCTCAAAATCAGGTCTGGACGATCCTTGATCGCCATTGCCAGAGCCTCTTCCCCATCACCGGCGGAGACGATGTCGTAGCCTTCCGCAAGGAGGCGGACGCCATAAATCTCGCGTAAGCTTTTGTCGTCCTCTACTAGCAAAATCTTGGTCATAACTATCTCCTATTGTAGTTGGTGAATTGCAAAAAAGCCATACCCCTTATGGTTATTGTTGTCTTGGGGGTATATTGATCGGCGTATTATCCCGTCTCGACAGGTATTGCTCGGGGTTGGCTTCGATTGTGCTGAGGGGCGTGTTGACTAGCTGGATGGCTTCTTCTGGCATAGGCGCTGAGGTCGGAGCTGGAGCTGTGTATTGAGTCTCTGGTGTTGGTGACGGTGTCTGGTACTGAGCGGCCGAGTGTTCGGGTGCTGGTACTGATGAAGCTGGCGTGACTGGGCTAGGTTGAACTGGCGTGTTGTCGGTCATGGAGTCTGGCGTTGATGGAGTGTCGTGGTTTGGCGCTGATGATTCTTGGGATGACTCTTTTTCGGCTTTGAGTTTGGCTTGTTCGATTAGCCTTCGCGCTTCATCGTGATCGGTACGTGGAATTTCAACAAAGAATGTACTGCCGTGCTTGTATTCGCTTTCTACCCAGATACGTCCACCGATGGTTTCGGTGAGTCGTCGGCAGAGGTATAAGCCTAGGCCGGTGCCACCGATTTCGCGCGTGTCGGAGTTGTCGACACGATAGAATTTTTGAAACAAATGAGACTGATCTTCGTGCGGGATGCCGATGCCAGTGTCGGCGATACTGATAACTATATGCGAATGATCGCCTGTAACGTCGACACTCACTTCTCCCTCGGGCGTGTATTTGATAGCATTTTCTACTAGGTTTTGAACAACTTCACGTAAATGGTCGTTGTCTACGTAGGCGTAAAAAACTGGATTGAGACGCTTCACTGGATCCTCGACAGAGGTCTCATCAGGATCTGGTTTGTAAATGATACGGAGATTTTTTTCTTTGGCTTTTGGAGTTAGACCCTCGACGATATCATGAATAAACGGAACTACGTCGATGATTTTTGGGTCATTTTTGAGGCGAGAGTCGTCGGCTTTGCTGACGTCTAACAGATCGGCAAATAATCGTCCTAGGTGCTGAGCGGACTCATGGGCCTTTGTGATGAAGTCACGGGCTTTGTCGTCTATTTGTGCGGTAGCTGGGTTGAGGGCTAGCCCGAGATAACCTTCTATACTAGCAACTGGTGTACGCATTTCGTGGCTGGCGGTTGAGATAAACTCAGCCCGCTGGCGTTCATCAGACTTCTCGATAGTGACATCTCGAAAAACAACTATAACTCCGTTGCCAAGCTGGCCAACTGGGTTGACGGAGATGCTAGCCAGGAAGGTCTTGCCAGACTGGGTCTCGAGGCTGAAGTTGTCGTTTTTTTGTGCTTTATGTGTCGTGAGAGCTAGGGCGACGGGGTCATTCGTTTCGGACACGGCTTGATTCTTGCTGTCGAGCATCTTGAGGATTGATTTGTAGCTCAAGTTTGTTGCATCTTGCTTGCCCCAGCCAATTAGCTGCTGAGCTGCTGGGTTGATGAGCTGAACGGTTCCGCGTCCGTCTAGGGCAAGGACACCCTCTCCGATAGCGTTGATAACTACCTCTGAGGTTCCAGCGACCTGGCTAAGCTCGCTAGCGAGTTCGTTGTAGGCCCTGTCCTGTTTGGTCTCGTCTGCCGATGAGGCATTGCGTCCCCATAGAATAAGCCCTATCGCTAGTGGAGTGCCACTAAGTACTGATAATGTGATTAGTTGTCCGGGGCTGGGATCGACAGCGAGGTACTGGTAAATTAGGAGTGCGGCAAAGGTGGTGAGACTTATGGTCAGACCTCTGAGGCTGATAAATGCACCAAATGGTAGCAAAAATATAAATAAACCCAAAAATACAGAGCTTACACCACCAGTTTGGGCGACGAGTATAGTAGTAGAGACAAGGACGAGGCCGTAATTGACGAGTAGCGATGATCGAAGTTTTTGGAGTGGCACTACAAAATAGCTGACACCAATTACAAACAGAGACGTAAGTGCAATAACCCCTGGGATAAGTGGGACAACGAGATTATGGTTCAGGACGTTAGTGCCAGCAAATGTCGACCATGCAAAAAGACTACCTATCACGGTCGCTACGAGAAATAGCGCCTCGCTAGTGCGGCGGTGCCAAAAACGGCTAAGCTGGCGTGACGTGGTGCTGCCCCCCATAATTATTCTATTTAGTACTTATGTTTAGTATACCAGACAACTGGAAACGGTACTAGCGACGCTGGCTTTGGTTGGTTTAGTGAGGTTGTAGCTTGTGTCTTGGCGGCGTTTTAACGGAAATACTACGAATTTTACGCTTCGATCAGTATAATGGATGTATATGAATCAGATTTTCAAAACTACACTTCTAATGGCTGGTCTGACGGGTCTTTTCATGGCTCTCGGGTATCTTATTGGCGGACAAAACGGTATGCTCATGGCACTGATTTTTGCGAGTGTCGGCAATATCGGTATGTATTTTTTCAGCGACTCTCTAGTCTTGAAAATGCAAGGTGCGCATCCACTTGATGGCAAATACCCACAGGTAGAGAAAATAGTTCAGGATCTCGTGTCGCGTGAGGGTATGCCGATGCCAAAGCTTTACTACGTCCCTACTCCGATTCCAAACGCGTTTGCGACGGGTCGGTCGCCACAGCATGCTGCGGTTGCGGTAACTGACGGGATTATGGAGATTCTAGACGATAATGAGCTAAAAGCGGTCCTAGCCCATGAGCTAGGGCATGTCAAAAACCGAGACATGCTTGTTTCGACGATTGCTGCCTGTTTGGCTGGTGCGATAAGTTACCTCGCGCAGATTGCGTACTTTTTCGGTGGGTCGGACGACGACCGTAATCCGTTTGCAGCGATTGCGATGATGATATTAGCGCCGTTTGCAGCAATGATTATCCAAATGGCCATCTCGCGTTCTCGAGAATACCTGGCTGACGAACATTCGCAGCATGTATTAGGAAACGGTAAACATCTCGAGTCGGCGTTGATGAAACTCGAGGGCTGGAAACAACAGACACCACCTATAGAAGGTAGTCCCAGTCAGGAAGCGACAAATGCACTGATGTTTGCCAATATGTTTTCGGCACGGGGTCTAGCGAATTTGTTTAGCACTCACCCATCGACCGAGGATCGGGTCAAGCGCCTAAAAGAGCTTGATGGCCGACAGTAGTTTTATAGCTAGACAAGCCAGACGATAATTGCTATAGTAGTCGGAGTTCGGCCTTATCGTCTAACGGTTAGGACACAAGGTTCTCATCCTTGCAATCCGGGTTCGATTCCCGGTAAGGTCACCATAAGAGGAATTATTTCGGAACTGTCGCCTGATATGGCGACTTTTCATTTTTATATGGTCGTTAATTTTGGAGGTTGATAATTTTAGCGTTAGATTTACGTGTATTAGTGGGGTGCGATGCTGTATACGGCTTGAGGGCGGAGCATTTTATGTGGTTAAGATAGTGAGGCCGACTATGGTGTGGGTGGTATAATTGAGGCGTAGTGGTTGTGCTATGTCGAGTTGAGTGTTTGGAATATCGATAATAGCGAGATTATTATAGTTTATAAGTTTAATACTCACGCCAGGAGGTGGCGATAATGAGTTCAATGGTTGTTATAACCGCAGCAGGTGGCAACGGGACGGCGATAGAAATTATCAATGACCCGCTTAATCGTATGGAATACTCTAGTCGAGGACGACTCCTCGGAGAGCGCATGGAGAAGCTCGGTGCCGAACAGGCCGGTTTTCTTGTGCTGTCGCAAGGTCATTTTGAAATGGCCGGCGGAGAGTTCTGTGGCAATGCGTCGAGGGCGGCTGCTGTTTTGTTTTCTGAATTGCGAAACGCCAGAGACGTAAGCTTCACGGTATCTGGCTTCAAGGGTGTTGTTCACGCGACCGTAGATAAACGGGCAGATGGCAAATATTCCGTGTACTGCAGGTTCCCGGGTATGTCTGTCGATGTTCGCCCCGCCAAGAGCCGTGGGCGGACAGTAGATGTTGTTGATCTCGGTGGTATTGTCCATGTTGTTATAGAAGATAAATTTCCGGCTCAGCAGGATACTTATCAGGAGATACATCATCGCCTGACGGAAGAGCTGAATCTTCGTGAACGAGATGCTGTTGGAGTAGTCTGGGTTGAGCGTAAGGACGATTCTGTTGAGATTCACCCTGTAGTTTGGGTAAGGAGTGTTGATACATTTTTCTATGAATCGTCGTGCGGCTCTGGGGCCATTGCAGCATGTGCTGTTACTGGGGTTTCAGATATTGTTCAGCCGACAGGGAAAATCATCCGGGCTGAAATTAATGACGACTTGGTTTCTCTTAAGAGCGATGTGGAAGTTATTTATTCTGATTGAGATACTGTGATTAAGTAACACTTCTTCTGCGATATCAATTGAGACGGTTTCGTAGCTTAATATGTATTTATCGGGCCGTAAATTGCCTTCTTTTTACCATAGAATGTCGCCCACTCACGGTCGCCGTATGAGAAGTGCCACCACTCACCGTAGAACGGCGCGAAGCCTTGCGCTGTCATCGCATCGTGCAATATTTTTCTATATGAAGCTTGCTCTGAGGTCACCTCTGCAAAGGTTTTAATTATGTCTGGATCAGAATAGTCGGATATAGCGTTGCCCATGTCGACAGGATTATTGCTATCATCGACGAGCGTTAAGTCAACTGCTGCACCCATTGGGTGCCCAGCTACATCAGGTACTGCGATAAAATCGTGGACTAGGCGTATTAAATCATGCTCTGATATACTAGGATTCTCTCTTCGCAGAACCTCTTTGCGTTCACGAAAGTACTTTTCCTGTACCTTTGGATGGCGAAATCCATAAACAATACGTAGCCGTAAGTTATTAGCGTTTCGCAACTGCTTGTTTACTTCAGCGAGCTTCTTAGCTACTGTGTTGCGCACTAAAATAGATTCGCCAGTATAAACTTGCATGTCCGATTGCTCGTGTTCTGATACTATTGATGGATCATACTTTCGCACATCAACCAGTGGCTCTTGGCTAGCGCCCTGCTCTGCACTCGCCATTTCATCATAAGTCAGAATGTGTCGGTTAATATAATTGGGATTTTCTTGAATTTGTTTCACCGTGTTCATAATCTGATAAGACCTCCTCAGGCACAATAAATGTTATCTGCAACCTAGGGTGAGCTGATCTACGCGAGTCAAGGAGGCTCTGCCGCTCCGACCGTTCAGCGCGAGCCTCGTCGGCTGTCCTGGGACTTGGGTATATCTTATTGATGACCTCTGGGTCAATTTTTGGCATAGTCTTAAAAAATGATTCTCCACCTAGATCAAGTGATACAAGTCTTTTATATCTTCTTCTAGCTCTACACTATTTTTATCTGTTTCGATAATTTTATGTGGCTTCTCGATAGCAAAATATCGTACCTTTTTGCCCCGCTCTTTAGCGATCTGTATCTCTGCCAACACTCCGTTGCTAACTGCACCGAATACCCATATCTCATCACATCTTTTTACGAGATTGTTATTACCCTCCCTCACTGAATCACGGTCAACTGCATCTAGCATGAAGTAATCAAAAACCATAAACGGGTTGAGTGGTACGCCGCCATTCTTTAGCACAAAAACCGATATAAACATCCTAAAGTAAAATAGATGTTTTGACATGGCGGTATATACTAGAGGCTTATCTTTTTGGGCCTCTAGTGCTGGGTGATTAAATACTTTGGACATAGATTTATTATACCACCTGTCGCTCAGCAAGCCACCGATCTAATTTATACTAATAGGTAATCACTTGACTATCTGTCTTCATTCTGCTTATATGATTCTATAAAGCGTCCGAGTTCCAGTCACGCCGGAACGAGCTGGGTGTCAAAATACACCACGGGAGTGAAG
>ERZ772917.431-NODE-431-length-30095-cov-5.348901_pt1 | contig 30095 bp, 22 predicted proteins | sample MGYA00511187_ERZ772917 | MGnify/ENA primary metagenome ERZ772917 (study PRJEB29015, sample SAMEA2737925) | human oral metagenome | biome: human oral; feature: human-associated habitat; material: dental | place: China | collected 2012 ...
GTAGGTCGGTGAGGCGACCCACAGTAGGTTTTTTCGGCGACCTACCGTAGGTCGTCAGAGCCCCTCTTGAGTAGGGCGCTGGAGCAGGCTTGGGAAGAGGGGGCTTGGGAAGCAGTAGTCAGTGAACTTGTGTATCTTTGTGCGACAAAATGACAGACTATAGATGAGCATAGATATTCAGCAGATCAAGCATCGCTTTGGGATCATCGGAAATAGTCCCTTGCTCGACCACGCTATCCGCACCGCCGTGCAGGTAGCTCCCACGGATATGTCCGTGCTCGTGATCGGGGAGAGTGGGGTAGGGAAGGAGAACTTCCCCAAGATCATCCATCAGAATAGCGTCCGCAAGCACGGCCCTTATATAGCGGTGAACTGCGGGGCGATCCCTGAGGGGACGATCGACTCCGAGCTCTTCGGGCATCTCAAGGGTTCCTTCACAGGAGCGATCACCGACCGCAAGGGGTACTTCCAAGAGGCTTCGGGTGGGACGATCTTCCTCGATGAGGTGGGTGAGCTCCCTCTCTCGACGCAGGCTCGTCTGCTGCGTGTGCTGGAGACGGGCGAATTTATCCCCGTCGGTGCTAGTCAAGCGCTCAAGACTGATGTGCGCATCGTCGCTGCGACGAATGTCAATCTGCAGGAAGCCGTCGAACGAGGTCGCTTCCGTGAGGACTTGCTCTTCCGACTCAATACGGTACCCATCGAAGTGCCCCCCTTGCGTAGTCGTCCGCAGGATATTCCCCTCCTCTTCCGCCTCTTCGCTTCGCTGAGTGCAGAGCGCTATCACATGCCTCCTCTTCGTCTGACCCCCGAGGCGACGAAGCTCCTAGAGGCTTACCGTTGGCCTGGTAATATCCGTGAGCTACGCAATCTGACCGATCGTATCAGCGTCCTCGAGGAGGAGCGTACGGTGACGGCAGAGACCGTCGAGCGCTACTTGCCTAAGGCTCCTACCATAGATTATCACCCCGCCCTCCGTCAGCAGGCTGTCCTTGGCGAAGAGGCTACTTCGTTCGCTAATGAGCGAGAGATCCTCTATCAAGTCCTCTTCGATATGAAGAAGGATATGGCTGAGATGAAGGGCCTCGTCGCTGGGATCATGCGTGGCGATGTCAAGGTGCCTTCCACCGCCAAGCACGTAGACTATACGGCCGTAGACCCTCAGTCGGTGCATGTCTCCAAGGGGCTTAGCCACGGGGAGGACTTCCCAGGCTTCCTCGCTCACCCCGCTGATTATACCCCCGTGGAGGAGGTCGTCGAGCTCCATCCTACAGCCCGCCCCGCCATCGAGCATAGCGAGGTGTCGGACTTCGAGGAGCAACCCCTTTCGCTCGAAGAAGCGGAGCGCAGTATGATCCAAGCAGCTCTAGCTCGCCACGGAGGTCGCCGTCGTAAGGCGGCTGAAGATCTCAAGATCTCCGAACGTACCCTCTACCGTAAGATCAAGGAATATGGACTGGAAGAATAAGCTACATATAGTACTCATCTCGCTCCTGAGCTGTTTCGTCTTCTCTTGGGCAGGCTGTAGTATCAGCTACAGCCCCAATGGAGGTGCGCTCGACTACACTCAGCTCAAGACGATCTCCATCGGTGAGGTCATCAACAAGGCACCCATCGTCTACCCGACCCTTGCTCCTACCTTCACGGAGAAGATCAAGGATTACTACATCAGCCGTACACGTCTAAGCCTCGTACCACAGGCGGGTGACCTCGAGCTCAACTGTACCATCACGGGCTACGATCTGACTCCGATGTCGGTCGGTCAAGATAACTTCGCCGAGCGAACCCTCTTCACGGTGACCATGCAGGTGAAGTTCGTCAATCGAGTCAATGAGAAGGAGAGTTTTGATCGGAGCTTCAAGGCTTATCGAGACTTCCCCCGTAGTCAGCCCTTCGTCCAAGTGCAGGACGATCTCCTGAGAGAGATCACGGATGACCTACTGAAGCAGGTCTATAATGCGACTGTGGAGAACTGGTAGATGACACGAGACGAACTCTACGGCTATCTGGCCGATCCCAAGCGCCTAAGTGCTCAGACTCTAGAGCCCATCCGACAGCTCTATGAGTCTTATCCTTACTGCGCTCCCTTTGCCTTCCTCTATCTATATAATCTGTCGTTGACCGATGATGTCCGCTATCCCTCGGAGCTGCGCCGACTCTCGGTCTTGCTCCCCGATCGGGAGCGACTCTTCCAGATGGTCGAGGGGGAGCGCCCCGCCTTTGCCACCCTGCCGCAGGAGGAAGCGGGAGAGGATGCGTTTGATCTGATCGATCACTTCCTCGAGGGAGCTCGCTCCTCGGGTGAGGATCTCCCAGATGCGCTCCATTTCGAAGGAGCGAGCGAAGCGATGGATTACTTCGCCGAGGAGGAGGCGCTTTCGCTGGTGGGCGAGGGACTGGATCCGCTCCTAGAGCCACAGCCCGCTTCTCAGCCTGCTCTCCAGCCCCAGACGACCGAAGAGCCTGCCCCCGAAGAGCTGCTCTCAGAGACCCTCTCGAAGATCTATATTCAGCAGCAACATTATGATAAGGCGCTGAGGATCATTCGGTCACTGAGTTTGAATTATCCAGAGAAAAATCGTTTCTTTGCAGACCAGATACGCTTCTTGGAGCGCCTAATCGAGCATAATAAATCCACAAACTAGTATAAGACATGTTTTACCTACTTACGGTACTGATCCTCGTAGCGTCCATCGCCTTGGTGCTGCTCGTCATCGTACAGAAGTCTAAGGGAGGCGGCCTCGCTTCACCCTTCGCTTCGACGAACAACATCATGGGGGTACGCAAGACGACCGACGTACTAGAGAAGACTACTTGGTGGCTCTTCGGCATCGTCGCTGTGCTCTGTATCGTCTCTACTCACTTCCTCGGGACGGGTACGGACGCTGCAAGCAAGACCCAGCAGACCCTCGAGCAGAATGCAGCTAAGGGTGCTGCTCCTACGGCTCTGCCTGCCCTCGGTGGCGGTGCAGCTCCTCAAGGGCAGCCCGCTCCTGCAGCTCCTGCTACTACCAGCGAAGCTCCAGCAGAGACTCCCGCTAAGTAGTCTGCGAGCCCTAGCGCTCTCCCTTTAGATAAGAGAGAACGCTCGTGAGCCCTCCATCCATACAGAGAGAAGGCATACACTCTAGCGATAGAGCGTATGCCTTCTCTCTTGTTTGTGGGCTAGTCGTCTTCGCCCCTGATCGGGGGCGGATGTCGGATTAGTCTCAAGGGGTGAAAAAGAGACCTATGGTAGGTCGCCGAAAAAACCTACTGTGGGTCGGTCAACCGACCTACCGTAGGTCGCCGAGGCGACCCACAGTAGGTTTCTTTTTGGCCTGCTGTAGGGGGCGATTTCGCTAGACTATTCTCCGAGGGAATATCCACTAGACTAGAAGTTAAGCTTTTATTGCGTATCTTTGCACCCGACTAATGCAACGATGCAGAAGGTTCTAATTATTTTACCGATTTAATGGCAACTAAAATCCGTTTACAGCGCCACGGTCGCAAGGCTTATGCCTTCTACAAGATCGTTATCGCTGACAGTAGAGCGCCACGAGATGGCAAGTTTATTGAGAAGATTGGTACCTACAACCCCAATACCAATCCTGCCACAGTAGATTTGGACTTCGAGCGCGCTTTGTATTGGCTCAACACTGGTGCCCAGCCTACGGACACCGCTCGTAGCATCCTCTCTCACGAAGGAGTACTGCTGAAGAAGCACCTCCTCGGTGGTGTAGCTAAGGGTGCCTTCGATCAGGCTACGGCAGATGCTAAGTTCGACGCTTGGAAGGCTAAGAAGGATGGTCTCCTCGGGAACATCCGTGAAGGTCTCGCTAAGAGCAAGGCTGCTGCTGCTCAGGCTGCACTCGAAGCTGAGCAGGCTGCCAACAAGGCTAAGGCTGCCGCTGTAGCTGCTAAGAAGCTTGCCGAAGCTGAGGCTAAGGCTGCTGCTGAAGCTCCTGCAGAAGGCGAAGAAGCTCCAGCTCAGGAAGAAGCTGCAGCTGAATAAGTCGATCCTCGTCTCCGTATAGAGATGTCTCCGACATAAAAATAGCGGACGCTCGTCCTTCACCTTACGAGGTGGAGCGATGAGCGTCCGCTTATTTTTTTGTCTTCCATGTCATTATCCACTATTCACACTCACATCTTGGCTACCTCGTGTAGCCGTAAGCACACACAAAGCGTATGAAGAAGTATCTACTTCGTCTCTTTACCTTCGCCTTGCTGGTCCTTGCTACTCCCGCTCTCTGGGCGCAGGTGACTACATCGGCGATCAACGGGACCATCACGGACCCCGCTACTAAAGAGGCTCTCATTGGCGCCAGCGTTGTCGCCAAGCACCTGCCTACGGGGACTACCTATGGCGCTGTCACCAACGTCAAGGGGAACTTCAGCATTGTAGGTATGCGCCCAGGTGGCCCCTACACTCTGACTGTCTCCTATATCGGCTACCAGTCCGTGAAGCTCGAGAATATCCAGCTGGCTCTGGGCGAAACTGAGACTTTCAATGTAGAGCTCAAGGACGATACCAAGCAGATCACCTCGGTCGTCGTCACCGGCTCTAAGGGGAATAAGTTCAACGCTCAGAAGACGGGCGCTGGGTCTAACTTCTCCCGCCGTAATATCGAGCGTGTCCCTACCGTATCACGTAGCCTCATGGACATCGCTAAGCTCACCCCTCAGTCCAACGGGAGTGGCTCCTTCGCTGGGGCTAATAGTCGCTTCAATAGCTTCCAGATCGACGGGGCTGTGAATAACGACGTATTCGGTCTCGGGGCTTCAGGGAAGAATGCGATCTCGCTCGAAGCTATCGACGCTCTTCAGGTCGTCATCGCTCCCTTCGATGTCCGTCAGTCGGGCTTCACGGGTGGCGGTATGAACGCCATCACCAAGTCAGGGACGAATACCTTCCACGGATCGGTCTACGACTACTATCACAACCAGGACTTCTACGGCACGACTGCCGGTAAGGATGTCAAGGTGCGTAAGAAGCTCGACAAGCAGTATGAGAATACGGTCGGCTTCACGCTCGGCGGTCCTATCGTCAAGGACAAGCTCTTCTTCTTCGCCAACGGTGAGTATGTCAAGCAGGTGAACCCTTCGACCTACATCCCAGGGGAAGAGAACTCTAAGATCACCAAGGAAGAAGCTGAAAAGGTAGAGGCTAAGCTCAAGGAACTAGGCTACGACGGTGGTGGGTACACCTCTCGCAGCATCCCTAGCGAAACCTTTAAGGGGCTGCTTCGTCTGGACTGGAACATCAACGATGCTCACCGTCTGACGCTGCGCTACAGCCACATCGACGACAAGCCTTATATCTTCAGCAATAGCCCAACGCGTGTCAAGTTCTACAACACGGGCTACTTCAAGAGAAGCGTCACCAACACCATCGTAGCTGAGCTCAACTCCAAGCTCACCTCTACGCTCTCCAACGAGCTTCGTGTGAGCTACAGTGGTATCCGTGACAAGCGCTCCTTCAACGGCAAGCCCTTCCCCTTCGTCTCCATCGACCTCGGGAACAGCCGTCAGATCCAAGCTGGTGTCGACCAGTACACGCCAGCGAACGAACTCGATCAGGACATCTACTCCCTGAGCAACAACCTCATGCTCAACCTCGGGGACCATACCCTGACCTTCGGGACGCACAACGAGTTCTTCCGCATGCGCAATCTCTTTATCGCGAACCTCTACGGAAGCTATGAGTACCGTGACCGCGTCGTCGGTAAGGATGCGCAGGGTAAGAACATCATCCGCAACGGGATCGATGACTTCCTCGCTATCGGTACCCCTCTGGAAGTAGGTCCATCAAACTTCTACCTCTCTTCAGTCAATACTGCTGTCACGGGTGTAGATCGCTGGGCTCCTGTCTTCCACGCTGGTCAGCTTGGCTTCTATGCGCAGGATGACTGGAAGGTCAACTCAAAGCTGCGCCTGACTTACGGTCTGCGTGTCGATATGCCTTTCTTCATCGAGCGTCCTACGGCCAACGATGCCTTCAACAACTCCGACATCGCTAAGCAGTATGGGGTCAAGAATCACTACCTACCTCCTCTGCGTCCGCTCTTCTCTCCTCGTCTAGGCTTCCGCTATACTATCGACGAGCAGGGCCGCTACATGCTCCGTGGGGGTACGGGTGTCTTCACCGGACGTGTACCCTTCGTATGGATCTCGAATAGCTTCTCCAACAGTGGTATCGAGTACGCTCGTACGGCTCGCTTCAAGAAGGATGCGAACGACAACGTACGCTTCGCTGCTGATCCTACTTCTCCTAGATTCCAAGCCAACGCACAACCAGGATCCAGTGAGATCGATATGGTTGGCTCCGACTTCTCTTACCCACAGGTTTGGCGCTCGAGCCTCGCTTTCGAAGCTCGTCTACCTTGGGGGATCCGTGGTACCCTCGAAGGGATGTACACGAAGACCCTCAATAATATCCGCTACCAGGATCTAGGGCTGAAGAAGACCTCTGAGATCGTCTATTCCTCTGGAGAAGTACGTCCTGTCTACACCCGTCAGGAAGGGAATAAGTACTCTAACCTCATTCTGCTGAGCAACTCCAACAAGGGGTATAGCTACAACATCACCGCTACCCTGAGCAAGGACTTTGGTCATGGGCTGGATGCTTCGATCGCTTACACCTTCGGCGAATCTAAGGTCGCTAACGACGGGCTTTCTTCGCAGGCTGCTTCGAACTGGAAGTACAACTACTCTACCGATATCAACGGGGATGAGCTCTACTACTCCAACTTCGACATGCGTCACCGCTTCGTCGGGCAGCTCAACTACCGCGTCGAGTATGCTAAGCACTTCGCTACGACGATCGGTCTGATCTACAACGGTCAGTCAGGTCCTCGCTACTCCATCCTCTCCTACACGGACCTCAACGGGGATGGTGAGCGCAACGACCTAGCTTACCTGCCTGAGAAGGCTACTACGGACAAGCGCTCGGCTATGAGCTACGAAGACTTCCTGGCTAAGAACCCAGACATCGCAGCTTACAAGGGTAAGATCGTCCCTCGCAATGCGCTCATGGCTCCCTTCATTCATAAGTTCGACCTCCACTTTGCTCAGGACTTCTTCCTCCAAGTATCGGGCAAGCGTCACACCCTCCAGCTCAATGCCGACATCATCAACGTAGGCAATCTGCTGAACCGTGGCTGGGGTATGGAGCCTTACATCAACTACAGCAGCATCACTCCTATCTCAGGGGCAAACTCAGATACCTTCTCTATCTCCACGCCTAATCCTTGGACGTATGGTGATATCTCCTCTCGCTGGAGAGCTCAGGTGGGTATCAAGTACACCTTCTAGAGACACGGGCCCACACGGGCTTAGCTAAGACCCACGGGGCAGATCTCCTATCTGGAGGTCTGCCCCGTGTCCGTTTGTGGAGGGTCTGTCGCTTGGGTAGGGGAGCTGTGCCTGTGTAAGGGCAAGAAGGAAGGGGCCGCAAGCACTACTGTTGCCTCCCGAGAGGCACTACTGGAGACCCCGAGGAGGTAGCAGTAGTGCCCCTCGGGTGTTGCTTTTAGGAGCATTTCGGGAGTTGCCCTCTTGCCCAGATAAGGCTTATCCTTTTGCCTTTATTGGATCCAACGAGAGTTTAGGCCTCCTTTATCTAAGGTGTGTTGCTTAAGGAATAGAAGGGAAAAGAAGGGGATTTCCTTGCCTTATGCCTTTGGGCTAGTCTTTGCTTTTCCTGGCATTCTCCATGGAGGAAGCCTTCGTTTCTCCATGGGTGAGTATTCTCTATCAGTATGGTTTAGGGGGAGGGAGGAGTGGTGTAAATTTTATATCTTTGTTGTAGATTTTTACACGAGAGAAGTGGTTTCTTAGGGCAAAGGTTGCCCTTGTACCTGCTGATCTCACTTAAGGCCAAATAATAATATCACAGCGAGAAGGGTTCTACCTTAGGCCCTTTGTAGACTCCATCAGCTTGCTTCGGCGAGCTTCTCGATGTATAATCCGCTAAACAAATAGAATATGAAGAAACTATCATTAGTCCTTTCTGCGGCGCTCCTCACTGGGATTGGCAGCCAGGCTCTGGCTCAGGTTCAGGATGTGAGCTTCACCGTAGCTCCTGTTGCTGGCTACACGCACTGGGATAAGAAGCTCAACCTTGGCGATGCTCCCTACTGGGGTGTCCGTGCAGGCTTCGGCTTCGGTCCTCTCTTTGAGGTCCGTGGGCTCTATGAGCGTAGCTTTGACCTCAAGGGCAAGCTTCAGTCCAAGGAAAACCCAAAGTGGCTCCAGGACTGGGCGGACAAGCTTGAGGAATCTAATGTCGATATTACCCGCTACGGGGGTGAGCTGAAGCTCAACCTCTGGTCGAACGCCTTCCTCACTCCTTACCTCACTGCTGGTGGTGGTGTGATGAAGTTCGCCTACACGGGTAAGAGCGCAGCAGGTCTGCCCACCGACTACAAGGAAGAGCAGATCTACGGAGCAGGTGGTCTGGGGCTGAAGTTCAACCTCGGTCGCCGTGTCTCGCTCTCGTTTGAAGGGAAGGATCTGATCTTCAACGTCAATCAGAACAACCGCTATCTCGCTGAGCCCGCTAGCGCAGGCAAGCAGCTGCACAACTGGACGGGACAGGCTTCACTTGATATTTATTTCGGGGGGAGTACCTACCGCCCTACTGATGCCGTCTCACGTGCTTACCGTAACCTCTATACGGGTGGCTTCCGTGGGCTGAAGTTCGTCCTCGAGCCTGGAGTGGCTTATGCTGACTTCGCACAGGCTACGGGTCTGGAAGATCAGTGGTTCGTCGGGGGATCGGCAGGAGTAGACTTCTCCTCCATCTTCGGTCTCCGTGGTTTCTACTACGCAGCTACGAAGAAGCCAGGTACGCTGGACCTGAACCTCAACAACGAACTCCGTATGTATGGGGGGAACTTCCTAGCACGTCTGAACATGCCCCTTGGCCTCACTCCTTACCTCAACCTTGGCGCTGGGTATCTCGAAGTCACCAAGAAGTTCGTCCCCACGATCGCAGGGGCTGAACCTAAGAGTGGCCTCTTCCTCTTCGGTGGTGGTGGTCTTGAGATCCCCCTCCACAAGTACGTAGCCCTGCATGGGAGCATCAACGCTATGCTCACCGAGCGTGCTAATCCTGACATCACCAAGGTGACGGATCCCGCTGATGTGAAGGTCAGCACCTTCTATCAGGCAGGTGTACGCTTCAACTTCGGCCGCTCTAGCCGTGATGGTCGTGCCCTCTACCAGAGCTACAGCGATGCACAGACGCAGAGCGAAGTGGCTCGTCTGCAAGAGGCGAACCTCGAGGAGCTCAACGCTCTGCGTGCTCAGTACGACAGCCGTATCAAGAAGCTCAATGCTGAGCTCGCTGAAGCTGTCTCCCGTAGAGACACGGTCACTGTGACCCGCGTCCTTCAGGAGAAGAGCGAAGTCAACAGCCGTATCTCTGACGTAGAGAATCAGACGACGCAGCTCGCTATCCAGCCTCAGCCTGCCTATGTCGCTCCTGCCTACGTAGCACCCGACCAGCGCTCGGTGACCCTCACGAAGGCTCAGTTCGATCTCCTCGTGGATCAGGTCGTCAGCGACCTCAAGCGCACGAAGGCTGCGCCTGTCTCTGCTCCTGAATTCTCAGGCAGCAGCTTCTCCGATCTAGACAAGATCCTCCTGCTCAATGCGCTCTATCGTAGCCCCTACGCTCAGATGCCTATGCAGCAGCTCCATCCTTACTACCACCAGCAGCCACAGGCTTGTCCTAGCCAGCAGGCTCAGCCACAGGTCGCTTCTGCTGACCCTGCTAAGGTAGATGCCAATATCGCTCTGATCAAGCGTATGGATCAGGTCATCGATCGTCTCGACAATCTCGCTCTCCAGCAGGCTGCACCCGTGCAGAAGGAAGTGAAGAGCTCCTCTAACGATCGCTTCACTGCTACCGAAGAACTCCTTCGTGATAGCCGTGATCGTATCGTCGTAGCTGATCGCAAAAAAAACGGCACGATCTATGCTCAGGAAGTGAAGGTCAAGAAGGCAGAGGATATCTTCTTCTTCAATCGCGCTTCTCTCTTCGTCGGGCCAAACTTCGGGGATGACACGCAGCTTAATGTAGGCGCTCGTGCTTACCTCCAGCTCCGTAATACCAACTTCGACCTCGTCCCAGATGCCTATGTAGGTCTGCTCGGTGACAAGCTCGGCTTCGGTGTCAATGCCAACCTCATCTACAACCTACCTTCGTTCTTTGACGGGGCTATCGCTCCTTACCTCGGTGTAGGGCTTGGCTTCAACAGCACGGCTACCGAAAGCCGCTTCCTCCCCAACTTCGTCATCGGTACGACGCTGGGTAAGGTGCTGGGTGGTCGCCTCTTCGCCGACTATACAGCTCGTGGTCTCGTCCGCAATCATCAGATTGCCGTTGGCTATAGCTTCCACTTCTAATGCTAGGACGATCTATGAAGTCGTTTCTGCTAGCTCTCTCCATGCTTACCCTTGGCTCTGTAGCTTCGGCTCAGAGCACAGGGCAGGCACGAGGCTCGGAGCTCTCTTCAGCTGACACGCTCATCACCCTCTCGCAGGACGAACTCCTGCGTGCGGTACGTGCCGTCGCTGAAGCTCGCCTAGCCGCAGAGGCCCCTCAGCGGTCTCAGACGGCTGTCGGCCTCTCCGCCTCAGACCTTCATGTCCTCAAGCTCCAGCTCTTGCTCAATGCACTGGGGCTTGGTGCTGTCCCTCCTGCTCAGCCTTTCGTGCAGGCTCCTCAGCCAGCTCAGATGCCTCAGTCAGGGTCTGTGAACTATCTCTCGCTGCACCCGCAGACGGTGATGCCTTCAGCCCCTGCTCCTCAGACCAATGACGCTCGTCTGGATCGCCTCGAGCAACTGATCCTCCTCATGCTCCAGCAGCGTGCTACTGGTCGTGATCCACTGGTCATCCCCAGTGCTCAGGAGAAGCGCTCGCAGAGCTCTAGTCGGACAGCTCCTGCGCAGCTCGCACAGCCTCTGGCTCAAGAGGCTCCCGCTTCGAGCAGCGACTCTCTACTACGTGTCCTCCAGCAGGAGCTCATCGCCCTACGTGAGGCTCAGCCGAAGCAGGCTCAGCAGCCTCAGGTGATCATCCAGCAGGTCCCCGCAGCTACGCCAGCCGTAGCGCCTACACCTGCTATTCCCGCTCAGCCTCTAGTGAACGCTGCTACCCCTGCTCCTGTCTCGACGGTAGAGGTCATCAAGACGGTATCTTACTTCAAGCGCCAAGTCTTCTTCGCTGTCGGCAAGAGTTCGCTCCTACCCGAAGCACGCCTGACGCTCAACGAAGTCTACCGAGTGATGTCCGCCGACCCCGAGATGAAGCTCTACCTCACGGGCTATGCTTCCCCAGAGGGTAATGCTCTGCGCAATGAGCTCCTCTCGCGTCAGCGTAGTCAGGCAGTCCTAGACTACCTCGTGGCTTGCGGGATCAGCCCCGACAGACTGATCAGTACTGCTGGTGGTGTAGATCGCACTACGGATCTCAAGGGTCTGGCTCGCCGTGTAGATGTCGAGCTCAAGAAGTAAGCCTGAGACGTACACCCTTTTCTTCTGACAAAGCCCCATCTATCCAGCTGATAGATGGGGCTTTTTCGCTATCTTTGGTTGTATATAAGTACTCCAATCATGCTTTATAAGACTCGACTTCTATTTGCCACACTGATCCTGGGTGGTCTCCTCTTCGGTTGCTCGGCGGCGGGGATACGCAATACCTCCAAGCTCGACCCGATTGACTGTGTCGATCCCTACATGGGGAACATTAGCCACCTCTTGGTGCCTACCTATCCCACGATCCATCTTCCCAATGGGATGATGCGCGTGCATCCTCAGCGCACGGACTTCGCTAGCGAGCAGATCGCAGGCCTGCCCGTCTTGTTGACTTCCCACCGAGGGGTCTCGGCCTTCAGCATCAGCCCACGACGAGAGATCACGGATGTCGTCCCTCAGGTGACGAACTACAGCTACGATAGCGAGCGAGTGCGCCCTTACCTCTATGAGACCTACCTCGTCGAGCCCGAAGTCAAGGTTGAGTATGCCCCTTCGTATAGGAGTGCGATCTATCGCTTCGACTATGAAGGGAGTGAAGGAGGACGACACCTCGTCTTCTCTACAAAGGATGGCGAACTGGTAGCGTCGGGTAAGGCTGTCTTTGGCTACCAGCAGCTCGAGGACTCCACCCGTGTCTATGTCTATGCAGAGACGGATGTAGAGCCTACGGAGCGTGGACTACGTGATCCCAAGACGGGGCATATCTATCCGATGACGGGTGTAGTGCGTGGAGAGACCCTCAGTCTCTCCTTCCCCAAGAAGACCGTCTCACTGCGCTACGGGGTCTCGTACATCAGTGTCGAGCAGGCTCGGCGCAATGTCGAGCAGGAGATCCAGTCCTTTGAACTTGGTCTTGTCGCTAAGTACGGACGCAACGAGTGGTCCAAGGCTCTTGACAAGATCCAGCTGGAGGGCGGGACCCCCGAAGAGCGTCGAGTCTTCTATACCTCGCTCTACCGCACCTATGAGCGTATGATCTGCCTCTCGGAAGATGGTCGCTACTGGAGTGGCTTTGACAAGAAGGTGCATGAGGACGAAGGTGTGCCCTTCTACACCGATGACTGGCTGTGGGATACCTACCGTGCGACGCACCCACTACGTATCCTCCTCGACCCCGTCAAGGAGCAGCAGATGCTCACCAGCTATCTCCGTATGGCAGAGCAGAGCCCCGAGGGTTGGCTCCCCACCTTCCCCGAGGTCACGGGCGATACTCACCGCATGAACGGGACGCATACCATCGCTACCTTCGCCGATGCCTATGTCAAGGGGGTTACGGGCTTCAGCCTCAGCGCTGCCTATCAAGCTTCGAAGAAGACCCTCGCTGAGAAGTCCTACCTGCCATGGACGCGCCGTAAGAAAGGCGAGCTCTCTAAGTTTATGGATGAGAAGGGCTACTTCCCTGCACTTCGCCCTGGGGAGCGGGAATATGTGCCCGAGGTGACGCTCTGGGAGAAGCGCCAGAGTGTGGCGGTGAGCCTAGGTGCTGCCTATGACTATTGGTGTCTGTCGCAGCTGGCGAAGTTCTCTGGTCACGACGGGGAGCATGCAGACTATCTACGTCGCTCTTATGACTACCGCAAGCTCTTCAACTACGATAAGGGCTTCTTCCACCCCAAGGATCGCCGTGGCCGCTTCATCGAGCCCTTCGACTACGAGCTCTCTGGAGGTCTCGGAGCACGTGACTACTATGATGAGAATAATGCTTATACCTACCGCTGGGATGTACAGCACAATCCTGCGGATCTCATCTATCTGATGGGCGGGCGTGAACGCTTCATCTCTCTTCTGGACGAGACGCTACGCACTCCGCTGAGTAAGTCGAAGTGGGAATTCTACAGTCAGCTCCCTGACCAGACGGGCAACGTAGGGCAGTTCGCTATGTCCAATGAGCCCAGCCTCCATATCCCTTACCTCTATAATTACGCAGGGGCACCTTGGCGTACACAGCGACTGGTGCGTAAGCTTATCGACACATGGTTCCGCAGTGATCTCATGGGGATGCCCGGTGATGAAGACGGTGGCGGTATGAGTGCTTTCGTCGTCTTCTCGATGATGGGGATCTATCCAGTGACCCCAGGGATGCCTATCTACAACATCGGTACGCCCTTCTTCTCTAAGATGACCCTTCGCCTAGCCTCTGGCCGTACCTTCGTCATCGAGGCAGAAGGTGCTTCGTCGGAGAACAAGTACATCCAGAAGGCTACGCTCAATGGGAAGCCCCTTGATCGTCCTTGGCTGCGTCACAGCGAACTTGCTGCTGGTGGGAAGCTCGTCTTCACCATGGGCCCCCGACCCAATAAGAGCTGGGGAGTAGCTACCCCTCCTCCTTCGGCTGAACGTGTCGAGCTGACGAAGTAGTCCGCTCAGCTACCGACGCTCGGTAATACCACACATAAGAAGTCCTCCCCCCAAGCATCATGATGCTTGGGGGGAGGACTTGCTGTATCTGGAGCTACGCCTTGGGTAGATGATTTCCGTTAGTTCTACCCGTCGGTAGAGGGCTCTAGGAGACCACCAAAAAGGACCCTACGGTAGGTCGCAATTAAAACCTATAGTGGGTCGGTCGACCGACCTACCGTAGGTCGTCGAGGCGACCCACAGTAGGTTTCTTTTTGCCCCTTCGGTGGACTCCACTCCGAAGGGGTGAGTTCTTCCCTCGACAGGGTATGTTTTTTCCCTTAGAGAGAAGAACTGACACATCGCTCTTGATCTCGCTTTGGTAGAAAGAATACGGGCTCAGATGATCTTCATCTGAGCCCGTGACTTGTATCGGGGATTTGTGTCAGAGACGTTTCGAGGGACTAAGCCTTGCGCTGATGCTCCTCGAGTAAGCGCGTCAGCGTGACGAACTGCTCGACACCGAGCTGCTCGGGACGCTTGGAGAAGATCTCCGCCGTGTAGCCCGTGTAGTCCGCTCCGAATAGAGGCTTGAGCGAATTGCGCAGGGTCTTGCGCCGCTGGTTGAAGCCCGTCTTGACGACCTGCTTGAAGAGCACTTCGGAGCATCCGAGGTCGGTGCGCTCGTTGCGGATGAGGCGGATCACACCGCTCTTGACCTTGGGGGGCGGGTTGAAGACATGCTCATCGACGGTGAAGAGGTATTCGACATCGTACCAAGCTTGTAGCAGGACACTGAGGATGCCGTAGTCCTTGTTCCCTGGGGGCGAAGCTAGACGCTGGGCCACTTCTCGCTGGAGCATGCCCGCACAGCAGGGGATACGCTCCCGATAGTCGAGCATGCGGAAGAAGATCTGTGAGGAGATATTGTATGGGTAGTTCCCGATGAGGCAGAAGGGTGCATCCCCAGGGAAGTAGTCTTCGATGGGGATCTTCAGGAAGTCCCCCTCGATGATGCGTCCCTCGAGGGCGGGGAAGTGAGCTCGTAGATAGGCTACCGACTCGGTGTCGATCTCGATGACGTGCGTGTCGTAGCCCTTCTCTAGGAGGAACTGCGTCAGTACCCCCATCCCAGGGCCGATCTCCAGCACGGGTAGGGTGCTGTGCGAGGCGATGCTATCGGCGATACGCTCGGCGATGGAGAGATCGGTGAGAAAATGTTGGCCTAGAGCTTTCTTCGCTTTAACTTGCTGCATGGCTGATAACTAAAAACTTATTACATTTGCTAAGACTAAAGTAGTACATTTTCTTATAGTAGCTAAGAAAGCACGCGCACAGCACCACCCCGTCATCGGGGCGATGACCGACAAGACGAGTGCCTATCGAATGAAGATCAATCCTACGCTGAAGTCCATCCTCTGGATCGTCATCCCCTTACTCTTAGGCGGGCTGGGCTTCTATGGACTCTATCGTGATACCGACTGGAATGAGCTGATCCACACGCTCCGTACGGGAGTGAACTATCCGATCCTCATCTTCAGTCTCCTCTTCGGGCTGATGAGCAATCTCTTCCGGGGACTCCGCTGGGAGCTCCTCGTTCGCCCGATCGTCACAGACGGAGCTCCTCCTCGTCGGATCAATGCGATTTGCACCGTCCTAGGCTCCTATACGGTCAATATGGGGATCCCTCGCTCGGGGGAAGTCTGGCGCTGTATCGAGATGGAGCGCCGTGAGGATCTCCCCTTCGCAGGTCTCTTCGGTACGCTCATCGTCGATCGCTTGACGGATATACTGATGCTGGGGCTGATCCTCCTAGTGATCATCCTCTCCTCTACAGAGTTCTTCATCGGGTATGTCGAGAGTCATCCAGAGCTGATGGCCTCGCTCCAGAGCTTCCTCCATTCGCCTTGGTTCCCACTGCTTGTGCTGACTGGGCTCATGGGGCTCGGGATCTTCATTTGGCTCTTGCGCTCTCGTCGCTCCACGAGGCTCGTGCAGTTCTTCCTGCATATAGGTCGAGGGATGCTGAGCATCCAGCGAATGCCTCACCGAGGTCGCTTCCTCCTCTTGACTCTCCTCATTTGGGTCGGCTACTTCTGCTACTTTTACTTTGCGCTCTTTGCCTGCGAGAGCACACGAGATCTACCCTTGTCGGTGGTTTGCATCGCTTTCGCCATGAGTAGCATGTCCGTCATCGTGCCCGTACAAGCAGGCATGGGCGCATGGCATGCGGCAGTGATCATTACCTTTACTACCTTTGGGATGGCGGCGCAGCCTGCTAAGGATGTCGCCTTCATCGTGCATACAGCCCAGACCCTCTGGATCACCTTCGTGGGGCTCTGCGCTATCATCGCTCTACCGATCATCAACAGACACTACACCCGGGTGCGCACGGCTCAGCCCGATACTCCCGCAAACTAAACTCATATTCACCCTAATCACCCATCGACTATGGCTGCTGAAATCAAGACTCTTGCTCCTCAAGCAGTGTGGAGCTTCTTCTACGATCTGACACAGATCCCTCGTCCCACAGGCCATACGAAGGCCTCCGAGGAGTACGTCCTTGCTCTAGCCAAGCGCCTCGGCCTCGAAGCCCTGCATGATGCTACGGGCAATGTCCTCGTTCGTAAGCCTGCTACCCCAGGTCTCGAGGATCGTCCCATCGTCACGCTCCAAGCGCATCTGGATATGGTGCCTCAGAAGAATAGCCATATCGAGCATGACTTCACTAAGGATCCTATCGATGCTTATATCGATGGGGAATGGGTGACGGCCCGAGACACTACCCTCGGTGCAGACAACGGCATCGGTGCTGCCTACGCTATGGCAGTGCTGGCAGATCCTACACTCAAGCATGGTCCGATCGAAGCACTCTTCACCATCGACGAAGAGGTCGGTATGGTTGGAGCTAATGGTCTTCAGCCTGGCTTCTCCAAGGGCGATATCCTGATCAACCTCGACTCCGAAGACGAAGGACTTCTCTTCGCTGGCTGTGCAGGGGGGATCGATGTCAATGTTCGCCTAGAATACAAGGATCAGGAGCCCGTCCCCCAGGGGGATATCGCCGTGCGTATCGCCTTGACGGGTCTTCGTGGTGGACACTCGGGGATGGATATCATCCTCGGCCGTGCCAACGCCAATAAGCTCCTCGCTCGCTTCCTCAAGGAGGCTATTGCCAGCTACGGGGCACGCCTAGCGCAGTTCGAGGGTGGGACGGCACGCAACGCTATCCCTCGTGAAGCCTATGCTCTGGTGACCATCCCCGAGGCAGATGCCGATGGACTCTGGGAGCTCGCTTCGGACTACCTTGATATCTTCCAGACCGAGTACAAGGGTATAGAGGACTCTGTCAGCCTAAGCCTTGAGCGAGTAGAGCTACCTCAGACGGTAGTGCCCGAAGAGATCCAAGATGGAGTCATCGGAGCCCTTGATGCTTGTATCAATGGGGTACAGAGCATGCTCACCGAATTCCCAGGCATCGTCGAGTCCTCGACGAACATGGCACGTGTCACGATCGGTGGAGGACTCTTCACCGCTACCTTCTTGGTACGTAGCTCCTCAGAGAGCCGTAAGGACTACGTCGCTTCTCAGATCGAGAGTGCGATGAATCTAGCAGGAGCAGAGGTTGAGTTCGCAGGTGGCTACAATGGTTGGGCACCTAATGCTTCGTCCGCTGTCCTGCAGACTCTGCGCCGTGCCTACGAGGAAGTCATGGGTAAGTCTCCCGAGATCACCGTCGTCCACGCTGGTCTAGAGTGTGGGATCATCCAAGGGGTCATGCCCGACATGGATATGATCTCCATCGGTCCAGATATTCGCTCCCCCCATTCGCCCGACGAGAAGGTACACATCGCCTCGGTCGCACGCACTTGGGATGTCCTGAAGAAGGCATTGGAGCTCGTCTAATCGTATACCAAAACCCTAAGTATATCACCAACTAGAAATTAGTAAATGAGTAAAACTGCTTATGTATTCCCCGGCCAAGGTGCCCAGTTCGTGGGTATGGGGAAGGAGCTCTATGAGAATCATCCCTTAGCTAAGGAGCTCTTCGAGAAGGCCAATGACATCCTCGGCTTCCGCATCACTGATATCATGTTCGCTGGTACGGACGAAGAACTCAAGCAGACCAAGGTCACTCAGCCTGCGGTCTTCCTCCACTCGGTCATCCGTGCACTTTGCCTCGGTGACGAGTTCCAGCCCGACATGGTCGCTGGTCATTCGCTGGGTGAATTCTCTGCGCTCGTAGCTGCTGGAGCTTTGAGTTTCGAAGATGGGCTGCGTCTCGTCTCCAAGCGTGCTCTAGCGATGCAGCAGGCCTGCGAAGCTAACCCTGGGACCATGGCTGCTATCCTTGGTCTTCCCGATGAGAAGGTCGTCGAGATCCTCAAGACGATCGAGGGTGGGGTAGTCATCGCTGCCAACTTCAACTGCCCTGGTCAGCTCGTGATCTCGGGGGATGTTGATGCCGTTGAGCGTGCCTGTGAAGCGCTCAAGGCTGCAGGTGCTAAGCGTGCCCTTCGTCTCAATGTCGGGGGTGCCTTCCACTCGCCTCTGATGGAGCCTGCACGTGCTGAACTTGCTCAGGCGATTGAGGCTACGGAGTTCCATTCTCCACGCTGCCCCATCTATCAGAATGTCCCTGCTCATGCAGTCAACTGCACGCACGGCATCAAGAAGAACCTCATCGCTCAGCTGACGGCTCCCGTACGCTGGACGGAGAGTGTGCAGGCTATGGTCGCTGATGGTGCTACCCGCTTCGTCGAAGTAGGTCCTGGCGCAGTCCTTCAGGGTCTGGTCAAGAAGATCGCACCTGAAGTGGAGACCGAAGGCAAGCAGTAAGCTCCCTTCCTCCCTAATATACCTCACCGCCCGACTGTCTCCCTTTCATGGAGATGGTCGGGCGGTGTCGTTTATAGGGGGATAGGACGAAAGGTTCGAGTGTCACTTCCGCTTCTTTTGTTCTTTCGGGAGGGTTGTGGAGGAAGGAGAAAGGAGGGATCTCCGAGAGGGCGAAAAGAAACCTACTGTGGGTCGTCGATGCGACCCACGGTAGGTCGGTCGACCGACCCACAGTAGGTTTTTTCAGCGACCTACGGTAGGTCGTTTTTAAGGGGCTCCGAAGGACCGTCCAGAAGCACTCGAAAAGGAAGGCTTCTGACGGGTAGAAAGGTCGGGGAAGACGAGCCGTGATGCTCGTCCCCTCCCAGTCGGTGTTTGCCTTCCCCGAGCTGAGCTGGATGAAGGGCTTTTCTGAGGTCGTTTTTCCTTGCTCTTGATGCTCCTTCCGCTGAGGCTTATCCCCGATGGCTTTCTACGATCTTTTGTAGAAGGAAAGGCAAGAACTTGGGGGCTTCAAGGTGCAAAAGTTAGGTGCGTAAAAGCTTCTAAATGTGTTGGATGTGAATGTAAGTATTGTTTTCTATATTTGCGGTATAGATCGTGCGTGAGGAGCATTGGTTCTTGCTCTCAAGGCTTGAATGGAAGGTTCGATCCTAAGGCTTCTGTGCATGTCTACGATGTTGAATCATTTAGATCGAACGAGCATCTTCATCACCAAGCATCCTAGCGCAATCAATTGGGCGGACTGAGGGCTACCTCCCCACGTCTTCCCTTGTCTCCCACGCAATCTCAATACATACATACGATGAACTCAAGAGCGAAACTATTCATAGCGCTTGCCCTCCTCATGCTGGGGATAAGCGCTTGCAGCAGTAAGGCTAACCCTCCCGAACCAGGTAGGATGGAAGGCCTCATCTTTCAGTACTTCCCTAGAGAATGTACTCGGATCTTGACTCTGCCGATGGAGACGAGACGACAAGCTGCTTCCAGCTCCTCCTACTACGATGATGTAGTCGTCGGCGAAGAAGGTGTAGAGGCAAGGAAATTCCTCTACTGGCTGATGACGGGGGCGGGCGACCTCGATTCCCTAGAGCTCCACTACTCAGAACTGCGGGGCAGATTGTACGAAGAGATCTATCACAGGGATCATTTCAGGGCGGAGCTTGCTCCCAGTATCCCCCCGCTGGAGTCTCAGCTCTTCGATGACTACAGGCTCGCAGGTACTAAAAGCAGGAGAATGCAGTCGTCCTCCTCGATAATACCTGAGCCCAATCTAGAGCCTTGGGAATATCGTGTGACAGGAGTCAAGGACTTCAAGATCATGGCCCTCACACCGCTCTTTGGCCTCCCTGCAGAGACTTCGCTCAATCACTTCTTTACGTTCCATGAGTTCAAGCCCAAGCAGATCATCTCCCACGAATCGAAGAGGCTCGTCTGGGGCTATCGGAGTCAGGATCGAGTGACCAGCATTGCTCAGTGGCTCTCCATGCGCCCGACGGCTCAGCCCGTGATGATGCTTCGGCTGAACACCATGCCTCAGGAGGTACCGGTGAAGACCCGCCTCGTCACGATCCTCACCACGACGGAGGGCAAGGAACTCCGTGATACCCTCCAGGTGCTCCTCAAATAAGCATTCCGAATAAGCTAACTCGATCAACTGGGAGCTACGAGACAAGACTGTGCCCGTAGTCTCCTACGTAATCTCAATGCACAGACTATGAGCCCAAGATTTAAGCTATTCACTGCGCTTGCCCTCCTCTTCTCTCTGGGCATCAGCGCTTGCAGCAAGGCAAATGTAGAAGAAGATGAAGAGCCCTTTGGTGGGACGCACTTCCATTACTTCCCCAGAGAATGTACTCAGATCCTGAGCCTGCCGATGAAGACGGAGCAGACGGTAGACTATGCAGGGAGAGTCAATAAGCGGGATGTAGTCGTCGGCGAAGAAGGTGTGGAAGCAAAGGACTTCCTCTACTGGCTGATGACCGGCGCAGGTGACCTCGACTCCTTAGAGCTGTATTACTCTAAGCATCGAGGGAGACTGTATGAGTACATCTACCATAAGGCTGATTTTAAGCCTCAGCTAGCTATGGGGATCCGCCCGCTAGAGAAGGAGATGATTAGGGACTACAGGATCGGTATCGCAGGTCCAGATGCGATGAAGCCTTCCGAACCAGGGATATTGGATATGAATCTAATGCCTTGGGAGTATCGTGTGACGGGAGTCAAGGACTTCAAGATCATGGCCCTCACACCGCTCTTTGGCCTTCCTGCAGAGACTTCGCTCAATCGCTTCTTTACCATCCATGAGCTAAAGCCCAAGCAGATCGTCTCAAGCCAGTCGAAAAGGCTCGCCTGGGGCTATCGGAGCAAGGATCAAGTGACCAGCATTGATCAGTGGCTCGCTATGCGTCCGACGGCTCAGCCTGTGATGATGCTCCGACTGAACACGGTGCCTCAGGAGGTGCCCGTGAAGACCCGCTTCGTTGCGATCCTCACGACGGAGGATGGCAAGGAAGTCCGTGATACCCTCCAAGTTCTCCTCAAGTAAGAACTGGAGCAAACGACTAAGCTCAAAGACTTAGTTTCTAGGTCGTTAAGGTCGGCCGTCTGACCCTGGGTTGCTAAGCGTCTCCGCCCTTCGGCAGGAGGTGAAGTTCTACTGCGTTTCATAGTCAGCTCCCCGAGGATTTGTTCCTTGGGGAGCTGACTGTTTTTGGGGCAGGGTGTGCGTGTAGAATGGAGCGGAGTAGGAGTGTGCTCTTGTGGGGCTCAACTACGGGCGGGAAGAGGGCTACCGAGAAGGGCAAAAAGAAACCCACAGTAGGTCGTCGGTGCGACCCACGGTAGGTCGGTCGACCGACCCACAGTAGGTTTTTTCGGCGACCTACGGTAGGTCGTTTTTGGGGGGCTCCGAAGAGCGGCTACAGAAGGGGACGTGTGCCCTGAGTTATTGGGCGAGGAGTGCCGATCGGGTAGGGACTAGGACGCTGAGGGGTGGCACCTTGGTGATCCGTCTACCTTTCTTAGGAAGCTCGGGTAGAGCATCAAGCGAAGGAGAAGTTCCCCAGTTGATAATTAGCTCTTTGGGAAGGCTTCCTGAGTGGTGGCGCATGTGCTCCTAGAAGTCTGCACCTTTGAACAGTATGCCTTCATATTATTGTTATCTTTGTCTAGAGAGAATTATAGCGGATCGGATGCCCCCTCGTGGAGGGGAGGTTGTACAAGCCTGAGCTCCTCCGCACCTTGCCCTAACGACTACACTACAGCATGGCTGCACAGCGAGTATCCATCCTCCTCGTCTATACCGGAGGCACGATAGGTATGGTAGAGAACCCCGAGACGGGGGCTCTTGAGCCATTTGATTTCAATTACCTTCAAGACAATGTCCCCGAGCTTCGCCTCTTGGGCTGTGATATATCGAGCGTCGAGTTCTCGCCCCCGCTGGACTCTTCGGCCATCACCACCGAACACTGGGTGCAGCTGGCACGAGTCATCGAGGAGCACTACGAGGACTATGATGGCTTCGTCATCCTCCATGGGACAGACACGATGGCCTACACAGCGTCGGCCATGAGCTTTGTCTTCGAAGGGCTCTCCAAGCCTATTGTCTTCACGGGCTCTCAGCTCCCCGTGGGGAAGCTCCGTACCGACGGCAAGGAAAATCTCATCACAGCCATCGAGATCGCAGCTGCACGAGATGAGGCGGGTCGCCCTCGTGTGCCCGAGGTCTCACTCTTCTTCGAGAACTATCTGATGCGAGGTAATCGCACGAGCAAGGTCAGCGCCGATCAGTTCAGCGCCTTCGAGTCGTACAACTATCCTCACCTAGCTTATGCGGGGATCGAGATCCGCTACCATGATGCTGTGATCGCTAAGGCTCCCGTAGGCAGGACACTCTCTGTCCTCCCGCACTTCGATCCGAATGTAGCTGTGCTGAAGCTCTTCCCTGGGATCACCCGTGGAGTCGTAGAGGCCGTTCTCTCCCTCCCCACGCTCCGAGGGGTCGTGCTGGAGACCTTCGGTAGTGGCAATGCACCGATGCTCCCATGGTTCCTCGACGCTCTTCGGGCAACAGTCGCCCGTGGGGTCGTCATCGTCAATGTCACGCAGTGCGTCACTGGCTACGTGGATATGATGCGCTATGAGACGGGGATCCTCCTGCAGAAGATAGGGGTCGTCAGTGGGCGTGATGCTACGACGGAAGCCGTCCTCACCAAGCTGATGTACCTCCTTGGTCAGGGCTTCAGTTCGGAGGAGGTCGGACAGCTCATGGCTATCCCCCTCAGAGGCGAGATGAGCCTCGATCAAGAGATGGAAGGCTTCTCTCGTGAGACTTCTATCTACCGCCGCTAAGACTAAGCTTGCATACTCTATAGATACAGATGATCAGGTTCATGTGTCTCTCCAGCGGGAGCAGTGGTAACTGCTACTATCTGGGAGACGAAGACGGGGGCTTCCTCATAGACGCTGGGATCCCCATTCGCACCATCACTAAGACACTCAAGGCTGAGGGCATCACCCTAGACGGAGATCACCTCCGTGGGGCGATCGTCACGCACGACCATGCCGACCATATACGCACCATTGGGGTCGTCGGCGGAGTCTATCACTTGCCGGTCTATGCGACTCGGCTGGTGCATGACAGCATAGCGCATAGCCGCTTCGTCCAAGATCCGATAGGTCCATCACGCCGAGATATATCCATCCGTGAGCCCTTCACGCTGGCGGGCTTCACCATCGAAGCCTTCCCCGTACCCCATGATAGCGCTGAGAATGTCGGCTACCACATCACTAAGGGGGACTTCAGCTTCACGCTGGCTACGGACGTGGGGCACGTCACGGATATCATCGAGGACTACGTAGGCCGTGCCAATCACGTAGTACTCGAGGCAAACTATGACCGTGAGATGCTTCGCTCGGGGAGCTACCCCGAGTTCCTCAAGGGACGTGTGTCTTCTCCACTGGGGCACCTGTCGAACGATGAGGCAGCCGAGCTCCTCAGTCGTGTCTACCACCCTGGGATGAAGAACGTATGGCTCTGCCACTTGAGTAAGGACAATAACCACCCCGACCTCTGCTGGAAGACCGTCGAGCAGCGCCTCTTCTCCGAAGGGATACGCGTCGGCAAGGACTTGGCTCTCACAGCCCTGCGCCGCACCACAGCATCTCCGATGTACCTGCTAGAGCTCTAGAGGCATCAGGAGCACCGACTATACTTGACTTAACTTAATACACTCAAAGCTATGGATACCGAGAAGTTCAAACTCTACACGAAGGGAGGAGACAAAGGCCGCACATCGCTCGTCGGTGGGCAGCGTGTCCCTAAGTATGATATTCGCCTAGAGAGCTACGGCACGATCGACGAACTGAATTCCTTCGTCGGTGTGCTCCTCTCCCATGAACTCGAAGAGGTGGATCGTAAGTTCCTCTTCTGGCTACAACACAAACTCTTCTCCGTGGGTGGCTATCTGGCTACCGATACGACTCAGGACGAAGTCCACGAGGTGACCTGCGTCACTGAGCGGGCCGTCGCACGTATCGAGCGTGAGATCGACCGACTGGATGATCTCGTGCCTCCGATCAAGGCCTTCATACTCCCTTCTGGAGGAGCGATCACTGCTTCGGCACACGTCTGCCGTACGGTCTGCCGTCGTGCCGAGCGTATCATCTACCGCCTCAATAGCGAGACTCCGCTGGAGCCTAATGTCCTGCGCTTCATCAATCGCCTCAGTGACTACTTCTTTGCCCTAGCCCGCAAGGAGGTCTTCCGCATCAATGGCGAAGAGATCGTCTGGACCTACGACCACGAAGATCTCTAGCCCATCTTTCCGCCCGCTCTTCGCATTCCCTTTCTTCCGCTTATCCCCCTCCCGCTCCGATGAATAAGCTCACGCAGCAGCAGAAGCTCGATCAGTTCCTCTCCCTCACACCTCAGCAGATCCAGGCCATCAAGATGCTGGAGCTCACGGGGCTGGAGCTCGAGAGTCGTATAGAGCGTGAACTGGAGGAGAACCCTGCTCTAGAAGAGAACTACGAGGAGCCTCAGCGTGAGTCGGAGGACTCTTCTCTCGAGGAGGATGCGAGTGACCAAGACTGGGAGCTCGGCGAATATGCCACCGAGGATGATATCCCCGATTACAAGCTCCGAGAGCTTCAGGAGCGTCAGTCGGTGCGGGAGGAGATCCCCTTTGCCGCTGGTGCACCTTCGCTGGACGAATACCTCATGGAGCAGCTGGCTCTGGTGACTCCTCTTGAGGGGGTGCGCCATGAGATCGCTCGCTACATCATCGGGAATATCGACAGCGATGGCTATCTGACCCGTTCGGTCGAGGAGATCGAGGATGACTTGCTCTTCAAGGCGGGGCTTACCGTCTCGACCCAAGAGATCGAAGAGCTCATCCGTCTGGTGAAGACCCTTGATCCCGCAGGCATCGCTGCAAGCGATCTGAGGGAGTCGCTTCTCTTGCAGATCGAGCGTTTGCCCGAGAGCACGCTTCATCGAGAAGCCTATCGGATGATCCAGGAGCACTATGAGGACTTTGTCAATAAGCGCTTTGATCGCCTTTGCTCCAGCCTTGGGGTGAGCGAAGAGCATCTCTCTGATCTCTATGCCTTCGTGGCGCACCTCAATCCCAAGCCTGCCAGTGGGTATGGTGATGATTCTGAAGGGCGGTTTGCCCACCTCACACCAGACTTCATCGTCACGGAGCGAGATGGCGAACTGCTTATCTCCCTTGTCGGGGAGCGGGATCTTCCTCCGCTTCGCTTGAGCCCTACCTATCTAGCGCTTCTTGAGGAGCAGAAGGGGCAGCGAGGGGACACTCGGCAGAGTCGTGAGGCCTTCACCTTCCTCAAGCATAAGGTTGAGCAAGCTCGGTGGTTCATTGATGCCATCCAGCAGCGTGAGGAGACGCTGCGCAAGACGATGACGGCCATTGTCGCCCATCAGCGAGCCTTCTTCCTCTCGGGCGAGACTTCGGCGCTCAGGCCTATGATCCTTCGGGATATAGCCGAGGCTACGGGGTTGGACATCAGTACGATCTCCCGAGTGAGCAACAGCAAGTCGGTGCAGACGGACTTCGGTGTCTACATGCTGAAGTTCTTCTTCGGCGAAGGTATCCTCAACGAGGAGGGCGAAAGCATCTCCACCCGAGAGGTGCGTGAGGCCCTAGCGAAGCTCATCGAAGAGGAGGATAAGCGTAAGCCACTCTCTGACGAGCAGCTTACCCAGTTGCTCTCCGAGCGGGGCTATCCGATCGCACGCCGTACGGTGGCGAAGTATCGAGAGCAACTGCGCCTGCCCGTAGCCCGTCTACGCCGAGAGCTCTAGCCCTCGATCCCCAGACGAAAACTAAGCGCCAGCGGGCACGAAGCATCTGATGCTTCGTGCCCGCTGGCGCTTTTGTTCCCTCCCGATGAGTAGGGGAGAAGCTCCTTCCTTAGATGGAGAGGATGCGAAGGGCTTCGACTTGGTCCTTGTCGATGGGCTTGTTCTTCTTGATCGCCTTGGAGAAGGGTACGTAGACGAGAGCGTCATTGACGATGCCGATCATCACATTGCGTTGTCCGTCGAGGAGCGCCTCGATGGCTGCGACTCCCATTCGGCTAGCGATGATGCGGTCTTGGGCGCTGGGTGATCCCCCACGCTGGATATGCCCAAGGATCACGACCCGCACGTCGAACTGTGGGTATTCCTTCTCTACTCGTTCGGCGACCTTCATCGCTCCGCCCGTGCTTTCGCTCTCGGAGACGAGCACGATGCTACTGTTCTTGGTCTTGCGAAAGCCGTTCTCGATCGTCTCGGCAAGCTGGTCTTTCTCGACGGCAAACTCAGGGATGATCGCTGCTTCAGCACCTGCAGCCATAGCGCCATTGAGTGCAAGGAAGCCAGCTTCTCGCCCCATGACTTCGACGAAGAAGAGTCGTTCGTGCGAAGATGCTGTATCTCGGATCTTGTCCACGGCTGAGACGATGGTGTTCAGTGCGGTGTCGTAGCCGATCGTGAGGTCTGTGCCATAGAGGTCGTTGTCAATGGTAGCCGGAAGCCCAACGATGGGGAAGTCAAATTCCTCAGCGAAGGCCCGAGCGCCCGAGAGTGATCCATCACCTCCGATGACGACGAGAGCGTCGATCCCGTGGGCACGCATCGTCTCATAGGCGAGTTTGCGACCTTCGGGGTTGCGGAACTCTGGGCAACGGGCGGTCTTGAGGATCGTACCCCCACGCTGGATGATATTGCTCACGTGCTGCGTCTCGAATTCTTCGATTTCCCCCGTGATCAACCCCTTGTAGCCACGATAGATCCCCTTGACGCGGATCCCGTGGTAGATAGCGGTGCGAGTGACTGAGCGGATAGCGGCATTCATCCCAGGGGCATCGCCACCCGAGGTCAGCACTCCTATACATTTGATTGTAGCCATATCTTCTTGATTTTCTTCTAAAGGATCTTGTACAAAATTGTCTACACCAAAGATACGCTAATTGCTTGTCCATCGTCCATCTCCTTCCTTTTCTTGGTCTCTGAAGAAGCGTCGAGTTTGATCCCATAACGACAGACTTCGGGGCGGGGTCAAATAAAACCTACTGTAGGTCGCCTTTGCGACCCACGGTAGGTCGGTCGACCGACCCACAGTAGGTTTTATCGGCGACCTACGGTAGGTCGTTTTTGGGGTGCTCCTGTGACCCCTCGCAAATGTCCTGTTTATCAGGGTTCTTGGACTAGGGGAAGGCCAAGCTTCGAAGCTCCGAAAAGCAGCCTCCAAGGGGAGAGGAAGAATAGCCTCCCGTCCTAGGGTAGTTACTTCTTGCCCTTACGGCGGTTGCAGTCCTTGCAGAGCATCTGGAGATTCTGGGCTTCCGTCTTGCCTCCCAGACTCCAGGGTGTGATGTGGTCGCCCTCCATCTCCTTGTAGTCGAACTTCTTCCCACAGCAGGCGCAGACCCCACCTTGTTGTTCGTAGGCGGTGCGCTTCTGGCTGTCGGTGAAGGCCCGTATATTGAGTACGCTTGGGTCGTCGTTCCCGATAGCCTTCTCGAGGACGTACTGATAGATGCCACTTTTCTTGGTCACATCATCATCCGCCATCAGTCGAGAGACTTCCCGCTCGAGGGCCTGTGGGTCATACGTGTACTGATGGTATCTATTGTAGAAGATGCCCCAGGGAAGCCCCTTCATCTCCTTCCGATAGGTAGGGAAGAGCTTCTCTACCCATGTGATGACTCGACTGAAGTACTCCCAGAGGTCTTGGGCGTTAGGGTCGTGCTGGTGCTCGATCATACATTCCTCGATACTCTGCTTGGGGTTCTCTCGGTCTCCATACCAACGGATTACCTCCTCGAGATAGTCCTGTCGGATCGCTGTCCCCTTGAGGTAGTTGCTCCCAAGCACATGAGCTGCACAGCCCGTCTTACTGAAGTAGCGCTTGGCTTCCGATACCCAAGGTCCCGTATAGACAGCATTGCGTAGCTCTTGGTCGGTAAGCTCTTCACCAGCAATATTGATGGTCTTGAACCATTCGAGCTTCTCGCTCTCCGTCCCGTCGCATATATAGACGGTGAGCTCGTAGTCAAGGATCTTCTCGCATAGGTCCTCAGAGAGTGTCCCAAACTTGAGGGGCTGTGGATTCCCGAAGAGCCCCTTGCACGAAAAGTCATTGTTGAGGAAGGTGCAGATGGATAGCGTCCTCTGCTGTCCGTCGATCAGCTCATAGCGATCGTTCCCTTGCTTAGACCAGTACATCACGTTCAGCGGATAGCCTTTGCTCAGGGTGTCGATGACCGCTTGCTGTTGCTCGGGTTTGTAGATGAATTCACGCTGGTAGGCTGGGCGTACATCCAGCTTACCTCCGTAGGCGACGACGCCATTTTCCCCATTATCCTGATATCCGTTGAATAGGTCACGGACGGCAATGTGTTCGAGTCGAATGTTCATAGGTTACTTGTTATTTACGTTTGCGGATGAGAATGCGTGCATATACGTTTCGTCCATTTATGCTACCATCTTTATCCTTGATTAGACCATGTGGCTTCTTGGGCGCTCTATTCTCGATGATGAGATCATTGGCATCAAGGATCTCGAACTGGCTTGGGTTGTGCTTATCTAAGTAGGTAATCGGAACTCCCATAGCTCCATCATAGTCGCAGGGGATGTCTGCGGTCTTATCTACGTTGATCGCATCGTAGTTGTCGTAGTGAGGATATTCCTCGGGACTATACTTCTTGTAGAGAATAAGCTCCTCGTGTCGCTTCTGTATATCTAGGTTGGTAAACCAGCAAATATTCCCTAGGCTACGCCATTTTTTCCCTTCCTCATCAATCCAAAAGCGTGTAGGGCGCTCTTCGTAGTGATCAGGCACTCGAAACTTCATATCCCCAAACTTATATCCTAGCCATAGCTGATTGTTGCGAACATACTGGAAGATTTCTTTGTATGTGATTGCATTTTGGTTGCCAAGTACAATGAAGCTCTTCCTTTGGTCTACGAGTTGGGTAATATATTCTCGGAAGAGAGAGAAGGGGGGATTAGTGACGACTATATCTGCCTCTTTGAGGAACTCAATACATTCTTCACTACGGAAGTCTCCATCTCCTTCTAGTAGATGCACGAAGCCTGCGATATTGGGATTAGGCGGTGAGCCAATATCCTCCCCTTCATAGACGAGGTATACAGCCTGTTCGGTGGTATTGTCTGAAAGGTGGTTCGGGTTTTGATTCTTGTAACAGGTGGTGATGAGCTTTTTGAGTCCAAGTAGATGAAAGTTCAGGACGAAGTAGTAGAAGAAGTGGCTCATCCTAGGATCGTCGCAGTTGCAGAGTACGGTCTTGCCTACGAAGTGCTTTTTGTAGTGCTTGAGCTCTGCTTCGATATCCTCAAGCTGGGTATAGAACTCATCCTCCTTGGCTTTCTTCGCCTGGGAGAGTTGCTTGTTTGCCATAAGCGCATAGCGTGTTAGGCGCTGGCTATCTCTTCGGTGTAAGCTCCCTAAGAGCCCCAAGACAAAAGAGAAGCGTAGACGCTCCCCACTCTTTGTCTTAAGGCCCTAGGAAAGCCTACTACCCAAGAGATAAGTCACGCCTACGCTATGCGCAGACGTTCACTGACTTACTCGGGGGGTAGTGCTTTGAATTTCCTAGGTTCTAAGACATTTCCGAATAAATAGCAAACGCTATGTTGATACTGAAGATGGAGTGAAACTGGCAGACGCTACTGCCTCACTCCGACGGCAAAGGTAGGCATAATCTGTTAGGCCTCCATCAAGCCCCTCTACCCCGCATGGTCAGCGGGCACTTTGGGACTGAAGTCGTTTCCGCTGGGTGGGGGCAAAAAGAAACCTATGGTAGGTCGCCTTTGCGACCCACGGTAGGTCGGTCGACCGACCCACAGTAGGTTTT
>ERZ772917.433-NODE-433-length-30058-cov-76.145152_pt1 | contig 30058 bp, 22 predicted proteins | sample MGYA00511187_ERZ772917 | MGnify/ENA primary metagenome ERZ772917 (study PRJEB29015, sample SAMEA2737925) | human oral metagenome | biome: human oral; feature: human-associated habitat; material: dental | place: China | collected 2012 ...
TCAGGGGTTGCGATAGGCACTTGGAGCCTCCTAATCGAGTGACAGTTTTGTCGTGATCGATTCTCTCACATTTTGCGCGAGCGAGAAAAGGATGGAAGTCCCGTTCGGACAGGGACTTCTCATCCCGTGGGCGCGTGTGGTAGGCGGCCCACGGGGCGGGCCAGGCGCGAGGCGTGCGCCCACATGACGATCGCGGCGGCGTGCCCGACGTTGATCGATCGTGTCGAGCCGCGCTGGGTGATGGCCACGACGGCCTCGCACGCGCGGAGCATCTCCTCGCTCAGTCCGGACGCCTCGGACCCGAAGACCAGGCATGCGCGCTCGGGCAGCGCCGCCCCCTCGAGGGGAACGGCCCCCTCGATGTTGTCGACTCCGACGAGCGAGAGGCCCTCGCGCTCGCAGTACTCAACGAGTTCACGCACCTGCGCGCGGTGGTCGACCGGCAGGTAGCGGTCGGTGACCATGGCGCCTCGGCGATTCCAGCGCTTGCGGCCGACGACGTGGATGCGCCGGGCACCCATCGCGTTGGCCGTGCGCACGATGGAGCCGATGTTGAAGTCGTGGTCCAGGTTCTCGACCGCGACCTCGAAGGGCAGGGATCGCTGCGCCACATCCGCGCGGATCGCGTCCATCGTCCAGTAGCGGTAGCGGTCCTCGACGTTGCGCCGATCCCCGCGCCGCAGGAGCTCCCGATCGTAGTGGTCCCCGGCCGGCCAGACGCTCGCCCCGCCCGGCCACGGCCCGACCCCCACCCGGGGGGAGGACTCGGTCCCCGCCTCGTCCGTCGCCGCCAGGGGCGCCCCCTGCCGCGCTACGTCACACCCGTTTTCGAACTCGTTCACGGAACCCACCCTAGCGGGAACGTAGAATGGAAGCATGAATCCGCTGATTAACGAACCAACAGCACTCAGCGAGCTGCCGCCCGTCACGGCGTGGCTCTCCGACATGGACGGCGTCCTCGTCAAGGAGAACCGCGCGCTGCCGGGGGCGAGCGACTTCCTGGCGGCGCTGCGCGCAAAGAACGTCCCCTTCCTGGTGCTCACGAACAACTCCGTGTTCACCAACCGCGACCTCTCCGCCCGCCTAGCAAACTCGGGCCTGGACATTCCCGAGGACAACATCTGGACGTCCGCGAACGCCACGGCCGCCTTCCTCCAGCAGCAGTCCCCCGGCTCGACCGCCTACGTGATCGGCGAGGCCGGCCTGACCACGGCGATCCACAACGCCGGGTACGTCATGACGGAGACCGACCCCGAGTACGTCGTGCTCGGCGAGGTGCGCTACTACGACTTCCGGGCGCTGACCCACGCGATCCGCCTCATCGAGGGCGGCGCGAAGTTCATCGCCACGAACCCCGACGTGTCCGGCCCCTCCGACGAGGGGACCCTGCCCGCGTGCGGCGCGATCGCCGCGATGATCACGGCGGCGACCGGCAAGCGCCCCTATTTCGTGGGCAAGCCGAACCCGGTGATGATCCGCGCAGGCCTGAACAAGATCGGCGCGCATTCGGAGAAAGCCGCGATGGTCGGCGATCGCATGGATACCGACATCCGCGCCGGCGTGGAGGCGGGCCTGCGAACACACCTGGTCCTGTCCGGGTCCACGGCGCGCGACGACGTCCGAACCTACCCGTTCCGCCCCTTCGGCATCCACGAGGGTATCGGCGACCTCATCGAGCTCGTCGAAGCGGCCCACTGACCCACCCCAACACGGAAAGGACTCACCCATGACCAACGATTCCCACAAGGCGCGCCTGGCCGCTCTCGTCCAGGACCTCTCCGTCATCCGCGAGAAGGTTGTGCTGGCCTCCGGGCGCGAGTCCGACTTCTACGTCGACATGCGGCGCTCGACCCTGCACCACGAGGCCGCCCCCCTCATCGGCCACGTCATGCTCGACCTCCTGGAGGAGGCCGGCTTCGCGGTGGGAGAAGAGTACGTGGGAGTCGGCGGCCTGACGATGGGCGCCGACCCCGTGGCGACCGCCATGCTGCACGCGGCGGCTTCGCGCGGCCTGGACCTCGACGCGTTCGTGGTGCGCAAGGCCGCCAAGGATCACGGCATGAAGCGCCGCATCGAGGGCCCGAGCGTCGTGGGCAAGAACGTCATCGTCCTGGAGGACACGTCCACGACGGGCGGGTCCCCCCTGGCTGCCGCCGACGCACTGCGCGAGGCGGGAGCGAATGTCGTCGCCATCGCGGTGATCGTGGACCGCGCGACCGGCGCGAAGGAGCGCATCGAGGCCGAGGGCATCCCCTACCTCTACGCGCTGGGACTGGAGGACATCGGCCTGGCCTGATTCACCCCCGCCATTGACGAGGCCGGGGCCGGGTTTTGCGCGGACCTGATCCCGGCCTCGTCGTCGCCTGCGCGCGTCACTCACATGTGGGGTACGGCGCGCATGGCGCGCGCGGTCACCCAGCGCGGAGCGAGCTTCATGGCTCCCATGGCCGCCTTGTAGACTGCCGTGGGCGTGACCTGGACGCGCCCGGCCCGCACGGCGTCGAGTGCCTCCGTGACGACCCGCTCGGGGCTGGCCATGAGCCAGGAGGGCGTGGCGGACATGTCGACGCCGGCGCGCTCGAAGAAGGGGGTGCGCACGGGGCCGGGGCACACGACGGTCGCCGTGATGCCCGATCCGGCGAGCTCGGCCGCCAGGCCCTCGGTGAAGGCGACGACCCACGCTTTGTGCGCTGAGTAGGTGCCGGCTCCGGTGCGCGAGGCGACGGAGCCGACGTTGAGGATGGCGCCTCGGCCGCGCGAGCGCATGGAGATCCCAGCGTGGTGGGCGAGCACCATGACGGCGCGCACCATGACGTTGAGCCCGTTGAGCTCGTCGTCGAGGCTGTCGTCCAGGAAGTCCGCTCCCAGCCCGAAGCCCGCGTTGTTGACGAGCAGGTCGACGGGCCGCGTCTGCTCGCTGTCCCGGCCGGCGGGGCCTCCCACGTCGAGGCGCGCGGCGACGCGAGCGCAGCCCTCCTGGGTCGAAAGGTCTGCCGCTATGTACTCGGCACCCACGTTCGCGACGTTTGTCAGCGCGGCGGCGAGCTCCCTCAGCGCGCCCTCGCGGCGCGCGACGAGCACCAGGTCGTGGCCTGCGGCGGCCAGCTGCCAGCAGAATTCTTCACCGATTCCGGAGGTTGCTCCGGTGACGAGCGCGGTTCCCATGAGGGCAGTGTAGCGCTCTCTTTGCCGGGTAGCACGATGCCGGGGCACTCTCGGGTGGTCTCCCGCGAGAGTGCCCCGGCCGGGTCGCTTACCGGGTGCGGATCAGGAATCCGGCTCCGCCCCCGGCGAGTGTCGCCGGGACGAGGAGGAGGAGCAGCCAGTAGGGGCTCCACCCTCCGGAGCTACCGTTGTGTCCCGCGGCGACGGGCAGCGCGGCGGCGGCCGCCTCGTTCGAGCCGTAGGCGGGGCTCTGGTCCGCCTCACCGAGTTCGCTCTGGCCGCTCTGGGCACCGCTTTGCGCAGCGGCGCTAGGCGTCGGAGCCGGGGTCGCCTTGGGCGGGGTCACTGGGGTTGCGCCGCCCGACGAGGTCGCGCTGGGAGACTGACCGGTCGACGCGCCCGATCGGGGGGCGCTGCCTGTGGGCGTCGAGGCCGCGCCGCTGGCTCCACTCGCGCCCGAACCCGAGAGGCTGGCGATCCGCTTGCCCTGCGGCGAGTCGGGGGCCTGCGGGCGCGCCGGGTTGGTCCTCGCGCCCGGCGTGGGTGCCGGGTCGGGGGTGGGTGCCGGGTCGGGGGTGGGTGCCGGGTCGGGGGTGGGTGCCGGGTCAGGGGTTGGGGAGGGCCCGGGCGACGGAGCGGGTACGGGATCGTCGCCCGGAGTGGGAGCGGGCTGGGCATCGTGGCGGCCGGAGCGGACCACGACGGTGAAGGACTGCGCCTGGGCCAGAACACGCTCGCCGCTGCGGGCGCCAACCTCGATGCGGTAGGTGCCGGGTGCGCTGAACACCCAGTTGCCGTGCATGTGAGTCGACTCGGTCGTGTGGACGAGCCCGTCGCCGGCGGCAGAGTCGAAGTGGACCCTCGCGCCGGCGCCGAAGGTACCGCCCTGGAAGAACGCGACGCGCGCGCCAGCAGGGGCCTCGGCCAGGTGGAGGGTCAGGTCCGCCCCCTCTGGAAGCGAAGCGTAGTCGATTCCCTCGGTCGACAGGCCGGGCCAGACGATGTCGCTGTTCTGGGTCTCGGGCAGCAGGTAGGTGGCGGCGCCAACCGGGCCGAGCACGTCGTAGCTCGCGTCGGACAGGGACGCTGGGCGCACGAAGCGCGCGTTGGGGCCCACCGCCAGGGTCGTCGAACCCAGGGTGCGCAGCACGGAGGTGCGCGCGGACGTCAGGGAGTCATCCTTGACGGCCAGCCCGTAGGTCAACTTGCCGTCGCCGCTGGCCTGGGTGAGGCGAACGTCCAGGTGGCCGCGCGCGATCTGGACGGGCTCGTCGAGCAGAGCCGGGGCTGGGTTCGTGGAGTCGCCGCCGGGCGTCGGCTCGGGCGTGGGCGTGGGTTCCGGTTCCGCGGGCGCGGGCGAACCATTGCGCATCGAAAGCGTGGCGGTGAGTCCGACGTGATCGCCGACGGTGACGTCGGAGGCCTCGGCGACGGTCATCACCGCGTCGGAGAGGGGGTGGGGTCGCAGGGTGACGCGCACGTACATCGGGTCGGACTGGCACACGCCGAGGTCCTGGGTCTTGGAATCCATACCGCCCGCACCCAGCGTGCCCTCCGTGGAGCACCAGGGGCTGAAGTCGTACTTAGACTCGAGGAACTCGATCTTGTACGTGGCACGCAGGTTCGGGTCGGCGGCCCTCACGGTGGCCGTGTACTGGTCGGTCGTGCCGGGCTTGAGGTCGTAGGAGACGTCGACGCGGCGCGAGGAGACGGGCAGGGAGTCGGGGTTCCACACGGGAGCAGGGTCGGGATTGGAGGGGCCGAGGATCGTGTCCGCTCCGCCGACGGTGACAGGTTCGGTGTCCTTCTGGGAGTACTGAGCGGCCTGGGAGATCCATCGCGCCGACGCTGAGTCATCGGGGATGTAGATCGCCTGGACGGCGCCCGCCTCGGCTCCGAGAAGCTCGGAGGCAGTCGCTCGACCGGCCTCGACCGCGACCTCGGTGAGGAAGTAGCCGTTAACGGTGATCCACGCGCGCCCCCTGTCGGTGGGCACGCCCGTGTCGACCGTGATGTCGGTCAGGTGGTTGTCGCCGGGGTGGGCGCGATCGGCGTGGTGGGACAGGGTCAGCGTGGGCGTCGCGGAGTTGGAGTCGGTACGCTCGGCGCGCGCCGCACTGTAGGCGACGTCGATGTCCTTGATGCTTCCCTCGGCCGGGTTGGCACCGCCGACCTGCCAGACCAGCGGGGTGATCGGCGAGGAGTAGATCGCGGTCCCGTCGGCGCTGCGCGCGGTCATCTTGTAGTGAGCGACGTAGCGGCCGGGCTGCGTGAAGGTCGTGTACAGGTGCGTGTGGCGCGGGTTGTAAACGCTGCGGTAGGCCAAGTCGTGGCTGGAGAGGAATCGGTTGACGCTGTCTCCGTTGTCGATGAACATCTCCATGCGGCCGGGTCCGTCGACGCTGACCAGGTCGAGGGTATAGGTCTCGCCCTCAAACTTGTCGGTGTCGCCGATCTCGCCAGCTCCCAGCCCCGCCCAGATGGGAGTGTTCCCGGGCCCGGGGTTCTGGGGCGCGGCGTTCAGAACGGTTCCCTCGCCTCCGAGGAAGGCCAGGTCAGGTCGGCCGGAGGGGATCACGAGCTGCGACTTGGCCTCGTCCTTGTCTCCGGTACCGGTCCACGCCTTGGGGATCCACAGGACGGTCTTTTCCATCGGCATGTTGATGGTGTTGAGCGAAAAGCTGTTGGTGTCGTCGTGCCACACGGGTATGGGCGCGTCGACGTGCTGTCCGGTGACGATCCAGTCCTTGTCCTGGTCTGGCCCCGCCCAAGCCGCCGCTGGGGTGAGGGCCAGGAAGAGGGCGAGCGCCGCTGTGCTTACGCGTCGCAGGTATGACATTCGGGTGCCTTTGCTAGCTATACTGTTGATGAGAATCATTATCACTCTAACTTAGGGATCAGACAAACGCACGCGACTCACACCCGCTTCGCGCGCCCCTCACCCTCACCACCGCTAGGCTCGACCCATGAGATTCGCGACCTGGAACGTCAACTCCATCCGCACCCGCATCGACCGCGTCATCGCATTCCTCGAGCGCTCCGACACCGACGTCCTGGCCATGCAGGAAATCAAGTGCCGCGCCGACCAGTTCCCCACCGCCCCCTTCGAGGAGGCCGGATACCACCTGGCCATCAACGGGCAGAACCAGTGGAACGGCGTCGCCGTGGCCTCACGAGCGCCGATCCGGGACATACAGGACCACTTCCCCACCCAGCCCGCATTCGGCGAGCCCCCCGTCGTCGAGGCCCGCGCGCTCGGCGTCACCATCGACACGAGCGGCGCCCTCACCGCCGAGGACGGGAAGGCCTCGTCCATGACGATCTGGAGCCTGTACGTACCCAACGGCCGCGACCTCACCCACGCCCACTACGACTACAAGCTCGAGTGGCTCGCAAACCTGGCCGAGCAGGGACGCGGATGGCTGGCCGACACGAGCGCGCGCATCGCGCTGGTCGGCGACTGGAACGTCGCCCCCCTTGACGAGGACGTCTGGGACATGGAAGCCTTCGAAGGAGCAACGCACGTCTCGGCCCCGGAGCGCGAGGCATTCGCCGCCTTCGCCGCCGACGGCTGGGTCGAGGTCACGCGCGAGCGCATCACCAACTTCACGTACTGGGACTATCAGAAGCTCCGCTTCCCCAAGAATCAGGGCATGCGCATCGACTACGCCTACTGCTCGCCGGCGCTCGCCGCGCGGGTCACCGGCGCGCAGATCGACCGCGACGAGCGCAAGGGAAAGGGCGCCTCGGACCACGTGCCCGTCATCTTCGACGCCGACTGAGCCAGGGGCGAAACGGTCGGCCAGGCACGTCGGCGCCGACCGTTTCGCCCGTCAGGCGCGCTCGCGCGCGAGGGACAAGAGCGAGGCGTTAAGGCAAGCCCAATTGTCGCGATGCCACGCCCCGAAGGGCTGCGCGCCCACGAAGGCCGCGCTCGCCCCCAGGTCCCTGTCGGCCCACACGAACGAGCCCGACTGGCCAAAGTGGCCGATCGTGCGCGGGGAGGCGCCGGGCGCGGTCCAATGCGGCGCCTTGTCGCCCCGAATCTCCAGGCCGAGGCCCCACGGGCAGGGAGCAAAGCGGCCATAGCCGGGAACGATGCCCGCAAGATCCGGGAACTGAGAGACCGCGGCGAGAGCGGCGAGGGGGGCGCTGACGAGCGTGGGACGGGCAAGCTCCGCACCGAAGAGGCTGACGTCCGCGGCGCTTGCGACGCCTGAGTACGCGGGACTGCCCGCTATGTCCGCGGTGGTCATGCCGAGGGGCTCGAAGACCTCGCGGCGCACCCACTGGGCGACCCCCACGCCCGTCGCACTCTCGAGGACCTCGCCCAAAACGTCGAAGCCCTCGTTGGAGTAGATGCGCCGCTTGCCGGGTGCCGCGACCGGGCGACGCCCCTCGAAGGGCAGGCCCGAGGCGTGGGCGAGGATGTGGCGCACCGTGGCCCCCTCGGGACCGGCGGGAGCATCAAGATCAACCAGACCCCGCTCGACCGCGACGAGGACGGACCAGGCGACGATCGGCTTGGTCACCGACGCCAGCGAAAAGACACGATCGACGTCCCCGTAGGAATAGACGACGTCGCCCCCGACACGAAGGACGAGAGCGACGTCGAATGACGGCATGGGGCCTATCACGCGGTGGCCTCCGGGGCGGGCGCTGCCTCCGCAGCCGCCGTGGTCTTTTCGCTGATCTTGCGCAGCGTGCGCGCGTAGACCTCTGCGACCTCCTCGGGGACCGCAGCTCCCAGCTGCAGGACGTAGCGCGCGGGCAGGTGCAGCAGCTGCACGCATACGGCAAGGAAGTCCGCGACGAACTCGCGGGCGTCAATGGGCTCGTCGTTGTAACGAGCCGACACGACGGAACCGTACCAGTAGCGGATCAGTATCCTCGCGAGCGTGCGAGGGGTGGTACCGATGTCGGTGCCTTCCTCTTCGACGAAGCTCTGAATCATCGCGGTCAGCGCTTCCTCCATCCGCTGCGTGCGGTACTTGTAGTGCGCATGCGCGGGGTGAGCTCCCGACGAGGACTCCGCCCACAGGACACAGTCCAACGCGATGGCCGCGTCCGCACCGGGCTTCATGGCGAAGCGCATCTCGCCGACCGCCCAGTCGACAAATGAACCGACGGTGATACCCCCCTCGTCGAAGCCACCCTCGGTCTCATCGTTAATCGTGACATCGAAGAGGGCGTTCATCTCCTCGTGTCGCTGGATCGCGCTGCGCAGGATCGCTTCCTTGGATGGGAAGTGATAGACCACAGCGGGGTGCGAAATACCGACTCGACGTCCGAGGTCGCGCAGAGAGAAGCCGTTATAGCCCCTCTCTGCGATCAGAACCATCGCAGCCGAGAGGATGGATTCACGCGTCGCCTGTCCTACTGAATAGGCTCCACGGGCCTTCCTCTGGGTTGTCATATCATCTCCTGCTGTCGCGGACATCACAAACCGCGAGTCCGAAATACACACTGGTATGCAGTGTAGCGCGCAATCTCAGGGTTTATCAACATTCATGACAAGCCCGTCGAAAGTTGCGTTGATGTCAACTATCACGTTCTGCCCATCCTGAATGTCCCCACCAAGCAGAAGGACGGCCAGACGATCGCCAATCTCGCGCTGAATCAAGCGGCGAAGCGGGCGCGCCCCGAAGGCCGGATCGTAGCCGACGCGTGCTAGCCAACCGCGAGCAGGCTCACTAACTGTCAAGTTTATCCTTCGGTCACTCAGTCGCGATTGAAGCGAGGCGACCAGCAGGTCAACGATCTCTCCAATATTTTCGCGGGTCAGAGCGTCAAACATGACAGTCTCGTCCAACCTATTGAGGAACTCGGGCCGGAAACTCGAGCGCAGGACCGACATTACGGCCTCCCGCTTACCCTCAGCTGTCAAATCGGGGTCCACCAAAAAATGCGAGCCCAGGTTTGACGTGAGGATTAGGATCGTGTTTCGGAAGTTGACCACGCGCCCCTGTCCGTCAGTTAGACGCCCATCATCCAAAACCTGCAGAAGAATGTCGAAGATCTCAGGATCAGCCTTCTCCACCTCGTCTAGGAGGACGACGCAGTATGGCCGACGGCGCACCGCCTCGGTCAGCTGTCCCCCCTGCTCGTACCCGACGTATCCGGGAGGGGCACCCACCAGGCGCGCGACCGAGTGCTTCTCGGAGTACTCCGACATGTCGATGCGCACCATGGCGCGCTCGTCGTCGAATAGGAACTCCGCGAGCGACTTAGCCAGCTCGGTCTTTCCAACTCCCGTGGGTCCCAGGAACAGGAAGGATCCGGTTGGACGATTCGGGTCCGACAGGCCCGCCCGCGAACGTCGCACCGCGTCGGACACGGCGCGCACGGCGCCTTTCTGTCCGATGAGACGCTTGCCGATCTCGTCCTCCATGCGCAAGAGCTTGTCGGTTTCGGTTTGCAGGAGCTTACCCGTGGGAATTCCCGTCCACGCCTCGATCACCTCGGCAATCTCGGCAGGACCGACCTTCTCCGCGATCATCGGCTCCGCAGGATCGAGCGCCTCCTGCTCCTCAACTCGCGCCTCTTCCGATGCGATCTGGCGCTCGACGGCCGGAATCTCGCCGTTCTGCAAGCGTCCGGCCTCCTCCCAGCGCCCCTCGCGCACGGCGAGCTCGAGCTGGGTTCGCAGGGTATCCAGCTGGACGCGCAGGTCGCCCACGCGGTTGTGGCCCGCCTTCTCGGCTTCCCATCGCGCGGTGAGCGCGCGCAGAGCCTCCTCCCGATCAGCCAGGTCGGCGCGCAGCTTGCTCAGGCGATCCTGGCTCGCCTCGTCGAGGCCGTCCGGATCGGACTCGGCCAGGTAGGACTCCTCCATGCGCAGCCGGTCCACGCCGCGGCGCAGTTCGTCGATCTCGACCGGCGATGAATCGAGCTCCATGCGCAGGCGCGAGGCGGCCTCGTCGATCAAGTCGATCGCCTTGTCCGGCAGCTGGCGCCCCGTAATGTAGCGATTCGAAAGGGTTGCGGCTGCCACGAGGGCACCGTCCGAGATGGTCACCTTATGGTGGGCCTCATACTTGGGAGCGATGCCGCGCAGGATCGCGATAGTATCCTCGACCGAGGGCTCGCCGACGAAGACCTGCTGGAAACGACGCTCCAGCGCCGGATCCTTCTCAATGTTCTCCCGATACTCGTCGAGCGTCGTCGCGCCGACCATGCGCAGCTCGCCGCGCGCGAGCATAGGCTTGAGCATGTTACCCGCGTCCATAGCCCCCTCGGAGCCGCCGCCCGCACCGACGACCGTGTGCAGCTCGTCGATGAAGGTGATGATCTGCCCGTCGGAGCGCGCGATCTCGGCGAGAACCGCCTTGAGGCGCTCCTCAAACTCGCCGCGGTACTTCGCGCCCGCGACCATTGAGGAGACGTCCAGGGAGACCAGGCGCTTGTCGCGCAGGGACTCGGGAACGTCGCCCGCGACGATGCGCTGAGCCAGACCCTCGACGACGGCCGTCTTGCCGACGCCGGGTTCGCCGATGAGGACGGGGTTGTTCTTCGTCCGACGGGACAGGACCTGCACGACGCGGCGAATCTCGTTGTCGCGCCCGACGACGGGATCGAGCTTTCCTTCTCGCGCGACCTCGGTCAGGTCGCGGCCGTACTTGGCCAGAGCCTCGAACGAACTCTCCGGATCGGAGGAGGTAATCGGATCGGGGCGCAGCTGGGCCAGGGCTTCGGTCAGCGCGTCGGCGCTGGCCCCTCCGGCGACGAGGATTCGGCCCGCCTCCGTGTCCGAGTTCGCCAGGGCGATGAGTAGATGCTCGGTCGAAACGTACTGATCGCCCGCATTCTCGGCGCGCCCACTGGCGTCCTGAACGACTCCCAAGAGCGCGCGCGACGCCTGGGCGCTCCCCGCCGAGGCTCCCTGGGTGCTGGGCAGCGCCACGAGGGCGCTGCGGGTGCGCGCGCCGATGGCGCGAACGTCTGCGCCCACAGCGCCGAGCAGCGACAGCGCGATGCCGTCGCGCTGCTCGATCAGGGATTGGAGCAGGTGCACAGGTTCAACCTGCGGATTTGCGGCCGCCGACGCGGCCTGGAGCGCGGAAGCGATGGCCTCCTGCGCCTTCGTTGTCATCTCACGTGCCATGAGACTGTTCCTCCAGATGATTCGTGTATCGCGCGCCGATCGTTTTCGACGCACCTGATAGAAACAACGAACCTAAAGTTGAGTCTATTCCACTCAACCCAGAAACTGGCGGGCCCTCAGTCCTCCGGAAGCCAGGCCGGCCCGTCGAAGCCGCGCTGATGCCGATCGGGCGATCCGGACCCCGCCTCCTCCTCGATCCCGTAGCGCTCCTCGAGCGCGCGGAAGAGCTGGAGCGTCGTGGCCAGCGCGCACATGACCTGCTGGACCAGCTGCGCATCCGTCGCCCCGTACTCGTAATCGCCGTTCACCTCGGCGACAACACGATCGCCCTCGAGATGCTCGGCGGCGTAAGCCTTGGGCCACAGGAACTCCCCGTGCCACGCTTGGAGGAAGTCGCGCAGGTCCTCACCGTACTCAAGCGGAACGAGCCGCTTCATGAACGCGACGATCGACAACACCTCGCGCGAGTCGCCGAGGAAGCGGAAGCAGAACAGGTGCCCCTCCCACAGGCCGCACAGGTCGCCGTCGCCATCAATGCGCCACGCCCATCCTTCAGAGTCGAAAAGCAGCCCCAGCCGCTCCTGCGTGATGGGACGAACCATGTCGAAACGATTGGCTTCGAACTCCGAGTTACCCGTGGCGATTCCTTCTGCCGACGCTGCGCTACCGTCCTCCCATTGTTCCATATCGGACGCATTAGCGTCGGCAGGTTCGGCGCGGCGAGGCACCTCCTCGCCGTCGGCTCCACCGTCGGTGCCCGCCCGCCACAGCCAACTCATGATGACTCACCTACTCGTGCCTTAAGTTGGCGACGCGCCACCACATCAAATCCTCGGGGGTGCGAGCGCGCCAACCACCCCCGTGCGCCAACCACGTTCGCGCTTCCATCGGCCGCCTCTCCCGCTCACCTCATCGTGTCATCGGACCGTTTATCACTACACCTTCACAGTAGCGCAGAATCCGCGAAATACCAATGGATACGAGAACACGCACCCCACGATGCTACCGCGCCAACGACGCGCGAAGCTCCATCACTGCAGCTCACCCGCGAGGGGCGACGAACAAGACGGCTCGATGTCTACTTGCTCACATTCTCAACTAGCTATTGCAAGACGTTTGACTTTCGACTAGTTAGATCCGGGCGTCGGCCCTTCCTTGGGCCAGTGCGGGCCGGTCACGCCCCGCCGGGCGAGGCCTGTCCCTCGTTCGACCGCCCCTCGGGACCGGGCGGATTCCAGGTTCGCTCGATCGCCGAAACGGCCGCGCGAGCGTCGGTGACGGACGAGGTGTCCGGCGTGCCGGGCGTGACCGCACCGCCGGGCGCGTCTGGATACGCGGGCACGCCCGCTCCCGCCGAAGGCGCCGACCCCCGGGTGGCCACGGTGTGCATCGGCAGGGGAGGAAGGGGCAGCGCGTGCGCACTGCGCGCCACGAGCCACCGCAAGAAGCGCTCGGCCGGGCCTCGCGTCGCGCCCCTGAAATCCGAGAGCACGCAGCCAACCCCGATGAGAGCCCACACGCCGAGGGCGATCAGCCCGGCCACGGCGACGCCGAGCGATCGCACACCCGCCAGGCCGAGGACCACGAAGACAACGGCGAAGACAAGGGTCTGAGACAGGTAGGCGGTCATCGACCGCCTACCGATGGCACTCAGGAAAGACGAGACAACACCCAGATCCTCGCGGGGGCCTCCCCCCAACAATGCCAGGAGGGCCAACCAGCCGCAGGCACCCGCAACACCGGCCGCATGATACAGGGGGAAGGAGAGCCCGGCGCCCATGACGCGCACCCAGGCGAGCTGGCCTAGCGCGTAGGGCAGCGCGCCCAGAGCTCCGACGAGGAGTCCGAGCGCGGCGACCGCGCCAAGCGCACCGCGATGCCCCCTCGGGTCCTGGAGTGCGCCCCAGCGCTGGACGCCCACGCCGATCATGACGCACGGAACCACCATGGAAGCGATGAGCGTCATCGGGGTCGCGAAGAGCCAAGTGCCGAGAGACATCAATGGGTAGGCCCAGCCAACGGACGATCCCAGGTGATGCTCGAGCGTCATGGCCTCATCACTCCACGCCCCGATCGCAGCGATCCCCAGGAGGCACAGCAGCGAGAAGAACCCTGCGGCAACCACCCGCGGCCACACGCGCGTCATGACGATGACCTCCGCGAAGACGACCGCAACCAGACCATATGCCCCGATAATGTCGCCGGAAAAGACGATGGCGTGTACCGCACCGATGGCGAGCATCCACCAGCCACGCCGCCGGATGAGGCGAGAGGCGGCACGGCGAGCGCGACGCTCCACGGCCTCGTGGAACAACTGCCACTGGAGGGGAACCCAGTCGGCGTTCAACTCGGCGGGCAGGGCCTCTAGGGCAACGCGTCGCTCGCGTTCGATCGTGCGCTTGGCCATGATGGCCATGCCAAAGCCAAAGAGGATCGAAAAGAGGGGATAGGCGCGACGATCGACGAACATCGAACGCACGACGAACCACCACTGGTCGACGTTCGTCATCGTGTCGAGCGTGGCCCGCCCCGGCGCAGGATAGTCGGGCAAGAAACTCACCCAGAAAGGAACGTTCGCCAGAGCAATGAGGGCCAGCATGAACCCTCGGGCAATGTCGGGGGCCGGGAAACGCACCTGGCGTTGGCCGGTGAAGGACAGGGTAGACACACGAGTTCCTTTCACATTCGGATGCGGGCCGCGCCGACGCGGAAGGGGGGGCAAAGGGCTCCGATGCTTACCCCGCGTTCAGCGGCCCTGTCAGCGTATGGCCGCCATCATGGCTTGCTGCGTGGCTCGGCGGCGCTTTCCGTTCGCCTTCACGATCAGCACGATGCCGACGATCAGAGCGATCAGGCCGAGCACACCGGTGATAGTCGCCCAGACGAAAGGCATGAAGAACCCCATCATCGTCTCGTCGACACTCTTGCTGAATCCCATGAGCTGCGTGCCCGACGGAACTCCCTGACACGACAGCTCGTACTGGCCAGCGGGAATCCCCTCCCCCGTGAAGGAGGTTTCGTCATTGCCGAATTGCGTCAGTTCGTACACCGCGCCAGTGTCCCCTCGCAGAGCGCAGGACGAGGCCCTCGCGCCGGAGACGATGACGGTGTACGCACCGTTCGAATTCACGCTGACGATGCTGCCGTTGTGGAGGTTGGCCGCCTGGGCAAATCCTTCGGCCGAGCCACCGAGCCCGTTGATCATAGTCGTGAAGAAGACCATTGGGGCGACGAGCACCATCAGGATCAACCCGACGATCAGAGTCACCACGCCGGGCACGCGGCTGGGCATCTTTGGGAACTCGACGACGACGGGGCCACCGTAGCCGCCCCCGTTGGTCGCGCCCGGATAGCCCTGGGAAGCAGTACCTGGATAGCCCTGCGGGACTGAGCCCGAGTATCCCTGAGAGGAAGATGCGGCTGCATTCTCTCCGTACTGCGGCCAGGGCGTACTCTGGTTACCTGCGGCACCGTAAGGGTTGGGATTCGACATGCCTGCACCTTCCTGCAAAGAGTTTTTTCTTCAGTATAGCAACGAGATTGAGGCCCAGAACACCGCGCCGCCACCCACGGATCATCGCCGATCCGTGGCGGAACCACCTCAGCGCGATTGGCGATTCTCGCTTTCGTCCTAGGACGGACGAACGCCGGCGAGACGCTCGGCGCGCAGCTCGGCCACGCCGGGCACCTCAAGGGGAACGAGGTCGCAACCGGTCGCGCGCGCAAGCAGCAGGTCCGCGAGCTCGGGGTTACGTGCGAGGACAGGACCGTGCATGTAGGTGGCGATGATCGAAGACTGAACGACGCCATCGTGCGCGACGTCGCCGGGCTCACACCCCTTCGGCGTCCCGTTGCCCACGCCCGCAATCACGCGCCCAAGGGGAGCCGCGTCCGGGCCCAGGACGGTTCCGCCGCCATGGTTCTCAAAGCCTGTCAGGGGCTGCGTGAGCCCCTCGAGGAGGGGTTCGCTGACGAGCTCGCCGATGGCGCGGTGTCCCTGCGGCCGCGTGGTAATGTCCAGGACCCCCATGCCGGACACGCGCAGGCCGCGCGCGTCCTCGTACCAGTGTCCGAGCACCTGAAGGGACGCGCAGATGGCCAGGAGCGGGCGCCCCGCGCCGAGCGCGCGCGCCAGGCCGGAGGTGCCACGGAACTTATCGGCTGCGAGCGCCTGGGCGGTGTCCTCCCCGCCGCCTAGCGTGTAAATGTCGAGGCTATCGGGAATGTCGTCGGTCAGGCCGACGTGCACCACCTCGGCGTCAATGCCGCGCCTGCGGGCGCGTTCTGCCAGAATCAGCGCGTTGCCGGTATCCCCGTAGGTGCCGAGCACCTCGGGCATGAGAACTCCGATTCGCAGGGTGGAAACGCTCACCGCTTGCCTTCCTTTCGGTCGAGCAGGACCTTAAAGTCGCGCATTGCCGTGTAGTTGAGGAGGACCTCGACGCGACCGGGCTCGCAGCGCGCCAGCGCATCCATCGGTAGGTCCACGAGGTCGCAGTGAATGCCCGCGTACTCGAGGCGCACGGCCAGGTCCGCCCCCCGCTCACCACAGGCGATAACGCGCCTGCCCGGCCGCTTCACGCCGGAGAAGTCCACGTCCCACAGCCAAGAGAGATCCTGGCCGTCGGGAACCTGCCCGTTGACTCCGATGACAACGTGGTCGACGCGCGGGTCGACCATGGTCATGGCCTCCTGCCAGCCCGCTGGGTTCTTCGCGAGCATGAGCCGGGCGCTACGCCCGTCAACATCGTGGACGGAGTAGCGTCCGGCGACCTCTGTGACAGAGCTGACGGCCTCGGCGGCCGCTACGGGGTCGATCCCCATGGCGGCCGCTGCGGCCACTGCCTGGGCAGCGTTGCCGAGGTTCGCGCGGCCGGGCAGCCTCAGGTTAAGGGAGACGGCCACGTCGGCGGGTCCGTGGAGGATCGCGCGGGGGCCTTCGGGGGCGAGTTCTACGTCGCTCAGCCACCAGTCAGGTTGGGGGCGGCTGCGCAAAGCCGGAAGCTCCTCGCCTTCGAACGCGGGGATCAGGTGCCAGGACTCCCCGTCGCGCACGACGCGCCCACCACGCGGGTAGGCGGCCGAGTCGCCTCCCCAGCCCGCACCGGCAGCGACCCACACGACGGTCGGGTTATCGGCGGCCGCGGAGACGATGAGCGGGTCGTCGCAGTTCGCGACGACGACGGCGCGGGGGTGAGCCGAGGCGCCTTCGCGGAGACGCTTCTCGACCGATCCGATCTCGCCAACGCGGTCAAGCTGGTCTCGCGAGAGGTTGAGGTAGACGAGGACGTCCGGGGCCACGTCGGCCGCGACGGCGGGCACGTGCATCTCGTCGACCTCGAGGGCGGCGCGGCGCGCGCCCCTGCCCTGCATGAGCGCGGTGAGGACCCCGGAGGTCATGTTGTCCCCGTTGATGTTGGAGGCGACGGGCCCGGCACATTCGAGCGCGGCTCGAACCATGCGCGTCGTCGTGGACTTGCCGTTGGTGCCGGTGACGATCGCGCAGGACACGGGTGCCGCCAGCTCGGCGAGTAGCTTCGGGGAGATGCGCAGGGCGACCTCTCCGCCGATCATGCCACCGGAGCCGCGCCCGAGGGCCCGTGAGGCAAAGCGGGCGGCGGCGCCGGCCGCGCTGGCCACGCGCGAGCGCACCGAGAGGTGATGCGATGTTGTCGTCATGCCTCCAGATTAACGGCTCTTCGCGTCTAAGGGTGTGGGTGGTGGCGGAGTCCGCCTGAGTGGAGGAGGTGGTGGGGGCGGTAGTTGCGTGGGTTGGTGGGTCCTTTGGTGGCGCCTCGTAGGTGTTCGAGGCGCCCGCTGATCGCTTGGGTCGGGTCGCCTGTGGTGTGGGGATGATTGACGTAGGCCGTGTTGTCCCAGGCCTGTTGTTTGAGGGTTGGGGTCGTGCGCGCCGGCTCGACGCGTGCGTGATGGGCCCGGGCTGGTGAACATCTGGGTGAGCTCGCGCAGGGTGTTCTAGCCGCGCTCGGGATCACGGTCGCGTCAGGCGGCCAGAAGGTAATGGTAGGTTCTCCAGGTGGCATGCGCGTCGGCGCTCGGGGGCAGGCACACACAGCATCCAGGCGAGCCCGGGACGTCGGTGAGACCGTCGCCTGTCGGGAGCGTTGTGCGCGCCCTTCAACGGGTCTTTCACGGGGCCGACGCCCCAGTGGTTTCTTGCGCGACGCACGTTGCTCCGGGGTGTCGATAGCGATGTGACCAACGCGGAAACCGGCCCACCAGCGGCTGCCTCGGGGAGCTGGGTGGTAGCCGCGTATCGCCGCTGACCCCAGGCATCGCCGCGATCTCGATTCCGTCCCTCCCATTCCTGGGACGGGAGGCCCGCCTGGACGCGCCGGGCAAACGCGCCGCCGCTCTCGCGCCCTCTCGCGCGATCACGCTTGTTGGCGACGGCAGTGCACCCGATCGGGATGCGCTGCACCCGATCAGTATGCAATGCACCCCTTCCGATCGGGTGCATTGCGACCTAACGGGTGCACGGCGTATTGGGTGCACGCCGCCTCGCCGAAACACACCGGGTCGACGTGCCACCACTCCTGCACCCTCAAACGCGAAGAGTCGGTTTGCCTGCTCCCTAGGCTCGCGCTCACGGGTAGTGCGCCACGCTCCCCAGCGCCGGCCCCGACCGACACGCCATGCTCCCCGGCGCACGCTCGCCCGCGAGCCGACCCGAGACGAGTTCGCGCGAGCGCGACCAAGCCCCACTCCCCCAGCGCAGGAGACCGGCGGCCGATATGACGCGACGACTACTCAAGCTCGAAGGCGCCCGTGTAGAGCTGGTAGTAGACGCCCTTCTGGGCGATCAGGTCGTCGTGGTTGCCCCTCTCGATGATGCGCCCCTGGTCCAGGACCATGATCGCATCCGAGTTACGCACCGTGGACAGGCGGTGGGCAATGACGAAGACCGTGCGCCCCTCCATCAGGTTGTCCATGCCCTGCTGAACCAGGGACTCCGTGCGCGTGTCGATCGAGGAGGTCGCCTCGTCCAGGATCATCGCCGGCGGGTCGGCCACGGCGGCGCGCGCGATCGACAGGAGCTGCGCCTGCCCCTGGGACAGGTTCGATCCGTTGCCCGTCAGCATCGTGTCGTAGCCGTCGGGCAGTCGCCGGATGAAGGAGTCGGCGTTTGCCAGCTTCGCGGCCTCGATGCACTCCTCGTCCGTCGCATCCAAGCGCCCGTAGCGAATGTTCTCCATGACCGTGCCCGTGAAGAGCTTCACGTCCTGAAGGACGACGCCGAGGGAGCGGCGCAGGTCCGGCTTGTGGATCTTGTTGATGTTGATCCCGTCGTAGCGGATCTTTCCGTCGTCGATGTCGTAGAAACGATTGATCAGGTTGGTGATCGTCGTCTTGCCCGCGCCCGTGGCGCCCACGAACGCGATCTTCTGCCCCGGCTTGGCCCACAGGGAGATGTCGTGTAGGACCTCCTTCTTACCGTCGTAGGAGAAGTCCACGTGCTCCATGACGAGCTCTCCGCGCAGGCGCGTGTAGGTGACCGTTCCATCCGCCTGGTGCGGGTGGCGCCACGCCCAGACGCCCGTGCGCTCCTGCGTGGGCTCGATCGTGCCGTCGGGCAGCTCGCGCGCCCGCACGAGGGTCACGTAGCCGTGGTCCTCCTCGGGTTCCTGGTCGATGAGCGCGAACACGCGACCCGCGCCGGCGATACCGAGGGCAATCATTGGGAGCTGCATCGACATCTGGCCGATCGTCTGGGAGAAGTTGCGGACCATTCCCAGGAAGGACACGACGATGCCTACCGTGATCACGTCGACGCCGAACAGGTGCAGGTTCGGGGTCTGACGCAGGATCATGATGCCGCCGACGATCGCGATGACGACGTACATGATGTTGCCGATGTTACCCAGGGCAGGCATGAGGACGTTGCCGTAAGTATTCGCCTTCTGGGAGGAGTCGAAGAGCTTGGCGTTGTACTCGACGAACTTGTCCTTGGCGTCCTGCTCGTGGTTGAAGACCTGAACGACCTTCTGGCCGTCCATCATCTCCTCGATGAACCCTTCCTCGTCGGCCAGAGCCTCCTGCTGGGCCTTCATGTAGCGGCCCGAGAGCCCTCCAAGCTTCCCGGTCAGGAACGCCATCAGACCCCCGACCACGAAGACGACGAGGGCCAGCCACACCGAGTAGTAGAGCATCGTACCGACCAGCACGACGATCGTGAGGCCCGACTGAATGAGGGTGGGAATGGACTGGCCGATCATCTGTCGGATCGCGTCCGTGTCGTTCGTGAATGTCGACATGATCGCCCCGTGCGGGTGCGTGTCGAAGAAGCGCAGGGGCAGGCGCTCCATGGAGTCGAACATGTCGTCGCGCATGTGCTTGAGCGTCCCCTGCGTCACGATCGCCATTGCGCGGGTGTACACGAAACTGCCGATGACGCCGACGCCGAAGATGACGGCCATCATGACGACGAGGCGCACGAGGGTGGCGCGCACGGCCTCAAAGCCCTTGTCCAGCCCGGGGGTGACGACCGTGTCGATGATCTGCTGCATGAAGATGGCCCCGACGGCCGAGGCCACCGCCGCCACGATGATGCACACGACGGTCAGGCCGATGCGCACCGGATAGTGGCGCACGACGTAGCGAATCAGGCGTCCGAAGGGGCGCTCGATACCTTCGAGCTTCTCGGAATCGTCGATGCGGAGGTTTCGACTACGCGGCATCAGGCCACCTCGCTGTCGGTCGCGGCGTTCTGGGAATCGTAGATCTCGCGATACTCCCCGCCCGCGGCCAAGAGCTCCTCGTGGGTGCCGCGTTCTTTGATACGTCCGTCGTCGAGGACGATGATCTGATCGGCGTGCTGAACGGAGGACAGGCGTTGGGCGACGATGATCGTCGTCGTGCCCGGGATCTCGGTCGCAAAGGCGTTGCGGATGAGCGTGTCCGTCCTGGTGTCCACGGCGGAGGTGGAATCATCCAGGATGAGGACCTTGGGGTTCTTCAGCAGCGCGCGGGCGATGCACAGGCGTTGCTTCTGGCCACCCGACACGTTGGTGCCGCCGCGGGCGATCACGTAGTCGTAGCCGCCGGGCAGCGTCTCGATAAACTCGTCGGCTTGGGCGAGCTCGCAGGCGCGCACAATCTGTTCGTCGGTGGCTTCCGGGTTTCCCCAGCGCAAGTTGTCCTTGATGGTTTCGGAGAAAAGCACGTTCTTCTGCAGGACGACGGAGACGGCGTCGCGCAGGGCGCTCAGGTCGTAGTCTCGAACGTCGCACCCACCGACCTTGACCGCGCCCTCCGAGACGTCATAGAGGCGGCAGATCAGCTGGATGAGCGTGGTCTTGGCCGAGCCGGTCCCGCCGACGATGCCCAGCGTGGAGCCGGACTCGATGCGCAGGTTGATGTCGGACAGCGCATTCTCCTCAGCGGTGGCCGAGTACTTGAAGGAAACACCCTCGAACTCGATGGCACCGTCGACCACCTCGGTTGCCCCGCCGGGGGGCGAGCACAGCGAGGATTCGTGGGTGAGGACCTCGGCAATTCGGTTCGCGGACTCGGCGGCCATGGTCGTCATCACGAAGATGAAGGCGAGCATGAGCATCTGCGAGAGGATCTGGATGCCGTAGGTGATCAGGGCGGTCAGGCCACCCTTGGTGAGCTCCGTTGCCCCGGAGTTGACGATAATGGTCGCGCCGACGTAGTCGACGGCCACGATCGCCGAGAAGATGAAGAACATCATGACGGGGCTGTTGAGGGCGATGAGCTTCTCGGCGTTCGTGAAGTCCTTGCGCACGCTACCGGAGGCCCTGCGGAACTTGACGGTCTCGTGTGCTTCGGTGACGAAGGACTTGACCACGCGGATCGCGGCGACGTTCTCCTGCACCGAGTTGTTGAGCGCGTCGTACTTCTTGAAGATGCGACGGAAGATGGGGAAGGCCACGCAGACGATGACGGCTAGGATGATCGCCAGCACGGGCACCATCGCCAGGAAGATGAGCGCCATCGATGAGTTGATGCGCCACGCCATGACGATGGAGAAGACGATCATGAGGGGAACGCGCACGGCGATCCGGATCATCATCCCAAAGGCGTTCTGCACGTTCGTCACGTCGGTCGTCATGCGGGTGACCAGCGAGGAGGTGGAGAAGCGGTCGATGTCGGCGAAGGAGAAGTCCTGGACCTTGAAGAAGAGGTCCTGGCGTAGGTTTTTCGCCAGTCCGACCGACGCGGTGGCCGCGAAGCGCGCGGCGAGGATGCCGCAGGCCAGCGAGGCGAAGGCGAGGATGATGAGGATCACGCCCAGGCGCAGCACTGGCCCCAGGGACACGCCGTCGAGCGCGTCCACCAGAGAGACCATGATGAGCGGGATCATGCACTCGAGCGCGACCTCTCCAATGATGAAGAGCGGGGTCAGAATCGCAGGGGTCTTAAACTCACGCAGGTGCCCCATCAGTGTTCGAATGGTTCTCATCTATCTCCTCGTTATCCTTCGTTGCTCTCTCATCGACGAGGCAGTGGCGCCCACTCAGCGTCCGCGCAGCCTGCAGATGGTGATGATCGCTTTCTCGACGGCTCGCTGGGGGTCCCGCGACTGTCCTTTCGTCTCGGCGTCGGCAGTCGCGATCGCGCCGATGGCTCCGGCCAGGGAGGCGTCGGACCAGCCGCGCAGCTCGCGACGTGCCCGGTCGACCTGCCAGGGCGCCATCTTGAGGGCGGAGGCTCCCCCTCCGATGGATACCTTGGCCATCGCGCGGAACTTCATGGCCAGGGCGGCGACGAGCACCTGCGGCGCTATGCCTGTCGCGAAGGCGTGGCGCGTCAGGGTCAGGGCCTTGGCCGAGTTGCCGACGACGGCCGCGTCGGCGACGTCGTATCCGGTGGCCTCGACGCGCCCGGCCTGGTAGCGGCGCACGTCCGCCAGGGTGATGCGCCCGCTGACGTCGGAGAGGAGCTGCGCCAGGGCGCCGGCCATCGCGCGCGGGTCGTTGCCGAGCGCGTCGACGAGGGCCTGCTGGGCGTCGGTATCCATCTGGCGGCGGGCTGCGCGCACATCTGAGGCGATGAGGGCCAGCTTGTCGCGGTCGTTTTTGAGCGGGTCGGCGGGGATCACCGGCCACTTGGCCTTGGCGATCGCGTCGGTGACCTTCTTGCCTCGCGCGTTGCCGCCGGGGTGCGCCAGGAACATCCACACGTCGGGGGCGGGACCGGCAGCGTAGGAGATGAGGTCGGCGGCAAGCGCGTCGCTCATCGTCTCGAGGTCACGGATGATGACCATCCGGGACTCGCCAAACAGCGAGGGCGAGGCGATCACGTCAAGCTGTCCCGCCTGGTACGTGGCCGCATTGATGTCGGTGCGTTCCAGGTTTGGGTCGGCCTGGTAGGCCAGGGCTCGCAGCCGGTCGAGGGCCCGGTCGACGAGAAGGCCCTCGGGCCCCTTGATCAAGACGATGGGGGCGAGAGTGACCTGGGCGGTCACCGCCGAGCGCGGTGCGCGTGATGCCACCTTGTCCTGCCTTTCGCCGCGATGGTAACTCCCTCAGTGTGCCACTACCCGTGCCCGTCTGCGTCCGCCTTTGCCCAGGGCGGACACAAGTCGTGGCGGGTGTCACCACGTCAGATGCCGAGCGTTGCCACGCTGAGAGCGCATCGCCGCGGCAAGCGCGTAACGGGGCGCGTGCGCTCCCGCGTTCTCAGGGTTCCAGCGCCTCGTCCGCGAGCGGGCAGCCCCATCTGCGCCAGGCGCGCCATGCCACCCACCCCAAGCCAGCGCAGGCGTAGAGGGACAAGACTGTCGCCGGTCCCCCGGGCACCTTAGTCCCGGAGCCGGGCATTCCCTCGAAGAGGCGCGCGCAGCCCGCGATCCATCCGGTCGCGCGGGAGGCGAGGACCGCGCAGGCGGTCGCAGCCCCGGGATGCAAGGGCGCGAGGAGGGCGCCCGCCAGTCCGGCCAGCGTCGCCACGGGGACGGCCGGCTCGGCGGCGACGTTGGCGGCGATCCCCCACAGCGGCACCGTCCCGGAAAGGCTGACGATCAGGGGCGCGGTGGCGAGCTCGGCGAGGGCGGGCACGCACACCATCTCCGCCAGGCGGCGCAGAGCCTTTCCGACGCGGGTGTCGCCCCGGACGCGCCGCTTCACCCTGTCGGCAACGGCCGAGGCGGGGCCCACGACCGCGAGGGCCGCGAGAACGGAGAGGGCGAAACCGTAGGAGCGCGACGCCCAGGGGTCGACGAGGAGCGTCGCGACGACGACGGCGCACAGGGCGGCAACGGCCTGTCCCTCGCGCCCGAGGATGAGTCCGAGGGCGGCGACGCAGGCGACGCACACGGAACGCACGACGCTGGGCTCGGGTCCGACGAGGGTAAGGATGGCCCCCAGCACGACGAGCGTGACGCCCAGGCGCAGGACCTTGCGCGCGGGCACGATCAGGTTGATGACCGTCAGGACGATGACGATGTGCGAGCCGGACACGGCGGTCAGGTGCGTGAGGGAGCTGGCCTTCATGGCGCGCGAGAGGTCGTCGGGGACCAGGCGGTCGTCGCCGATCGCCATGCCGGGGACGAGGCCTTGCGCGTCGCGGGGCAGGTCCCGGCAGGCGGCGGCGAAGGCGAGGTGCGTGTCTCTGCGCCACGCGTCCAGGCCCGTAGGCCGGCGCAGAAGGAGGGCGCTCCTGGCTCGGATCGCCCCGACGGATGGCGCACCCGAGGCGAACCCCGCATCGAGGACTCCGTCTATCTCGTACACGTCGCCTCGCGCAGCATCGTGCCACCCGGGAGCGCTCACCAGGGCGGAGGCGCTCGACGCCAGCCACGTGTCCCCCACTCGCACCGAGAGGATGCGTACCCGCGCATGGCTCCGCGCGGAGAATCCCGACGAGGCCGGGTCGCGTTCGAGCCGTACCCGCGCGTGGATCGGGCCCGAGCCGGCGCGGGCGGGGTCGGCGAGGTATCGGCGTCCGGCGGTTGAGGCGACCGCGAGCGCGCACGCGACGCACGCGAGGAGGAGGGCGACCGCGAGGCGCAGCGACCGGGGTGGGGTCAGGGCGTGGCGGGGCGCTCGGGTTCCCCTGCGGGACCACCCGTAGGAGGCGGCCGCGAGCCCTGCCGTGAGCGCGCATGCTGCGACGAGATGGCGGGGCGCGGGGTGGGAGGTGGACCACCAGCTGGCGGCCCACGCGCCGACGGCTGGGGGCAGGAGGCGCAGGTCGATCATGCGAGGCGCCCTCTGGTCGGTCATGGGCATACCCCGGGTCGTATCTTCTCGATGAGGGCGGGTCCGATCCCGGGGACCTCGTCGAGGGCGTCGACGGATGCGATGTGCGGGTGGGAGGCGCGGTAGTCGATGATGCGAGCGGCGAGGGCGGGTCCGATGCCGGGGAGGGTTTGCAGGTCTGAGGCGGTGGCTGTGTCGAGGCGGACGCACTGCTTCTCCAGTGGCTCCTGAGCGCGGCCGAGTTCGCTCGCGGGCACCTGTCCGGCCGTGGGCACGCGGATGTGTTCGCCGTCGACGAGGGGGCGCGCGAGGTTGATGGTGTCCAGGTCGGCTTCTGCTAGCGCTCCTCCCGCGGCGGTGATCGCGTCGACGACGCGGGAGGAGGCCGGCAGTGTGAGAACGCCGGGGGTGGCGACGGCCCCCGAGACGTAGACGATCACGCTGCCCGTGGGGGTGTTTGTCGACGAGGTCGGGGCTGGCTCGTGGGGCGCTTCCTGGGCGCGCGGGTCGCCGCGTTGCTCCGACTGTTGGGACTCCTGAACACCGTCCTGTTCGGAGCCGCGCTCCCTCTCCGCCGCGTGTCTCCACACGCCGACGCATGCGAGGAGGACGAGCACGGTCACGAGCGCGGCGACGGTCGCGGCTCCCGGAAGGAGGCGCAGGGAGGTCTTTTCGGGTGGTTCGTCATCCTCGTTGAGCGCGCTGTCGTAGACGGCCTTCGTCAGGGCCGCCATCCTGCGGCGCGCGATCCATCGTGGAGGGTTCATGCTTCGACGCTACGCCTTCCCCTTTCCCGCCGTCGCGTCGCGAAGGCGCACCTGTGGATAACCTGGCGGCGGCGCGAGCCCCTGTGGACGCACGCCACACGCTCGCTGCGCTCCTATAACGCGCATGACTCGGGCGTCGCAAGGGATACTGATCGGTGACGACGAAGCCCGTGGCGCGACGCGCCCACAGCCCGAAAGAGACGACCATGAGCGAGAACATCGAGGATCTCAAGGCCCGGCTTGCCGCGGCGGAGGCCGCTGCCAAGGCTGCCGAGGCAGAAGCCGCCCGCGCGAAGGCGGAGGCCCTTCGCGCCCAGCTCGAAGCGGCCGCCGCCCCGGTCTCGTCCCCGCAACCCGCACCCGCCTCGTCCCCGCAGCCCGAGCCCGCCTCGTCCCCGCAACCCGCCGCCGAGCTCTCCGCCTTCGCCTCCCAGATTTCGGCCGCCTACTCGTGGGACGTCCCCGCGGTCACGATCGGAACGCTCATCGACGGTGGGGCGCGCGTGCCGGGAGTGAGCGCCGCGATGCCCGTACCGATGTTCAACCGTCACCTCCTGGTGGCCGGCGCAACGGGCACGGGCAAGACCCGCACCCTCCAACTCCTGGCCGAGGGCCTGTCCGCGGCGGGTTCCTCGGTGCTCCTGTGCGACGTCAAAGGCGACCTGACGGGACTGGCCGAGGCCGGCGCCCCCTCAGAGAAGCTCCTCGCCCGCACGGCCGCCAACGGCCAGGCGTGGTCCTCGTCGGCATTCCCGATCGAGCTGTTGAGCCTGGGCGGCGCCGACTCGCAGTTCCCGGGCGTACCCGTGCGCGCCGAGGTCTCCGACTTCGGCCCGATCCTCCTGGCCCGCGCCCTGGCCCTGAACACGACGCAGGAGCAGGCCCTCCAGCTGATCTTCGCGTGGGCAGATGCCCAGGGCCTGGAGCTCGTGGATCTGCCCGACCTGCGCTCGGTCATCTCTTTCCTGACCTCGGAGGAGGGCAAGGAGGAGCTGGACACGATCGGCGGCGTTTCCAAGGCCACCGCCGGCGTCATCCTGCGCGCCCTGACGGCGCTCGAGTCCCAGGGCGGCGGCCAGTTCTTCGGCGCCCCCGGCTTCGACACGGCGGAACTGATGCGCCAGGACTCGGCCGGCCGCGGCATCATCTCCCTGCTGGGTGTGGGCGACATTTCTTCGCGTCCGGCCCTGGTCAGCGCCGTCATCATGTTCCTGCTGGCGAACCTCTTCTCCACCCTGCCCGAGGTCGGCGACGCGCCGCGCCCGAAGCTCGTGTTCTTCTTCGACGAGGCCCACCTGCTGTTTGCGGACGCCACCAAGGAGTTCGAGCGTCAGGTCGTCCAGACCGTGCGACTCATCCGTTCCAAGGGCGTGGGCGTCGTCTTCGTGACGCAGACGCCCAAGGACATCCCCTCCGACGTGCTCGCACAGCTAGGTTCGCGCGTCCAGCACGGCCTGCGAGCCTCCACGCCCGACGACTTCAAGAAGCTCAAGGCCACGGTTCAGACTTTCCCGAAGACGTCCCTGGAGCTCGACGAGGTCCTGACGACGCTGGGAACGGGCGAGGCCGTCGTGACCGTGCTCGATCCGAAGGGTAACCCGACGCCGGTGACGCCCGTGAGCATCTGGGCGCCCGCCTCCGTCATGGGCCCCGCCTCCGCGGAAACGGTGGCCCGCATCAACCAGTCGAGCGTCATTTTGGGCCGCTACCGCGACGCGGTGAACCCGGATTCGGCCGAGGAGAAGCTGGAGCGCCGCGCGGCCGAGGCGCAGGCCGCCCGCGAGGAGGCGGCTGCCCAGGAGGCTGCCGCGAAGGAGGCGGAGAAGGCCCAGAAGGAGGCTGAGAAGGCCGCCGAGAAGGCCGCAAAGGAGGCGCAGAGGGCGGCCGAGAAGGCGGCGAAGGAAGCGGAGAGGGCGGCCGCTAAGCAAGAGGCCGCGCGCGAGAGGGAGATGGAGCGCTTGCGCCGCCAGGTCGAGAAGCAGCAGGAGCGCGAGGAGGCGGCTCGCCAGCGGGCAGCCGAGCGCCGCGCCCGCCAGGTGGAGAGCGCCCTCGGCTCGGTCCTGCGCACCGCGGGTCGCGAGATCACGCGCTCGATCTTCGGCACACGCAAGCGCTGAGTGGCTTCATCTCGCCGTTTTCTCGTCCACGAGGCCGGGGCTGGGTTGCCGAAAAACGCAACTCGGCCCAGGCCTCGTCTCACACTTCGACCACCGAATCAAGAGAAGGCAAAACGCGGGTAGGCTGCTCGGCAAGTGACCAAGACACGCAGGGAGAGCCTCATGCGCATCGGATTTATCGGAACGGGAGCCATGGCCCAGGCCATCGCTCGCGGTGCCGTCGCGTCCGGCGTCACCCCGGCCTCCCTGATCTTCTCCAACCGAACTCCCGCCAAGGCATGCGACCTGGCCGATGAGCTGGGAGCGACAGCCGCCTCGTCGAACGTCTCGTTGGCACGCCAGGCCGACGTCATCATCCTGGCCGTCAAGCCGAAGGACCAGCGCGCCGTCATCAAGGAGATCTCCCCGGTCGTCGTCGGTCGGCCCGAGATCTGCGTCGTCTCCCTGGCTGCGGGTCGCACCCTCGACCAGATCACCCAGGACTTCGGTTCGGGTATCCCCCTCGTGAGGGTCATGCCCAACGTTGCGGCGACCGTCGGCCAATCCATGACCGCGCTGACCGCCGCGCGCGCCACCGACGCCCAGGTGGAGGCGGTGCGCGACCTCATGAACTCCGTTGGCCGCACCCTCCTCATCGACGAGGAGTACTTCCCGATCTTCCAGGCCCTGGCCTCATGCTCCCCGGCCTGGTACTTCCAGATCATCGATACTTTCGCCCGCGCGGGCCTGAAGTACGGCCTGTCCAAGGACAGCGCCGTCGAGATCGCGGCGCAGGCGATGGCGGGGGCGGCCACGCTGCTCCTCGCCGAGCGCGAGGAGGGCACAATCCCCGCGCAACTCATTGACCGGGTGACGAGCCCCGGCGGCACCACGATCGCAGGATTGCTGGCCGCCGAGGAGGGTGGTTTGTCGACCGCACTGGTAGGTGCCGTCGACGCCTCCATCCACGCCGATTCCCATCTCGGCTGACACCACCTCCTGCCGCGAAGCGGCTTATCTCCCTTACTTTGCGTTTCCGCGCACCCTCAACACAGGAACACTCATGTTGCTTTTCAACGCAGTCGTGCTCTCCGTGATCGTCATGCTGGCCCTCAGCATCGCTCGCGTGCACGTCGTCATCTCGCTCTTCGTCGCCTCCCTCGTGGGCGGCCTCGTGGCCGGAATGGGCATTTCCGGAACCATGATTGCCTTCCAGGACGGCCTCGCCGGTGGCGCCAAGATCGCGCTGTCCTACGCGCTGCTCGGAGCGTTCGCCATGTCGGTGGCACACTCCGGCCTGCCGCGCCTGCTGGCGAACTGGATCATCAAGAAGCTACGCAACGCGGACGCCTCCAACTCGGCGCGTGTGGCGCGCTCCGCCAAGTGGGGCATCCTGGGCGGCGTCCTCGTCATGGGCGTGATGAGCCAGAACCTGATCCCGATTCACATCGCATTCATTCCGCTGCTGGTGCCCCCGCTTATCGGCGTCATGAACGAGCTGAAGATGGACCGCCGCCTGGTCGCTTGTGCGATCACCTTCGGTATCGTCACGACCTACATGTTCGTTCCGATCGGCTTCGGCCGTATCTTCCTGCACGACATTCTCTACAAGAACATCGAGGACGCGGGCCTGCCGGTCGAAGGCGTCGTCAATCCGATGGCCGCCATGGCCATCCCCGCCCTGTCGATGGCCGTCGGCTGCTTCATCGCCCTGTTCGTCTCCTACCGCAAGCCTCGCGAGTACGAGCAGCGCGAGACTGAGTTCAGCACCGGCGATAACAAGCCGATCAACATGATGAAGGTCTGGGCGGCCGTCGTCGCCCTCCTCGCGTGCTTCGTCATCCAGGCGGTCCTGACCAAGATCGAGTCCGACGCCGACCCGCTGCTCGTGGGCGCCCTCGTAGGCCTGTGCCTCATGCTCGCCATGCGCGTCGTGCCGTGGCAGCAGGCGAACGACGTGTTCTCCGGAGGCATGCGCATGATGAGCCTCATCGGCCTCATCATGATCACCGCGCAGGGCTACGCCTCGGTCCTGAAGGCCTCGGGCCAGATCGAGCCGCTCGTCGAGCAGACCTCCGCGATGTTCAACGGTTCCAAGGCTCTGGCCGCCGCCATCATGCTACTGGTGGGCCTGGTGATCACGATGGGCATCGGCTCGTCCTTCTCGACGCTGCCGATCATCTCCGCTATCTACGTGCCGCTGTGCGTGACGCTGGGCTTCTCCCCCGTCGCGACCGTGTCGATCATCGGCACCGCGGGTGCGCTCGGCGACGCCGGTTCGCCCGCCTCCGACTCCACCCTCGGCCCGACAGCCGGACTGAGCGTGGATGGTCAGCACGATCACATGCGCGACACGGTCATTCCGGAGTTCATCCACTACAACATTCCGCTGCTCGTCGGCGGGTGGATCGCCGCGATGGTCCTCTGATCGTTTCGCTCGTATTCACGAGGCCGGGGCTTGGGTTCGCTGTTCACGCGAGTCAGCCCCGGCCTCATCGTGTACCCCGCCCGCCGTGTCCCGGGCCCGCGCCACGGCCTCGTCCCGGGCCAGCATCCCAGCCCCCGGGTCCGCGCCACGGCCTCGTCCCGGCCTGGTGCCGGCCCGTGTGAGCAACCCGCGCCCCGCGCCTCGGCGCTGCGTTGGACCGGTGAGCCTGCGGATAAGTACCCTAGGGAGGCAAACGGTCCACGACTCGGATGGAGACAACTCAATTATGGCCATGAACACCCGTGCGCAGG
>ERZ772917.434-NODE-434-length-30016-cov-4.385768_pt1 | contig 30016 bp, 22 predicted proteins | sample MGYA00511187_ERZ772917 | MGnify/ENA primary metagenome ERZ772917 (study PRJEB29015, sample SAMEA2737925) | human oral metagenome | biome: human oral; feature: human-associated habitat; material: dental | place: China | collected 2012 ...
TCCGTATATGCGGAAATAAATTTTCTTATATACGGAAATTTTACCCCTTCCAAACCCGCTGGGAATGCGGGGTGTGGAGCAGGGTGCGATTGCGCCCAAAGAGGGGGCGGTGGACAGGCGAAGATGTTAGTTCGCCTGCGGGTTGACAGCCCCAGGCCTTGTTTAGAGGAAGAGGAGCCTTCCCCTAGAGGAGGACAAAAAAGAAGGAGCTCCTTAGCCCGCCGTTGGGACTAAGGAGCTCCTTCCTAAGGAGGCGAAAGCAGAGCGCTTCCTACTTCAGAGCTGCGAGGGCTGCTTCGTAGTTGGGCTCCTCGGTGATCTCGGGCACGAGCTCGGTGTAAAGGATCTTCCCTGCCTCATCGACGACGACGACGGCACGAGCGAAGAGACCCGCCAGTGGGCCGTCCTGCTGCTGGAGGCCGTAGTGCTCCGAGAGACAGTTGTGACGGAAGGAGGAGACGGAGATGACCTTGTCGAGACCTTCAGCCCCGCAGAAGCGAGCCAGTGCGAAGGGCAGGTCCTTCGAGATGCAGAGGACGACGGTGTTGTCCAGCTTCGAAGCTTCGGCATTGAAGCGACGGACGCTGGCGGCGCAGACTCCCGTGTCTACGCTGGGGAAGATGTTGAGGACGACACGCTGACCACGGAAGTCTTCGAGATGAAGTTCGCTCAGGTCGGTCTTGACCCCGCCAAAGTTGGGAGCGATGGTGCCTACTGCAGGGAGTTCGCCACCGAGGTGGATGGTGATGCTGTTCTTGAGTGTGACTGTTGCCATTAGTTTGTATTGTCTTTAGAGCCCCCACAAAGGAAGGCGGGTGAATGATCTTTGTCTTAGAAACTTGCTTACGCCTGCGGTTGTTCACTCCTGACGAAGGAAGTGCGGCCTTAGCCAACCCGACTCCAGACGAAGGACGATGTCAAAGAGATCTAGGCTCATGCAGTAGGGCACGGCATCTTCGTAGCCAGCGCCAAGTAGGCGAGCGAAGTGCTCCGAAGTGCGGATGTAGCTGAGACGCTCCTCGAAGGTGCGGGCGTGCTCCTTCCACAGATCCCGAGCCATGCGTGCGCAGTCATCCGAGGCTTCTCCCCCAGACTGAAGCGCAAAAGCCCCCGCATAAAGGAAGTCTTCCATCGAGACCTGCCCCTTCCAGCCCGCAGCGAGGATGACGACTTCCCGCCCTTGGCTTTGGCAGTATTCGATCGTCGCTCGGAGGTTCGTAAGCGCTCCGACAAGGATCTCCTTCGCCCCCTGCTCCTGAGCGATGGTGAGCGCCCGAGTGCCGTTGGTCGTCGTGAAGACGATTTCTCGCCCAGCGACGAGCTCCGTCGTGTATTCCGCAGGATCATTGCCTAGCTGGGCGAAGGGACAGCGGACGATATTGCGCTCGGCTGCAATGAGCGCTCCCAGGCGCTTCCCTTCGAGCTCCGCCTCTTCGGTCGTCGCAACGGCTAGGATCCCCTTCGCCCCGTGGGCAAACGCCGCTACCATCGTCGTCGATGCTCGGAAGATGTCGACGATGATCACGGTGCTATCGGGGCGATGATACAGCGGATAGAGCTCGGGGGAAGGGCAGAGGTAGATATTCATGCGTGGTCGGACTATTGGATACGGCACTACCTCCCAAGAGGGATGCCAGAGGGCATCCTGCTACTTGGGAGGTAGTGCGCTGGAGAATTTCTTGAGCAAGAGAGCCTGGACTAGATGCCTAGTTCCTGACGAATGACTGCGATCTTCGCAAGACAAGCGGACTCAGCTGCAGGTAGCTCTTCCTTCGAGGAAGCCTTGCCACGTACGCCGATGTAGAACTTGATCTTGGGCTCCGTCCCCGATGGGCGGATAGAGACCTTCGTCCCGTCTGCCGTCTTGTACTGCAGTACGTTGCTCGTCGTAGGCATGTCGAGCGTGAAGACTTCCCCCTTGTCGAGCCAGATGCCTTGGAGCTTAGCGTAGTCGAGGACTTCGACCACAGGGCTGCCAGCGAGCGTCTTCAGCGGGTTCTCACGGAAGTTCTTCATCATCGCTTCGATCTCCTCTGCGCCCGTCTTACCCTTGCGGACGACACTCACGCCCTGCTCCTTGTACAGACCGTATTCGAGGAAGACCTGCTGCAGGAGCTGGTAGATCGAAAGCGAACGATCCGCCGCCCATGCCGCAAGTTCGGCGAACATACAGCAAGCCGAGACGGAGCTCTTGTCACGGATGAAGTCTTCGCGCAGGAAGCCGTAGCTCTCTTCGCCCCCACCGATGTAGTTGAGCTTGCCCTCGTTCTTGCGGATCACGTCGGCGATCCACTTGAATCCGGTGTAGCAGTCGAAGAGCGTCACGTGATTCTTCTCGGCGATGGCTCGAATGAGTTCCGTCGTCACGATCGTCTTGACCACGTAGTCCTGACTCTGAAGAAGACCCGACTCCTTGCGGCTCATGATGGCGTAGTAAGTCAGCAGAGCGCAGATCTCGTTCCCGTTGATGAGGACCATCTTGCCCTCTTCATTGCGCACGGCTACTCCGATGCGGTCGGCATCGGGGTCAGAAGCCAGCACGAGGTCAGCCCCAGTAGCTTCGGCACGTGCCAGAGCAAGCTCCAGTGCGGCTGGCTCTTCGGGGTTGGGCGAGTAAACGGTAGGGAAGTCACCACTGACGACATCCTGCTCTGGGACGTTGATGATGTTCGTGAAGCCAATGGCTCGCAGAGCTTCAGGGATGATGCGTACGCCCGTCCCGTGGATAGGGGTATAGACGATCTTAATGTCGTGATGGCGAGCAATCGAATCCTTCTGAGGCGCAGATAGGGTAGCTACACGCTCGATGAAGAGCTTGTCGAATTCTTCCCCCAGCGTGTGGATGAGCTCTGGGCGAGCCGAGAAGTTGATGTCCTCAGCCTTCGTGATCTTGTTCACCTCGATGATCGTATTGCGATCGTGAGGAGCGAGCATCTGAGCCCCATCGGACCAATAAGCCTTATAGCCGTTGTACTCCTTAGGATTGTGCGAAGCCGTGATCATGACACCACTCTGGCAGCCGAGTTCACGGATAGCGAAGGAAACTTCTGGCGTAGGACGGAGGCTTTCGAAGAGATAGACCTTGATCCCATTAGCAGAGAAGACTTCGGCGGCAATACGAGCGAAGACATCGCTGTTATTACGGCAGTCATGCCCGATAGCCACGGAGATCTCAGGGAGAGAGGCGAACTCTTGCTTGAGGTAGTTAGCTAGACCTTGAGTAGCTGCCCCTACGGTGTAGCGATTCATGCGATTAGAGCCTACGCCCATGATACCACGAAGCCCCCCCGTGCCGAACTCGAGATCCTTGTAGAAGGATTCAACGAGTTCCGTAGAGTCTTCGGCATCAAGCAGGTGCTGTACTTCGGCACGTGTCTGGCTATCATAGCCTGGGGTGAGCCAACCTTGAGCTTTAGCTCGGACTTGTGCTAAAAAAGTGTCTTGTTCCATATGTCTTTGGATGTATGTGAAAGTCAAAATTTTACTTTGAACAAAGATAAGACTTTTAGCTAAAGAAAACGGCTTCGCCTCCCTGGGCTCATCGAGCGACCAAGGAGGCGAAGCTAGAGGAAGATGTAGGAATAACCTACAGGATTAGTTCTCAGCGGTAGTCCAACCCTTATTCTCAAGAGCAGTCCTGACCTTTGCTGTTGCACGAGAAGCCTCGATGATGAGCACTCCGCCCGTGCTAGGTAGAGCCTCAACAATGCCTACGAGTGCATCTTCATTGAGCCCCGTAGACTTGAGAGTAAGCTTTTTGAGAGCAGTGAACTTGGCGAGGTCTAGGGCGACAATATCTTGACCAGCTACGGAGATACTAGCGACTCTGGCTCCTAGGAACTTGGAGAGAATCTTAGTGAGCTCTTGGGCTGGGATACCAGCGAGATCTACGCTTTCAGCTGCGACTTTTCGGAGGTTGCTCTTGCTCCCAAGGAGCTTAGGAGCATTGTGTACCTTGAAGAGCAAGTGCCTTGTTTCATTGAGCGAGATATCCTCAAGCTTAGGCTTATCCTCAATATTGATTTCGAAGGACTTCCCTGCAGATGGTCTTATGATCCCAATCGTCTCAATATCTCTACTCTTAGCGAAAGATACCTTAGTGAACTTGGGAGACTGAGCAATGAAAGTCTTCAGCTTGGGGAGGTTGTCGATGTCAATGGATTCGTTCGTTAGAGGCGAACGTGTAGACATGTACTCGACTACGTTATTTGTAGGTAAAAGAACCTTCTTATAATCGCTTGAACGCTCCTTCCCAGGGAAGAGAGGGTTATAGTCCTGTCCTCCCCAGCTCCCAAGACCAAGCTGAGTGAGCTTCTCCTGCTTTGTCAGATCAAGAGAGGCCAGTTCATGTCCAGCGAGCCAGAGGTAACTCAAGTTAGGAGCATTGTCGAGAGTGACACTCTGTAGATTGGCATTCCCATAGCCCTCTGTGAGTAGGATTAGTTTCTTCAGGGCAGGAGAGCTCTTCTGAACTCTGAGGCTAGTGATATCATCACTGACTAGATCCAGCACTTCGAGGCTTCCCTCGATCCCTACATTCCCTGACTTACCGGTCTTGTAGACATCTTTTTTTTCAGTAGTATACGCACCGACTAGGGTTAGTTCACCCACACCCTTCACCTGGATCGTAAACTCCTTTCCTTCGGGGAGGGAGAACGCAATAGGAGCTGCAGCTGCACGCTGACCGTCCTCGTCAGCGAGGATCTTATCAAATTTTTCCGTCTTATTCTCGGGCTGAGGCTCATCATCGCCCTTCTTGCAGCAGGACAAGGCGAAGAAAGGTACAAGAGCTAAAGCCGCCAATCGCAATATTCTATTCATGAGCTTTACAATTATTGGGGGTTAAAGAATGTTACTACACTGCAAATATATAGAATATGCTTCAATTTAAAGTCCTTAGCCTCTATGTGCATAGCTCTACAGCAAGGCTAGTCATTGAAAAATGGGCCATATGATCTTTGGGGAGCTCGGTCAGCTGAAGTCCTGATGTTTCAGGATATTCTTTGGGGGATCTAGATGGTATCTGTGTGATTGACCTTTAATCTTTGATTGCTCAGAGAAAGGGGGCTTTTGTTTATACCTCGTAGTGACGCTGTTTCAACTCCTAATAGTTTGGGTGGGTGCGACGTAAGCCTCCTGGAAGGCGTTACCCATCTCCTTGCCGTTTCAATTCACGCACCCCGGGAGGGGTGCGACTGTAGATACTCTCGTAGACCTTAATCCCGTGCTTGTTTCAATTCACGCACCCCGGGAGGGGTGCGACACCGCATCGAGCGGCTCACGCTTATAAGCGCGAGTTTCAATTCACGCACCCCGGGAGGGGTGCGACGCTGCCGTGTGCTTCCTCTACCTCACGCCACGATGGTTTCAATTCACGCACCCCGGGAGGGGTGCGACGTTGAGTACGCTTGATATAAGAACGATTAGGCATATGTTTCAATTCACGCACCCCGGGAGGGGTGCGACCGGGGCGGGCTCGGCCCCTCGTGGTCTACGTAATGTTTCAATTCACGCACCCCGGGAGGGGTGCGACTAGATCCTTCAGATCCGACTGAGCGCCACCAATACGTTTCAATTCACGCACCCCGGGAGGGGTGCGACTTGTTGTGGGGGTATCGCTTACTTGGTGAGGTGTAGGTTTCAATTCACGCACCCCGGGAGGGGTGCGACGCCTTGCTGTCGTTCTCCCGCTTGACTCCCGAGCGTTTCAATTCACGCACCCCGGGAGGGGTGCGACTTAGTTGTTACGTTTTCTTTCAGTTGGTTATGGTGTTTCAATTCACGCACCCCGGGAGGGGTGCGACAAGTGCGAAGAAGAAAAGGCTACCTATAAAAGACGTTTCAATTCACGCACCCCGGGAGGGGTGCGACGAATAGGACTAGCCGGCCATTCTCACATGTGTAGTTTCAATTCACGCACCCCGGGAGGGGTGCGACTACATGTACCTATCTATGGATAGATAGGTGTCAGCGTTTCAATTCACGCACCCCGGGAGGGGTGCGACTGCCAAGACGAAGCTAACCGCACGAAGACATAGTGTTTCAATTCACGCACCCCGGGAGGGGTGCGACCGTACACCCTCTTGCATGGTGGCCTATGATAGACGTTTCAATTCACGCACCCCGGGAGGGGTGCGACCGCTGCAACTCAAGCCGGATAGGACAACTAGGCCGTTTCAATTCACGCACCCCGGGAGGGGTGCGACTAAAAAGTTCATTTAGTATTCTGGGACATTCCCAAGTTTCAATTCACGCACCCCGGGAGGGGTGCGACGGCTAAGGACTATTTTACAGGAGTAGTCCCTTCAGTTTCAATTCACGCACCCCGGGAGGGGTGCGACCCAAGAGCCAGTAGATCCTCTGCGACGCTGATAAGTTTCAATTCACGCACCCCGGGAGGGGTGCGACGTATTGCAGCGTCCTCCGTGGCGGAGGCGCAGACGACGTTTCAATTCACGCACCCCGGGAGGGGTGCGACATGTTTTTATATGTTTTGCTCCCCTATGGAGACGTTTCAATTCACGCACCCCGGGAGGGGTGCGACCTCAGGAAGTCCGAATCTTCAGAGGCCTCTGGGATGTTTCAATTCACGCACCCCGGGAGGGGTGCGACGGGGATAAGAATCAATGGACACCATCAACCTATCAGTTTCAATTCACGCACCCCGGGAGGGGTGCGACCGGCACAATAGCCGACTGTGGTGCCTTGTGCTAGCGTTTCAATTCACGCACCCCGGGAGGGGTGCGACTACGTCAAGGAGGTGCTCTCAAGGGGCTGGGCGAGTTTCAATTCACGCACCCCGGGAGGGGTGCGACCTGGGCGACCTCCACGTCGAGGTCGGTAGGTGAATGTTTCAATTCACGCACCCCGGGAGGGGTGCGACATGCCTACAAGTCTATACTTCGGGGCGAAGTGGAGTTTCAACTCACGCACCCCGGGAGGGGTGCGACGGCTTCATCCGCCTCTGCCCGCTATCTCGGTCGACGTTTCAATTCACGCACCCCGGGAGGGGTGCGACAGCGTGACGATTGACTTCACTGGGGGTGAGATCACGTTTCAATTCACGCACCCCGGGAGGGGTGCGACTAAGGAGCTCAACAGAGCTATCGGCGGAGCGCAGTTTCAATTCACGCACCCCGGGAGGGGTGCGACGAGACCGCACCCTGCGAGACACCGTGTATTTGCAAGTTTCAATTCACGCACCCCGGGAGGGGTGCGACTGGGGAGCTAAGAGTGGGTCTGTGCGTCTGGAGCGTTTCAATTCACGCACCCCGGGAGGGGTGCGACGAGGACTGACCTCCGCCACCTCCCCCAGCAACGACGTTTCAATTCACGCACCCCGGGAGGGGTGCGACCTGCTGTAGCCTGTTTTACCCTCAGCAAAGCTACGTTTCAATTCACGCACCCCGGGAGGGGTGCGACCGAAGACAGCGTACTTGTCGCCCACGGCTGGGTAGTTTCAATTCACGCACCCCGGGAGGGGTGCGACCAGATCAAGGTAGAGCTGTCGGGCGAGCTCACCAAGTTTCAATTCACGCACCCCGGGAGGGGTGCGACTAACTCGTTCAGGGTGATCACGGCCGTGGCTGGTGAGTTTCAATTCACGCACCCCGGGAGGGGTGCGACATATTTCTGAGGTCGTTACTACCGCTTTAACAGAGTTTCAATTCACGCACCCCGGGAGGGGTGCGACTGGCCTTGGTGCACACCCGCCCAGTGTCTTCTTCGGTTTCAATTCACGCACCCCGGGAGGGGTGCGACCGAGCTCCTTGAAGGTGTCCCAAGCAGTCATCAGGTTTCAATTCACGCACCCCGGGAGGGGTGCGACAGTGTGGTGCAAAGTTGCGTATTATAGGGCGGATAAACAAGAGTAATCTGCGACTGGCGGTGTTGCTCTGAAGGTCGGGGCTACGCTTATTGCTTTGGTCTTGTCTATGTGCTTGATAACCAGTGCCTGCGGATGATGCTGGAAATAACTGTTCGCTTGGGGTTCGCTGGAGGCTTGCGTGGATGTGCTTGGGGACTTACGGAGAATGTGAGTTGGGAGAGGTCTGTAGGAGTTTTGGAAGAGGCTTGGGTAGTGGAGACTAGACGATGAGCTCCCCTTCGATCTCGAAGGAGGTGACTTTGCCATAGACGTGGATCTGCCGTTGGTAGTGCTTGTCTAGCTGGTAGATCCGAAGACTATCCTCTTGATCATCGATCACGGAGAGGAGCTCATGGCGGAGGCTTACGAGCTGTGCTGGATCGACCAAACATTCGAAGACCGAAGCTTGGACCCGTTGACCGTAGTTCTTGCAGATGCGCGCTACTTGGCGAAGGCGTTTAGCGCCCGAAGGAGTCGCTGTGGTGACATCGTAGGTGACGAGGATATACATCTTTTGCTCAGATCATTAGGAATACAGAATACTCATCTAAGTCCCCTCGTAGGTGTCTGGCTAAGAGGAGCGCTTGGATATACGGGAGCAGGCCTAGGGGCATCTTCTCCTTGAGGAATGGATGGGTGATCTCATCCTTCTTTCGCTTTTGCCAGAGGCCGATGAGGCGCTTGCGAGCATCCTCTTTGAGAAGAAACCCCTTCTCTCCCTGTGGGATGAAGTCACTTCGCTCGACCTGCCTTTTGTTGATGATCGATAGGATAAAGCGATCGACTAGGTAGGCACGCATCTCCTCCATGAGATCGAGAGCCAGGCCAGGTCTCCCTGGTCGATCTACGTGAAGGAAACCCACGTAGGCATCCAGCCCCACCGTCTCGAGGGCCGCACGCACATCATGCGTCAGCAGGGTGTAGAAGAAGGAGAGTAAGGCATTCACTTCATCTTTGGGGGGATGTTTGCTTCGTCCAGAGAAGGTGAACTCTTTGTTGAGGATTAGGTGCTGGAATAGACCGAAGTAGATATTCGCAGCATAGCCTTCCACCCCCATGACGCCCAAGCGTGAGGTCTGCTTCAATAGCTTATGTTGCTGCTGTCTGAGTAGTGCCCGAGCCTCCTCGATCTCGCTCTCTACCTCGTGCGAGGGATGGTGGTCCCGACAAAAGCGGGCTAAGACACTCCGATGGTTCGCTATCTTCCCCGCAATGAAGATCGAAGCCAGATGAGACGAGAGTATATCGTCATCTGCCAGACGGTATTGCTCCCGTCTTAGGAGTACATTCCCTTTGATCGGTCCTTCGAGTGAACCGATATACTTCCCCGTTGGGGATAGGAAGGAGAGCTTCACCCCATGCTGTACGCAGAGCGACATGGCTCCGGGTGAAGCACCTAAATATGAGAAGCAGAGGATGCTCTCGAGGTTGTGGATCGGCACACGTAGCGTCTCTTCATCGTTGATTCGGACGACGATATTCTCTCCATCTTTGACGATGTAGGCATTGGCGGTAAGAATATAGAGCGTGTTCAGTAGGTGTTTCATCTCTTAGCAGGTCAGTGGAATTTCTTCGATGCTCTTAAGGGGGATAGGTTCCCTCCAAAAGTACCCCATGTATGCCTCCCTTAAGTGACCCATTCATGGGTCGGTCGAGGACCCCATTCATGGGTCGAAAGTGGAACCCATGTATGGGCACCCATTGGAGGGGATGATCTAAGGGGAGAAGAGCTGGAGGTGTGCGCCTTTGCTTGGATGAAGTTATGCCCTCTAGAGGCTGATGGGCGCTTCGTGATGTGTGCTGCTGATGACCTTAGCTTGGGGGCTAGTCAAGGAGGTGATAGCGACTGAGGTAGTCCGAAGCTCGCTCTCCTTGATTCATCTGGGGCATGCAGAGATCTAGTAGGGAGCAGGAGCGACAGCATGCAGCATAGCGTGGAGGGATACTTGCCCCGTCTTTGTATAAGCGGTGCATCTCGACAGCCATCTGTAGGGTCTCGGTGCGAAGCTCAATGTCGAAGGCAACTTCCTCCCGATGCTTCGTCTCTCCGTAGAAGAGGTATCCTCGGGGAATGTGTATGCCATAGGCTTCCTCGAGACAGATCGCTTCGGCGCAGAGCTGTAGCTTGTCGGCATTCGTTCGCTTGGGACGCCCCCGCTTGTACTCGATCGGTATAGCTTCCCAGTCTCCTGGGTACTTGGGGTGATGGAAGTGAGCCCCTTGGGACTCCGATGCTGGGTGTAGCTCCACAGCATCGGAGTATCCATAGAGGCCAAGTGAGGGGGAGGCTAGGGGGACAGAGCGAAGGGTGATGACATCGCCTCGCCGCCCACTCTCCTCGGGCTGATGCACCTTCTCATGAAGTAGGTGACCTTCGGCCGTCAGATGATTTTCCTCCCAGAGTTGCTCCACATGGATGAGGTACCACTGTCTCGGGCAGAAGGCATAGTGCTGGATGCCTGAGAGGGGGAGCATCTCTTCCTCGGTGTACATGATGCGCTAGATGAGGTCGAGTAGCTGGACTCCCTTGGGAAGCTTGCTCTCATCGACAGTGATCTCGTAGTCGCTGAAGGAGCGGGTAGGACGGCTGGGATCCTTTGCTTCTACCTTCACCAGCTCAAAGAGCTTGTGGGCGGGAGCATTGCCTAGGTCACTATCGTGCTTGAAGACAATGAGTCGACGCGCAGCCATGAGCCCACGGGCGGCAGAGCGGTCGAGGTCAAACATATTCTTCAGCGCCTCCCAGAGCAGGTCTAGATCGTCTTCGCTGAATGTCGTCTCACGAGCCAGTGCCGCAGAGATGAAGCCATGAGCACGGTACAGCCCGTAGGGTACGGTAGCCTTACGCCCAAAGGTCTGATTGTCTCCATTCTGTTTTTGGGATTCTTCCTCTGAAGCTACAGCCATACGATGAATCCCATGTTCGAAGGGTCTGATTGGATCGATGGAGCGAGCAAAGGTCAGCTGAACAGCTCCACGTACCTGGCCTGCTGTTTTCTTTATTTTAGGAGTTTCTTTATCCTTATCCTTCCTGCTCTTGGGTTTCTGTTCTTCTTCGCCACCTTCTTCTGAATTACTATCTTTAGAGTCCTCCTTTTCCTTACCTGTACTCATTACAGCCCCAAACGTCCGGACATCATAGTAGTACTTACACATTCGCTTCCTAGCTCTCTCGATTGCGTCTTCTTTTGTCTTGCTAGGAGCATCTTTATTGGCTGCATCGAACTCTTCTATTATGGTCCTGTTGAGGACTGCCTTTTCTCGGACGAACATCTTAAGGCATGCCAGTCTCTCGGAAGTAAAACGAGGATTTTCTGTAGAGTAACTAGCGTCTCTTAGTACCTCTACATAGTTCCGGATTTTGCGTTTGATGCAGACGTCGGTGACGAGTCCTTGTCCCGTCTCATCGTCTGTACGAGGTGCGTTGTCTCCATCTGGATCCCCGTTGGGGTTACCATCTTGTACATCGAAGAGGTAGATGAAGTCATACCTGTTTTTGATAGCTTCTGTTCCCATGATTCTTATGTCTTATAGTTGATTGAATGTCGTTTACTAGGGGGTAGACCTTTAGACTAATCCTCTGATCCACTACCCGTGTGATGCTGGTTCTTTTCTGCGTCTTTCTTTTCCCTGTTCTCGGCTCTACGTCTACGATATTCTGCTCTCTGATGATAGTAGCCTATGGCAAATAGACTCTCTTCATCAAGCCCGTGCTTTATCCCTCCCTGAGTATCCCTTTGTGAGATGACTTCTTTAGGAAGTAAGTCGAGAATAGCTTCGATTTCCGTCCTTGCAAAGTGAGGTTTGCCACTGCTTCGTTCGAGCTTACGTAGATGATAGTTTGCCTTTCCTAGGAGCTCACCAAAGACGACATTAGGATCGCCTGCGGCTCGGATAAAGTGGCGATCAGCTATGCTGGAGTTAATGTCATAGCTAATGGCTTGCTTCTGGATATCCTCTAAGATGAAGAAGAGTCGCCCAGCAAGGTAAGCTGGGGTGTCGTTGGTTGGGTCTAGTGCCATAGTTAGTTTCTTGATGTTGTCATTATTTCTATGCTTTCTGTTGAAGGAGGCCTTAAGTAAAGCAACTCTCATCTCTGTGATGGGCGAAAGTCGTCCTCCCTTCTCATCCTTCTTTGATCGTTCATGACGAATACGCTCGAGACAGGCATTTTGAATAGTGACGGGATAGGGTAATCCCTTGACGATACTCTCGAGTAGGCTCTGTACGATATGCGGGGGATAGCTAATATCAGACACCTTCTTACCTGAAGGAATAGAAAGAATTGCTTTAAATATCAATTTAAATGGACGTAGTGGAGGGTTAAGCTCATCTCCAAGTCCATCGCGGTTGACGATGTTCATATCCTCGAGATGTTGTAGCGTATTACTTACGATCTCGCGGACTGTTCCCTCCATCCATAGCTTTACACTGAGGCGACTCCTGTTCGGTGTCAACCCCAAGATGTAGAAGCGATCAGGGAGATCCTTGTCCATGTAGGATTGATATCCACGTACGACCTCTAAAGCTCGTCTTAGTACCCGAACATTCTTTTCGGGATTTTGCTTCTTTTTAGGCTTATCGGATGATGATGAAGTAGTCTTCTCTTCGTCATCAAAATCACTTTCAGAGGGCACCCCTGTGAAAGTCGTTGCCTTGAAAGCCGTGAGAAGTTCATCCTTCTGTAGAGTACTCCAGAATACGAAAGTGGTATCTCCAATCTTATAGTTTGTGTTTCTTCCCCACTCGAGAAGTATGTTGAGCCCCTTAGCTATGGCATCAGAGGCTCTTTCTGATATAGGGGCATTAGCCCCTTGTTCTTTACCATAAGAATCATACCCTGAGTCGGTCTGGAAACTAATGAGAGGTGGATTGTCTCCGCTGATTTTGATCCCCTTATGGGTCTTAGCAATACTCTCTCGCTTCCCTGTAATCATGCAGCACGCACCTATGCTAACTCTGTTACTCTCATCGGAGATTCTGTATTGTTGAGCATCCTCATCACTGCCTATGAGTTGATGAGGATCTGATGTCGTACTTAGGCGGAATGCTATCCAGGCTCCTTTTGCCTTTTTCAGGGCTTTATCCTCTAGAGCTACTAAGTACTGTTTCTTCTCATAGAATCGGTATATGGCCCTAAAGCCATCGTTTTTAGGGAACTCTTTGTATATCTTTCGGATTTCTTCTTGGAAGGATTCGAACTTCTCTTTTATATGGGTCTCCTTACTTGCTGGTAATCCTAAAACATAGGATGATTTATCCCATAATATGTATGAGACGATAGCTCTTGTACGAGTCTTATCAGAGGGAAGCAGGTATGCTGACTCAGTAGTTTCAGTGTGTTTAAATGTACCATCCTTGTCGATGACAATTATGAATGAGATCCTCACCCAATCCATCCCGAATGGGGCGGCCTCTTTCTTCCCTAGTGCGACCAGCGCATGGTAGTAGTCATGAAGTGCTTTGAGTATCATCTGAGTATCTCCTTACTTGATTTATGAGGAACTTCGATTACGCCATTTACCATCTGGGCATGGAAGAAGAGAGGGGGAGGAGAAAGAGGTTTCTTCTCAAAGTCCATATCGAAGAGCATGATTCCTAGGTCTCTTGATTCTTCAATAGGTCGATCTCGCTCTCGGCCTTGTGGAACGTACTTAAAAGAACAGGAGAACTCTCGGCAACCGAGGTAGGGCTGTGTAAAGCATTGACCCTTATGAGCTCTTCTAAGGAAAATTTTAATATACTTTGTGGGAGTTTCAGCTTTGCGATCCTTACATTCATTTCGCTCTTTTTCGCTACGCTTCTCCAAGGGGATGAACTCCATCTCGGCATAGATGCGGTAGGCTACATCACGGAGGATATAGGCTGTGCGTTGCTGACGATTCTCCTCGATGAAAAGTGGCTTCTTTGCCCTGTGGCTCATCGTGGATCCTACCTCATTGCGACGGATGGAGGTACGTCGGATGGGCTTGAGTACCTCGATCCTGCGGACATGCCATTGGATAGCTGGCTTCCACAAGATGCACTGGAAGATGTTGCGTGCTGCCGAGGGAGTGATGACATCGTAGCTGACACGCTCGACCTTGAGCTCGGGGCGTGTGAAGCAGGCAAAGTCACCACGTATCTCTAAGCAATAGAGTTTAGGGTTTGTCTTATCCATAGTTACTGTATATGTATTTTAGTATTTGTTTGTTTAGCCGAAGAGAGGCTCGTCAAGGAGGGGATTTGCAGTGCAGACACCAAGAGCCTCATCGTAGCCTTGAGGTGCCAGCACGAGGATCGTCTGCTTCGTATCCCTATTGACCACGACCTCGGAGAGAAGACGATCATCCTTGAGCTCCTTATATTTCCCTTTAGAGATCGATACATGGTACTGCTGGAGCTCCCTCATCGTCTGGCGGTCGAGGCGCAGGGTTTGTCTCTGCAGCTCTTCTATAAGATCCTTCCCTCTAGCGTAGGGGACGAAGAGATCATGGTCCATATCCTCAATGAGTTTGAACTTTACAGAGGCTTTCTCGAAGTCGAATTCCCAATCTTCAGACTCTTCGCTATAGAGGTCCTCTTTGATATTCTTTTCATCAAAGCTCTTGATAGAGGCGTAGTAGCGCAGGTAGTACGCTTCGATGAGCTCCAGAGGCATGCTGGATCGGGTATGCTCCTTGTTGTTGTCTAGCAGGAAACGTGTCGCATTCTGCCCTTCGGCTGTAGCACCGACGGCTTTACCTCCATCACTTAGGGAGAAGACATAGACTTCACCAGGAGCTGGGCGCTTCCCTTCTCTATTACAGCGCCCACCTGCTTGGACGATGGAGTCAAGGCCACTCATGGCACGGTAGACGATGGGGAGGTCTATATCCACCCCCGCCTCTATCAGCTGAGTGCTGATGACGATCGTAGGGGTGCCCGCCTTCAGGCGCTGACGTATCTCTGCGATGCGCTCCTTCAGATGAGCCGAGCACATATTGCGAGACAGGTGGATGAGATCCTGTGTCTCTTTCCCCGTCTCAAGCAGTGCTTGGTAGAGCTGTGAGGCATCTCGGCGGGAATTGACGATACAGAGGGCAGTGTCGTGCTGAGCTAGCTCTTCGGCTAGCTCCTTCGTCGTGTACTTCTTCTCCTCAAGGTGGTAGACGACTCGGTCGAATACCTTGAAGAGCTCGGGGTCTTCGGGGACGATCGGCTGGATATCTTCGTTGAGCTGATGGAAGTCATTCACTCTCTTGAAGGAGCTACTATGGTCCTTATCGAAGGGAGGGAGTGTAGCCGAGCAGAAGAGGAGCTGTGTGCCGTAGATCCACCTTAGATCCTCGAGGAGGCGAAGCATCGGATGCAGAAACTCGGTCGGGAACATCTGTACCTCGTCGAAGACCACAACGGAGTTCGCTATGCTGTGCACCTTTCTGCTTCGGGATACCTTATGGGAGAAGAGGCTCTCGAAGAATTGTACGTTTGTCGTCACGATGATGGGAGCGTCCCAGTTCTCCGCTAGTAGACGGGTGCGCTCGTAGCGCTCTGCCTCTTGGGAGGTTTCACCCCCTGAGAAGGAGATATCTGAGTGATGCTCCAGTACATTCTCCTCCCCGAAGATCTCACGGAAGATCCCTGCTGTCTGGGTGATGATCGAGGTATAGGGGATGACGTAGATGATACGTTTAGCTTCGTGCTTTAGGGCAGTCTCCAGCGCCCAAGCCATTGAGGAGAGCGTCTTCCCGCCACCTGTGGGGAGGAAGAGCGAGTAATAGCCCTTCGGGCAGGACTGTCCATGTGCTCGGCATTGGTTGAGGAAGGCTCTACGAGCCTCGTTGATCTTGCCCTTTGTCGAGAAACCCTCCATGTGCTTCGTCAGCCGATCCCTCAGGAGCTCGAGGGGGGCATATCCGTTGGTAGCCTCCTGACGGCGCTCTTTTCGCTCTTCGTCCATGAAGGCTTCGGTGTCGAGGAAGTCAGCATCCACGAGGCAGGAGAAGAGTAGTCGGATCAAGGCTTGGGCTTGCTCCTCTTCTTCTACTCGACTCGCAAGCTTCCGAAGATAGGCTTCTGTTCTCGCTCCGTGCTCTTTGACCCAGTTTTGGATCTCTGATATAAGTTCAGAGAGATCCCCTTCTGCCTTTTTACAGTGATCCTTAGTCCCTATATCATCAAGTTTATTCTGTAGTTCTGCATAGTCGTATAGTCCTCGGTGGTGTCCGCTGATGGCATAGGCGAGTAGCTGAGCGATACGAGAGCGTTTGAGTGGGTGCCCCTTGGGAAGGGATGGTAGAAGTTTGGTAGCTAGAAGCGCCCCCGCACCACTATGCGGAGCTTTTTGGTCACTCTTCCCTAGGATGTAGCGCTGGAAGGCCGGCTGAGCCTTCCCCGCATCATGGAGCTGGGCCAGTAGCCTCCCTAGGGGAGCGAGGTCGGGTAAACCAGCTTGCTCTAGGAAGTGGGCACAGTGGCGGGCTACACCTTCTATATGTTCGGGGAGGGTCTGGATGCTTCCATCTTCTCGGGTGTGTGCGATGGTTAGCTCTGGCATGGTGTCCGTTGGATTAAGGTTGGATTATATCACTTGGGCTGAGTACTTGCGTTACCACTAATTGTATGGAGCAAATTTAGGGGTTTATACCATACAAATCAAGTAACCCAAGGGGGGTATCGAATGAAGATGAATGTCCGATTTCTCACCCCGTAGTTATGCAGGGTATGGGGTGAGTTCCAGAGGTGTATAAAAACGACCTACTGTGGGTCGCTCTTGCGACCTACGGTAGGTCGTCATCAAAACCTACTGTAGGTTTTTTCGACGATCTACGGTAGGGTTGTTTTGGGGGAAAGGAGAGCTGTCGAAGAGCCCACCTTTTACCGAGGATAAAAGGGATAAAATGCAACTGTGGAAGGGAATGCTAGTTCGTCGGGAGGCGGAAGACTAGGCTTTTCTCGATCTCTTCCCCGTCCTTGGTGTTTAGGGTCACATGCAGAACAAAAGGACCGGATGCCGAACGAACAAGTAGACGTAGTGATTCTAGGGGAGTCTGGCGCAGGTTCATCAGCCAAGAGTCTTTAGCTAAAGAACTTCCTCGAGCAAGGAGCGTCCCTGCCATCGTATATACGCCGAAGGTGCATGTCGCTTGGGAGGAAGTTTCGAGTGTCTGGAGTAAGTCTGCTAGGGTGGTGCGCGCTCTCTTGTCTGAGGAGGTATCAGATGCTGCCTCCAGCGAGTTAGGCATCCCAGGGGTGGCATAGCCCGAAGAAGCAGAAGCTGCCTTCCAGTTCCCCTCTTCTTTGATCATCGTGTAGTCCTTGCGCTCTAGGGCTATTCCCGCCTTGCTCTTAAGTCCACGAGGAAGAAGGGCTTCGCTGTAATGGAGGAGGTCAATGACCTGATCTTCTCCTTTAGCAAGCGCTATGAGACCAGACTTATTCAGTAAGCGAGGAAGGGTAACTTGGACGAACCTCTCCCGAGGGGCATGAGGGTAGGTGGAGGCTAGTGCTTCGGGATCTTTGGTTAGGACGATGTAGTCTTTGGCAGGGACAGTCTGCTGAGGAAGGGCAATAGTTCGGTAGGAATGCTCATCACGGCCGATGGCAAGGAGAAAGTCCGAGAGTTCACAGTCCGTATCTGCTACATTGTATAGCTCGATATACTCGGGACACTTGGCTTTGGGGTGGGGCATGACCTCAGAGAGAAGGAGGGTAGGGCCTGACTGCTCTCCTTCATTAGGATCGTGGGGAGGCTTGGGAGTTTCGCCTTCGTTGGGATTACTCTCTCCCAGGGGATAGATCCTTAGATCTCTAAATGCCCAGTCCTTGGTGTGACGCATGGTGTAGGTGCAGCACAGCCCGAAGGTGTTCTTGCTAGCTAGCTTGGGAAGGTACGTTTCATTAGTGCCCTCTAATTCTAAGGCTTTCCCTCGAGTTGCATCACGTAGAGATAACTCCCAGCCTGATGAGGGTGTGTAGGCTACCTTGTAGTCATAGGTGTGCCCTTGCGATAGGAGCTCCTTGCTTACGATCAGACTAGACCCTAAGCGACGGTAGGTAATCTGTGGATGAGATGCCGAGGACTGGCGGGAGAGTTCAAGCCGAACAAGCGCAATACTGCCTCGGTGGTAGCCCCCAAAGTCTAGGGCAATGTACTCAAACGTGTTGGAGTCAATTACCTTACTTGCAGCTAGGAGTAGGTAGGCGAAGTTGCGACTTGTGGGCTGAAGGTCGAGACGTACTCGTCCCGCCCACACGGGAGATGACGGGAGGTGGACATTCGTCATAAGGGTTGCTTGTCCTGTAGTCTCAGGCTCCGGAGCTTGGAGTTGGAGCCAACCCTCATGAATGACGAAGGAGGTGCGATCATAGCGCCATACTTCTTCGGAGGGAGCACCCTCTGAAGAGAAGTCTGCTTGCCATGATTGTGCTTGAAGTAAGGCAGGGATATTTAGACAAAGGAAAAGGAGCGTGAGAACGAGGGTGCGCAAGGAGATCATAAGGCGTTTGGTGAGCATCCTTGGGGCAAGGGGTATCAGTCATCGTCCGTGTCCTTCTCTCGAGGTGTGTGTGCTGCTCGGGGATGGGCGGCGTAGAGCTTCTTTAGTTGCTCGAAGGAAGTGTGTGTGTAGCGTACAGTAGTAGAGACCGAGTTATGCCCAAGGAGCTCTTTGAGAAGCATGAGATCAGCTCCCGAATTGAGCATGTCAGTAGCAAAGGTGTGGCGTAGGACGTGAGCCCCACGACGAGCGAGGTTAGGGACTGTAGATAGAGCTTCGTGGGCAACGGCATAGACGGCTCGAGGTGTCATAGCTTTCCCCTCACTATTGACCAAGAAGCTCTCTGTGTGACCGAAGATGGAGGTGCGTAGATGTCGCCATGCTTCGATCGAAGAGGCAAGCCCTTCTCCAAAGGGGACGATACGCTCTTTTCTCCCTTTACCCAAGACTTTGAGTTGGCGCTCTTGGGTATCTACGGCTTGGTCCTTGAGGCCAACGAGCTCTGAGCGTCGTAGCCCGCACTCGTAGAGCATCGTCAGAATGAGACGGTCTCGTACCGCTCGCCAGTCATGCTCATCGATCTCAGGGCTAAGCATCTGATCCATCTCCTCCGTAGGGACATATACGGGTAGAGGCTTAGCTGCTTTGGGTGGGCGTAGTGCTTGAATGGGATTGGATTTGATACGCTCCGTCTTTAGGAGATAGCGGTAGTAGCTTTTGAGCGAGGTGAGGCATCTTCCCACGGTAGAAGCCTTGATTCCTTGATCCATCTTGTGCGATAGCCATCCTCGGACTAAGTCTAGGTCTCCCTCCGATGGGACGAATGCTTCGCCTAGACGATCTTCGACGTAGGCTAAGTAGCTCTGTAGATCCGCTTGGTAGGTGTAGACCGTCAGTGGAGAGGCATCCGCTTCGTAGCTCAGATAGTCGAGGAAGGTCTGGATGTAGTTGGCTCGCTCTGACATCAATCTCTCTAAGCTTAGGGGGCTAAGCGGTGAATGCTCCAAGATCCATCCTCTTCGAGCTCATAGAGGAAGCGGTCATGCAGACGACTATCTCGCCCTTGCCAAAACTCTATCCGTGTGGGGGTCACAGCGAAGCCTCCCCAGTTCTCTGGACGAGGAACTTCTCGCCCAACGAAGCGAAGGCTCTCTGCAGCAAAGCGCATCATGATGTACTCTCGTGATGGGATAGGCTGGCTTTGTGGAGAGATACGTGCTCCTACACGACTCTTGTAGGGGCGCATAGCGAAGTAGGCATCACTCTCCTCGGGAGAGAGGTGCTTGATCGTCCCCTCTACATGAATCTGACGCTCCAGTTCGTGCCAGAGGAAGGTTAGAGCTACATGGGGATTAGCTGCGATCTGTCGACCCTTACGGCTGTCGTAGTTGGAATAGAAGACGAACTTCCCAGCAAGTACTTCCTTCAAGAGGACGGTACGCATACTGGGGTGCCCATCAGGTGTTGCTGTCCCGACGATGACGGCTGTTGGCTCATTGACCTGAGCCGTGATAGCTTGATCGATCCAAGAGCTAGCCAGATCTAGGGGATCCTTAGGTAGATCCTTCCGGCTCAAGCTCCTAGAGGAATACTCTCGCCTTATATTCTCCAGATGGAGATCCTTAGACATAGGGATATGTATTTAGAGCGAAGGGGAAATTACCCCTTCGCTGCTTTCAGTTTAGATAGTTCTTTCTCGAGGAGAGCGATACGCTCATCCTGAGCATGGATGGTCTGCTGGTAGGAGTTGAGCTCCTCCGTCTCGATGCTACTTGGTGCCTGCTCTTCGACACGGAGGAGTAGGTCACTCAAGACGTTCATGTAGTTGTTGAAAGCATCATAGGGAGAGGTGTAGGGGCTGAAGGGATGACCTCCCCAGTTGATGGTATTCATATAGTAGAAGTGGTCTGCACTCTGAAGGTAGAGCCAATCTTGGAGCAGACGGCGATCATCAAGTGCATGTACACGCTCACCCCACATACGAAGCTTCTCGATAGCTCCCTGCTGTAGGATATTTCCCGTCCATTCATTGGTACTCTTTTCTTCGCCAGCCCAACTGATGGGATAGGCTACCGAGAGAGGAGCAACGGTCTTATGCTCATCAAGCAGACCAGAAGGAGTGGTGAAGCTGACATCGTAGCTTGGAGCTAACCGAGGAAGAGCCTTGAAGAACTCGAAGATACCCGTTTCAGATCTATTCATAGAGCCTAAGACTTCATAGTTCATGTAGAGCAGGGTGAAGTGCTCGTCTTCTGGAAGCCACTTGACTCGCCCAAGGAGCTTGTCGGCCGTGACAGGATACTCGGGTGATCCGTAGTCAGAGAAGTGCTTGGTGATGAGCTCTGAGAGCTGAGCATTCCGAAGGAGTAGCTTGGTCTTAGGAGCAGAGACTGCTTCGTAGAGATAGTTTGGGCTCTTCCATCCGAGGATGTGCTTTGCTCCCTCAGTGATGATACCTTCATAGCCCATGGCGGCGATCTCAGCTGCAATCTCATCGGAATAGATCAGCTCGGTATTGCAGAGGACACGAGAGTGCTCGACTCCGAAGAGCTCACGAAGCTTAGCCTGCTGCATACGTACCTGACTGCGGAACTCTACGGGGTCAAATAGCGAGGCTAGTGAATGTGCGTAAGGCTCAGCAATTAGTTCTACACGCCCCGTAGCAACGAGCTCCTTGAAGCTTTCGATGAGTTCGGGCTTGTAGTACTCCATCTGCTCAATGGCAAGCCCAGAGATGGAGAAGCTAACCGAGAAGTCTGGGTAAGCCTTCAGAAGCTCTAGGAGCATTCTATTGGCAGGAATATAGCAGGTATCAGCGATGCGCTCGAAGACTTCCTCATTGAGGTAGTCATCGGTATAGTAGTGCGAGTTCCCTATATCGAAGAAGCGGTATCGACGGAGACGATAAGGCTGGTGAATCTGGAAGCAGAGACAGATCTTTTTCATAATATGTGGTGTATAGTAGAGTAGTGATTAGCGGACATAGCGGTCGTAGATAGCTCGAACCTTACGGCCTGCAGCTTCCCAAGTGATGCTATTGACTTCACGAAGACCTTCTTCCTTGAGGAAGGCATGCATCTCTGGGTAGGTGATCAGGGCATAGATCGCATCGGCCATGGCATCGATATCCCAATAGTCCACCTTGACGGCATAGTTGAGGATCTCGGCACAGCCTGACTGATAGGAGATGATGGAGGGGACTCCACACTGCATGGCTTCGAGGGGAGAGATACCGAAGGGCTCTGAGACGGAAGGCATCACATAGACATCACTTGCTTTGAAGACTTCATAGACTTGCTGTCCCTTCATGAAACCCGTGAAGTGGAAGCGGTCAGAGATATTGCGCTCAGCAGCAAGGCGGATCATAGCATCCATCATATCTCCGCTCCCTGCCATGATGAAGCGCACACCTTTGGTACGCTCAAGCACCTTAGCCGCAGCTTCGACGAAGTATTCACAGCCCTTCTGCATGGTGATACGCCCAAGGAAGGTGACTACCTTGTCCTTCACCCCACGGCGGTCGGGGAGGGCGAGGATCGAAGGAGCAAGCGGGGTGACAGCATTGTGTACTGTGGTGACTTTCGCTGGATCCTGATGATATTTCTCGATCACCGTACGGCGGGTCAAGTCACTGACTGTGATGATGTGGTCTGCGTGGTTCATCCCATCCATCTCGATACCGAAGACCGTAGGATTGACATTCCCGCGGCTACGGTCGAAGTCGGTAGCATGAACGTGTACGACCAGAGGCTTCCCTGTGACTTGCTTGGCATGAATACCTGCGGGGTAAGTCAGCCAGTCATGAGAGTGGATGATGTCGAAGGACTCTGAACGAGCGATCACCCCAGCGACGATCGAATAGTTATTGATCTCCTCGAGGAGGTTGTCTGGATACTTCCCAGAGAATTCAAAGCATCCGAGGTCATTCGTCCCGAAGTGGGAGAAGTCAGCATAGATGTGATCTCTCAAATGGTAATACAGCTCAGGAGTCATCTTCCCAGCAAGACGATCACGCACATAGTCATAGTTCACATCACGATAGACTACGGGGGTGTCTCCAGCACCGATGATACGAAGGAAACTTGTATCCTCGTCCCCTGAAGGACGGGGAATGACGAAGGTCGTCTCCATATCTCCTTGAGCTGCCATCCCCTTAGTCAGGCCATAGCTAGCTGTACCTAGACCTCCAAGAATATGTGGGGGGAACTCCCACCCAAACATAAGTGCTTTCATTCGTATCTAATTATGGGAAGGGTTTGTGTATCGTATTTGCTTTTCGCCACCTTCAATAGTTCCAGCGATCGGAGGATCTCCCCGACACTCATGGCGAAGGAGATAGCACCACGCCCCTTGAAGGGAGGATTTCCGTCGAATAGTTCGCTGATAGTGCCTACACCATGCTGCTGAAGTTCCTCTTCCATCCCGATCAGGGTACGTTCGATGAAGGAGATAGCACTACGTCCGTAGAGCTTCAGACAAGCTTCGAAGTAGGGACCTAGGAGCCAAGGCCAGACAGAACCATTATAATAGGCCTGCTCACGCTGTAGCTGTGTCCCTTGGCATTGGGGCTGGTAGCCATCGCTCTTGGGGCTAAGGGAGCGCAGACCCTTAGGTGTACGTAGCTCTCGGGTGATGATCTCGATGACGGAGCGACGGGTAGCCTTGGGAAGCGGTGAATAGGGTAGCGATGTGGCGAAGATCATGTTCGGGCGCACGCTCCAGTCACGCTTCGTGTGATGTGGGTTGACATAGTCGAAGAGGTAACCATGCTCATTGATGAAGGTGCTGCAGAAGCTCTCCTTCACAAGTTCAAGTAGATCCTCCATCTCATCTGTCCACTGGCTAGGCATCACGTCCTTGTAGAAGCAAAGAGCATTATACCAGAGGGCATTCACTTCGACCAGATAGCCTTCTCGAGGGATGACTGCCTGCCCGTTGATCTTCGCATCCATCCAAGATAGAGGTTTCCCATCGCCGGTGATGTAGCAGAGCCCTGTGTGATCGATGCGGAGGTTGGGGTGAATATTCTTGAGGTAGTAGTGGATGAGCTCGTTGAGGAAGTCTCCGTATCTGCTGACCATGTCGGCAGTAGTAGACCAACGAGCATACTGTTGCAGAGCCCAGATCGCCCAAAGACCTACGTCCCCTTCGTTTATATCTCGGATTTCTGTGGAGAGACTTATCTGATTCATGAAGGCCCGCATCTCGGGGAGCACGGTATCCATGATACGATAGAAGCGCTCTGGCGCATCGGCGTAGATGGTACAGCCTGGCAGGGCGATGAAGAGATCTCGAGCTCGCACCCCGAACCAAGGATATCCCGCCAGCAGATAGCCGTGTGTGGCATCGGGGCGGTAATAGAATTGGAGTGCTGCATTCAGCAGACAGCTTCGGAAGTCGTCCTTGGTGATGCGCATCGCTACTTCTTCGTCGAAGAGCTGTGCAAGAGAAGCGGGATCGGCTTCTTCGATACCTGCGGAGAAGTAGACTGATTCGCCTACCTCAATATCTACATCGAAGTAGCCTGGTACATAGAGGTCCTCTGTGTATTCATAGCCACGCTCTCGCTCCTTGATATATTCGTTCTTCTCGTTCCAATGGGGATCGGAGACGAATTCATGCTTTTTGGAGACCTGAAGATATAGCGTTGGGTAGCCAGGGTAGAGGCAGAAGGTCACGCCCGAATGTGCTACACCGTAGTCGCCATTGATCTGATCATTGCGGTGGGTGAGCATCTTCACGTCACGGAAGGCAAGGAAAGGCGACAGACGTAAGGTCGTTCGGCTGTGCGCTTCAAGTAGCGTATAGCGGGTGATCGCTCTATTGGTGTAGTGGCAGAATAGGAATTGCTTCTCGAGGATCACGCCACCGACACGGTAAGTCGTAGAAGATACGACATCCACATTGTACTCTCTGATGTACTTGTGGCCTTTGGGGCTGAAGGTATCGCCTTCGTATTCGTGTATTCCTACGTTGAAGGGGACACCATGCTGGATGATGGTCAGATCAAGGCTAGAGAGTAAGACGTGGTTATTAGCACTGAGGGAGGGGACGGGGATGACGAGGAGGCCGTGGTACTTGCGGGTATTGCAGCCGACAATACTTGAGCAAGAATAAGCGCCCTTACGATTGGTACGAATGTACTCTCGTTGGGTGGACTCATCAAGATTAGCCATCAGCCTTCGGTCGAACTTGAGATAACTCATGCTAGATTTCGCTTATGAGGTGGACTCCATCAGACGGCTTGGGGAGCGGACTGCTTAGGAGGGTTGCTAAATTCTTCTGCTAAGATACGAATAAGCATTATCTCGATCAAGTGCTTGGCTTCTGCTCCGAAGGCACCTTCCCGCATTGGGGGACAAAAGAGAAGCGAGTCTGAGCTCACATAGGCTCAGACTCGCTTCTATGGATCTTCGGTAGATCTCTCGGGCTGAAGGAAGAAGGCTTACTTCTTCAGTCGAGCGAGGATCTTCGATGCAGATTCGGAGAGCAAGACGATAGCGCCAGCTAGGATCGCTGTATCCTTGATGACGAGGCGGCCAGCACCAGAGAGGAAGGGGAAGCCGTCGGCCCATTCGCCGGCAGCCAAGGCTTCTGGCGAAGCGTGTACCCACGTTTCGGGCGTGGTGATCAGGAAGGTCAGCGTCCCGATGGTCATGATGATGCAGAGCAGTTCGCCTACGATGCCGAGGTAGGGCGAGAAGAGCCCGAGGAAGACCAAGATACCGATGGTCATGATCAGTATACCTAGGCCGTGGGAGAAGAGGTAGGTACGGTTCTCGACATGCCAATCGTGCTTGGCTTGATTGTACTGTCCTTCGGGCACCTTGTTGAGGGTGTAGGCCTTGACGGTTTTACCTTCGTCGTTGGTGACCTTATTATTAGCGTCCTTGAGGAAGAAGCTCATCAGGGGGCTATTGGCAACGAAGGGGATGATCCCATTGGCTTCGTAGTTAGCGAACTTCAAGCCGCCGATCCACACGAAGATGATTAGGATGGCTACACGGATGAGTTTACGGCCGATACTTCCGAGGTTGCTTGCGCACTCGAGGAAGGAAATAAATGCTTTCTGCATGTTGTCTGAGTTAATCGTTAGATGGATGAATAAACGGATTGTTTGCCTTATAAACCGAGGTGTTTTGCAAAGGTTCACAGCTCTTCATATAGGCTCCCCTCTGCAGTGGCTCTAACCCTTCCCCAGGCATGGGACCTGTAAGTGACCCATTCATGGGTCAGTTAGGTACCCCATTCATGGGTCACCTCGGCGACCCATGAATGGGTAGTATACGGGAGCTATGAATGGGGATGAAGAGAGGGGTGGTATGGAGGGGGCTGGTTCCCCTTTAGAGTAGGAAGTCTTTGACCCACTTGCGGTAGGATGCGGAGGGTAGTCCTGAGGCATCTTGGAGTATGAGGGTCGAACGCTTCGTCGGAATGTAAGCCGAACTTGAAGAGAGACGGCACCAAAGCGTCAGTACCCGCACTTCTTGATGGGGCTTAGAGAAGATGGTAACTAGTTCAGCGAGTCGCCAACCTGATTCTACGGCCTCTCGTCGTAGTTGTTCAAGCGATGCGCTTGGCGTGATGAGCGCCAGAGCACCTTGGGTTGTGAGGAGCGATGCTGCCGTGCGAAGAAGCACCGTCGGCGACAACCCTTCCGCCACATGACGTGCAAGGCTGAGGCGATGATCTTCGGGGAGAATGCCCTCCGTATAGTAGGGCGGATTGGAAATAATGAGATCGAAGGGCGCTACTTCACTTGCAAGCGCCTCCATATAGTCCTGCGCTCGGAGCTTGAGACGAGAGGCAAAGGGAGAAGTGCGGAAATTCTCTTCGGCATCAAGAAGCGCATTCGCTTCCACTTCCCACGCTTCGACGGAGGCTTCTGGGAAACGTTGGGCAAGCATCAGAGCAACTATGCCCGTACCCGTCCCCACATCGAGGAGACGCGCCCCTTGAGGCAAAGGATGCTCAAAGGACCAAGCGCCGAGAACAAGGGCATCTGTCCCGACACGTTGAGCAGCTCGTTCCTGTGAGATCTTGAAGCTCTGGAGTACGAATGGTTGAGACATGGCTCCTACTTCTCTTCGGCCAGCGAGGCCAGCACCAACTCTGGATGGCGAATACGCCAAGCCTGAGGATAGAGATTGTTGGATCGGTTGCCGAGGTGCTTGACGAAGCCCAGCGCTTGTCCTCCGTAGCAGATCAGAACAAACCCTTTCGGTGTCGTCTCCGGAAGCAAGATCGCTTCACGAGCCAAATAACGTATCGCCGTCTCTTGAGATACTTCTACACGAGGGAAGGCTTCTTTGGCTAGCGCCAAACTCAGTGCTAGGGCAGGCTGCGGAAGAAAGCTCTTGCCCTTTACTTCTGCCAGAGGTATCCCCGAAGTAAGGATGGGGATCTTCTGCGCTTGTAGCTGTTCGACCAGCGACGAGACCGACGGCGAATAAGCTACAAGTTGGTCGTCTCCTACCTGCTGGAGGATGAGGTCTTGGCCTAGGTCTTCGGTGATCCAAGCAAGTACTTCTGCGGGAACTTTGGCACTTCCTCGGCCTTTTCCTTTAGAAGACTTCCCCTTTGCAGGTGCTTCGTCCTCGGACTTACGTAGGACACAGAGGAAGAGACCTTCACCTCGCACTCGATGAGGCATCATCCGATAGCAGGGATAGGAGCTCAGCGCAGAGGGGGTGATTTCATTAGGGCAGTCAGGTAATGCCAGTGGCTCTGCGCCGAACTCTTCGACGAGGTAGCTGACCATAGCTTCGTTCTCATCCCGATTGAATGTACACGTGCTATAAACCAAGATACCTCCTGGACGAAGTGCAGGCCAAATGTCTTCGAGGATCTCCCGTTGCTGACGAGCACACTGCGCTACGAGACTGGGAGACCACTGACGGCGAGCCTCCTCGTCCTTGCGCAGCATCCCCTCACCAGAGCAAGGAGCATCGACAAGTATGAAGTCAAAGGTCGACCGAAGCTTGCCGAGAGCTCGGGGCTCTGTAGAAGTGACGATGGACTGTGTAGATCCCCACTTCTGGATGTTCTCGGCGAGGATCTGTGCTCGAGAGCGTATGAGCTCGTTACTTACAAGAACACTCCCCTCGGGAAGGAGATCAAGGAGGAGGGTACTCTTGCCTCCTGGAGCGGCACAGAGGTCTAAGGCGGTAAGGGGATCCTCACCTAAGAGGGGCTTCACAAGGCTGAGCAGCATCGAAGAAGCTTCCTGCACGTAGTAACAGCCTGCATGCCAGAGGGGATCTGCGGTGAACGACGGACGCTGATCAAGGTAGTAGCCCCAAGGTTTGGACCAAGGAATGGCATCTCCTAGAGGAAGGGATAGCTCTATCTCCCGTGTCTTACGAGCATTGAGGCGGATAGATACCGAGGGCTCTTCGTCAAGGGCACGGAGAAGTGCAGGAGCTTCGTCGGGGAGGAGCTCATGGATCTGCTCGCTGAAGCCTGTCGGTAGTGGGGTAGTGAGTGGCATAGTCTATCGGGGACTTCTCTTGCTAGCGACCAAGGAGGAAGATCGTCGGCACCTTATGAATATCAGGGATGTGTCCTCGCCAAGAGGAAAGCTTCTTCGTCTGAAGGATGGCATGCTCGGAAGTGAGTCCCGAGGCAATGCAAAGCTTAAGATCGGGCGAGCAGTGTCGAATGAGTTGCTCCACGAGTTGCACGTTGCGGTAAGGGGTTTCGATGAAGATCTGCGTCTCACCACGAGAGCGAACACGGTGCTCTAGTTCCTTCATCGCCTGCTGACGCTTAGCATCTTCGATCGGAAGATAGCCTGAGAAGGCGAATCCTTGACCATTAAAGCCCGAGCCCATCAAGGCAAGGAGGATCGAACTAGGGCCTACCAGCGGGATCACTTCTATTCCTTTGCGCTGAGCGATCGCTACAACATCCGCTCCGGGATCTGCAACGGCAGGACAACCTGCCTCAGAGATGATCCCGATATCTTCGCCCGAAGCAATGGGAGTGAGGAAGCTCTCGATACTTCCTTCTGGCGTATGCTTATTGAGCTCGTAGAAGGTCAAGCTGTCGATGTCGATACTTCGGTCTGCAGCTTTGAGGAAGCGCCGAGCAGAGCGGACATTCTCCACGATATAGTGACGGATAGTGGGCAGTAAGGCTCTATTCAGCTCGGGCAGACACTGGTTGTGTTCGACCTCCGCAATGGGTACAGGGATGAGATAGAGCTTCCCTTGGGGCGTATTCATAAGGTCTTAGGGATGAGAAGGGGAAGAGGAGCGAAGGCGGTGCGCTAACAGAATCGTCTGCTCCAGATAAGGGTATTCGGCGATGAGGTAGCGTGCAAAGGCTCCTGTCTCGAGCTCTGATGCCAGATGCTCGATCGGCCACCATCGTCCCTTGATGGGGAGACAGTCGACGAGCAGTTGACTAGGATCGGCGATGTCGACAGCGAAGAGATAGACGCTAAGGTCTTGCCCTGCTATCGTCTCATGATAGTGAAGGAGGAAGCGAGGCCTAGCGCGTCGGATACCGCAGAAGCGTAGGTCGATGAGTTCTTGAGCTACCTGGTCAGGGCGGTAGCCTTCGGTCAGCCAAGCTACGAAGGGAGTATCGTAGCCTGCTGTCTGAGGAAGGCGAGCTTCATGCGCTTGTTCCAGATAGATCATATCCCGAGAAGTGGCGATCAGACGCACGACGGGCAGTCGCCCTTCGCTTGGCTCTGGGGTCGTCATGGAGACACGTCCGACGGGCTGCTGCTGATCATTGAGCACGGGGATCCATACTTCACGTTCCAGACGCTTCTTTACCCAGACGAGATGTGCACATTCTACGGCGTAGACCGACCAAGTGAAGACGACGACGAAAGCTGATGCGGCATAGAGCAGTATACGCCAATGCACGGGGCAAAGCATCGTGCAAAGACCGATGAAGATAAGAGCGATGAAGGAGAAGACCACGAGGATACGCTCGAAGCGCAGGCGCTCGGCTCTCAAGATACGTCCTCGGATGCAGAGGCATTGCTTCGGATATTCTCTTCGAGCGTCGACGAAGCGATAGAGGGCTACCACGATGCTGCTGACGAGATAGGATATCAGCAGAAGGGACTGCACTCCGAGCGGATGGCCGATGAGTGTCTCGGAGGCGAAGAGTAGAAGTATTCCCCAGAGCCCGAGCACAAAGAGCGAGCGGTGCATGATCGATCTATTGGCCGCAAGTCCTCTGAGAGCGAAGAGCCCCGCCACACAGAGCGCCAGCGTCCCAGCTACACCTACCCAAGCGGTAAGTGGAGCGAAGAGCAATGCGAAGGTCAACCCCAGTGGGAAGGTGAAGAGCTCTGTCGGAAGAGGTAGATCAAGAGAAGATAGGGGCTTCGTCTTGTGATAAAGGGATCGAATGGTCTTAATCATGCAACCTTACAACACCTTACGGCGAGAGCTGGTTCACCTTCACCATCCGCAGAGGGAGATTTCCTCCTGCCCTCTACGCCGCCGAAGGTCTACCCTCTAACGTTTCCCCCATCTATATCTTTCCTTACCCCCATCCATAGCTCCCGTATACTACCCATTCATGGGTCACCGAGGTGACCCATGAATGGGGTACTCGACCGACCCATGAATGGCTCACTTACAGGTCCCATGTATGGGGTGATGATACATATCGCTTGGGGAAGGTGATCCCCATACATAAGCAGCTGCGCTGGAGCCATCAA
>ERZ772917.435-NODE-435-length-29977-cov-5.002707_pt1 | contig 29977 bp, 26 predicted proteins | sample MGYA00511187_ERZ772917 | MGnify/ENA primary metagenome ERZ772917 (study PRJEB29015, sample SAMEA2737925) | human oral metagenome | biome: human oral; feature: human-associated habitat; material: dental | place: China | collected 2012 ...
AGCTTATACTTAGGATGCCCAAGCATATCAAAGCTCTGAAATGTCCCCAGTGTGGCAGCACGCGCGCCACACAGCTTCGAGAGGATCACTACCGTTGTGACAGTTGCTCGACGGAGTTCTTCCTCGACTCGGATGACATCACTATCCATCACAAGATCGAGACGGTGTCTGACTCCTCGAATCCCATGACCTTCCTCTGGAATGCGGTCACGGCGAATACCAAGCGTAGCGCCCTCATAGCCCTAGGGTTGTTCGTCTTCTTCTCACTCATGGGTGTCATCGGTGCTATCACCTCGAAGAACTCTGTAAGGGACAATAACCATAGTAAGGTGCGTACGTCCTACGGTCTTGAGCGACTTGCTGCCTTTACCAGTACCGCAGGGCGCCCCATCGTCATGCTCTGTGGCTCTCATCGATCAATGGGCTCAAGCGGGAGCTCGGATGAGACCAAGGTCTTCGTACGTTTCTTTGATGGAGAGACCAAGAAGCTTCTGAAGAAGGTCGACCTTCCTGATGTGAAGGGAAATATCACTTTGACGAAGGCGCACCAGTTTGGGGATGGGAAGTTTTACTTTATCCTCAGTGTGAAGCGTCTTTATAGTGTCGACTGCTCGACACTTGATGTGAAGGAGATTAGTGGTGCAGACTATAAGCTGCCAGAGTTCAGTGAGGGTTTCGCTGAGGTGAACTTCTACTATGCCGATCATGGGGATGCGCTGCAGATCATGACGAATATGGGGCAGAGCTTCGTCTATTATCCCATTGCCAATAAGCTCTACCCCTATAAGACGGCTTTTTATGCCTCTCAGGATGAGCTCCCCGCAGCTAAGGTTGTTACCCACTTCACTTTCTCGGAGCAGAAGTCTTTCGACAAGGAGCAGCAGATACAGCTCGTGCGTTATCGCACTCTGGAGCAAGTCGGTTATCCTCGCTACACTCCGAAGTTTGGCTGGGATCGTGATGACGCTAGGCCCTATCCTGCCAAGATCTTTGTCTCACGCGAAGGCGCAATGCTCTCTCGTCTGCAGAGCTACGAAGACTTTACCCCAGGGGCCTACTACTTCTCTCCCGAGGTCCTTGATGAGTCGGCTGACCGAGTGCTCATCTCTTTCAAGCCCCGAGCTGCCCCTGATGCTAAGCGAATCTTCCGATGCCTAGATGCTCGGACGGGTAAGGTGCTATGGAGTTGCTCTGATGAAGAAAATCAGTTCGAAACTAATCCAGATGTAGCACGCTTCTCTGGTGGCTATCTACTGGTGCGCTACTCACAAGCGTGGGTACTCTCCAACGATGGTAAGCTCTCCGAGGGTACGGACTACCACAAACTCGTCGAAGGCTCCTAATCCAATAACTCTATCCCGCCCCCCCTCTACTCTTCGTATAGATTTACCTTTGTACGATACTAAATGGGGGTTAAAAATCGTTTGCAATTACACGTATTTACTGCTCTTTGCATAGCTCATACCTAGTATGCCCAAGCACATCAAAGCTCTGAAATGTCCCCAGTGTGGCAGCACGCGCGCCACGCTGATTCGTGAGGATCACTATCGCTGTGATAGCTGCTCGACGGAGTTCTTCCTTGACTCGGATGATATCACCATCCACCACAAGCACGAGACAGCCTCAGATCCCATTGATACTCTCGTTGAGTATGTGACTAAGCACCCCAAGCAGGCCTTTGCTGCTGTCGGGGGTGTGGTTTGCTTCTTCTTTATTGTTTCTGTTTTTGGAGGCTTATTCTCAAGTTCCTCCAGAGGTCAGACCAACTATGGTGTGTATGAATCGGGCTCTAGTCGTATGGAGGATGAGAAGGAGCGTATCTCCTATGATCTAGAGTCGGTCCAAACCTTCACCAGCGCAGAAGGGCGCCCTATCGTGGTCGCCTGTGGCTCTTCTCATCCTGCAACGACGAACTCTAAGGAGGCTAAGGCCTTCGTCCGTCTCTATGATGGAGAGAAGAAGCTACTCCTCAAGACGATCGAGATACCCGACCTTAAGGGGGACATCTCAAGTCTGAATATCTACCAGTTTGAGGATGGGAATGTCTATCTCATCTTCAATAAGAAGCGCCTTTATCGTCTTGACCGATCGACCCTCGATGTGAAGGAGATTCACGGGGAGGACTACAATCGATCCGAACTCAGTGAAGGCTTTGCTCAAGTGGAGTTCGCTTACCGAGCTAAAGGTGATGGGCTGAAGATCATGACGAATCTGGGTAAGAGCTACCTCTACTATCCCTTGGCAGATAAGCTCTACACGGATAAGACGCTACATACAGCCTTCACTGCGAAGCTCCCTTCGCCGAAGGTGGTCACTCACTTCGCCTTCTCTAGTGAGACCTTTGACTACGAAAATCAAGAGATCCAGCTCGTGCGCTATCGTACACTTGAGCAGATGGGCTATCCTCACTATGATCCAGACTTCGGCTGGCGGAAGGACTATGGTGGCTCAGGTCTCTTCACGGATGCTTCACCCTATCGCAAGGTCTTCATCCTGCCCTACCATGTAGAGATGTCTCGTATGCAGGGCTATGAAGATCTTACCCCTGGTACTCACTACTTCTCTCCCTCGATCCTCTACCAGTCAGAGGATCGACTGCTCATTTCTTTCAAGCCTACAGCCTCGCCCGATGCTATCCGTTTGCTCCAGTGCTTGGATGCTCGGACAGGGAAGGTGCTCTGGAGTCTCTCTGCTGATGATGCAGATGAGGCTAAGTTCGATCGGGTCTCGTCGGTAGCTCGCTTCTCTGGAGGCTATCTGCTGGCAGCCTACTCTACGGTCTGGCAGATCTCTAATGAAGGCAAGTTCGTGAGCAGTACGGACTACCACAAGGTCATCGAAGGTAATGACTAATACAATGCATATTTAATCCCACATACGATTACTCACTATGGGTCTATTTAATGTTTTCAGAGGACAGCTAGCTCAGGTCATCCAGTGGGATGAACCACGTCCCGGCGAACTCTGGTATCGCTTCCCCTCCCCTCTTGATGAAATCAAGGACGGGAGTAAGCTCATCGTCGCTCCTGGACAAGGAGCACTCCTCGTCTACGAGGGTAAGGTCGCAGAGGTCTTGACCGAGTCGGGTACTTTCCAGCTCAAGACAGACAACCATCCCTTCTTCACTACGCTGGTGCGCCTCCGACAAGGCTTCGAGAGCGAACACAAGCTTCAGATCTACTTCTTCCGCAAGGCTCAGGTCGTCGATGTCCCCTGGGGGACGGCTACACCGATTCTCGTGGTCGATCCTGTCTACAAGGTGCCTGTCGAACTGGGTGTGCATGGGGTCTATGCCTTCCGCATCGGTGATCCAGAGCATTTCTTCACACAGTTCATCGGGGCTGGTAGTGGGGAGTACCGAGTAGAGGAGCTACAGAGTCTCTTCATCGAGCGTGCCTATCCGCAGATCGCTGCGATCCTCCACACGCACCAGTATCCCCTCACCGAGATCAACGGGCATCTGCCCGAGCTCTCCAAGGAGCTCTACACAGCTCTAGTTCCCATCCTCGAAACTCTGGGGATCGAGCTAACAGACATGCGCGTCAGTGGTGTGAACTACGACCCCGCTACGACCGAACGCATCGGTCGTGTGGCACAGGCCACTACGGAGAGTCTTGCTGCTGCTGAGGCTGGTCTCAGCTACGAAGAGATGCAGCGTCTCGAAGCTCTGCGTGATGCCGCCCGCAACGAAAGTGGTCTAGGTGCTGCAGGTCTCCAGATGGGGCTCGGTCTGGAGATCGGTAAGAAGATCACTCAGGCGAATAAGGAAGAGTCCGCTCCTGCTCCACAGGTGAAGACGGCGGATCTTGGCTCGGATGATCCTCTGCTCCGTCGCCTCACCCAGCTCAAGCTCCTCCTTGGTGAAGGAGTCATCTCTCAGGAAGACTACGACAAGAAGAAGCAAGAGCTTCTCGACCAACTCTAACCCTCTCACAGATCCGACTTATGAAGTACGTATTTGGCGGGATCATCTCGCTGCTTCTCTTGGCCACACTGGTCTTCTATATCCTTGGGATGTGGGGTGTCGAACTCCCCATCACCTCTGCTGACTTAGGTAAGGCTTGGATCACGGGGCTCATCGTGCTGGGGGCTATCTTGGTCTTCCTCGTCCTCCTTCCCTTCTTCTTCGGCAGACGACACTCTCGTGGCTACGACAAGTCTTCGGACTCCGTAGCTCAGCGCAAGCTCGACTAAGGACGGCCTTAATATCCTTAGTTACATATAGGTCACGGCCTCCATCTCTCCCCGTAGAGATGGAGGCCGTGACCTTTGTTATTCTCTAGATTGTAGCAGGGATGAACATATCCCCATCTCTAGGTATTCTATGGGTAGAAACCCCTAAATACAGTCGTGGGGCTTAACTTTGCCATGACTGAAACAGGATCAGATGCCTTCTGGCATGAGGGATCCAGCCAGAGATATTCGCCTATCTCTCCCCCTAGCAGACGTCCTTCCCTTGAGCTCCCTATGGGAGAACTACGTGGAAGAACTACGCCTTGTCCTCGTCGTCGGTTTGTTCTTTTAAATCCTAATTATACACTAGTCATGAAGAGTATTTTTTACCGTATGACACTGCTCTTGAGCCTCCTGCTGGGAGTCCTAGCTCAAGCTCATGCGCAGCACTCGAAGACTACGGGAAGTATCGTGGGCACCGTCGTTGACGCTTCGACACACGAAGCCCTTCCCAATGTCCAAGTCCTCATCAAGGGGACCACGATCGGTACGACTACCGATGTCCATGGAGCCTTCTCGATCCAAGGCCTTGCTCCGGGCTCTTATACCATCCAAGCCCGTCTCGTAGGCTATGGGGTGGAGGAGAGCCGTGTCGGGATTGAGGCTGGGCATAGTCGCCACCTAGACCTCTATCTCCAGCAGCAGAGTATTGACCTGGATGGGGTCGTCGTCTCTGCTAACCGTCAGGAGACACTTCGCCGTCACGCTCCCAGCTTGGTCACCGTCCTCTCGCAGGAGATCTTCAAGAAGACCAATTCGGAGAACCTCAGCCAAGGTCTCCGCTTCCAGCCAGGTCTTCGCATCGAGGACAACTGTCAGAACTGTGGCTTTAACCAAGTGCGTATCAACGGGCTTGAAGGGGCTTATTCTCAGATCCTCATCGATAGCCGTCCTATCTTCAGCTCGCTTGCTGGCGTTTATGGTCTGGAGCAGATCCCTGCCTCTATGATCGAGCGTGTCGAGGTGGTACGTGGGGGTGGATCAGCCCTCTTCGGTGCTAATGCCGTCGGTGGGGTGATCAATGTGATCACGAGAGAGCCTCTGCGCAATACCGCTAGCCTTCGCCAGAGCTATACTTCCTTCCAGCAGAATAAGGGGGCATACACCTCGCTGATGCCTACGACCTCGTTCAATGGTTCGCTGGTCAGCGAAGACCGCCGTGCTGCTGCGATGATCTTCGGTCAGCATTCCTCTCGTGGGATCGTGGATGTCGATGGGGATGACTTCACCGATATTCCCGAACTGAAGAATAGAGCTCTCGGCTTCCGTGCCTACTACAAGACGGGCATCTATGGCAAGCTGACGGCTGAATACCGCTCCATGCACGAGTATCGTCGTGGTGGTGATCGCCTAAGTGAAGCACCCTTCCAAGCTCGTATCGCTGAGTATCTCCAGCACTTCGTCGATGGGGGAAGCCTACGCTTCGACCAGACGACTGCTGAGGGCAACGACAGCTTCAGTCTCTATGCTTCGGGGCAGAAGGTCCTGCGTAAGAGCTACTATGGTGGGGGTGACTACGCCGATGAGCTCCTAAAGCCCCTGATCAACCTCCCTCGTGGTAATGCCCAAGGCACCGACGAGGAGAAGCAGCAGGCCGAGGAGTATCAGAAGGCCTATGACGATGCCCTCAAGGCACTGACAGCCTATGGCGAGACCAAGGGCTTTGACTTCCAGGGGGGTGGTACCTATGTCCACAAGTTCCCCAAGTCGCTTACTCTGACGGTGGGTGCTGAGGGTGCTTACTCGACGCTCAACGATAAGAGTGGCTACCGTGCTCATGGCATCGATCAGGTCACGACGACTTGGTCTCAGTACGACCAGCTGGAGTATTCGACCGACCGGTGGAACTTCCTCCTCGGTGGGCGCTTCGACTATGTCCGTCTGACGCAAGGGGGGCAGAAGAGCATTGATCCGCTCCTCATCTTCAGCCCCAGAGCGAACGTGCGCTTCAATCCCACGAAGGACCTCAGTCTGCGCCTCTCTTACAGCGAAGGCTTCCGTGCTCCTCAGTTCTTCGATGAGGAGATGCACGTCACGCTGGCGGGTGGCGAACCCAAGGAGCGTGTCCTAGCGAAGGATCTGAAGGAAGAGCGCTCTCGTAGCCTCAGCGCTTCCTTCGACTGGTACACCACGCTGGGGAAGGGCTGGCAGCTCAACCTCATGGGTGAAGGCTTCGCTACCTGGATCCGAGACAAGTTCACTCCAGACAACGAGGACGGTGTCCTCGACCCCAAGACGGGGCGCAAGGTCATCACGATCATCAACGCTCGTGACGGGATGAGCAAGGTCTATGGCCTAAGCTTCGAGGCTCGTCTGGCGTACCAGCGCCTCTTCGACCTGCAGGGCGGTGTGACCCTACAGCGCAGCCTCTACGGGCAGGACAAGGTGCTCTTCGATGCCGATGAAGACAATCCTACGCAGGCCAAGGTCACTACACGAGACTACGAGCGTACCCCTAATCTCTACGGCTATCTGACCGCTACGCTCCGTCCTACCTCTGCTCTGAGCTTCGTCCTCTCGGGCACCTATACGGGCTCGATGAATGTGCCCCATACGGCCTACGAAGGAGTAGGGGATCTCAATCTGCAAGCTAATGAGCTGGATGCTCAGGGACACTTCGATGTCGTGCGTGATGGTATGCGCTACCGTGGGCAGAATGCAGGGTCGGCTTACCTTCACAAGGCCAAGCCCTTTGTCGACCTTGACTTCCGTGTGAGCTATGCCATCAGCCTCACTTCGCTGGTGAAGCTCACGCTGGATGCGGGGGTACAGAACTTCCTCAATGCTTATCAGAAGGATACCGATATGGGTCCTGGACGAGCTTCGGACTACATCTATGGGCCTAACCGTCCTCGCCGCCTCTACCTCTCGGCGACCTTCGACATCTAAGCCTTAGGGTAAAGCGAACTTCTTTCATTGGAGTTGTTGTGGGCAAGCTCCTTCGTCTACCCTCTGGGGTAGGGGAGGGTTTGCCCACTCGCTTTTAGCCCCCTTTCTACGAGGGCTCTTGTACCCCCAAAAAGAAACCTACGGTAGGTCGCCGAAAAAACCTACTGTAGGTCGCATCGACGACCCACGGTAGGTCGGTCGACCGACCCACAGTAGGTTTTATTTGGGGATGCCCGAAGGCCTGTCGCTATACAGCTGGGGCGGATGTGCTACGTTTAAGGGATGTGTCGCTCTGGGGCTTATGATGAGAGGCACTATGCGCTCTTCGCTTGACTACCTGCTCCGCTGCTCTAAAAATGAGGGGCGATGATCGGAGCCTTGTGTCCTGCCAGATCCGCTCTGGGACGAGGAGGCGGAGAGTTTTCCGTACCTTTGTTTATACCTATGGGAAGAATACTTGCTATTGACTACGGACAGAAGCGCTGTGGGGTCGCAGCTACCGATCCCCTGCAGATCACACCTGGAGGATTGGGGACGATCCCTACCCATCAGTTGCTCTCGTTCGTCACCGACTACGTCAGTCGAGAGCCTGTGGAGCTTATCATCATCGGTTATCCTCGGCAGATGAACAACCAAGAGTCGGCCTCGATGAAGTACATCCGCCCCTTCGTCGAGAAGCTCCGTAAAGCCCTCCCAGAGATCCCTCTAGAATATCAGGATGAGCGCTTCACCTCAGCGCTAGCTCAGCGGACGATCCGTGAGGCGGGTATCGGGAAGAAGCGCCGAGAGCAAGACAAGGGGCTGGTCGATGAGATCAGTGCCGTGATCATCCTACAGAGCTACCTAGAGCGCCGTGATGGCCTCGGGAGCATCAACCTACCTTTCAAGTAACTAAGATTTAATCCCTTCTAAGATAAAGATGAAACTACCTATTTATATCTATGGTCACCCCGTCCTGCGTGAGGTAGGACAAGACATTACCCCTGAGTACGAAGGCCTTTCGGACTTGATCACCAATATGTGGGAGACGATGTACTTCTCCGACGGGATCGGTCTGGCTGCACCTCAGATCGGTCGGGCTATACGTCTCTTCGTCATCGATGCAGATCCGATGGCAGATACCTTCCCCGAATGCAAGGGGCTCAAGCAGACCTTCATCAATGCCCGTATCGTAGAGCGCAGTGAGGATACGCTCGCTGAGAACGAAGGCTGCCTAAGCATCCCCGGGATCAATGAGAAGGTCACTCGTCCCGCTACGATCACCATCGAGTATCTGGATGCAGACTTCCAGCCCCACCGTGAGACGTACACGGGCTTCGCTGCCCGTGTCATCCAGCACGAGTATGACCACATCGAGGGGATCCTCTTCATCGACCAGATCGCTGCGATCCGCAAGCAGCTCATCAAGGGGAAGCTCGCCAATATGCTCAAGGGCAAGGTCTCTGCACACTACCGAGTAGTGACCGCTCCTCAGAAGAAGAAATAGTTCGCTCCCCTGAGCGACGAGCACTTCCCTCTACCTTAAGTTCTCCCTCCTCCCTCCTACAAGCGATAGACGATACATGAAGAAGCTATTGATCCTAGCCTTAGGCTCCCTCCTCTCTACGGCCTCGCTCAAGGCTCAGATAGATGTCGAGCAGGCTCTCTCGATCGGGCGCAATGCGATCTACTTCAATGACTACATCGTCTCCATGGGCTACTTCAATCAGATCATTGGGCTTCGCCCCTGGATGGCTGAGCCCTACTTCTATCGTGCTGTGGCGAAGATCAACCTCGATGACTATGCGGGTGCAGAGGAGGATGCTACCTTGGCTCTGGATCGCAACCCGATCTACCCTCGAGCCTATCTCCTGCGTGGGATCGCTCGCTTCTCGCAGAAGGAGTATAGCTCGGCTGTGTCGGACTTCCGTCGGGGGCTTGAGCTCTCCCCGAGAGATGTGGGCTTGCAGTACAATCTCTCCATCGCCCTGCTACAAGACAAGCAGTATGCCGCTGCCGATAGTGCCGCTAGCCAACTGCTTCAGTTCGACCCCAAGAACAAGGATGCCTATCGAGTCCTTGCTCAGTCGGCTCTAGAGCGTAAGGATACGCTCACGGCGACAAAGCAAGTAGATGTGCTCCTTGCCCAAGACTCGACTTATATCCCTGCTTATCTGCTACGTGCTCAGATCGCTGCCGAGCGCAAGGACTACCCCACGAGTATCCGTGCCATTGACCGAGTCCTTGCCCTAGATGCAGGGGATGCTTCGCTCTATGTCAATCGTGCGATCATGCGCTATCATCTCAATGATCTCCGAGGGGCGATGAGCGACTATACAGAGGCGCTTCGCTTAGAGCCTAAGGATCGTGCTGCGCTCAACAATAGAGCGCTCCTTCGCTCACAGGTCGGGGAGTATAGCCTAGCGATCAAGGACTGGGATGCTCTGCTCCAGATCGAGCCAGATAACTACATCGCTCGGTATAATAGAGCGCTGCTGCAGATGCGTCTCGGAGCACTTCGCTCCGCTCTAGAGGATCTGAATGTAGTGCTTACCCGCTATCCGATCTTCTCCGAAGGATTCATCGCTCGCTCTGAGGTGCGTCAGCGACTTGGCGATGCCAAGGGTGCAGCTCGAGACCAGCTCCATGTCTTCGACCTTCAGAATAGTAAGGGGTATCGGAACAAGGCTGCCTCTTCCTCTCGCTCCACCAAGCCAGGGAAGGAGACGCGTAGCCGTGAGGACGAAGCTATCGAGAAGTACAACATGCTCGTGGAGACTGCTCCCGAGCCAGTCAAGGATAAACCCAAGTACACCAGTCAGATCCGAGGTCGCATCCAAGACCAAGAGACGCAGATCACCCCCCGCCGTGACCTCATCCTCTCCTACTTCGCTGAGATCGATAAGGATGGCAACCAAGGACAGGTCTATTTCGCCCAGCTTTTGGATCGCTTCAACCTCCGTCGTCAGCAGCAGGACAAGGATGCACCTCGCCTCTTGATGAGGGAGCAAGGTGGGACGCTCTCTTCGAAGGAAGTTGACTACGTACGCAAGCATCTCTCCCAGCTACTAGTGCATCCAGAGAAGACAGCTCAGCATGCCTTCCTCAAGGGTGTGGATTACCTCCTCCTTCAAGATCTAGAGGCGGCTATTGCTTCGCTCAGCGAAGCGATTGATCGGGATCCTCAGTTTGCTCTTGCTTACTTCGCACGAGCTCTTGCTTCCCTACGAAGGAGTGCGGCAGAGCAGGGTCGTCAGGCTGAGCCTCAGCCCGTACCTCCCACGCCGATGATTCGTCCTTCGGCTACGGGCACTTCGGGAGCTACCCCAGAGGTGGCATCCGTCACCCCCGTCCAGTCCCGTCTCGTAGCTCATTCCCCTCTTACCGATCTCAATCGTGTGATCGAGCTAGCTCCGACCTTCGCCTATGCTTACTACAACTTGGCCAATCTCTACGTCAAGTCGGGAGATACGGCTAGTGCTATGGCGAACTATACGAAGGCGATCGAGCTGAATCCGAGCTTTGCCGAGAGCTACTTCAATCGTGGTCTTCTCTTCTACTCCGAAGGTAAGGTCCGTGAGGGTACACGTGATCTGAGCCGAGCAGGCGAACTAGGTCTCTACAAGGCCTACAGCCTCATCAAGCGGATGAATAAATGAGCTTAGAGCTATCTGAGTGTAGAGCGACCTTTTCGTGGTTACTATAGATACCAGCAAGGGGTGCAAAGAATGGAAAATCACAATGAATATAAACGCTAAGAGAATACACCTATGAAGATCGCTTATGTAATTCAGAATACTTGGTATGCTGGAGGTCAGACTCGAGTTCTGGTAAATAAGGTAAATTATTGGGTGGAAAGAGGTCATGATGTCTACGTCATTACTACAGACCAAGCTACGCTCGCTCCCTATTATCCAATAGATAGTCGTGTCCACATGATTGATTTGGGAATTAGTTATGTGGTATTTGACCAACAACCCTTTCTGAAGAAGATGCTGGTTCTTCCGAAGCTATTTATTCGCTGTCGGAATCGAATGCAGAAGGCAATCAATGAGATTCAACCCGATGTTGTAGTCTCGATGTTCGGTAAGGATATCTATGCGCTCCCATTTGTTTGTACAAAAGCTGTGAAGGTCTTGGAAGCGCATGGAGCACGTTATACCTGGATCTTCTCTAGACCTGGTTTACGAGGTGTTATCCAGAATAATATTGATCTGTGGTTGGCTCGAAAGTTTGATCAACTCGTGGTGCTTACCCAGGAAGATCTTCCCAATTGGGATGTCCCCAATGTTGTTTGTATTCCCAATGGAAATACATTTAGCCCTAAGGAAAGTGCAAGCTTAGAGGCTAAGGTCGTCATAGCCTCTGGACGTTATGGGGTACAGAAGAACTTTGAAAGTCTCCTAGAAGCGTGGGCTATCGTCTATGCCTCTCATCCAGATTGGAGACTCAAAATCTGTGGTCAGGAGCTAGAGAAGCTGGATCCAACAATCAATCGACTTAACCTGCAAGGCTGCGTACATAGGATAGAAGCTAATGATATGCAGAAGGAATATATGGAGTCGTCCATCTCTGTGGTGAGTTCGGTCCATGAAGGCTTCTCCCTGGCCCTCGCCGAAGCGGCTTCTTGTGGTGTGCCTAATGTGTCCTATGCTTGCCCTTGTGGACCCAGAGATATCATTGTCGATGGGGAGACAGGATTCCTCGTGGAGAATGTTGGTGATCATCAGCAATTAGCAGAGCGGATCATCCGCTTGATCGAGGATGATAACCTTCGTAAGAGCATGGGACGAAAGGCTAAGGAACGCTCTGTCCTCTTCTCCGTAGAGTCTGTCATGCAGCGCTGGTCTGAGCTCTTCTCTGATCTTATTGCAAAGAAGAAACATTAGATCCCTCTTCCCCGTATGCCTAAGCTAATCCTTGTCCCTACGCCGATAGGGAACCTCGAAGATATTACCCTCAGAGCCCTCTCTGTGCTTCGCCGAGTGCCCTTGATCTTGGCTGAAGACACTCGTACATCGGGGCTGCTGCTCCAGCACTTCGATATCAAGTGTCCGATGCAGAGCTACCATAAGTTCAATGAGCATCAGGCACTTGACCGCATCTGCCAGCGCATCGAGGCTGAGGGCGAAGTGGCACTGATCACCGATGCGGGGACTCCCGCCATCTCCGATCCTGGCTATCTCTTAGTGCGTGCCTGCATTGAGCGGGGCATTGAGGTCGAATGTCTCCCTGGGGCAACGGCCTTCGTCCCCGCACTGGTGGTCTCTGGTCTTCCCTCCGACCGCTTCATCTTCGAGGGCTTTCTCCCCGTGAAGAAGGGGCGACAGACGAAGCTCAAAGAGATCGCAAACTCGGGCTGTACTACTATTTTGTACGAATCTCCCCATAGACTCGTTAAGACATTAGAGCAACTCTCCCAGTATATGGACTCATCGACCCCCGTGGTGGCGATACGTGAGCTGACGAAGCTCTACGAGGAGACCGTCCGAGGATCACTCGCCGAAGTGATCCGCCACTTTACAGAGCGGGAGCCAAGAGGAGAGTTTGTACTAGTTATAGGAAGAAATGCTACATTTGACAAGGCTAAGGTGGATATCGATCCTACCTCAGACACATCTACCGAAGAAGAACGACGGAAGATGAAGCGGTCAAAGAAGTGGAATAAATAATACAACAGCTATGACAAAGAGAGTAATCTTTGGTGCAGCACTGCTGCTAACTCTAGCTTCCTGTGGGAAGAACTCTAGTGACTATAAGGCACTCAAGGAGCAGTATGATTCGCTAGCACTGATCAATCAAAACTACGAGGCTGAGCTACACGAGACTGACTCGCTTGTGGCAAGTGTGCTTACCAACTTCCAGGAGATCTCTTCGGTCGAGGGTATGATCAATGTCAATCCACGCAATGGAGACATCCAGCGCTCAGAGCGTGACCGCATCAAGGACAACATGCTCCTGATCAACGACAAGCTCCGTGCTAGTAGCGAAGCCCTCGATCAGCTCACTAAGAAGCTCGAGGCTAGCGGTAAGGATAACAAGCGCCTGCGTAATACGATCGCTGTCCTCCGCAAGGAACTAGAGAACCAGAAGCAGCGTGTCCTAGAGCTCACCGAAGAGCTGCAGCGCAAGAACCTCGCTATCGGCGTGCTAGACTCCATGCTCACCGAGCGTAACAGCGACGTAGATCGTCTCAATGTCGCTACCGCACAGCAGGCAGAAGCTCTAGCCGCTCAGGAGAAGGAGCTGAATACCGTACGCTACTGCATCGGTACGAACTCGGATCTCAAGGATATGAACCTCATCAAGAGTGGGCGTGTCGTCACGGAGAATGCTAACATGAGCTACTTCACCAAGACGGATATGCGTGAGCTCTCACAGATCCCTCTCTTCAGCCGCAAGGCTCGCCTTCTGACGGTACACCCTGCTTCGTCCTATGAGCTTGTCCCAGGCTCCGACAAGCAGCTCGTCCTCTATATCAAGAATGCACAGGCATTCTGGAGTAACTCGAAGATCCTCGTTGTCCAAGTAGACTAAGGGTCTACATCAGACGCGTGGGATCCTAGTACTCCCTGACGAAGAGTCTGTAGTCCGCCCCTCTAGCATGAGAGGATGGACTGCAGACTCTTCCGTTATATCCGCCTTGTCCTCTCTTAGTATCCCGCCTCCTTCTAGCTCTATATCTCGCTTGTCCCTTCTTGGTACATCTCCCTTAGTCCCCATTGCTATCCCTCTAGGATGAACTATACGACGACTCCTGCCCTAGTCCTTCATCGAACACGCTATAGTGATCGCTATAGCATCGTGCACCTCTACAGCCGAGCCTTGGGGCACGTGGCAGCCCTAGTGCCCGAGGCTTCGAATAGAAGGAATCTGATCCGTGAGCAGCTACGTCCGCTCTCGGAGGTAGAGGTCACGCTCAGAAAGAGTCCACGCAGGGATCTCGTTCGGATCCAAGAGGTGAGAAGTCTGCATCCACGTCATGCGGTGCACCTAGATCCCGCCAAGGGGGCTCAGGCGATCTTCCTCAGTGAGTTCCTCTATCGCATACTGACCGCTCCGCTAGCCGATGAGCACCTCTATGATCACCTAGCCTCGTCACTTACCTTCTGGGAAGGGCTTCGGCAGGGAGGGGCGAACTATCATCTCTGCCTGCTTCTCTCCCTCCTCTCCGTCCTCGGGATCAGTCCTGAGATCTCGGAGCGCCCCGAGGGGGAAGGCTGGTGCTTCAGCCTTTCAGAGCAGGCCTATGTCTTAGATCGGCACGCACACTGTCTCTCCCCAGAGGAGACGCTGCACCTGCCTCAGATCTTGAGGATGAGCTATGCGAACATGCACCGCTTTGCTTATAGTCGACAGCAGCGTGGGGTGATCTTGGACTACCTCCTCGACTATTACCGACTGCACCTTGCTTCCTTCCCTCAGCTCAAGTGCCTTCCCATCCTGCGTCAGCTTGGGGAAGCGGCAGTAGAAGGGAAGCCCCTTCCTCCACGTTCTTAGGCTCGGTCATGCTATCCTACGTATAGAGCGGGGATGCTATGGTGGAGATATTCCCTATTATACCTCTCTAGAGGAACCCATTCATGGGTTACCGAAGTCCCCCATTCATGGGTCGCTCTGACGACCCATGAATGGGGGACTTTAGTTAGGTGGGGATGGAGTGCTTGCCCAAGGAAAGAAGGGTGCTCTAGAGCCTCTCGATGTGTAGATCCTCCAGAGGGGATCAAGGTCTCGGCCTTCGCCCCATTATTTTAAGCAATCTATCCAGATAAAGGCTGGATACACCTGCTATTCTTAAGAAGTTTACTAAATTTGTGCTAAATAGGTCAGGTGAAAAGAATACTCCCGTACTGTATATGAAGAAATTGAATGACCTGGATCTCAAGATCCTAAGACGGCTGACGACAAATGCTCGTGTCCCCCTACGTGATGTAGCGGAAGGAGAGAATAGCTCTCGCTCCTCCGTCAATCAGCGTCTGATGCGCATGATCGAGAATGGTGTGCTCACCTCGCTCAAGTACCACGTCAACCCCAAGAAGATCGGCTACAATACCTGTACGTATGTCGGTGTTAGCCTCGAGCGTGGGTCGCTGTACAAGGAGGTGGCAGAGCGCATGAGTGAGATCCCCGAGATCGTCGAATGTCACTTCACGACAGGTCCCTACACGATGCTCATCAAGCTCTATGCTGTTGATAACAACGACTTGATGCGTATCCTCAATGGCACCATCCAGGGGCTCCCTGGTGTCGTAGCTACCGAGACGCTGATCTCGCTTGATGTTGCCTTCGAGCGAAGCATTCATATCCCTGATCATCTCCCAGAGTAGTGACTCATCCCACCCCCATACGTTCATTTAGTCTGACCGAGCTCTTGAGTTCGGTCAGACGTTGTTTAGAGCACTCCTTCCCCGACCGCTATTGGGTGCGGGCGGAGGTCAGTGACTTGAGACGTGCTGGGGGGCAAGGACATGGTTATCTGGAGCTCCTAGAGAAGGGAGCTGGAGGAGAAGTCGTAGCGAAGGTACGTGCCACGATCTGGTCGTCATCGTTCACCGCCATTGAGCGAGCCTTTGAGCAACAAGGGGTGGGCAAGCTCTCCTCTGGGATGAGCATCCTAGCGCTGGTAGGGGTCTCCTTCCATCCGCAGTATGGGCTGAGCCTCAATATCGTTGATATTGATCCGAACTATTCCCTCGGTGAGATCGCCCGTTTGCGTCTAGAGACCATCGCTCGTCTCAAACGACATGGACTCTTCGGGCTGAATAAGGAGCTTGAGCTCCCTCGTCCCCTCCAGCGTATAGCCATCATCTCATCTGCCACGGCCGCGGGCTATGGTGACTTCATGCGTCAGCTCCATACGAATGCCTATGGGGTGGTCTTCTATACGGCACTCTTCCGTGCACAGATGCAGGGGAGTGAGACGACTGCTTCCATCCTTGGGGCTCTGGAGCGTATCTTGAAGGTGGCGGATTCGTTTGATGCCGTGGTGATCATCCGTGGGGGAGGAGCTGTGAGCGAACTAAGAGCCTTCGATGACTATACGCTCTGCGAAGCGGTGGCGCAGTTCCCCCTGCCGATCATCTCGGGGATAGGTCACGACCGAGATGTCTCGGTACTCGACCTCATCGCCCATACGTCGCTGAAGACTCCGACAGCTGTGGCTAGCTTCCTCATCGAAGAATTAGCCGTGGAGCTAGGTGAACTAGTTCAGCGCCAGCGTCAGCTGTTGCTTCGTCTCCAGACGCTCTCGATGGAGCGAACGGCTTGGCTTCATTCGGTGGCCTCTCGGCTGCCTCTGATTGCCCGAGGGCGACTTGAACGGGAGCGACGTCGCCTCATTCAGCTTCCCTCTCAGCTCACCCTCTCAGCGAGAAGCTATCTTGATCATTCCCGCCATCAGCTCCGCTTCTCCGCCCGTCAGCTCCCGCTACTCACGAGCTATCTGATGAAGCAGTACCGCCAAGAGTTGGCGAGGAGTCTTGCTCCTCTACCCCTATCGGTAGAGCGACTCAGAGAGCGCCTTGGGGCGACCCTCGAGCGTCAAGAGCAGGCCATCCGTCTGGCGCACCCCGATGAGGTGCTGCGCCGAGGCTTTAGTCTGGTCTCTGTAGGTGGAAGGATCATTACCCGTCGGGAGCAACTATCGTCGGGCATTGACCTCTCTATTCGCTTTGCTGACGGAGTGATCGAGGCGGTGACGAAGGACTAGCTACCCGCCTATTCGGGGAGCCGAAGTAGTGGCCATCCCCGCTTCTCCCAACTCGATCGAAGATGATCATAGAGGGGAGAAAAGATCTTGTCCCACAGAAGGAGACGAACCTTGTCGATGAGGATGCTCCCCGTGAAGACAAGGAGAATAAATCCCGCAACCATACCTAAGAACACACCGACAGGGTGCTCGCTGAGCCCGTGTATATACCCCGTATAATATCCGAGAAGTCGCCCATTGCAGTGGATGAGATATACTGCGAAGGTCGAGGAGGCGATCCAGTTGATGGCCCTACTTTCGATCTTGAGCCTAGAGAAGGCTAGGAAGAGCGCTGCCGCCGTGAGGATATTCAGCGGGGAGACATAGCTAAGGAACTTGTAAGTAATCGGAGATGCGATGATCGACTGCCCCGAGGTATAGCCGTAGGTGAAGAGTGCTAAGGACTGGATGAAGCTGAGCCCTAGGTAGGCGGCAACGAAGGTCGAAGTCTGGTACCGCTTTAACCCTTCGGGGTGGAGGCGGAAGTAGCGCCCTAGGAGGTAGATCCCAGCGAAGGAGAAGAGTGAATAGCCATCCTTTACCCCGAGTTGATCCGAGAGAAGCCCTAGGAGGGTGGAGAGTACGAAGAAGAAGATGAGGTAATGTCTCAGCCCTCGCTCGCTCTGCTTGTGGACAAAGGCATTCAGTAGAGGTGCGAAGATCATAAGGCTTAGATAGGTCGGCAGGAACCATTCCTTGCTTCGATCAAGGGGCATCAAGGCGCTCCGTAGCTCTCCGCTCTCGAAGGGCTCGATCCCCAGTGCTACGATGCTCAGGTAGATCCCAACAGTGTAGAAGGCTGCTTGGAAGAGCAGGCTCACCATCCCCTTGATGCGAAGCCGTATGCCGAAGTACCCTGAGATGAGGACGAAGACATTGACTCCGACGATAGCGAGAGCTTCGCTCCAGATCCACCCGAGGGCTCCTAGAGGCTGGCTGTGCAGTGTCTCAGAGGAGGGGAAACGGAAGGTGAGGAAGTTGGCGTGGAGGATGAGGATGAGGAGCATCGCCAGTAGGCGGAGAAGCTCAAAGTTCGATGCTCGAGCGGGGGAGCGAAGAGGGGCATTCACGGGGTGGAGCGATGAGTGGTGGAGGCAAGAAAAAGGCTATCCCTTCGCCGTGGGAGAGATAGCCTTTTGTAGGAGAGATGACGAGAGTCGTCTAGGCGAGCCTATCTGAGGCTAGTAGACGAGCTCGACGAGAAGGTCTTCGCCCGACTCATCGAAGTTGAGCTTTCCTTCCTTAGCGAGCCAGCCAAGAGCAGCATATAGCTCCTTGTCTGTACGTAGCTTAGTGGCTTTCTTCAGAGCCTTGATATCCATTTTGCCAAGTTTGTCTAGGGAGTTCCAGACAAGACCTGCATTCGTTCCGATAAGCTTGATCATGGGAGGGAATAGAAATTAGTAGTTACTGATTGCTCTGTCGTTATTAGTGATCAGCCAAGACCTTGAGATTGACACGAATCTTGGCTTCGGTGTAAAGTTACTAAACCTTTTTCATAAGGACAAACGAGATCCATCGCCAAAGGCTGATGCCATGAGGGTTTGGAGCACCTTGGAGCGACCTACGGTAGGTCGCTCGGAAAACCTACGGTAGGTCGATGAGACGACCCACTGTGGGTCGCCTCGGCGATCTACCATAGGTTCTGAAGAAGGGGTGTCAGTAGAAGGCTCTCTCGGCCGAAGAGGGAACGGGTAGGGGAGTGCCGAAGGGGGAGGCAGCTCCTAGCCCCTTGCCAAAGAATTTGTATCTTTGGTGGTGCAAATAGGGATCGGTGGAGCAGGTCATACCTCTCTCTGGTATATCCTTGAGCTTAAACAGAACAGAATAGCATGCCTAAGCAACGGGGATTCCTACCCTTTGTCTTCTACATCTTCATACTGCTCATCTCAGTGGCGGCCCTCTGGGGGACTCTCTATTTCGGAGAAAGTCTGACCCCATCAAGCCTGCGCCCCACAGCCGAAGGAGCGATGACGCTCCGTGCCGCTTTCGCCGACTTCCAGACCAGCGTCTCCCATCATATTGACTCCACGATAGGGGTTCTGCTCTTGCAGATCCTCATCATCCTCGTAGCTGCACGATCCATGGGCTGGCTCTTCCGTAAGATTCACCAGCCGGCTGTCATAGGGGAGATCGTCGCAGGTATTCTCCTCGGTCCTTCACTCTTTGGGCGAGTCGCCCCCGAGGCATTTGGTGCCCTCTTCCCAGCCTCTAGCCTGTCTAATATCCAGCTCTTGAGTAACTTCGGGCTGATCCTCTTCATGTTCGCCGTGGGGATGGAGCTCCGCCTCGGAGATATACGCAAGCAGCTCCGAAGTAGCATCATCATCAGTCATACGGGGATCTTCATCCCCTTCCTCCTCTCCCTGCCGCTGAGCTATGCCATCTATAGCGACTATGCTGCAGGGCTGACGGACTTCACACCCTTTGCCCTCTTCATCGGGATCGCTATGAGCATCACGGCCTTCCCCGTACTGGCTCGTATCATCCAGGAGAATAACCTCCAGCGTACACACCTAGGGAAGCTCTCCCTCTCTACAGCAGCAGCGGGGGACATCACAGCTTGGCTCATGCTGGCGGCTATCATCGCGATCGCCCAGAGTGGCAGCCTGATGAGCACGGGCTACAACCTCCTCTTCCTCATCGTCTATCTATTGGTGATCTTCGGGATCATTCGCCCGCTCTTCCATGTTGCGGGGAAGGTATACAACAATACCGAAGTCATCAGTCACGGGATGGTTGGGACGATCTTCATCCTCCTGCTCCTATCCTCATACATCACCGAACTACTCAGCATGCATGCCCTCTTCGGTGCGTTCATGCTCGGGCTTGTCATGCCCGAAGACTTGTCCTTCCGCAAGATCGTCACGGACAAGATCGAGGATGTCTCCCTCCTGCTCTTCCTGCCCCTCTTCTTCGTCTCTAGTGGGCTGCAGACCGAGCTCGGCCTCATTGATAGCCCCGAGCGCTGGGCTCTGCTTGGTGTCTTCACGCTGATCGCTGTCGTGGGGAAGGTCGGCGGTACTTATATCTCTGCACGAGCTTCGGGTGAAAGCCCTCGTAATAGTATCTTCCTCGGTGCCTTCATGAACACCCGTGGACTGATGGAGCTCGTCGTGCTCGGTATCGGCTACGAGATGAAGATCCTTCCTCCCGCTATCTATGCTGTCCTCGTGCTGATGACCGTCATCACGACCGTGATGACCATGCCCATGGTGCACATGATCAACTGGATCATCCGCCTCGGGGAGCGTCGTCGGGACCGCATCGAGACGATCGACAAGCAGGCAGGAGCCAAGGTGCTCCTCTCCTTCGGTCGCCCTAGCTCTGGAGTGACCCTGCTTCGTCTGACGGATCAGCTTCTCCGTCGTGGGGAAGCCCATCCCAATGTCACAGCCCTGCACATCACGACGGACAAGAATATCAATTCGATCGAAGTAGATAAGTTCTTCGAGGATAACTTCCGCCCCATCCTTCAGGAAGCACAGCAGCTCAGCCAGCCCCTAGAGGTAGAGCACCTCGTGGCTGATGAAGTCGAAGGGACGATTCTCACCAAGCTTACCGAAGAGAAGTATAACCTCCTCATCGTCGGTGCTGGTGTGCGCCTCTCCTCCGATGAGGATGACCGAGAGGCTACCACGGTGCGCCAGCAGATGAAGCGCCGTGTGGGAAGCTTCTCCGTGCGTACCACCGAGTCGCTGCTTACCATCCACAGCATGCTGCGAGACAAGATGGCCTTCTTCATCCATCGTGCTCCTTGCTCGGTAGGGGTACTCCTCAGTCGATCCTTCCATTCTCCGAAAAGTATTCTCCTTTATATAGCTAATCAAGGAGATCTACGCCTGCTACCCTATGCACGTACGATGGCCGAGAATAACAAGGCTGCGCTACGCATCATAGCTAGCCAAGACCTTCCCCCTCAGAGCCTCAATCTGCATCCAGGTGAAGCCCTCCTCCCCGATAAACTCCGATCACTTCCCGAAGGGTGCGACCTTGTCGTCGTCAGCTACACCCATTGGCAGGAAGCCTTCGACACGTGCGAAGACCTCCTCTCACGACTGCCCTCGACACTCATTCTCAATCTGAAGTAGCCCCTTCCTCTCACACGCCCTAGGTACACATACATTACAGACACGACTATGACGAAGTTAGTAGCAAACGACCCTTGGCTCAAGCCCTATGAAGAGCGCATCCGCCGTCGCATGGAGTTCACCCACGCTCGTGAACGATCCATTACTCAAGGGGGAGATGTCCCTCTAGAACAATTCGCTGACGGCTACCTTCACTACGGCTTGCATAGGGATAAGAAGAAGGGTTGCTGGATCCTTCGGGAGTTCCTCCCAGGGGCACATAGCGTCCAGCTCATCGGCTCCTTCAATGATTGGCAGCGCATGTCCGTCTGGAAGCTCAAGCGTGTCGATGACTATGGAAACTGGGAGATCCATATCTCCGATAAGGTGCTGCACCATGGAGACCTTTACCGCCTCTTCGTCTGTTGGGGCCATGGCTGTGGGGAGCGCATCCCTGCATGGGCTAGCCGTGTTGTCCAAGATAGTGAGACGGGGATCTTCAGTGCCCAAGTTTGGGATCCCGAAGAGCCTTACGTCTTCCGCAATGCTCGCCCCGGTAAGCGAGACGAAGCCCTCATGATCTATGAGTGTCATGTGGGCATGTCCTCTGAGGAGGGTAAGGTAAGCACCTACCGAGAGTTCCAAGAGCAGGTACTCCCTCGCATCGTCGATCTAGGCTACAATGCTATCCAGATCATGGCGGTGCAGGAGCATCCTTACTATGGCTCCTTTGGCTACCATGTCTCGAGCTTCTATGCTCCGAGTAGCCGCTTCGGTACACCCGATGAACTGAAGGCACTGATCGATGCTGCCCACGGCCTTGGGCTCAAGGTCATCATGGACCTTGTGCATAGCCATGCGGTGCGCAATGAAGTCGAAGGCCTAGCTCGCTATGATGGCTCTCGTACACTCTTCTTCCACGAAGGACCACGAGGAGATCATCCTGCTTGGGACTCGCTCTGCTTCGACTATGGGCGCAACAATGTCATGCACTTCCTCCTGTCGAACTGTAAGTATTGGCTTGAGGTCTTCCAGTTCGATGGTTTCCGCTTCGATGGAGTCTCCTCCATGCTCTATTATAATCACGGGCTAGGGGAGAGCTTCACCTCCTATTCTGACTACTTCAATGGCCTGCAGGATGCCGATGCGATGGCTTACCTGACACTGGCCAATAAGCTCATCCATAGCGTCTACCCCGATGCGATCACCATCGCTGAGGAAGTGAGTGGGATGCCTGGGCTTGCCTCTCCGATCGAGGATGGTGGCTTTGGCTTCGACTATCGCCTCTCGATGAATATCCCTGACTTCTGGACGAAGCTCATCACCGAGCGTCCTGATGAAGAATGGAGCCCAGGGGCTATCTGGCACGAACTGACCAACCGCCGTGAGGAGGAGAAGACGATCAGCTATGCGGAGAGCCATGACCAAGCCCTTGTGGGAGATAAGACGATCATCTTCCGTCTGGCAGATGCAGAGATGTACTGGCACATGAGCCACTCAAGCCGTACGCTGCAGACCGACCGAGCTGTCGCTCTGGATAAGCTCATCCGTCTAGCTACCGTCTCGACGATGAATGGCGGGTATCTGAACTTCATGGGGAATGAGTTCGGTCACCCCGAATGGATCGACTTCCCTCGTGTGGGTAATGACTGGTCGTACCACTATGCTCGTCGTCAGTGGAGCCTAGCGGACAATGAGGATCTCCTCTACCATGACCTGCAGTCCTTCGACAAGGCGATGGTTCATCTCGTAAGTTCCTCATCCGAGTTCGCTACCTGCTCACTTCAGCAGTATCATATCCAAGAAGAGGAACAGATCCTAGCCTTTGGCCGTGGAGACCTCATCTTCGTCTTCAACTTCCATCCCACCCGCTCCTACACTGACTATCAGATCATGCTTCCTAAGGGGAGCTACACGGTCGTCCTCGACACCGATAGCAAGGCCTTCGGAGGCTACGGGCTGGTAGATGACAGTCTCACCTATACGTCACTTCCGTATGAAGTGAATACGCTTGACTGCGAGAAGCTAGCTCCTCTGGCGCTCTACATCCCCTCTCGCACGGCACTTGTCCTACGACGCAAATAATAGAAGAAGAGACTCCCCACAATGGAGAGCCCGATAATATTCATACACCCCAATGGCTATTGATACTAAGAATGTTGCCATTTTCGCAGGCTCGGCTTCGCGGGATCTGGCAGCTAAGATCGCAGAGGCTCTAGGTCTACACCTGGGCGACATGCAAGTAGAGCACTTCGCAGATGGAGAATTCTCTGTCTACTACAAGGATAGCATCCGTGGTAAGGATGTCTTCCTTGTTCAGTCTACCTATCCATCTTCGGATAATATCATGGAGCTCCTCCTGATGATCGACGCTGCTAAGCGTGCTTCGGCACACTACATCGCAGCGGTCATCCCTTACTTCGGGTGGGCTCGCCAGGATCGTAAGGATAAGCCTCGTGTCTCCATCGGTGCTAAGCTCATGGCAGACCTGCTGAGCACGGCAGGGGTGACTCGTGTTATCACGATGGATCTGCATGCCGATCAGATCCAGGGATTCTTCAATGTCCCTGTGGACCACCTCTATGCTTCGATGGTCTTCATCGACTATCTCCGCCAGACCTCTGATCTCTCGCGCACGGTGATCGCTACGCCAGACGTAGGTGGGGCTAAGCGTGCTAACTCGTATGCTAAGTTCCTCGGTGTGCCCATGGTGATCTGTCACAAGAGCCGTGCTAAGGCCAATGAAGTCGCCGAGATGACGATCATCGGGGATGTCGAAGGCAAGGATGTCATCCTCGTGGATGATATCGTCGATACGGCTGGGACGATCTGTAAGGCAGCTGACCTGATGATGGCTAACGGTGCTCGAAGCGTACGTGCTGCAGCTAGCCATGCGGTGCTCAGCGATCCCGCTACGGAGCGTATCAACGCTTCTGCACTCCAGCAGATCATCTTTACGGACTCCATCCCCTTGCGCAAGCAGTCGGATAAGATCCACATCGTCTCGGTGGCTAATATCTTCGCCGAAGCGATCAACCGTGTCATCAACCACGAGTCGATCAGCATCCTCTACTCCATCTAGTTTGCTTAGGGGCTCTCCTCGCTCTGGCAAATAGCACGAAGATCGGTCGCTCCGTCCTAGGATGGAGCGACCGATCTTTTTGTTGTTATGTACCACCTCCACCAAGGGGGGGCTTCAGCGGTAGGCAAGCTAACTTTCTTGCTTGTCGTTCGGGTAATTTCACCCTCAAACCTAGGCGTATATATCAGCCCTTAGGAAGCCCCCAAATAAAACCTACTGTAGGTCGTCTTACCGACCCACGGTAGGTCGATCGACCGACCCACAGTGGGTTTTCGGAGCGACCTACGGTAGGTCGCTCTATTAGACCTTCGCATAGGGTAGTCCTAAGAGATAAGATATGGTTCATATTTGGAGCCGTGTTTTTAGTTAGGACTCTATTTTTCTATGACATTATGATAGTCGTACCGCTTAATTCGTTATATTTGTGTAGTTAATAGTAACCCGGATAGTTAATATAGAGACTATGCACACAGATAACTATTGCGTCATCATGGGTGGCGGAGTCGGCAGTCGCTTCTGGCCTTACAGCCGTGAGACGAAGCCCAAGCAGTTCCTTGATATTTTCGCAACAGGTCGCTCGCTTCTGCAGATGACTTACGATCGCTTCTCTAAGGTGATCCCCAAAGAGAACTTTGTCGTCGTAACTAATGCCATTTACCGTGATTTAGTCCTTGAGCAGCTCCCCGAGCTGACCCCTGGGCAGGTGCTTTTGGAACCCATGCGCCGCAATACGGCTCCTTGCATCGGCTGGGCTACTTATCATATTCAGGCTAAGAATCCCAACGCTAATATCCTAGTCACTCCAGCTGACCACCTGATCCTTCAGGAGGACATCTTCGACGAAGCGATCCGTCGCTCCCTGGAATATGTACGTGAGCATCCCAAGCTCGTGACCCTAGGTATTCGCCCCTCTCGTCCCGAGACGGGCTATGGATATATCCAGTTCACAGACGCTGAGGAAGAACACTTTGTCAAGGTGAAGACCTTCACCGAGAAGCCTAACCTAGAGATGGCTAAGGTCTTCTACGAAAGTGGAGAATTCCTATGGAATAGTGGGATGTTCGCTTGGAATGTCCGCACTATCTTGGATGCTTTCAATCTCCACCTCCCAGCCTTGACTTCTGTCCTTGACGAGGCCAATGGGGCCTATGCTACTTCGGAGGAGCAAGACCGAGTCAGTGCCATCTTCTCTCAGTGCCCCAATATCTCTATTGACTATGCTGTGCTGGAGAAGGCGGACAACGTGATGGTGCTCCCCGTGGACTTTGGCTGGGCTGACCTCGGCACTTGGGGCTCACTCTACGAGCTGAAGCGTGAGGAGCCTGAGGCGAATGTCGCCCTGCATACCGAAGCTCTTTTCTACGAAGCTCAAGGCAACATCGTCTCGCTCGATGGAGAGGAGAAGGAACAGCTCGTCGTCGTCCAAGGGATCGATGACTGCATCATCGCTCAGAGCAAGGGGGTCCTGCTCATCTGCAAGCGAGACCAAGAGCAGCGTATCAAGGACTTCATGGGCGAAGCGTCTCTGCGCTACGACAAGAAATTCGATTAGTTAGTGCTGGGTAGACCTTTGCTCTCCCAGAGCTAAGCACAAGATAAAGACAAGAGCCTCTGGATCACGATCGTGATCCAGAGGCTCTTGCTTTTGGAGGGCGAAGGATGCTTACCCTAAGAGGACTTCGACCGCTTACTCTAGGGCAGAGGCATGGGCGATGAGTGCCGTAGCATAGGCGGCCATGCCTTCCCGATGTCCGACGAAGCCCATGCGCTCCGAGGTGGTAGCCTTCAGAGAGATCGCAGAGGAGGGGATGCCCATGACCTCGGACATGACTCGGCGCATCTCGGGGATGTGGGGATTGAGCTTAGGCGCTTCGGCGGCGATGGTAGCATCGATGTTGCCGATCTCGTAGCCTGCCTCTCGGATGAGCTGGCAGGTGCGCTCGAGGAGGATCTTGCTGTCGATCCCCTTGTAAGCCATATCTGTCGGGGGGAAGTGCACCCCGATATCCCCAAGGGCAGCAGCTCCTAGGAGAGCATCGCAGACAGCATGCAGGAGGACATCGGCATCCGAATGTCCTTCGAGTCCCTGCTCGTAGGGGACCTTGATACCGCCGAGCCAGAGTTCGTAGCCGTCACTTAGGCGGTGTACGTCGTAGCCGAAGCCCGTGCGGAAGGGTATTTGTCGCATAAAGTGGGTTGATACTTATTTGAAGAGGTTGCGCAGACCTTCGATGTCGAAGGCGAGGTTGAAGCGCAGGGTTTGATCAAGCGGGTTGTCTGAGATCGTGGACATCAGGTAGGAGGCATCGACACGGAAGGCACTTAGGCGGAAGCCTACCCCAGCGGTGAAGGCCTGAAGATTGCCCTTGGTCGGATGCAGGTAGCTGTACCCAGCTCGCACGAAGAGCTTATCGTTGTAGTTGTATTCAGCCCCAAGGCTCCAGTGCACTTCTTTCAGCTCTTCGGAGAAGCCTCCAGGAGCGTCAGTGAAGCTACGGAAGATACCCGAGATAGCGGAGATCTTCTGATACTCTTCGGCCTTCTTTGCGTCGCCGAGGGCGGGGGTAGGCACGAGGAGCTTATTGGCTTCTACGTTGAAGGAGATCATGTTGAGCTCATCGATGGGGTAGAGGAGTCCCGTACCGATCCCGAGGTTGGCGGGGATGAATGAACTGGTCGTACCTCCATCGAAGGAGATCTTCGTCCCGAGGTTGCGCATGTTGAAGCCCAGCGACCAGAGGCTCTCGGCGCCGCCGATGTTGATGTACTTGCGCAGATAGCCCGAGATGTCAGCTGCGAAGGCCGAACCTGGGCTGTTCCCCTTCTCCTTGGATCCTTGGTCAGAGTGGATGTAGCGCAGAGCTACAGCCATGGAGTAGCTTTCGGAGAGCTTGCGTGCATAGCTAGCGTCGATGGCGAACTCGTTCGGGTGAGCTTCGCCTAGGCTTCGTCCAGAGGCATCCCACGAAGGGAGCTTGCCCAAGGTGAAGTAGCGCAGAGAGGCCCCGAGGGCTTGACGATCATCCTCGCCGAGCTTCATGTAGCCCGAGACCTGCATCAGGGCGATGTCACTCACCAGACGTGAGAGCCAAGGGGTATAGCCGAGGGTGAAGCCAGCCTTGCTATTGATGAAGGCAAACTTGGCAGGGTTCCAATACTGCGCATAAGGGTCGGGGGTGGTGGAAGTCCCTTGGTCTCCCATACCTGCTGCTCGAGCATCGGGTGTGATCTGGAGGGAGGGGACGGCAGCTGTCACGGGGTTGAAGTACGTAGCTTCTTGGGCTTGTGCTTGGAGTGAGCCTCCAAGGACACAGAGTGTCAGTGCGGTAAGGATTGTCTTTTGGTTCATAACGATTGGGCTACCTTTTTCCGAAGGGGAGCTAAGTAAGAGATACCATAGCTAGATAATGTAGGACAAATATACGACTATCCCTTGTATATCTGCCTATTAGAATAGAAGATATAGAGGCTTGATCCGTTGCGCTTGGGCGAGCCCCTCTAAAAGTCTCTCGGTTAGCTGTGTTCTTTTGCCTTTGCTTGCACCCTGTTGAAGTGTTCTGTCGGGTGAAGGTAGCGGCTCGGAATGGCTCTGGATAGATTAGCTCTTGGCTCGGCAAAGACAGAGCTCTCCGTATCGGGGAATTTTACCCCTTCGGAGTCGGCTATCCGAAGACCCTAAAAATCGACCCACGGTAGGTCGCCCTTAAAACCTACTGTGGGTCGTCCTTGCGACCTACGGTAGGTCGTCGATGCGACCCACGGTAGGTCGTTTTTTACCCCTTCGGAAGACTTCGCTCGGAGCGCTCTCGACAGCACCCTTTCACCCCGTGGATCGCCCCTACAAATTGGTCGGGATGAAGTCCTTCCTTCGCTAGCCTATTTTTCTCCTCCTTCCCCTGCAGTGAAGTCAGCCAAAAGCATGGGAGGAGGAAGCCTAGGTTGCACCTCATTAAAGAGGGTAATTGATCTTCAATATCGACTTATTTATGCCGTCTATGAAGAAAAGAGTCCTACGTACTATAATAAGCTATATATTTGCCCGAAAGTAACTGATGCGTACAATTATCACTACTAAGCATATCGCAGTATCAGGCTCTGAGAAGCCTCGTAGTACTACGAGGTATTGTGTGCAAGGCACACAATACTAAGACCTACACCTCACCACAAATTACTAGGCACAGCCTACACGCCATCTCTCCAGGGGAGGGGGTGTGTAGGCTGTGTCGTTCTTTTTCGTGCTGAATCACCTGCTTTTTAATTCACCTATCTATAACTTCTAATTTGATTAAGCGTATGAAGAAAATCTTCCTCGCAGTTACTCTCCTTGCTATGGGGAGTAGTATTTTTGCCCAGCAGAAGGGTGACCTTTCTCTGGGGGCTAACCTTGCCTTCCAGACTTCAGGTTCGGATATTGGTATCGGCGCTAAGGCTCGCTATGGGCTCTCTGAGCGTGTCCGTCTTGATGCGGGTCTGACCTACTTCCTTCCCAAGGCGAGTGTCTCTTCGCTGGAGCTGGCAGTGAATGCGCACTACCTCTTCCCTCTCAAGGATTCTAAGTTCACACTCTATCCTTTGGCTGGGCTGGGTTACTATCATACCCTCGTCTCTGGTGGACTCTCCGCAGGTAAGTTCCTCGTGGATTTTGGTGGTGGTGCTTCCTATAAGCTCAGTGAAGGGCTATCCCTAGGAGCAGAAGCCAAGTATCTGCTGGTGAGTGGGCTCAATTCCCCTCAGATCAGTGTCCATGCAATGTTTGATCTCTAGGCGCTTACCCGAAGATGAAGATTAAGAATATCTGTGTCTATTCCCTTCTATCTTTGACTCTGGCGGTCAGCCTGAGCTCTTGTTTGGATGAAGAACCTAAGCGTGCGACTACGGAGATCCAGCGTGATCAGCGCCCTACGGAGAAGCAACTCCGTGACCTCGTCGATCAGGCGGCTAATCGTGTGGCAGACCTGAAGAGCCGTGCGATCTCCCCCAATACTCGCCATGAGGTCACCTACAACTATGACGAGAAGCAGATCCGCTACGACGAAGCCAAGGACAAGGTGTTCGTGCCTGTGACCATCCGTTGGAAAGCTCGTAAGACGGTCATCTCTGATTCGAAGCACAACTTTGAGATGCGTGGCGATCTGACCATTGACCTGGGCTTCCGTCCTAGCTCTTACCCAGTGGTCTTCCGCCCCACCTTCGCTAACGATGTGACCAAGGAGATCGCTACCGGTGATGCTGCCACCTCTACCCTTACCTTTGACCTAAAGAAGAAGTAACTCTATGAAACGTATATTCACCCGACCCTTTGTTGGACTACTGCTGTGCTTTGCCCTTCTCTCGGCGATCCTCCAGAGCTGTGAGGTGTCGCATAAGGCTTCCCGATCCCAGCGCCTTGAGCCTACAGAGGCTGAGATACAGCGCCGTCTGCGTGCCGACTACGGAGGCGTCCTAGACCAAGCAGGTGCCGAACTAGCTCAGCGAATCCAGAAGAAGATCGCCCCATCTAGCGGTAAGGAACTTCGCCACACGATCAATCTCTATCCTGTCTCCTACAATGAAGATGAGACGATGGTGGGCTGTCCTATCGAAGTCACCTTCCTTGCTCGAGACTTCTGGGGTGGTGTAGGCTATGGCACATGTAAGGTCTCTGGGGCTCTGTGGCTCCAAGTGCCTCAGTATCGAGGGCGTCCCTATCGGGTCATCTTTGAGGCCAATGGGTACAACGACCAGCTCAAGAAGGTATCTAATGATGCTAAGCTCAAGTGGCTGAACGAGGGGATTACCTTCGATATGCCCCTGCGCTGATCCTCTGATCCTTCCCCTATCGATGGAGTATCCCCTGCCTGCCCTCTTCGGAGTGTGTGGGCAGGGGATACTACCCTTTAAAAATAGGACTTTGGGAGGGTGAAAAAAACAACCCAAGGTAGGTCGCTCTTAAAACCTACTGTGGGTCGTCCTTGCGACCTACGGTAGGTCGTCGAT